>Ga0075433_10002089_pt1 | contig 15116 bp, 10 predicted proteins | sample RhiMethybrSRZTD2_FD_75299 | JGI IMG/M metagenome (GOLD analysis project Ga0075433, IMG submission 75299) | Populus rhizosphere microbial communities from Tennessee, USA - Rhizosphere MetaG P. TD hybrid SRZTD2 | ecosystem: Host-associated > Plants > Roots > Rhizosphere > Soil | place: USA... | reverse complement strand
AGCTGGCGGCGCGACATCGCCGCGCGCTCGATCGGAATGAGCGGGTCGTCGAGGCCGTGCGCCATGAAGATCGGCACCGCGCGGTTGGCGGCGCTCGCCTCGGCGGCGAGCGTCGAGGCGACCGGCAGATAGGTCGACAGCGCCATGATGCCGGCCAGGCGCTCACCGTGACGAAGCCCGGTCTGCAGCGCGATCGCGCCGCCTTGTGAGAAGCCGGCGAGCACCAGCCGCGCCGACGGGATGCCGCGCGCCTGCTCGCGTGCGATCAGCTCCTCGACCTTGGATTGCGAGGCGCGCACTCCCGCGGCGTCCTCACGCCGCTGGCCCTCGAGCGCGTAGACGTCGTACCAGGCGCGCATGACCGCGCCGCCGTTGATCGTCACGGCCTGCATCGGCGCGTGCGGGAAGACGAACCGTACGGCGAGGGCATCGGGAAGATCGAGCTCCGGGACGATCGGCTCGAAGTCGTGCCCATCGGCACCGAGGCCGTGCAGCCAGATCACCGCCGCCGTCGGCGACCGGCCCGTCTCGAGCTCGACGGTCTGCAGCACGGGATCAGCGCACGAGGGCGTCGAGCACCCGCTCGAGGAACCCCTGGATGTGCGGCTTGTCGATCCAGCGCACCACGACGACCAGATCGTCTTCGGGATCGATCCACACCAGGCTGCTTCCCGCGCCGCGCGCCGCCCAGGCGCCCGGTTTGCCCACGTTCAGCCACCACAGCAGGCCGTACTCCGGATTGACGGGGCACGGTCGCCGGCACTCGTCGATCCAGGAGGCCGGCAGAAGCTGCGCTGTGCCCCAGCGGCCGCGGCGCAAATGAAGGAGACCGAAACGGGCGTGGTCGTAGGCCGACATCCAGAGCCCGCCTCCCCAGTGCGAGCCGCCGGGTACGGACGGCATCAGCTGGCCGTCGATGTCGACCCAGGCGTTGTCATAGGCGCGCCACTCCCACGTCGAGGATGCGCCGATCGGCGTCATGAGCGCATCGCGCAGCACGTCCGGCAGCGGACGGCGAAAGAGCTGCAGCAGTGACAGGCTCAGACGGTTGACGCGGACATCGTTGTACTCCCACAGCGTTCCGTTCGGGCGCATCGGACGCGGGACGCCCTTGTCGCTCTGACCGAAGTCCGCCTTGCCGAGATCGCGGTTGTGGTCGATCGTGTCCGGCTTGCCGAACACGCTCCCCGACCACTCGCTTGTCTGCTGCAGTAAGTGTCGCCACGTGAGGCCACGGTTCTGCGGCGAGGTGAATTCATCGTCACGCGCCGCGTCGCTGACACGATCGTCGATGCTTCGAATCAGCCCACGCCCGACGGCGACACCCGCGAGCGATGCGAGATAGCTCTTCGCGATGCTGAACGACATCTCGACGCGCTGGGTCTCGCCCCATTCGGCAACGAGCCGGCCGCCGCGCACGATGAGGCCGCTCGGCCCGCCGCGCGGCCGAATCGGCCCCAGCACGCCGCCGGCGCTCTCGGGCTCGTCGGCGACGCCGACGAAGACGCCACGGTCGGTGATGAAGTCGCGGCGCCACCGCGTCTCGTGGGCACGGTGATGTGCGATCGCCGCTTCGAGGCGGTGCGCGTCGAGTCCCGCATCAGCGGGCGTCGCCGTCGGCCAGTGGCCCGGCGCCGGGACGATGGACGACGCGTCAGATGCGGTCAGCGTCACGCGCGGGCCGCGGCGAGGCCGGTCGGACAGGCCACTCCGGTGCCGCCGTGGCCGCAATACCCCCATGGGTTCTTGCTCAGATACTGCTGGTGATACGACTCGGCGTAATAGAACTCGGGCGCGTCGAGGATCTCGGTGGTGATGCGGCCATGCCCGGCCGCGGTGAGCGCACGCTGGTACGCGTCGCGGGACGACTCGGCGCTGCGTCGCTGCTCCGGTGAGAAGACGTAGATGCCCGAGCGATACTGCGTGCCCACGTCGTTGCCCTGGCGCATGCCCTGCGTGGGATCGTGCGCCTCCCAGAACACCTTCAGCAGCGCCTCATACGCGATCGTCTTGGGATCGAAGACGACGAGCACGACTTCGTTGTGTCCGGTGCGGCCGGTGCAGACCTCTTCGTACGTCGGATTCGGCGTGAAGCCGCCGGCGTAGCCCACGGCGGTCGTGTACACGCCGGGCGTGAGCCAGAACGCCTTCTCGGCGCCCCAGAAGCAGCCGAGACCGAACATCGCGGTCTCCAGACCGGCGGGATACGGCGGCGTCAGCGTCCGGCCGTTCACGTGATGCTTGGCCGGGACAGGCATGCGCTCCGCGCGCCCGGGCAGCGCGTTTTCCTTGGTCGGCATCGTGATCTTGTGCGAGCCCCACATAGCGGTCACCTCTCTCGGCACATTGTCGCGGCGAAGCGCGCGATGGTCAACGCGTCGGAAGCACATCCTCGGCGCGCGTCGGCGCTTGCGTTCAGCGCGACGATCTGGTGTCCTAACGCCCGCTCGATTCCACCGGAGGTGTCGCATGAAGACTCAGCGCCGCGTCTTCGCTCTCGTCCTGTCGGCTGCGCTCGCGCTCGCCACCGCGGCGCATGCCCAGCTCGCGGTGACATCCAACGACAACAAGGTCATGCTCGACAACGGCACGGCGAAGGTCGTGCAGAATCCCGCGCCGGACACCGTGACGGTCCTCGACCTCAAGGTCTCGCCGCCCCGCGTGCTGGCCGAGATCCCGGCGCCGGGCAGCGTCGTGGGGCCGCCGTTCAGCGTCGCGCTCACGCCGGACGAGAGCCTGGCGCTCGTGGGATCTTCCTCGAAGATCGACCCGAGCGATCCGACGAAGACGGTGCCGGACACGCGGATCTCGGTCATCGATCTGAAGGCGTCGCCGCCCGCCGTCATCGCGACGCTCGAGGCAGGAAAGGGCGCGGCCGGAATCTCCGTCAACCGCCAGGGCACGCTCGCGCTCGTCGCCAATCGCAGCGAGGGGACCGTGTCGGTCTTTTCGATCTCGGGCAAGACGGTCACGCCGGTCGGGAAGGTGACCATCGCCGACGAGAAGTCCGCCACCGCCCACGCGGCGATCACACCGGACGGCAAGATGGCGCTGGTGACGCGCGACGGCGATCACAAGATCTCCGTGCTGAAGATCGACGGCACGAACGTCGAGTACACCAAGCGCGATATCAACGCGGGCTTGCGGCCGTACGGGATCGACGTGTCGTCCAAGGGCGACTTCGCGGCGGTGGCCAACATCGGCATCGGTCAGGGTGACGCCGACACCGTGAGCTTGATCGACGTGCGCGCCACGCCTCCGCGCGTGGTGGAGACCGTCAGCGTGGGGCAGACGCCGGAAGGCATCAAGGTCTCGCCCGACGGAAGGTACGTCGCGGTCGTGGTGATGAACGGCAGCAACAAGGCGAAGGAGTCGCCGTTCTACGCCGACAACGGCAAGCTGGTGATTCTGCGCGCCGCGAACATGAAGTTGACGAAGGTCGCCGAGGCGCCGATCGGCCACTGGTCGCAAGGCGCGGCGTTCTCGCCCGATGGCAAGACGATCCTCGTCGGCAACATGGTCGAGAAAGACGTGCAGGTGTTCGCCTTCGATGGCCGCGCGCTGAAGCAGGTCGGCCGGATCAAGGTCAACGGCGGCCCGGCGGCCGTGCGCACCGCGGAGAAATAACGCGGACGTCCGGCTCGGCTCGCGCACCATCTATTACGGCTGGGTGATCGTCGCCGCGCTGTCGGTGACGGAGACGGTCACGTGGGGAATCATCTACTACGGATTCCCCGTGTTCTTGCGGCCGATGGAGCAGGATCTCGGCGCCTCGCGCGTGGCGGTGACCGGCGCCTTCTCCATCGGCCTCGCGATCTCGGCGCTCGCCAGCATCTCCGTCGGACGCTGGCTCGATCGGCGGGGTCCTCGCGCGCTCATGACCGCCGGCTCGTGCCTGGCCACGCTCCTCACGTTCGCCTGGGCTCGCGTTCAGAGCCTGCCGGCGCTCTACGTCGTCTGGCTGCTGATGGGCCTTGCGATGGCCACCACGCTCTACGAGCCGGCCTTCGCGGTCGTCGTGTCGTGGTTCGTGCGCGGGCGCGACCGGGCACTGCTCACGGTGACGCTCGTCGCGGGCCTCGCGAGCACGATCTTCATGCCGATCGAGGCCGCGTTGCTGGAGCGCATGGGCTGGCGCGCCGCGCTCAGCGTGCTGGCTGTGGTGCTGGGCGTCATCACGATCCCCATCCATGCGCTCCTCTTGCGCCAGGGCAGCGCCGGCGCGGCGGCGACGGGCACCGACGGAGCGCCCGCGCCGAGCCTCACGCTCGGACAGGCGGGCCGCACCGCGGTCTTCTGGGTGCTGTCGATCGCATTTCTGGTGTCCAACTTCGCCACGGCCGCGGTCACCACGCATCTCATTCCGTTTCTCGTCGACCGCGGCTATTCCGCCGCGTTCGCGGCGGCGACGATCGGCTGGACGGGCGCCATGCAGCTCGTCGGCCGGGTGCTGTTCGTGCCGATCTCTTCGCGACTCGGCGCACGGGTCATGGTTGCGGCGGTGTTCGTCGGGCAGGCGTTGGGCATCGCGCAGCTTTCACTGCTGGCGCGCCTCGGCACGCTGCTGCCGTTCATCGTGCTGCAGGGCTCAGCGAACGGCATGGCGACGCTGGCCCGGGCCTCGTCGCTGGCGGAAATCTTCGGCGCACGCAACTACGGCGCGATTTCCGGCGCGGTCGCGCTGGGTGCTAACGGCGCGCGCGCCGTCGGACCCGTCGGCGCGTCGCTGTTGCTGCTCGGCCTCGGCTCCTATTCCGCGGTGTTCTGGGCGCTGGCGGCCTCGCTGGTCGCGGCCGGCGGCGCGGTGCTGCTCACGAATATGGAGGCGCGTGCGGAGGGCTGATCTGTCCGGACGAAACTTCGCCAGTGGCTCGCGAGTGGCCAGCCTCGGCCCCTCAAAGACACGAGACCTGGCGGCACGCTTCGGCCGACGGCCCTATATATAGGTGGCGGACCGTGGCATGCCAGTCGCACCCGTGGCGGCGGGATGCACTGGCTCAGACACCCGATCTTCACGCGTTTTTCGCTCCTCTGTCTGGTCGGCACCCTCGTCCTCGGCGCTGGTATGGGCTACGCGATCTCCGCGCTGCTGACGCGCGCCGCCTCCGATTGGGAGTGGCAGAACACGGCCGGGCTGGTCCGCCGGGAGGTCGCACGCGAAGGCCTGGAGCGCATCTTCGCCGACATGCGCGACATGCAGGCGCGTCAGCGATGGGGCCGCGCGCTCTCGACGACGCTCACCACGCTGCCCGAAGTCGTCCGCGTGGAGGTCTGGAGCCGCGACTCGGAAATCCTCTGGTCGGACGAGCGCGCGCGCATGGGGCAGCGCTTTCCCGACAACCCCGATGTGCGCGGCGCGCTCGCGGGCGACGTCGAGGTCGACATCACCCGGTTCGAGCGGGGCCAGCATCGCGCCGCGCGAGCCATGGCGCGCACCCTGGCCGAGGTGTACGTACCGATCTTCGGCCGCCGTGGCGAGGTCCTCGGCGTCGTGGCGGTCGGCAAGACGCCGGACCGGCTGCTGAATGCCATCCGCTGGAGCCGTCTCGTGATCTGGGCTGTCTCCTTCGCGGGCGGCGCGATGTTCTACCTCGTGCTGCTGCCACTACTGATGCAGGTCTACCGCCGTCAGGTCGAGCAGGAGATGCTGCGCCAGCACGCCGCACGGCTGCAGGAGCAGGTCGACCATCGCACACAGCAGTTCATGCAAGCGCAGAAGATGCAGGCGTTGGGGCTGCTCGCGGGCGGCATTGCGCACGACTTCAACAACATGCTGACGGTCATCTTCGGCCGCGCCCAGGTGCTGCTCGATCGCCTGCCGAATGACGCGCGTGCGCGTCATGACGCGGATGCCATCGGCGAGGCCGCCGAGCGCGCGTCGGCGCTCACGCGGCAGCTCCTGGCGTTCAGCCGCAAGCAGCTCCTGGAGCGGCACACGCTCGATCTCAACAGCGTGGTCGTCGACATGGCGAAGATGCTGCGGCGGCTCATCGGTGAGCACATCACCGTGGTGACCGCGCTCTCGCACAACGCGGCGTGGGTCAACGTCGACCGCGGCCAGCTCGAGCAGGTGGTTCTCAATCTCGCGGTGAACGCGCGCGACGCCATGCCGAACGGCGGACATCTGACGCTCGCCACCGACCACGTCGACGTCCACGCCGAGGGGCAGCGTCTGCCGTGCGGCAGCTTCGTGGCCCTCGTGGTCAGCGACACGGGCATCGGCATGGACGCAGCGACGCAAGAGCACATCTTCGAGCCGTTCTATACGACGAAGCCGGTCGGCGAGGGCACGGGCCTCGGGCTGTCGACCGTGTACGGCGTGGTCGAGCAGCACGGCGGCCACATTTCGGTGGACAGCGTGCCCGGCGAGGGGACGACCTTTCGCATTCACCTGCCGCGAGTCGCGGAGCCCGAGCCGCAGGCGGCACAGCCGTTGGGCACGCCGCGCGCGGGATCCGAGACGATTCTGCTCGCCGAAGACGATCCGGCCGTCCGCGCCCTTGCCTGCGACATGCTGCGCGAGCACGGCTACACCGTGCTCACGGCGGCGGACGGTGAGGACGCGCTGCGCGTGGCCGAACGCTATACGGGGACGATCCATCTGCTGCTGACCGACGTGATGATGCCGCGCAAGAACGGCATGGAGCTCGCGCGCGCGTTCGCCGACGTTCGTCCCGATGCGCGTGTGCTGTACATGACCGGGTACGCGGAGATGCCGGGCGTGTCGGACGCGCTGTTCGTACACAAGCCGTTCACCGTGTTCGTTCTGATGGATGCGGTGCGGCGCGCGCTCGAGGGCGTCTGCCGAATGGAGTACGCGCCCACGCGACCTTGACACCCACCGCCGTGCGCAGCATAGTGGCCACGACATCGTCATGACCCAAGCGCGTACGGTCGGAGAGCTCCGCAGCAGCGGCTATCATTCGAAGTCGGTCAAGCAGGAGATGCGTGACAACCTCGTCGCCCGGCTCCGGCGCGGCGACTCGTTCCTGCCCGGCATCGTCGGTTACGACGAAACCGTCGTTCCGCAGATCGAGAACGCGATCCTCAGCGGGCAGGACGTCGTGCTGCTCGGCGAGCGCGGCCAGGCCAAAACGCGCATCGCGCGGCTGCTCACCGGACTGCTGGACGAGGTGATGCCGGTGCTCGCCGGCTGCGAGATCAACGACGACCCGCTGGCGCCGATCTGTGCGGCGTGCCGTGCGCGCCTGACCGAGCGCGGCGAGGCCGCGGAGATCGCCTGGCTGCCGCGCGATCGGCGTTACGGTGAAAAGCTGGCCACGCCCGATATCACGATCGCCGACCTCATCGGCGAGGTCGATCCCATCAAAGTCGCCGAGGGCCGCTATCTCGCCGACGAGCTCACGATTCACTACGGCCTGCTCCCCCGCACGCATCGCGGCATCTTCGCGCTGAACGAGCTGCCGGACCTCGCCGAGCGCATCCAGGTCGGGCTCCTCAACATCATGGAGGAGCGCGACGTGCAGATCCGCGGCTACAAGGTGCGGCTGCCGATCGACGTGTATGTCGTCGCCAGCGCGAACCCCGAGGACTACACGAACCGCGGGCGCATCATCACGCCGCTCAAGGACCGCTTCGGGTCGCAGATCCGCACGCACTATCCGCGGCGGCTCGCCGACGAGATCGCCATCATGGAGGCCGAGCGCACGGCGTTCCCCGCCGATGGCGTGCGCATGACGACGCCCGAGTACATGAAACAGATCGTCGCCGAGCTCACGCACCTGGCCCGCAAGGCCACCGAGATCAGTCAGCGTTCCGGCGTGTCGGTCCGGGTCAGCATCTGCAACTACGAAAATCTCGCCTCGAGCGCGCTCAAGCGCGCCATCCGCCTGGGCGAGATCGACGCCGCGCCGCGTGTCAGCGACCTCGGTGCTCTGGTGGCGTCCACCGCGGGGAAGATCGAGCTGGAGACGCTCGGCGATACCAGCGAGGAAAAGGTCTTGGGCAAGCTGGTGCAGCGCGCGGTGCTCAACGTCTTCAACCGCTCGCTGACGCCGTCGGAGCTCGAGCCGGTCGTCGCGGCGTTCCAGGGCGGCGTGAGCGTGCAGGTGTCGGACACCATGCCGGCCGCGGAGTACGCGCGGCACGCGGAGAAGATGCCGGCGTTGCGCGCGGCCGCGCAGAAGCTCGGCGGCGACGGCGCCTCGGCACTGGCGTCCGCGGTGGAGTTCGTCCTCGAAGGCCTGCACCTGAGCAAGAAGCTCAACAAGGACTCGCAGCCCGGTCAGAGCCGGTATCGGAGCTGATGTGCTCCATCGCTACTCGCGCTGGGATGGCACGCAGGCCATTCCCGATCTCGACGCCGACGACGTCCTCGACGAGATCGCCGACGACGTTCTCGGCTATGGGGATCTGAAGAGCGCGCTGCAGCGCCTGCTCCAGCAGGGGATGCGCCCGCCCGACGGCGCGCGCATGCCTGGCCTCAAAGATTTGCTCGACAAGCTACGCGCGCAGAAGCAGCAGCGCATGCAGCGCTACGACCTCGGCAGCAGTCTCGAGGACATCGCCAAAAAGCTCGACGACGTCGTCAAGACCGAGCGCGCCGGCATCGAGCGCGATCTTCAGGGCCGCGAGCGTGAGCGACGACGCCAGGCGCTCGAGCAGATTCCGCCCGACGCCGCGGGCCGGCTGCGGGACCTGCAGAACTACGACTTCCACGACGAGCAGGCCGAGCAAAAATTCCAGGACCTGCTCGCGTCGCTGCGCGCGCAGGCCATGCAGCCGTTCATGCAGGGCATGAAGAACGCGCTCGGCAATATGACGCCGGAGGACCTGCGGCGCATGCGCGAGATGATCCAGGATCTCAACCGCATGCTGCGCGAGCGCGCCGAGGGCGGCGAGCCGGACTTCGAGAAATTCAAGCAGAAGTGGGGCGATCAGTTCCCGGGCGCCGAGAGCCTCGACGACCTGCTGGAGCAGATCGCTCAGCGCATGGCCACCATGCAGTCCCTCATGCAGTCGCTCTCCCGCGAGCAGCGCGCGCAGCTCGACGAGATGATGCGCTCGCTGTTCCTGCAGGACGAGCGGCTCGAAGCCGCCATGCGTCAGCTCGGCATGCACCTCTCGGAGCTGATCGACGAGATGACGCAGCGTTATCCGTTTCGCGGCGACGAGCAGATCGGCCTCGAGGAGGCCATGCGCCTCATGGAGGAGATGCAGCAGCTCGACGCGCTGGAGCGTGAGGTGCGAGGGACGCGCTCGCTGGAAGACCTCGATCGCCTGGATCCAGCCCAGATCGAGAAGCTCGCCGGCGAGGAGGCGCGGCGGGATCTGGAGCGGCTGCAGGAGATCGCCAAGCGCCTGAAGGATGCCGGCTATCTCGAGGGCGAGGACGATGACCTCAAGCTGACGGCGCGCGCGATCCGCAAGATCGCGGACAAGGCACTGCGCGACATCTTCGCGCGGCTCAAGCGCGACCGTTTCGGCGGCCATCAGATGGATCGGCGCGGCGCCGGCGGCGACCAGACCGACGAGAGCAAGCGCTACGAGTTCGGCGACCCGTTCCTGCTCGACCTGAAAGAAACGGTGATGCAAGCGGTGGCGCGGCGAGGCCCGGGCACGCCGGTGCGGCTGGTGCCCGACGACTTCAGCGTGATCCGCACGGAACTGCGCACGCAGGCGGCGACGGTCGTCATGCTCGACATGAGCCGCTCCATGCTGAACAACGGCTACTTCCTGCCCGCCAAGAAGGTCGCCCTGGCGCTGTCCGCGCTGATCCGCAGTCAGTTCCCGCGCGACGCGCTCTACATCGTCGGCTTCTCGCTGTACGCTCGCGAGTTCACGACGCAGCAGCTGCCGACGCTGTCGTGGAGCGAGTGGAACATGGGCACGAACATGCACGCGGGGTTCATGCTCTCGCGCCGGCTGCTGGCGCGGCACGCCGGCGGCAACCGGCAGATCCTGATGGTGACCGACGGTGAGCCGACCGCGCATCTGGAGGGCGACGTCGCCGATTTCAACTATCCGCCGACGGCGCGCACGGTGCAGGAGACGCTCAAGGAAGTCCAGCGCTGCACGCGCGAGGGCATCACCATCAACACGTTCATGCTCGAGCGCAGCCCATGGCTGACGTCGTTCGTCGAGCAGATGGCCCGCATCAATCGCGGCCGCGCGTTCTTCGCGACGCCGGACCGCCTGGGTGAATACCTGGTGGTAGATTACGTGAGCGCCCGCCGGCGGGCGCGGGGAGCGTGACGATGGCCGACTTCAAGATCTGGATGAACGGCAAGGTGGTGCCCGGCGAGCAGGCGGTGCTGCCCGTCAACAGCGCGGCGGTCTTTTATGCGACCAACTGCTTCGAGGGCCTGCGCGCGTACTGGAACGCCACCGACAGCGAGATGTACGGCTTCCGGCTGGCCGAGCACTTCGCGCGCCTGCGCGAGTCGATGAAGATGATGCGGTTCACGGTGCCGTACAGCGACGTCGACCTCTACGAGGCCGTGGGCGAGGTGCTGAAGGCCAACGACGTCCACGAAGACGTTCACATGCACATGGTGGCGTACGTGCTCGGGACCGGGCTCGACGCCACGACGCCGACGGGTCTGTACATCAACCCGCGTCGTCGTCCGAGCGTGCCCGCCGGGTTGCGCGCGTGCGTGTCGTCGTGGACCCGCACCAACGACAATGCGATCCCGATCCGGCTGAAGTCGGGCTCCAACTATCAGAACGGCCGGCTCGCCACGCTGCAGGCCAAGGCCGACGGCTACGACTCCCCGATTCTGCTGAACCAGACGGGCACGGTGGCGGAGGGGACCGGCGCGACCTTTTTCATGGTCCGCCGCGGCGTCCTGCTCACCCCGCCGCTCACGGCTGACATCCTGGAGTCGATCACGCGCGTTACGCTGTTGCAGGACGTGATCCCGGATCTCGGGCTCGACGTGCAAGAGCGCGACATCGCGCGCACCGAGCTGTACGTGGCCGACGAGGCGTTCTTTTGCGGCAGCGGCTACGAGATCACGCCGATCCTGTCGATCGATCGGTTCCCGCTCGGCAACGGCGAGGTCGGCCCGATCACCAAGAAGCTCAGCAAGGCGTACATGGATCTCGTCCGCGGCATCGACAAGCGACACCCCGAGTGGCGCACGCCCGTCTACAAGCCGATGGGCGCCGTCGCCGCGCGGTAGTCGACGACTCAGGGACCGGCCGGCGCGGCCTGCGCCGGTCGGTGAATAAACAAATCCTTCGCGCGCGGCTTTGTCGCGGTCACTGTCGGCGGCCGCATCTCATACGTCACCGGACGCTGGTGATCCCCATACTGGCGATCGCGGTTGTACACCGAGCCGAACTTCCACAGCATCCGGAGAAAATTCGTCTGTCCGCGTAGCGCGAGCTTCGCCGCGAGCCCGGCGACTTCGCGGAGCGCCGTGAGGCCGAGGTGCTTGCGATTGATCACCGCCTGCGTCGCCACCAGCTCTTCGTAGAACCGCTTGAGCGGCAGCCGCGTCGGCAGCACGGCGTGCTGCACGTCGAACAGCCGGTAGTCGAGCGTGGTGAGCCGCCGCGACTCCGTGTGCCAGATCTCCGTGCCCGGATACGGCGTCGCCACCGTAAGGTGCACGATCTCGGGGACCGTCATCGCCCACTCGCGGATGATCGCGAAGCGCCGCTCGTCCCAGTCCGGATCCGCGATGATGTTGACGGCCACCGTGAATCCGAGCTCGCGCGCAACCTCCAGCGCTCTGAGGTTGTCGCCCGGCGTGACACGCTTGCGATGCAGCCGCAGCGCCTCCTCGTCGAGCGCTTCGAGCCCGAGAAACATGTAGTGCAGGCCGAGCCGTCGCCAGTACTCGAACACGTCGCGGTTGCGCAGCAGCACGTCGCAGCGCGTCTCGAGGTAGTACTCCTTGCGCACGCGGCGTTTCTCGAGCTCTCGACCGATCGCGAACCCGTGCTCGGGATGGATGAAGGCGACGTCGTCCACGATGAAGACGTTGGGCTCGGCGATCGACGCGATGTCCTCGGCGGCGGCCTCGGGCGAGGTCTTGCGGTACGAGCGGCCGTAGAACGTCCACGCGCTGCAGAACGAGCAGTCCCACGGACAGCCGCGCGTCAGCTCGGCTGACGCGCACGGATCGAGCACGCCGATGAAGTACTTGTTGCGTCGGCGCGTCAGGTCGCGCGCGGGCCGGAAGCGATCGAGATCGTCGAGCATCGTGGGCGGCGGCCCTGCGCCGTCGAGCGTGACGACGCCGGGCAGTGTCGACAGACGCGGGTCGCCGACCGCTTCCAGCAACCGCGGCGTGATGACCTCGCCCTCTCCGCGCACGAACGCGTCGAGGGCGCCGGCGCCGTGCTCGAGCAGCTCCTCGGCGATGAACGAGCCGCTGTGCCCTCCCGCGAACACGAAACAGCCAGGCCGTTGCCGCTTCGTCGCCTTTGCGAGGTCCACTACCTCGGGCACGTTGGCCAGGTAGTTGAGCGAGAAGCCGACGGCGTCGGGCGAGAAGTCAGCCACCTCGCGGTGATACTCGGCATGGTCGAAGATCTGCAGATCCAGCAGGCGCACCTCGTGGCCCGCCGCCCGAACCGCGGCCGCCACACGCTCGACCCCGATCGGCTCCAGGCGCAGGAAGATCTCGGAGTACATCAGCGGGCTGGGGTGGACCAGCAGCACTTTCATGGCCGTCATTGTACGCCGCGCTCCGAGAGGGCCCGGTGCGCGAGCGCTACAGCGCCGAGCACGCCGGCGCGCTCGCCGAGTCCGGGCGCGAGCAGCTCCGGCGCCGGGACGTAGCCGGCGAGCGCCGCCGCGGTCTCGGTCCGCACGCGTTCGAGCAGACCGGGCGCGCGCATCACGCCACCGCCGAGTACGATCCGTCGTGGCACCAGCACCGCGGTGATCGCGACGATGCCGAGCGCCAGGTAGCGCGCCTGCAGACGCCACGCCTCGTGGTCCGCGGGCAGCGTCTCCGGCGCCGCGCCCCAGCGCGCGCGCAGCGCGACGCCGGACGCGAGCCCTTCGAGGCACGTGCCGTGATACGGACACGCGCCGGCGAACCGGTCGCTCGGATCGCGCGGGATCACGATGTGCCCCATCTCGGGATGTCCAAGGCCGTGCAGCGGCCGGCCATTGATGATGGCGCCGCCGCCGATCCCGGTGCCGACGGTCACGTACACGAACGGCTCGACGCCGCGCCCGGCGCCCCAACGCTGTTCGCCGACCGCGGCGGCGTTGACGTCAGTTTCGATCGCAACCGGAACGCCGAGCGCGCGGAACGCACCGCCGACGTCGGCGCGCTGCCAGCCCGGCTTCGGCGTCGTTGTCACGAGCCCATATGTCGCCGAGCGGGGGTCGAGGTCGAGCGGACCGAACCAGGCGAGACCGACGGCGGCGACGCGCTCGGTGTACGTGCGAAAGAAATCGACGACGCGGCCCAGCGTTTCGCTCGGGGCGGTGGTCGGCACACTCGTCTCGGCGCGAATGTCCTCGGGTCCTGCCGCAATGACGCAGCGGACCCGCGTGCCGCCGGCCTCGACCCCGCCGACGAGCGCGCCGCGGCTCAGGCCAGAGCCACCTCGACGCGCGTGTCGTTGTAGCAGGCGCCGCCGCAGATGTCGGCGTGATGCGTCGGCGCGAGCGCGGACACCGTCTGGCCGTTGTCGGTCGTCTTCATCCACGCGCCCTTGAGCGAGCACACGACGCCCGGCCGCACCCCATCCGTCACCCGCACGGGCAGGTGCACTTCGCCGAGATCGTTCCAGACCCGCACGCGCATGCCGTCACGGAGACCGCGTGGCCTCGCGTCGTCGGGATGGATCTCGAGCGGCGGCGTCTCGGCGTTGGCCGTGCAGCCGCCGAAGGTTGAGGTCGTGCGCCGATCCGACGCGGGCGTGATCAGGATGAGCGGGTACGACGACGTGAACGGCCGATAGTCGGGCAGTCGCGCGCCGTATTTCTTTTCGAGATACGGGGAAGCGAGCTCGACCTTGCTGGACTCGGTCTTCGGGAAGACGTTGGCAAAGAGGTTCGCGTGCGCACCGTCGACCGTCATCAGGAGCGCTCGATCCACCGGCAGCTGGCTCGGTCGTACGCCGCGCAGGCGCGCGTCGGCGGGATCGACGGCATCGTCCATCAGCTCGGCATCGGTGGCGCGGAACATCGGATCGTCGAACCCGAAGCGCGCCGCCAGTCGGCGAAAGATCTCGGTGTTCGGCAGCGCCTCGCCCTGCGGCGGGATCACCGGCTGAGCGCGCTGCAGCCAGTGCGTGCCGTAGGCGGCGAACAGGTCGTCGTGCTCGAAGTGGCTGCAGGCCGGCAGCACGACGTCGGCGTAGGCGAGACTGTCGGTCATGACGACGTCCGAGCCGATCACGAACAGGTCCTCGCGCGCCAGCCCTCGCCGCATACGGTTCTGATCGGGGTGCACGACGAGCGGATTGTGGTTGTAGATGAAAACCGCCTTGAGCGGCGGCGCCAGCGTCGCGTCGGTGAGGTGCCGCCCGACGTCGACGATGTTCAGCGTGCGCGTGCCCTTCGGCACCAGGTCCGGTCGCGCCAGCTTCGCCGGCGTCCGCGGAAACGCCGCGCGTGCGCCGTTTACGAGGCCGCCTCCGGTCACGCCGAACTTTCCGGCGAGTGCGGGCAGCGCGAAGACAGCGCGAATGCCGGAGCCGCCGTTCTGATTTCGCTCGAGCCCGTTGCCCACCGCGATGGCGACGGGCGCCAGCGTGCGGAACCAGTCGGCGAACTGCTGGATCGCGGACTCCGTCAGACCGCACTCGCGCGCGGCCGCCGCGATCGTCCACGGCCGGGCCCGGCCCATGAACTCCTCGTAGCCGGCCACGTGGCGATCGACGAATGCGCGATCGATTCCGCCGCGGCGCTCCAGGTCCGCCGCGATCGCCCACGCGAGCACAACATCGGTGCCGGGCCGCACCGGCAGAAACAGATCGGCGCGCTCGGCGATCTTCGTTCGCTTGGGATCGACGACGACGAGCTTGGCGCCAGCGCGCCGCGCGCGATCGATCAGCGGTGTGAGGTGTAGACCCGACCACGTCACGTTGTAGCCCCACGCCACGATCAGCTTGCTGTGCTCCACCTGCTCGGGCGGGATGCCGGGGGCCGCACCGAACGTGCCGGTCCACGCTTCCGTGCG
>Ga0075433_10002077_pt1 | contig 15146 bp, 18 predicted proteins | sample RhiMethybrSRZTD2_FD_75299 | JGI IMG/M metagenome (GOLD analysis project Ga0075433, IMG submission 75299) | Populus rhizosphere microbial communities from Tennessee, USA - Rhizosphere MetaG P. TD hybrid SRZTD2 | ecosystem: Host-associated > Plants > Roots > Rhizosphere > Soil | place: USA... | reverse complement strand
CATGAGGTTCAGCGCGACCACCGCCGCGATCACGGGATCCAGCCACCAGATGCCGGTGAAGCGGACGAGGAGAAGGCCCACCACGATGCCCAGGCTGGTCCAGAAATCCGCGAGGACGTGCTGGGCGTCGGCGATGAGGGTGAGGGAGCGCGCGGCCCGCCCGGTGCGGAGGAGATACCACCCGAGCAGGAGGTTCCCGATCCCCGCGCCCAGCACCACCGCGAGGCCGACGTCGAGCGCGCGAACCTCCGAGCCATAGAGGAGCGCGCGGATCACCTCGTAAATGATCATCACCGCCGCGAAGGCGATGAGCCCCCCCTCGAAGGCCGCGGAGAGGAACTCGATCTTGCCGTGCCCGTAGGGGTGGTTCCGGTCGGCGGGCTGCGCCGCGAACAAGATGCCCCCGAGCGCGAACACCGCCGCCACCACGTTGACGATGGACTCCAGCGCGTCGGAGAGGATGGCGGTGGAGCCGGTGAGGCGATAGGCCCAGAACTTCGCGGCGAGGATCAGCGCCCCCACCACGAGCGAGATGAGCCCGGCGCGCACCCGGGCGCGTGCCTCCGCGGCGGCCGCGTCCGCGGCTGTGACGGCGGCGGCCGCCGCGCCGGACCCTACCATGCTGCGCTCCATGCCCCTGATGATAGCGCGGGGGCGGCAGCCTATCGCGTGCGATCGAGCACCGGCGCCAGCACCGACGCCAGCGCCATCGTACCGATCGTGCCGATGATCACGAGCCACGACCAGCCCAGGTCGATGCGGCCCGTCTCCGAGAGGATGAGGAGGACCAGGTTCAGCGCCGCCATCAGGACCATCGCCGCCACGTTCGCGCGGTTGGCCTGGAGCCGCGTGAGCAGCCCCAGCAGGAATACGCCCAGCAGCGAGCCGAACGTCACGCCCGCGATCTTGAAGGCGAGCCAGAGGATCTGGTCCTGGCGCGAGAAGCCCCAGGCGATGGCGGCCAGTATCAGGCCGAAGCCCGCCACCGCCGCGCGCGACACGCCCACGTAATGCCGCTCGCTCCGCCCGCGCACGAGCAGCGGGCGGTAGATGTCGGTGACGAACGAGGCGGCGAGCGAGCCCAGCGGCGAGTCGATGGAGGCGAGCACGATCGCGGTGAGCATCAACCCACGCAGGACCTCCGGCATCGCGGTACGAATGAAGAACGGAAAGATCTCGTCGGGTCGCGGCAGCGCGGCCGAGGGATGCTGAGCGTAGTAGGTGAAGAGTCCCGCGCCGATGCTGAGGTAGATGGCCAGCGTGGCGAGCGTTCCCAGGGGGGTCAGCGCGAGGGTCTGCTGGCTCTTCTTCCGCGTCTCCACCGTGAGCAGCCGCTGCATCAGGTCGTGGTCGGTGCCGAACGCCGCCGTCGAGCCTACGAGACCGTTCAGGATGGCGAGCCAAAAGATGTTGGGGTCGGACAGCACGCGGTGCCAGAAGACCGGGTCGCCCGGCGCCGGTCCCCAGTTGATTATCGAGAGCCGGCCCGCCTGCGCCGCCGTCGAGTAGAGCGCGGCGATGCCCCCGTCGACCTGCGAGACGAGGAAGAAGATGGTCACGAGCCCGCCGAGCAGGAACAGGCTCGCCTGGAACACGTTGGTCCAGACGACCGCGCTCACGCCTCCGAGACCGATGTAGGCGATCGAGACCACCGTGAACAGCGCGAGCGTGGCGAGGAACGACCAGTTCATCAGGATGGACACGGCCAGCGCGGCGGCCATGAGCCGCACCCCCGAGCCCAGGAGGCGCGTCACGAAGAAGAAGATGGAGCCCGTGACCTGGCTGGCCTGGCCGAAGCGGTGGAGGAGGAACTCGTAGATCGTCGTGCAGTCGTAGCGGTAGAAGGCGGGGATGAAGAGGAAGGCCACCGCGAACTTGGCCAGGCTCGAGCCGATGAAGAACTGCACGTACTCCCAGTTCTCGCGATAGGCGGTGGCGGGCACCGAGATGATGGTGACCGCGCTGATCTCGGTGGCCAGGAACGAGAGACACGCGGCCCACCAGGGAATGTGCCGCCGCGCGAGGAAGAAGTCGGATGTGTCCTTCTGACGGCGCGTGAAGGCGCCGCCGATGGCGACGAGGGCGATGAGGGAGACGAAGAGGACGGCGTAGTCGGGCCAGGTGAGGCCGGCGCTGGACACGGAGGAGGCCATGGCCTGGCGCCATTATGCGCGCGGGATTCGGCTGGCCGAGCAATTTGGGTGACAATACCGCGATGGCGACGCGGCGCGGCAGGCAGGCGGGGGCGCGAACCGTCTGGGCGGTGGGCTGCGATCTCGGGGGTACCACGCTGCGTGTGCTCGCGCGGGACGGCGCCGGCCGCACGCGGCGCCTCCGTCGCGGCGCGGTGACGGTGCGCGCCCTGCCCGCCGTCCTCCGCGCCGTGTTGCGGCGCTCGGGGCTGCGCCCCGCACAGGTCGGCGCGCTCGTGGTGGCCTCGCGCGGTGTCTGGACCCCCGCGGAGCGCCGCACGGCCGCGGCGGCGCTGCGCGGCCTCGCCCGTCGCGTCCGCGTGGTCTCCGACGTCGAGGCCGCGCGCGACGGCGCCCTCGGCGCCGCGCCGGGCATTCTCCTCCTCGCCGGCACCGGGTCCATCGCGCTGGGGCGCGGCCGCTCCGGGACGTTCGCGCGAGCCGGCGGGCTGGGTCCGCTGCTGGGCGACGAGGGCTCGGCGTTCTGGATCGGGCGCGCATGGCTCCCCATCGCCCAGCGCCACGCCGGCGCCCTCGCCTTGCGCCGCCTCGCGCTGCGCCCCGACGCGGTGGCGCGGGTCGCCGCGCTGGCCCCCTCGGCCCTGCGAGCCGCGCGCCGCGGCCATCCCGTCGCCCGAGCCATCGTGGGCGGCGCCCACGCCGCGCTGGCGGAGCTGGTGGCCAATCTCGCCGCGCGCCTGCGTTTGCGGCCTCCGGTGACCGTGAGCTGGGCCGGCGGCCTCCTCGCCGACGCGCGCTTCCGCGCCGGTGTCTGGAATGCCGCCCGCGAGGCGGGCCTGCGGCTCGCCGTGGTCGCGCCGCGCGGGAGCGCCCTGGACGCCGCGGTAGACATGGCGGAAGCTCTCACCCGACGGCGAAACGCCAGTGCCTGAGATATCCTCGGGGCTCGAACGTCCTCGACAAGGAGGTTGACGTCGACGAGGTGCAGGTCCGCGCGCTGGCGTCCGGCGAGGTGGAGCTCCATCGCGCGCTTCGCCTCCGCGCCCTGGGCGACGCGCCCGATTCTTTCGGGGAGACGCTGTCTCACGCCGAGTCGCAGCCGGTGTCGTACTGGGAGGAGATGACTCGCCACGTGACCGGACCCAGCGGCCAGATCATGGCGCTCGCCTGCGAAGGCGACGAGGTCGTGGGCTCCGTCTACGGGCTGCTCGACCGCGAGCGCGCGGACATGGGTCGGGTCGGGGGCATGTGGGTCGATCCCGCCTGGCGGGGCCGCGGGATCGGGCAGGCGCTGCTGCGGGCGGTGTTCGACTGGGGGCGCGTCCGCGGATTGACACGGCTCGGCCTGTGGGCCCCCGCGCATCGCCCTGCAGCGATCGCCCTGTACACGAAGGCCGGCTTTCGCCACTCTGGGGCGCGGCGACCGCTTCCGAGCAACCCTTCGCTGTGGATCGTCGCCATGGAGGTCGAGCTGTGAAGGGGATCGCGTGACCATACTCGCCACGATCGGCCACACCCGCCTCGTTCCGCTCGGGCATCTTGTGCCGGCGGGGAGCGCGCGCATCCTCATCAAGCTCGAATACGAGAACCCCACGGGCAGCATGAAGGACCGTATGGCGCTCGCCATGGTCGAGGCGGCGGAGGCGGACGGGCGGCTCAAGCCCGGTGGCTCCGTGGTCGAGTACACCGGTGGCAGCACCGGCGTGTCGCTCGCCTTCGTGTGCGCGGCGAAGGGGATTCCGCTCCAGATCGTCACGTCGGAGGCCTTCAGCCAGGAGAAGCGCGATCACATGAAGGCGCTGGGCGCCCAGCTCACGCTGGTCCCCAGCCCCACGGGCGGGACGACCAAGGCGCTGACGCTCGAGATGATCGAGACGGCGCGCCGGCTTGCCGAGGCGTCCGGCTGCTACTGGACGGATCAGCTCAACAACGCGGATCAGCTCGCGAGCTACGAGCGCATGGGCGAGGAGATCTGGGAGCAGGCCGGCGGGCGCATCAGCGCCTTCGTCCAGAGCGTGGGCACCGCCGGGTCACTGCGCGGCATCTCGACGTGTCTGCGATCGCACGACACGGGGGTGCGCATCGTCGCGGTGGAGCCGGAAGAGTCGGCGGTGCTCTCGGGCCGGCCGAGCGGCTCGCACAAGATCGAAGGCACCGGCGCCGGCTTCGTCGTGCCGCTCTGGCACGACAAGCTCGCCGACGAGATCCAGCCCGTCTCGTCTCAGGAGGCGATGGCGACGGCGCGGCTGCTCGCGCGGCACGAGGGCATCTTCGCGGGCACCTCCACCGGGGCCAATGTCACGGCCGCGCTGCGCGTGGCGAAGCGTCTCGGGCCGGACCACACGGTGGTCACGCTCGCCGTGGATTCCGGCATGAAATACCTGAGCACGGCGCTCTATGCCGGGTGACGGATGCCGACCTACCTGATCGTCCGCCGCGCGCGCGGGCCGGCCTGGAACCCGGCGGTTCCGATGCGCTCCCAGGCCCAGTGGGCCGAGCATGCCGCCTTCATGAACGGGCTCGCTGCCGAGGGCTTCATCGTGCTCGGCGGCCCACTGGGCACCGGCGAGCTCCTTGCTGGCGAGGAGGTGCTGCTCATCATCAACGCCACCCGCGAGGAGGCGGTGCGGGCCCGCTTCGACGCAGATCCGTGGACCAAGTCCGGCCAGCTGATCATCACGCGCGTCGAGCCGTGGACCGTCCTGCTGCGCGCCGACCGCGTCAGCGACTGACGGCGGGCGCGCTCCGCGCCGCCAGCCAGTACACCGCCGGCCCCGTCAGCGCCGCGATCACCCCGGCCACCGTGTTCTGCCAGCCCGCCGTCGCCATGGCGAGCAGGCTGAGCGCGGCGGGCAGGCCCGCCACCAGCCACATGCCGAGCGGGCCCCCGCCCACGCGCCAGGGGCGCGGGAGACCGGGCTCGCGCAGACGCAGCGCCACGAAGGCCGCGAGCTCGAGGAGGAGCGCGATCGAGTAGAGCCAGATGTTGAGGACGATCAGCTCCTTGAACGAGAACACCGCGAAGGCGCTGTAGCAGACGCTCGAGATCACCACCGAGACCCAGGGCGTGCCGGTGCGCGCGCTCACCGAGCCGAGCCACGCCGGCAGCTGGCCGAGGCTCGCGAGCGCATAGGGCAGGCGGGAGTTGGCGAGGAGGCCGGAGAGGAAGAGTCCCGCGGTGGCGAGCAGCGCGCCCGCGGTCACGAAGCTGCCGAGCGCCCACCCGCCGACGGCTTCCGCAACCTGCGGGAAGTACCCCGTCTCCCACTCCGCCCAGTCGGAGGCGACGGACAGGCCTGCCGCCACGGGCAAGAGATACGCCAGCGCGATCAGGGGCACCGCGATCAGCATGGCCCGGCGATAGTCGGAGCGCGGCGCCTCCGCCTCGCCGAGCAGCGTGCTCGGGTTGTCCCAGCCCGAGTAGTTCCACATCATCACGGCGAGCCCCAGGCCGATGCCGGCCGCGAGGCTCCCCTCCTCCGCGGCGAAGGGCGTCCACGGCGCATGCTCGGCATGGAGCGCGGCCAGGAGCGTGAACACCGCCACCGGCAGGAGCGCGCCCAGGCTCAGCGCGACCGCGCTCCGACCCGTCACGCGCACGCCCGCTACGTTCAGCGCGGTCAGCGCCCAGATGAAGGCGAGCGCGATGGTCCAGCGTGTGGCGCCCGACATGTCGGGGAACCAGTACTTCGCGTAGTCGGCGAAGAGCGCGGGGTACACCGCCACGTCCACGAAGGAGTTGATCCAGCTCCACCAGCCGACCTGGAATCCCCAGAAAGGGCCGAAGGCACGGCGCACCCACGCGACGTAGCCGCCTTCCTCGGGCAGCGCGCCGGCCAGCTCGGCCATGGCGAGGGAGACGGGCAGGCTCCACACGAGCGGTGTCAGGACGAGAAGCAGGAGCGTGAGCCCGGGCCCGAACGACGAGACGGCGTCCTCGATGCCGTAGGGACCGCCGCTGACGTTGAAGAAGACGATGGCGAGCAGCGAAACGAGGCCGAGCTCCCGGCGGAGCCCGGCGCGGCTCACCGGGCTTGCGCCTCCTGGATCATCGCGGGCAAGCCCTTCAGCCAGTCGTCGATGGGTACCTCCGCGTCCACGATGATCTCGAGCTTGCCGGAGGGCATGCGGCGCACGCGGCCGTTCCCGGTGGCGAGCGGGATCACCACGTGCTCGCGGTGCACGCCCATGGCATCGAGCACCGCGAAGATCTTGTTGATCTCGGGCATGCCGACCGCGTCGAGCACGAGGGCGATCTCAGGGAAGCTGACGCAGCTCGGCCGGCGGGCGGTCGCCCCCGGGAATGAACACCGGCCCGCTCGGGCCGTAGCCGGTCAGCGGCGGCACGTTCACCTGCGTGTCCGTGATGCGCCGCTCCTCGTGGGCAGGAATGACGACCTCCTGCCGGGTGCCCGGGTCGATCACGCGCTGCTCCGGCACCCAGCGGCTGGCCGGCGGCGGCGCGGCAGGCAGGCGCGGCAGGGGCTTCTGCGCGTCCTGGTACGCCTTGTCCACGGGGTTCGAGGAGTAGGGATAGCGCGGCCCGCCGATGCCGGTGATCTGAGCCCCGACGGGCGAGGCGGCCGCGAGCAAGCCCGCAACCAGCAGGACGACGGTGATGCGCCTCATGCCTTGAATGGTACACCCGTGTTATGGTGTCGCGAACCGATGCGACCCCGGATCCTTCGGCTCCCGCTGCTGGCCCTGACCACCGCGCTGCTCGCCCCCGCGGCGACGCTGCAGGCGCAGAGCGTCGAGCTTCCGATCTTCGACACCCACATCCACTACAGCGCGCCCGACTGGGCGGAGTATCCGGAGGCGCGCATCCTCGGGATCCTCCAGCAAGCCGGGATCAAGCGCGCGCTCGTGTCGAGCACGCCCGATGACGGCACGATCAAGCTCTACCAGAAGGATCCCGCGCGCATCGTGCCGATCCTGCGTCCCTACCGCACGCGCGAGGACATGGGCCACTGGTGGCAGGACCCGTCGGTCATCCCCTACCTCGAGTCGCGCCTGGCGCTGAAGGTCCACAAGGGCATCGGCGAGTTCCATCTCTATGGCGGCCAGGTGGGCACGCCGGTGATCAAGCGCCTCACCGAGATCGTGCTGCGCGAGGGCATCTACCTCCATGCGCACTCGGACGAGGTGGCCATCGTCGAGCTCTTCACGCTGGAGCCGCGGCTCAAGGTCATCTGGGCGCACGCGGGCATGTCCTCCGGTCCGCAGGCCGTGGGCGCGCTGCTGGATCGCTACCCGAACCTCTGGGTGGATCTGGCCATCCGCAACGGTGACGTCGCGCCTGGCGGCACGCTCGATCCGGGCTGGCGCGCGGTGTTCCTGCGTCACTCCGATCGCTTCCTCGCCGGCACTGACACGTGGGTGACGTCTCGATGGGAAGCGTTGCCCGGTTCCGTGGCCGAGGTGCGCGCCTACCTCAAGCAGCTCCCGCCCGACGTCGCCGAGAAGATCGCCTACAAGAACGCGGAGCGGCTGTTCCCGTAGCTGTTCGCGCTGGCGAGCGCCCGCGCCAGCTCCAGGGCCTCGGCCGCGCGCGCAGGCGCTCCCGCGGCCTCAAAGGCGCCGACCGCCTCATTGAGGCGCACGCGCGCCTCGCGCGGACTCGTTACGCCTTGGCGTGGGGGGGAATGTCGGCGAGCGAAGCGAAGCTGATCCCCGGGCCCTGACACGGCTGTTCCCTAGACTCGCGGGCGGGCGCGAAGCCGCTTGACAAGCACGCGCCGCCTGTCGCAGAGTCGCGCCACTTCTCGACCCGCAGCACCCCCCCCAGGGTGCGCAGGAGGATCGCCATGCGAGGATGGCCGATCGGCTCGATGAGGTGCGTCAGCGCTCTCTTCGTCCTTTCCATCGGGATCGCCGCCGCCGGGCCGGCCGCCGCCCAGGGTAAGCCCATCCGCATCGGCGAGATCAACTCCTACAGCGGTCTTGCCACCGTCTACACCTTCCCGTACCGGGAAGGCATTCAGATGGCGGTGAAGGAGATCAACGACGCGGGCGGCGTGCTCGGCCGTCCCCTCGAGTTCATCTTCCGCGACGACAAGCTCAAGCCCGACGAGGCGGTGAAGGCCGCTCGCGAGCTCGTGGGCCAGGAGAAGGTGGACTTCCTCGCCGGCTGCATATCCAGTGGCGTGGGGCTGGCGATCTCCGCGTACGCCAAGGAGGCGAAGACGCTCTACTTCGCCACCCACTGCCAGACCTCACGGCTCACGTGGGACGACGGGCACCGGTACGTCGCCCACACCACCAACAATGTGAACCAGTACATCCGGGCGCTCGCCAAGAAGGCGGCCGCGATGCCGTACAAGAAGTGGGCTCACATCTCGCCCGACTACGAGTACGGGCACAACGTGTGGGAGGAGTTCAACGCGTACCTGAAACAGCTCAAGCCCGACGTGCAGGTGGTCCAGCAGAACTGGCCGAAGCTCGGCGAGACCGACCACAGCTCGTACATCACCGCGCTGCTCCAGTCGGGGGCGGAAGCCATGCTGAGCGTGGTGTGGGGGGCCCAGGAGATCGCCTTCGTCAAGCAGGCGCGACCGTTCGGGCTCTTCGACAAGATCAAGCTCGTCAGCGCTTCCGTGGGTAACCCCGACGAGCTCGATCCCCTCGGCAAGGAGGCACCGGTGGGCGCGATGACCCCCGGCTTCGCCTGGTACGACGAGGGCATGCAGAAGCGCCACCCCAAGCTCGCCGAGTGGGTGAAGAAGTACGAGGAGCGCGTGAAGAAGGAGCCGACCTTGGGCGCCTCGTGGGGCTACGCGAGCACGTACCTCATCGCCGAGGCGATCAAGCGCGCGAAGAGCGCCGACACCGAGCGGGTGATCACCGCGCTCGGGGAAGGCTACGAGATGGAGTTCCCCTGGGGCAAGGTGATCATGCGCGGCTGCGACCAGCAGGCCATCCCGCCCCAGTGGACTGGCTTCGTCAAGATGAACGCGCAGGGCAAGCCGGTCCTCGCTGACATCGAGGAGACCCACGGCAAGGACCTCGTGAAGAGCTGTGACGAGGTGGCCAAGCTCCGCGCGGCGGCGGCCGAGAAAAAGAAGTAGCGCCCGGCGCGGGCGTGGATCTGATCACCCAGCTCTTCCCCTGGATCACCAACGGGCCGCTCATCACGGTGCAGGTGATGAGCGGCCTCAGCGTGGGGATGTTCCTGTTCCTCGTCTCGGTGGGCATGTCGCTCATCTTCGGCGTGACCCGCATCGTCAACCTTGCCCACGGCAGCTTCTACATGGTGGGCGCCTACCTCATGGTCTCGCTGGTGGAAGTGCTGCCCGACCGCCCGTGGGCGTTCTGGGTGGCCCTGCTCGTGGCGCCCCTCGGCGTTGCCGCGCTGGGCGGCGTCATCGAGGTCGGTCTGCTGCGATTGATCTACCTACGCGATCCCCTCATGCAGCTCATCCTCACCTTCGGGCTCATCCTCGTCATCAGCACCCTTGTGCTGCTGGCCTGGGGCCCGGACAACAAGAGCGTGTCGCGCCCCGAGGCCCTCGCGGGCTCGGTGAGCATCGTGGGCCAGCCGTTCCCGTCCTACTATCTCCTCGTCCTCGGGCTCGCGCCCGTGGTGGCGGTGGCCCTCTGGCTTATCTTCTACCGCACCCGCTGGGGCATGCTCATCCGCGCGGCCACGGTGGATCGCGAGATGCTGGGCGCCCTCGGGGTGAACGTGGCCCTCCTCTATACGCAGGTGTTCGTATTCGGGAGCTGGCTGGCCGGCCTCGGCGGCGCGCTCGCCGCGCCGACGGTGGCGGTGGCCCTGGGCATGGACGGCGACGTGCTCACCACCGCGTTCGTGGTCGTCGTCATAGGTGGCTTGGGAAGCTTCGCCGGCACCTTCATCAGCGCGCTGCTCGTGGGGCTCCTGCAGTCCTTCGGCATCCTCATCTTCCCCGCGGTGTCGATCGTCCTCCTCTTCGCGATCATGGCGGTGGTGCTCATCGTGCGCCCCTGGGGCCTGCTCGGTCGTCCCGAGGCGTAGCCGTGCTCGGCGCGCGCGGCCTCGTCGTCCTGCTCGCCGTTCTCGCCCTCGCCCCACTCGTCCTCCCGCCGTTCTTCCTGCAGCTCCTCACCGAGATCGCGATCATCGGCCTCTTTGCCACCTCCTTCAACCTGCTCATGGGCTATGGCGGCATGGTCTCGTTCGGGCACGCCGCCTACTTCGCCCTCGGGGCGTACGCCGCCGCCCTCCTCGTGCGAAAGGGCGGGGTGCCCATGCTCCTCGCGCTGCCGGTGGCGCCGCTCGTGGCCGCGGTGGGCGCTCTCGCGTTCGGATTCTTCATCGTCCGGCTCAGCCACACGTACTTCGCCATGCTCTCGCTCGCCTTCGGCCAGATCGTCTACACGGTGATCTTCAAGTGGAAGGCCCTCACCGGCGGCGATGACGGCCTCCTCGACGTCTGGCCGCCGTCGTATCTCAAGTCACCCGCCGCCTACTACTACTTCGCGCTCGCCGTCGTGGGGCTGGCCCTGTGGGCGCTCGCGGCCATTGTCGATTCTCCGTTCGGGTACGCGCTCAAGGCGGTGCGCGAGAACCCGCGGCGGGCCCGCTACATCGGCGTCAATGTCCGGCGCCATCAGCTGCTCGCCTTCGTCATCTCCGGCCTCTTTTCGGGGCTCGCCGGGGGGCTCTTCGCCTTCTACAACGGCAGCGTGTTCCCGGACTTCGCGTACTTCACGAAATCCTTCGAGCCGCTCGTTGTGGCGCTGCTCGGCGGCGTGCAGGCCTTTGGCGGTCCTCTCGTCGGCGCGTTCGCCTTCAAGGTGCTGGAGTGGCTGATCAGCCGCCAGTGGCCGGTGTACTGGCCGCTGTTCCTCGGCTCAGTCGTCATCCTCGTGATCGTGGTGCTGCCGCAGGGCTTCGTGGGCCTGTTCGGGAGGCGGCCGTGGGCGCGGTCGGCGGGGTCGAGCTAGTCCTCCAGACGCAGGCGCTCAGCAAGAGTTTCGGGGGCGTCCAGGCCGTCAACGGCGTGGACCTCGCGGTGCCGGCGGGCGATCTTCGCGCCATCATCGGCCCCAACGGCGCGGGCAAGACCACCTTCTTCAACCTCGTCACGGGCGACATCGCCCACGACTCGGGCCGGGTGTTTCTCCAAGGGCGAGAGGTGAGCGGCCTGCCGCCGCACGAGCTCTGCCGGCGCGGCCTCGGCCGCACCTTCCAGATCACGAGCATCTTCCGGCGGCTCAGTGCGCTCGAAAACGTGCAGACCGCGCTGCTCAGCCATCACCGCCGCCACTTCAACGTGCTGCGCCCGGCGCGCCGACTCTATCGCGAAGAAGCGCTCGGCCTCCTCGAGCGTGTGGGACTCGCCGCGCAGGCAGCCAAGCCCAGCGGCATCATGTCGCACGGCGACCAGCGCCGGCTCGAGATGGCCATCGCGCTGGCCGGCGCGCCCCGCGTGCTCCTGCTCGACGAGCCCACCGCGGGCATGGCGCCGCGCGAGAGGCACGAGCTGATGAGGCTGGTGGCCGAGATCGCGCGCGAAACCGGCCTCACCGTGGTGTTCACCGAGCACGACATGGACGTGGTGTTCGCCACCGCCCGCCGAATCACCGTGCTCCATCAGGGCTCGGTGCTGGCTGAGGGGGCGCCCGCCGACGTCCGCGCCAATCTCGAGGTGCAGCGCGTCTATCTCGGGCAGCCCGCAACGGCCGGTCGCTGATGGCGCTCCTTGAGCTCCAGCACGTTGAGACCTACTACGGCGAGAGTCACATCCTGTTCGACCTCTCGCTGGAGGTAGAGGCGGGGGAGGTGGTCTGCCTCCTGGGCCGCAACGGCGCCGGCAAGACCACCACCGTGCGGAGCATCATCGGGCTCACGCCCCCGCGGACCGGGCGCGTGGTGCTCCGGGGGCAGGATCTCACCGGCCTGCCGCCCTATCGAATCGCGCGGCTCGGGATCGGCTTCGTGCCTGAGGACCGCCGAGTGTTCCCCAATCTCACTGTGCACGAGAATCTCGAGGTGGCGCGCCGCACGTGGGCGGGCGACGCACCAACGACGTGGACGGCCGAGCGCGTGTTCGAACTCTTCCCCATCCTCGCCCAGCGCCGGCGGCAGCTCGGCGGGACCCTGTCGGGCGGCGAGCAGCAGATGCTCACCATCGCCCGCACCCTCATGGGGAGCCCTGCCGTGCTGCTCCTCGACGAGCCCTCGGAGGGCCTCGCCCCGCTGGTCGTCGAGAGCCTCCGCGAGCAGCTCGAGCGGCTCAAGGCGAGCGGGATCACCATGGTCCTCGCCGAGCAGAACGTGCGCTTCGTGTCCGAGCTGGGCACTCGCGTCTACGTCCTCGAGAACGGCGCCGTGCGCTACCGCGGCACCATGCCCGACTTCCTCGCCGCCGCTGAGATCCGCCAGGCCTACTTGGCAGTCTGAACCCCGCGCCGCACGACCTACGCGCGCCCGCGCGGGAGCATATCCCCCACTGAGCCGAAGGCCACCCCCAGCGCCCGGCACACCTCCGCCTGCCGGTCGAAGGGGTTCCCGGATTTCGCTCCTCCGCGCCCCCAGGCGGGAAATCGGAACACGGGGAGCGGATAGTCCGTGCCGAACAGGAGCCGGCCGTGCAGCTCCGGATGCTTCCGCAGGTGCAGCAGCATGCGGAAGCGATTGGGCAGCGTCAGCGCCGAGATATCGGCGTAGAAGGTGCGATAGCGGCTCGTGAGCTCGAGGAGCACGGGCAAGAACTTCTCGCGGAGGACCAGGCCGTAGCTGCACGCATGCGCGGCGATCACGGTCGCCCCCTCGTCCAGGGGCACGCGCAGGCGGTTGGGGTCGCCGACGGATTGGTCCCTGCCGATCAGGCTGAACTCGTAGCCCACGTGGCTGAGGAGCGGCAGCCGCCGATCGGCCAGCGCCCGGTAGAAAGGCTTATGCTGCGCGTCGGCAGGATCGAACTGCTGGGCGTTCGGCAATACCTTGACGAGGACCGCGCCGGCCTCCGCGCAGCGATGCACCTCGTCGATCGCGTCCCGCCGCATCGGGTTGATCGAGACACCTGCCAGGAACTCGTCGGGGTGGCCCCGGGCTGTCGCGAGGACGTAGTCGTTGCCGATCAAGAACTCCGTGTGGTCCCGCTCGAGCCGGCCGGCCTGGTCGTAGACGCCATCCATGCCGAGCAGCACGGCTTTCTGCACGTGGCGGGAGGCGCGGAGCTCGGCGAGGAGATCATCCACGTATTTGCGGTTGGCCTCGCGCGGCCTGGCGGGGTCGAGGCCCTTCTTCCACATGAGCACGCGAAAGAGCGGGCTCCGGAGCATCTTCGGCGAGATGTAGCAGCCATTGTCCCCATCTGGTACCGCGGCCAGGTGGACGTGACAATCGACGAGGGACTTCCCCGCGTGTTCCATCCCCGAAGCCATAGTTCACCGATACGGCGCGCCCGACCGGGGCGCATCGGGCAGCTGCTCGTCGAGAGACTGGCGGTACCGCAGGCAGCCTCGAAGAAACTCCGGCCAGGTGGGAACCGTCGGCTGTGGGTCGGTCTTCTCGGGCAGAAGGCCCCAGAGCGCCGGGTGATGCCAGCAGAGCGCGTGTCCTGTGCTGTCGCGGTGCGCTCGGATGCCTTTGCGCAACCGCCTCACCTCGGCCACTAGCTGGTCGCGTGTCATCGCTTCGAGGTCGTCGTCCACGATGCCCCCTCGCCGCCAGGTGTCGGCATCAACGATCGGAAGGTGGTGTCACGCGCGGCGGTGGAGCGCAGTGGAGCCGCTCGTGCTCGAGAGATTTGGCGGGGCATCTTCTGCTGCTTGCCACAGATCCGTGGCCAGCCACAGGCCGCCGAGACCGATGAAGAACCCATCGATGATGCGGAGCGCGCGCGTAAACGGTGGAAACCAGAGTGCGAGCCCGATCGCGAACAGCACACCGGCCCATCGCGGCAGCCGACCGTCCTGCCAGATGGCAACGGCAAGATAGACGGCGCCAAAGGCGAGGGAGAGCAACCCTAGTAGAAAGACCACGATCGCTGGTCCGAGGTAGGTGAGGGCCACGACCGGCGCAATGCCAGTCGTTCCCGCGAGGTAGAGCCTTCCGAGGATCGGAAGGACATGGGTTTCGAACCCGAGCATGGGCATGATGAGGGCGATACCCGCAAGGCTCCACGCGAGCGCGCGCAATGCCCGCGGCTCCGCAGAGCCGGCCCGGAGTTGAGCATAGAGTGTCAGCATGCCGAACGAGAGCAGAACATTTGAGCTCGCGCCGCCCCAGGCTCCGCCTGGCGAGCGCCATGCGTCCGATCGTGATGCTCACGCGCGGCGTTTGACGCGCGATCCCGCTCGTCTTTGCGATGGCTTTGGCCGATGTGACGACGCCCCTCGCGATGAGACCCGAGCCGCCCTCGTTCTCGCTCGCAAAGACGAAGACCGTATCGCCTTTGGCAATGCCCTTGCCGCCATACATCGTCTTCTGCGCGCGGAACGCAAACGTCTTCGCCCGCGGATCGGTCACCGCGGCTTTGATCGCGAACCTCATGACCATTCACCTTGCGAGAGCGGGCGGAGCAGCGGTACGTCGCGACCATCCCAAGATCATGGCAGCGCGAACGCCACGACATAATCACCCATCTTCGTCCTGAGGGCGCTATGACCACCCGCGGCGATGACGACGAACTGCTTGCCGCTGTGCGTGCGATACGTCATTGGCGTGGCCTGGGCGCTCGCCGGCAGATCACCTCCCCAGAGTAGCTTCCCGGTCTCCACGTCGAACGCGCGCAACGTCGAGTCGCGCGCGGCACCGATGAAGACCAGCCCACCCGCCGTCGTCAACGAGCCGCCATAGTTGAGGGAGCCCCAGTCAGGCGCTTCGGCCCGCGCCGAAAGTTCCGGGTTGGTGCCGAGCGGTACTTCCCAGCGGACCTCGCCGGTCGCGAGATCCACCGCCGTCAATGCGCCCCACGGTGGAGGATTGCACGGCAGTCCACGCGGCGACAGCAACGGCTCGCGATACATCCCGTAGGGCGTCCCACGCTGCGGAGCAAACTC
>Ga0075433_10002076_pt1 | contig 15151 bp, 8 predicted proteins | sample RhiMethybrSRZTD2_FD_75299 | JGI IMG/M metagenome (GOLD analysis project Ga0075433, IMG submission 75299) | Populus rhizosphere microbial communities from Tennessee, USA - Rhizosphere MetaG P. TD hybrid SRZTD2 | ecosystem: Host-associated > Plants > Roots > Rhizosphere > Soil | place: USA... | reverse complement strand
TCGGGCAAGTCGTCGCTGGCCTTCGATACGCTCTACGCCGAGGGGCAGCGCCGGTATGTTGAATCGCTCTCGGCCTATGCGCGCCAGTTCTTGGGCCAGATGGAGAAGCCCAAGGTTGACTATATCAGCGGGCTCTCGCCGGCGATCGCGATCGAGCAGAAGAGCGCGTCGAAGAACCCGCGCTCGACTGTCGGCACCGTGACCGAGATTTACGACTACCTGCGGCTGCTCTACGCGCGCGTCGGGACGGCGCATTGCCACCAGTGCGGTCGCGAGGTCGGCTCGCAGAGCGCCGAGCAGATGGTCAATCGCGTGCTGAAGCTGCCGGTTGGCACACGCTTTATGGTGCTGGCACCGCTGGTCGCACAGCGCAAGGGCGAATATAAGGATGTCTTCGCCGAGGCCAAGGCCGAGGGGTTCTCGCGCGTGCGCGTTGATGGCGATATGCACGATCTCGCGAGCGAGTTCAAGCTCAACAAGAAGGTCAAACACACGATCGAGGTCGTGGTTGATCGGCTGGTCGTGCCGACGAAAGACGAAGGACGAAAGACGAACGAAGCCGAAGAATCTGTCGGCAGCGATACACCTTCGCCCTCGGTCCATCGTCCATCGTCTATGGCAGGCAAGGCCCAGGAGGGTGCCGGCAGCGACTGGGAAGCGTTCGTGACCCGGCTGACCGACAGCATCGAGCAGGCGCTACGTGTGGGCGAGCGCATGGTGCTGATCAGCATCCAGACGACAGACAAGGAGACAAGGGGACAAGGAGACCAGCCGTCGAGGGGCGATCGCAGGGACGGCAGCGACCCCAATCTGCAATCTGCTGGCAATCTGCAATCCGAAGAGTGGCTCATGAGCGAGGAGAACACCTGCACGCACTGCGGCATCTCATTCCCTGAGCTATCGCCGCAGATGTTTTCGTTCAACGCGCCGCAGGGTGCCTGCCCCACTTGCACCGGCTTGGGCACACGGCTCGAACTCGACCCGCAGATGCTGGTGCCCAACCCGGCGCTGACGCTCCACGATGGTGCCATCCCCTATTGGGGCGAGCTGCGCAAGAAAAAAGACTCGTGGGCCTATCGCTGCCTTGAGTCGATCGGCGAGCACTACGGCTTCGATCTCAGCACACCTTGGGAGCAAATGAGCGAACGCGCCCGCGAGGTGATCATCTACGGCAGCGGCAAAGAGCGCATCCGGTTCAGCTGGCGCGACAGCACCACCGGCTCGCGCGGCGAGTTCATGCGCCCTTGGGAAGGGCTGGCGAAAGAGATCAACCGGCGTTTTCAGCAGACCGGGAGCGATTTCACCCGCGAGTATTACGCCTCGTTCATGACCGAGCAGCCCTGCCCGACCTGCAAGGGCGCGCGCCTGCGACCGGAGAGCCTGGCCGTCACCGTCGGCGACCTGTCGGTGAAAGATGTCTGCGCGCTGAACGTCAACGAGGCGCACAGCTGGGCGCTGAGGCTATCCGAGGGCCAGCGACCGGCGACCAGCGACGAAGGACGAACGACCAACGGTAGGAACGAGCCGGCTGCTGGGTTGACGCCGTATCAGCTGGAGATCGCCGGCGAGATCCTCAAGGAGATTCGCGAGCGGCTGAGCTTCCTGCTGAACGTCGGGCTGCACTATCTGACGCTCCAGCGCGCCGCGCCGACGCTCTCGGGTGGCGAGGCGCAGCGCATTCGCCTGGCATCGCAGATCGGCTCGGGGCTGGTCGGCGTGATGTACATCCTCGACGAGCCGAGCATCGGCCTGCACCAGCGCGACAATCGTAAGCTGCTCAACACGCTGATCAAGCTGCGCGACCTTGGGAACACCGTGATCGTCGTCGAGCATGATCTGGAGACGATGCAGGCCGCCGATTGGCTGATCGACTTCGGGCCGGGCGCGGGCGTCAAGGGCGGCATGGTCGTCGCTGCCGGCTCGCCCGATACTGTCGCGCAGAACGGCTCACTCACCGGCGCGTACCTGGCCGGGCGGCTGGAGATCGCGGTGCCCGCCTGCCGACGACCGGGCAACGGCGCATGGCTGGAGATCAGCGGCGCGACGATGAACAATCTACACGACGTGACGGCGCGCTTTCCGCTGGGCACGTTCGTCTGCGTCACCGGCGTGTCGGGCAGCGGCAAGTCGAGCCTGATCACCGAGACACTATACCCGGCGCTGGCGAACCGGCTCAACAAGGCGCAGCTCAAACCCGGCCCGTATCATCTGCTTGGCGGTCTGGAGCAGCTGGACAAGGTGATCGACATCGATCAGCAGCCGATCGGTCGGACGCCACGCTCGAACCCGGCGACCTACGTCAAGCTGTTCGATCTGATCCGCGATCTGTTCGCCAGGACGCCGGAGGCCAAGCTGCGCGGCTACGAGCAGGGACGCTTCTCGTTCAACCTCAAGGGCGGGCGCTGCGAGGCGTGCGAGGGCAATGGCGAAAAGCGCATCGACATGCAGTTCCTCGCCGATGTCTGGGTGCGCTGCGATGTCTGCAAGGGCAAGCGCTACAACCGCGAGACGCTCCAGGTGAAGTACAAGGGCAAGAGCATCGCGGATGTCCTCGAAATGGACGTTCAGACCGCGCTCACGTTCTTCGACAAGGTACCGCGCATCCGGCGGATCCTGCAAACGCTGCACGATGTTGGGCTGGACTATATTGCGCTCGGCCAGCCGGCGACGACGCTTTCGGGCGGCGAGGCGCAGCGCGTCAAGCTGGCCAAGGAGCTGGCGCGAGTCGCGACCGGGCGCACGCTCTACATCCTCGACGAGCCAACCACCGGCCTGCACTTCGCCGACATCCAACGGCTGCTCGCCGTGCTGCACCGCCTGGTCGACGCCGGCAACACGGTGATCGTGATCGAGCACAACCTCGACGTGATCAAGACCGCCGACTGGGTCGTGGATATGGGGCCGGAGGGCGGCGACGGCGGCGGCTATATCGTCGCGACGGGTACGCCCGAACAGGTCGCGCACATCGCTGGCTCGCATACGGGGGAGTTCCTGGGCCATGTGCTGACGCCGACGCTTCAAGAGGTCGCGGCGTAGTGGCATGAAGGTATGTGATACAATAGTGCCGTCGAACAGCTCGCGGATCACGGCTGTGTCCAGCTACCCAGAGCGAGGCAGACCATGCAGTTCACAATTGAATCCGAGCAAGAAGACGATGGGCGTTGGATCGCGGAGGTGCTCGAACTTCCGGGCGTCCTCGCCTACGGACAGACCCACGACGCTGCGATTGCACACGCTCAGGCGCTAGCCTTACGGGTGCTAGCAGATCGGTTAGAGCACGGCGAATCCACACCGACCTGGATGAGTATTTCGTTTGCGGCTGCCGCATGAGTCAGTGGTCGGCAACGAAAGCACGGCTTGTACTTGCGGCACTGCTGCGGATCGGCTGGCGGATTAAACGCGAATCGGGATCGCATCGGACCTTGGCACGGGATGGCTGGCCGGATGTAGTCTTCGCGTTTCACAATACCGATGAAATCGGTCCACGGATGCTGGCACGCATTGCCAAACGTACCGGGTTAAGTCCAGATGATCTCTAAACGCAACCGCCCCTCTCATCCTTCAATTAGACTCCTCTCATTTTCTCTTCATCTTCCCCAACTATCCTGGTACAAAATTGTGTTCTTGCTCCATTTGTACAGAGGGGACGGCTTGTAACCGAAGTCGCCCTTTTTCTTGCGCCCTCCGCTCACGGCTGTGTGAACCGTAATCTGCAATCTGCAATCTGCAATTGGCTATCGGCTATTTTCACCCTATCGTAGGGAGATCTCTATGAAGCGCTGCCCCAGCTGTAACCACCTCGCAGACGACGCCCAGAAATTCTGCACGATCGACGGCACACCGCTGGTAAACGTCGCACCTGAGCCCGTCGCAGCGCGCGCGGCTGCCCCACCCGACGCCGACGGCCCGATCCAGCGCATCCAGTGCCAGTGGTGCCGGGCGATGAACGATAAGACTGCGCTGAACTGCCGGGCCTGCGCTGCGCCGCTCGACATCCAAGACTTGGTCAGCGAGTCGGGCTGGCGCGAAGCGCCGCGTATCAGAGACATGGCCGAGATGCATTTCGGCAACAGCACCTGCCAGGTCGAGGGCGAGATCGTGCCGGTGGCCGAGATCAATCTTGCGCCCGGCGACTCGGTCTTCTTCGAGCATCATGTGCTGCTCTGGAAGGACGACAACACGCCGCTGGGCGTTATGCAGCTGCAAGGCGGCATGAAACGCGCGCTGGCCGGCATGCCGTTTATCATTAGCCTGGCGCAGGGGCCGGGGCGCGTGGCCTTCTCGCGCGACCAGACCGGCGAGCTGGTCGTGTTGCCGCTCCACCCCGGCATGGAGCTGGATGTGCGCGAGCACGCCTTCCTGCTGGCCTCGCACCATATCAGCTATTCGTATGTGCGCATCAAAGGGCTGCGCAACATCCTTTTCGGTGGCCAGGGCATGTTCATGGATCGCTTCGTGACGACCAGCGCGCCGGGGCTATTGATTTTACACGGCTACGGCAACGTCTTCGAGCGCGTGCTGAATGCCGGCGAGAGCATTCTGGTCGAGCCGGGCGCGTTTCTCTACAAGGACTCCGCCGTCACGATGGATGTCCAACCGCAGCAACTGACGACCGGCTTTTTCGGTGGCCAAAGCATGAACCTGGCGAAGATGACCGGGCCAGGTCGCGTCGGCATCCAATCGATGTATGTCCACCACCGAACCGATTAATTGTAGATTGTCGATTGTCGATTGGTTCGACGTAATCTACAATCTACAATCTGCAATCGTGAGAGGTAGCAATGCAGCAACCTTCTTTGTCACCTCAGCGCAGCTACACATGCCCCTGGTGTACCACCACTAGCGACGGCACGCGGCTGGCCTGCCCCGGCTGCGGCGTATCAATCAATGTGCGTGAGAACGTCACCGAATCGGGCTGGATCGAGCTGCCGGGCCGCAAGGATATGGCCAAGATCCAGTTCGGCGACTCCTACTGCCAGATCGAAGGCGAGCTCGTGCCGGTGGCCGATATGAGCCTGGCCGCCACCGACAGCGTCTACTTCGCGCACCATGTTCTGCTGTGGATGGATACGCAGGTGCGCGTCAGCGCGATGTCGCTCAAGGGCGCGTGGAAGCGCATGCTGGCGGGCATGCCGCTGATCATGACCCAGGCGCAGGGGCCGGGCCATATCGCGTTCTCGCGCGACGCATCGGGCGAGCTGATCGCGCTGCCGCTTCAGCCCGGCCAGGCGATCGATGTGCGCGAGCACCTCTTTCTCGTCGCTACCAGCGATGTCACCTATGATTGGTTCCAGACCGGCGTCTGGTTCACCACCCGGAGCGGCGACGACACCGAGACGCACTACCCGCTCGGCATGTTCATGGATCGCTTCACCGCACCGCAGAAACCAGGGCTGCTCTTGCTGCACGCCGGCGGCAACGCCTTCATCCGCACGCTCGCGCCAATGCAGAGCATTTTGGTTAAGCCGACCGCGCTGCTGTTCAAAGACCCGACTGTTCAGATGCAGCTGCACTTCGAGTACCCGCGCACGAACTCATGGAGCCCGTGGATGTCTTGGAGTCACCGGCAACTCTGGCTGCGCCTGTTCGGGCCGGGGCGCGTGGCGGTGCAGTCGGCCTACGAGCCGATCGAGGACAACGGCCGCACCATCTCGCGGCACTCGAACGCAACGAACCGCCAGTGGTAGCGCACGCTAAAACGTGAAACGTGAAGACGTTGATCCGGCGGCTGCGAGCAGCGGCGCGCTCACCCTGGCGCAGGTGCAGGATGCGATCACTAGCAGCCACGATTCGAGAGATTGCTCCGACATTGGGGATCTTCAGCTCCTTGACTTCGAAGCCACCGCCAGTTGCACCCCGTCATCATATCGGCGATATTCACCCAGGCGAATGTAAGCTTGTCAAGCTCTTCAACTTCGACGAGCGCGACCTCCTTTCCTCGTTCGAGCGATGTAGGACTATTACAGCACATCTGCCGATCCCCAGGATTGCTGTTTGGGATACAATAAGGGCAACAATAAGGGCTACAGCGTCACGGATTGGGAAGCTCAATGGTGCCAGTCATGCAGATTGGCGGGCACTCCGCTCTCCGCGAGGAGCGTCGCTCATATCAGCGCGCTGTGGCAGCGCCAGCAGGCCTAGCCCGATCGTCCGCCTGCGATGTACCAACAGTCGAAGCGTTCGTGCTGAAATACAGCCGCCGTAGGTCCGGGTTGCGCCGCAGGCGGTCGAGCAGATTGCGCTTCGCCTGATAGATCACCCAAACATCGGCGAAGCGATCAGGGTGGCGGGCCTGGATCAGGCGCGGTGGCAGACGCAGTACGAAACTCTCGACCAGAACGATGTATTCCTGCTCAGTCAGGGCTTGGCATGCGACGATCCGCCATAGCTCCTCGCGCTCCAGTTGCTCGAGGACGAGCTGCTCCGCCGACGCAACTGTGCCACCATCCAATCGACACATGACACGGCGTTGCGTCTCCTCAGTACGCCTGAAATCGATCAGCGTGGCGTGTACGCAGGCGCGTAGATAGCCGAGCAGGGCGGCGAGATTGGGGAAGCTCGCGCATTGGGCCGACGTGAGCGCCCGCCATGCGCGCGCGAATGCCTGATCGGCAATGTCGTCGCAGCGTTCGTCGGTTGGCAGCGCGGCGCTGCGGGCGCTGGCCCAGGTGATCAGCAGCGGGCGATAGCTGGCCACGATCGCGGCCCAGGCATCCTCATCACGGTCCATAATCGCGCGCTGGAACAGACGATAGCCTTCACTGTTGGTCGCTTCGATCTGATTGGCTTGCATCTTCACACCTCGCACATATAAAAGACTCGAAAAATAAAACGTATCTCCGTTCTATGAAACGTGAAGCGTGAAATGTACACGCCGCCTGCGTTTCACGTTTCACGTTTTCACCTGCGCTTGACGTTTCACGTTTCACGTTTTCACCTGCGCTTGACGTTTCAGCTATCGTTGGGATGGTTTAAAGCGAATCTTTGAAAGATATGAACTAAAGATCAGGATAGCGTGTGTACTTTATTAAATGGTCCCTGTTTTTGCGACAATATGGTGGACAAAAAAGGATACATCCAATCGGGAGGGCGCGATGGATCGCACGACCTCGTTCGGCTACTGGATCCGCCGTCGGCGCAAAGCGCTGGACCTGACCCAGGATGCGCTTGCGCGGCAGGCGGGCTATGCCACGGCGACGATCAAAAAGATCGAAGCCGATGAGCGCCGACCGTCGCGTGAGCTGGCCGAGCGTCTGGCGGAATTGCTGAAGATCACGCCCGAAGACCGCACAACCTTCATCGGCATGGCCCGCGCCGAACGCGCCCCCGACCGCCTTCCGATCGCTGACGTAGTTGCTGTTTCGCCACGCCCTGCCGCCACAGCTCATTCACATAACCTGCCGGCACCGCTCACCACGCTGATTGGACGCGAGCACGAGACGGCGAGTATTTGCATACTGCTACGCCGTGCGGACGTGCGGCTGGTGACGCTCACTGGGCCGGGTGGCATCGGCAAAACCCGGCTGGCGCTCAATGTCGCGACCGCGCTGCGCGACGAGGTCGCGGATGGCGTGCATGTCGTCTCGCTCGCGCTAATCAGCGACCCTGCACTAATCGCCACGGCCATCGAACAGACATTGGGGCTGCACGAGCGGGACGCGCGCTCACCACTACAGCGTCTGCACGATTATCTGCGCGACAAACAGCTCGTGCTGCTGCTGGACAACTTCGAGCAGGTCGTACACGCGACTCCGCTGGTTGGAGAACTGCTTGCGGCGGCACCCCAACTCACGGTGCTGATCACCAGCCGCATGCTGCTGCGGCTCTCGGGCGAGCACGAAGTCGCGGTGCCGCCGCTGGGTCTGCCGGATTGCGCACACGCCGCCGATCTTGATCGGCTGCTTCAGTCCGATGCGGTGCGGCTGTTCGTTGCGCGCGCGCAGGCGAGCCAAGCCACGTTCGCCCTGACACGCACGAATGCGCCGGCCATCGCCGAGATCTGTCAGCGGCTGGATGGGCTGCCTCTGGCGATCGAGCTGGCGGCGGCACGCATCAAGCTGTTCTCGCCGCAGGACTTGCTGGCACGCTTGAGTAGCCCACTCAGGCTGCTGACGGTCGGGGCGCGCGACCAGCCACCGCGTCAGCAGACGCTGCGCGCTACACTCGACTGGAGCTACGATCTGCTCAACGCCGACGAGCAGATATTGTTCGCGCGGCTGGCGGTGTTCGTAGGCGGCTGCACGCTGGAGGCGGTCGAGGTGGTTTGTGGCGAGCAATATCCCCAATCTGCAATCTGCAATCTGCAATCTGCAATCGGGACAGGGAATGTGCTCGATACGCTCAGCCGGCTGGTTGATCAGAGCCTGGTGCAGCAGGAAATGCCGGCGGACGGTGAGCCGCGCTTCACGATACTGGAGACGATCCGCGAGTACGCGCTAGAGCGGCTGGCGGCGAGCGGAGAAGCCGAGGCGTTGCGGCGGCAGCACGCGGCATACTACCTGGCACTGGGGGCGGCGGCGGAGCCGAAGTTGCGAGGCCCTCAACAGAAGACATTGTTGGAGCGGCTGGAGCAGGAGCATGATAATCTGCGGGCTGCGATGGCATGGAGCCAGACAATTGATGACGGCGCGGAACTCGGGCTGCGGCTGGCCACCGCACTGCGCTGGTTCTGGTACGTGCGCGGCTATATGAGCGAGGGCCGTCGCTGGCTGGGTGCTGCACTGGAGCGCAGCAGTGCGGTGGCAGCAACGGTACGCGCAAAGGCACTTTACGCGGCGGGGTATCTGGCAGCCCAGCAACGGGACTTTGGGCGCGCGACGACATTGTCCGAGGCTAGTCTTGCCATCTTTCGGGAGCTGGGGGACAGACATGGCATCGCGAACGCGTTCCGCAGCATGGGGATAACAGCGACCTTCCAGCACGATCTTGCGCGAGCCGACGAACTCCATCAGGAGAGCCTGCGGCTGTATCAGGAGTTGAGGGATGAAGAGGGCATCGCCTCTGAACTCTTCAACCTGGGGCAAATCATGTGCGACCGTGGCGACTTCGCGCCGGCACAGGCATTGTTGTCGGAGAGTCTAGCACTATCTCGGAAGCGAGGTGATACGAACGGCATCGCCCTAGCCATTACTGCCCTCGGACTGGTGGCGTATCTGCAGGGGGATTATGCGCAGGCAGCAGCGTCCTATAAAGAGAGCCTAACCATGTTCCGAAAGCTGGAACATAAAGGCATGATGGCCGACTGCCTCTACGGCCTGGGAGGAGTAGTGCATTTTCAGGGCGATGACCTACAGGCACGCACATTGTACATGGAGAGTCTGGCGCTGGCGCGCGAGCTGGGAGCAAAGCAAACCATTGCCTATGTGCTCGTGCGATTGGCGATCTTGGCCGGGGCGCAAGAGCAGTTCGAGCGGACGGTGCGGCTGTGCGGAGCGGTTGAAGACATGGACTACGCTCATCTGGACTACGCTCATTATGATTTGTCGCCCGACAAGCGCGCCGAATACGACCACTACCTTGCTGCAGCACGCGCCCGGCTCGACGAGGCGACCTTCGCGGCGGCGTGGGCCGATGGGCGCGCGCTGACGATCGAGCAGGCCATCGCCTACGCCTTGACGACCGACGGCCCGAACCGATCTTGACGTTTTTCAACCCTGACGTAACTGGTGATGAGAGACCCATTTGGTGGCCTCTCGTCACCACAGCACCTAACACAGCCACTTGGACCGACTCAGGCACCACCTCCAGCGTCGTGCAATGGTGGACAAAAAAGGATACATCCAACGGGAGGGCGCGATGGATCGCACGACCTCGTTCGGCTACTGGATCCGCCGTCGGCGCAAAGCGCTGGACCTGACCCAGGATGCGCTCGCGCAGCAGGCGGGCTATGCCACGGCGACGATTAAAAAGATCGAAGCCGATGAGCGCCGACCATCGCGTGAGCTGGCCGAGCGTCTAGCGGAATTGCTGAAGATTACGCCCGAAGAGCGCACAACCTTCCTACGAATGGCGCGCGCCGAACGCGCCTCCGACCGCCTCGCGATCGCCGACTCAGCCGCTTTTTCGCCACGAACAGCCGCCACGGTGCATCCGCACAACCTGCCGGCGCAGATGACAGCGCTGATCGGGCGGCAGCACGAGACGGCGGCGCTCTGCACGCTGCTGCGCCGTACCGATGTGCGGCTGGTGACGCTCAGCGGGCCGGGCGGCATCGGCAAAACCCGGCTGGCGCTCAACGTTGCGTCCGAGCTGCTCGACGAGGTCGCGAACGGCGTGTATGTCGTCGCGCTCGCGCCGATCAGCGACCCCGCGCTGGTCGCTGGGGCCATCGCACAGGCGCTGGGGCTGCACGAGCGGGGCGCGCGCTCACCGCTCCAGCAGCTCAAGGACTATCTGCGCGACAAACAGCTCGTGCTGCTACTGGACAACTTCGAGCAGATCGTGGACGCGGCCCCGCTGGTCGCGGAACTGCTCGCGGCGGCACCCCAGCTCACGGTGCTGATCACCAGCCGGATGCTGCTGCGGCTCTCGGGTGAGCACGAGGTCGCGGTGCCACCGCTCGCTCTGCCCGATCACGCCCACGCCGCCGACCGCGAACAGTTGCTTGAGTCCGCTGCGGTGCAGCTGTTCGTCGCACGCGCGCAGGCGATCAGGTCCGATTTCGCGATCACAAACGCGAATGCGCCGGCTATCGCCGAGATCTGTCAGCGGCTGGATGGGCTGCCGCTGGCGATCGAGCTGGCGGCGGCACGCATCAAGCTCTTTCCGCCGCAGGCCCTGCTGGCGCGCTTGCGCAGCCCGCTGGCGCTGCTGACGGTCGGGACGCGCGATCTGCCGCAGCGTCAGCAGACGCTGCGCGCCACGCTCGACTGGAGCTACGATCTGCTCAATGCCGATGAGCAGGCATTATTCGCGCGGCTGGCGGTGTTCGTGGGCGGCTGCACGCTAGAGGCCGTCGAGGCGGTTTGTGGAGACCAAGGAGACAAGGAGACAAGGAGACAAGGAGACTACGCAGACAAGGAGAGGGGGAGACAAGGAGACAAGGAGCTAGCTGAGACGCCTGGTCTCCCAGGCTCGGCATCTTCAGGGGATGTACTCGACACGCTCAGCAGCCTGGTTGATCAGAGCCTGGTACAGCAGGAACTGCAGGCGGACGGCGAGCCGCGCTTCACGATGCTGGCGACGATCCGCGAGTACGCGCTGGAGCGGCTGGAACTGAGCGGGGAAGCCGAGGCGCTGCGGCGACAGCACGCCGCGTACTTCGTGGCCCTGGTGGAGGCGGCGGAGCCGAAGTTGCGCGGATCAGACCAGGAGGTGTGGTGGAGGCGGCTGGAGCAGGAATTTGATAACGTGCGGGCTGTGCTCCGATGGGCGATTCGTTGTGGAGAGGCCGAGATCGCGCAGCGACTGAGCGGTGCGCTGTGGTGGTTCTGGGAAGTGTGCGGTCATCTTGACGAGGGACGGCGCTGGTCGGAAGCCGCGCTGACAGCCAGCGGGATGGTCTCCACGGCAGTACGCGCGCAGGCGCTGTTGAGCGCTGGTCTATTGGCGCGACCAATGGGCGACTCGTCGCGAGCGCAGAGCTTATGCGAGGAAAGCCTGGCGCTCTGGCGGGAGTTGGGCGATACATGCGGTATTGCAGACGCACTCGGCGGACTGGCGACCGTGGCATATGTGCAGGGGGATTATGAACGGGCGCGTGCATTAGCAGAGCAGAGCCTGGCGCTCCTGCGTGAAACCGATAATACATGGGGCATCGCACTAGCGCTGTGCGGTCTGGGGTGTATTATAGACGTGCAAGGTGATTATACGCAGGCACGCGCGCTCTATGATGAAGGCCTGGCATTGTTCCGAGAGTTGGGAGATAAAAGAGAATACAATGCCGCGATCAATAATCTAGGTATGCTGACGCTGGCACAGGGCGACTACACACAAGCCCAAACGTACTATGCTGAGAGTCTGGCGCTAGCTCGATCGATGGACGATAAACCTGCTATCGCTGTCGTGCTGAACAACCTGGGCGGGGCAGCGTATCTTCAAGGCGATTATGCGCAGGCACGCGCGTACTACGAAGAGAGCCTGGCGATTTGGCGGGAACTCGGTGAGCGCGACAACTTTCCACTCTCTAGCAAGAACTTGGGCTTGGTCGCGCTGGCGCAGGGTGAGCCTGTGCGCGCGCACGCATACCTAACGGAGAGTCTGGCGCAGTTCCAGGAGCAGGGCAACAAACGGCGCTGTGCTGAATGCCTGGAAGGGCTGGCGGGTGTCGCGACAGTACAGGCGCAGCCGGCGCGTGCGGCGCGGCTGTGGGGCGCAGCCGAGGCGCTGCGCGCGATGATCGGCGCGCCGATGCGACCGATCGAGCGGCCGACCCATGATCGTCATGTCAGCGCCGCACGCGCCCAGCTCGACGAGGCGACCTTCGCGGCGGCGTGGGCCAATGGGCGCGCGCTGACGATCGAGCAGGTCATCGCGTACGCTTTGACAACCGATGAATCGCTGAACCGCTGAGAGCCCGTACGGGCACGATATATCGTGCCCCTACCTCGCTGAACCGCTGAGACCGCTGAGGCCGCTGAGGCCGCTGAGACCGTCCCTCTTATCAAATAACAACGACGAGCAACCTTCTGGGAAGCTGACCAACGGCATTTAAAGCGCCACATCAAGCTTCCCGGAAGGTTTGGCAGGGCTTGTTTGAACAGTATTGGCCTTAGCACGACACGGAAGACGCCCACGTGCAACTTGCCAATGCTCTCGAACACCTGCCAATGCTCTCGAACAACCTGCCAATGCTCTCGAACAACACGGGAGACGTTCACGAACAACCTGCCAATGCTCCCGGTCAACTTGCCATCGCCCCAGCCAATCTTGGCGGCACTACGGATGATGAAGATGCCGCGCGTGCATCATTCCTAACCCAATTCAGCGCGCTGTAGGCGTTCAGCTCTTGACGGTTCTGCAACCCTGATGTATACTCCGCCCTGGATACTCCATTGTATCCAATGCTTCGTACCATCATTCACAGCCTTCTCTTCAATTCTTAAATAGGTGGCTCACATTCTACGCCAAGCAGCATACCAGAGCGCTACCAGTGTAGCGGTCGGATATGTTGGCATAGTCGGTTTCGTCGTATCAAGCCAAGATTTGATCCCGGCGCTGTGTGCGTCGGCCTGAAAGCGACGAGGCAGCATTCGTGTTGCACAGTCTCCAGCGTGAAGCGATCTATACTGAGCTGGCCGACATCGTCGGCCCGGAGTATGTCTCGATCCAGGCGAGTGATCGGCTGATCTACGCGGGCGACTGGTCGTGGATGTCGCAGCTCTGGCTTGATCGCGGCGAGCAGCCGCCCACACCCGATTTCATCGTCCACCCTGGCTCGGCCACAATGATCGGGCAGATCATGCAGGTGGCTGCTGGCCACGCGCTGCCGGTTGTGCCATGGGGTGGCGGCTCCGGCACGCAAGGCGGCGCGGCACCGCTGTATGGCGGAATCGTGCTCGACACGAAGCGGCTAGATGGCATCCTGATGATCGACGAGCGATCATTGGTCGTGCGCGCGCAGGCCGGCGTGATCGGTACAACGCTGGAGTGGGCACTCAACGAGCGCGGGCTTACGCTGCCGCACTACCCCGCCTCGGCCAATTGCGCGACGTTAGGCGGCTACCTGGCCGCGCGCGGCTCCGGCGTGATTTCGACCAAGTATGGCAAGGCCGAAGACCTGGTGCTGTCGATCGAGGTCGTGTTGCCGAATGGGACGGTCACGCGGACATTGCCCGTGCCGAATCACGCGGCAGGGCCGGGGCTCGTGCAGCTCTTCGTCGGCTCGGAGGGGACGCTTGGCGTGATCACCGAGGCGACGATGCGGATCGAGCGGCTGCCCGAAGTGCGGCTGTTGCGCGGCATCCTGTTCAAGCATCTCGCGGCGGCGCTCGAAGCTGGTCGCCGGATCATGACCGACCGCTTGCAGCCATGCGTGCTGCGGCTCTACGATGAGGCATCGACGACCACGATGCTGAAGCGCGTGCTGGGCCTCGACGCCGCCGGTGCCTGTTTCATCATCGGCTTCGACGGCTGGGCCGACATCGCCGCTGCGCAGGAGCGGCACGCGCTGGCGATCTGCGCCGAGCTGGGCGGCGAAGACCTTGGGCGCGAGCCGGGCGAGCACTGGTGGCAACATCGCTACGATTTCTATTACCCGCCGCTCACGCTGGCCTTGCCCAAGCTGTACGGCACGACCGATACTGTCTGCACCTTCGATAAGATCGAGCAGATGTATCACGCCAAGAAGCGCACAATCGAGCAGGGGTTCGCGGAATGGAACGCCCATTACATCGCGCACTTCTCGCACTGGTTCCCTTGGGGCGTGATGATCTATGATCGCTTTATCATCGACGAGCCGCCGCACGATCCGCACGAGGCGCTGCGGCTGCACAACCGCATCTGGTCGGCGGCGGCGCGTGCATCGCTCGCGGCCGGCGGTGTGCTCAACGAGCATCACGGCATCGGCTGGAAGCTCGGTCGCCTGATGCGCGAGCAGTACGGCACGGCCTGGCCGCTGATGGAGCAGATCAAGGCGGTGATCGATCCGCGCGGGATTATGAATCCAGGCAAGCTGGGGTTTCCCGCCTGCGTGACACGGTGACACGGAGACACGGAGACACGGAGACACGGAGACACGGAGACACGGAGACCGGGAGACACGGAGACAAGCAGACAAGCAGATGGGAGATGCAACAATCTGCAATCTGCAATCTGCAATCTGCAATCTGCAATCTGATGAATGTGATCGATACAACCGAGGGCTGCCGCTACTGCCTGATGTGCCGCCACGTCTGCCCGGTGACGCGCGTGACCTATAACGAGGCCAGCTCGCCGCACGGCTGGGCGCTCCTGATCGCGTCGGTGCGGCGTGGCCAGCTCCAATGGGATGCGGAGACGGTCGATCGGCTGTATCAGTGCGCCGATTGTGGGCTCTGCCAGTCGTTCTGCGTGACCGATCAGCCGCTGCCGCAGGCGATCGTTGCGGCGCGCGCCGAGGTCGTTGCGGCTGGACAGGCGTCTGCGGCCGTCGCAGCCGTCGACGCGGCGCTTCAGCGCTGGGGCAATGTCTATGGCGCGAACCCGGCGCAGCCAACAGCGCTGGTGCAGTCGC
>Ga0075433_10002074_pt1 | contig 15154 bp, 12 predicted proteins | sample RhiMethybrSRZTD2_FD_75299 | JGI IMG/M metagenome (GOLD analysis project Ga0075433, IMG submission 75299) | Populus rhizosphere microbial communities from Tennessee, USA - Rhizosphere MetaG P. TD hybrid SRZTD2 | ecosystem: Host-associated > Plants > Roots > Rhizosphere > Soil | place: USA... | reverse complement strand
ACCGTTGCCGACCCATTTCAGGATTCGGCGCGAGCCGGACGTCGTGCGGACCATCGCTACTCGTCGGCCGGGCGCAGCATGCGCCGGGTGAGCAAGACGATCAGCACGACCAGCAGCGGGAAGAAGACGAGCGAGACCGCCGCCCCCATCCCGAGCCGGCGCGCGCCGAGCGCGGTCGTATACGCGAGGTGCGGGAAGATCTCGGTGCGGCTGCCGGGGCCGCCGCGCGTCAGGATCAGCACGAATTGAAGATTGGTCGCCGTCCAGATCGTCGACAGCATCACCGTGGTCAGGAAGATCGTCTTCAGGCGCGGGATCGTGACGAAGAAGAACTGCTGGATCGTCGAGGCGCCGTCGATCTCCGCGGCCTCGTAGAGCTCCTTGGGGATCGCCTGCAGCCCCGCCAGGAACGTCATCGAGTAGAACGGCGTGCCCGACCAGACGACCACCGCGATCACGCAGGCCATCGCCAGGCGCGGATCGGCGAGCCACGAGATGATATCGCTCGTCAGGTGGAACGTGATCAGGAAGTTGTTCAGGAAGCCGCTCAGATCGTCGAAGATCCATCGCCAGTTCAGCGCCACGATCACGACCGGCACCGCCCACGGCACGAACAGGAGCGTGCGGAAGACGTTGTTGAAGCGCCGCGGCTGATCGAGAATCAGCGCCATCGTGAGCCCGAGCACGAACTTCAGCGCGACGGCCACCGCGGTGTACACGACGCTGTTCCACGCCGTACGCAGAAAGACCTCGTCGCGGAACAGGCTCGCGTAGTTGTCGAGCCCGACGAAGCGGCCCGGCGCGCCGACCATCTTGTCTTGAAGACTCAGGTAGATCGCCGAGAAGAACGGATACGCGACCAGGAAGAGGATGACGAGGAGGGTCGGGCTCAGGAGACTCCAGGCCAGGTACGACTCGTGCCGCGCGGCGGCGGAGCGGCGCCGCCGGCCGAGCACCGGCGCCCGAACGAGGACGCCGTCCCGGTACGCTCCCCGCGGGCCGGCCGAGATCGCCACGCGCGGATTATCGCGGCGCGCGGTGAGTGACGTCAAGGCGCGTCGCTCGGAGGGCACTTGAATCCGATCGCCGACCGCGCGAGACTCGTGCGGCTCCCGACGCTGGAGCGCGACGAAACCGCATCACGAGCCGTGAGCATACGAGGGCGCGGAGAAAGGCCCACCGGCCTTTATCGGCGGCCGAGGAGGAACGTGAGATGAACGTGCGAGCATGCATCGCGACCATTGCCGCGGTCGCGATGGTGGTGGCGATCGCGGGGACGAGAACGCCGAGCGCGGCCGAGGACAAGACGCTGACGATCGGCGTGCTGGGCCCGCTCTCCGGCGGCGCCGCGTCGTACGGCGTCGAGCTGGTGCGCGGTGCCGAGATGAAGGCCGACGAGATCAACAAGGCCGGCGGTCTCAAGGTCGGCAGCGACGTCTACAAGATCAAGCTCGTGAGCTACGACCACAAGGCGCTCGCCGCCGACGCGGCTACCGCCGCCAACAAGCTCGTGTTCCAAGACAAGGTGAAGTACATCATCGGCAACGCGGTCGGTGCGACCTGCAACGCCGTGCAGACCGTGACCGAGCCGGAGAAGGTCCTCTTCTCGTTCGTGTGCTGGGGCACGGCGAACCTCGGCCCCGACAAGCCCTACTCGTTCCGCGCGATGCTGAGCCAGTGGGAAGTGGCGGAGCCTTTCTATCGCTGGGTGAAGGAGAAGCATCCGCAGGTGAAGCGCGTCGCGCTGATCTCCCCCAACGACACCAGCGGCAAGGACACCAACACCGCGGTCGTGAAGGCGTTGAAGGGCCTCGGCTTCGAGGTCGCCGCCGACGAGTACTACGAGCGCGGCACCAAGGACTTCTACCCGATCCTCACCAAGCTCCTGGCGACCAAGCCCGACATGCTCGACGTCGCCGCGGCGCCCGCTGGCGAGGGCGGGCTCATCTTGAAGCAGGCGCGCGAGCTCGGCTTCAAGGGCGCCAAGGGCTGGACGGCCGGGACCAATCCGTTCACGATCATCGGCGTTGCCGGCAAGGAAGCGGCCGAGGGCGTGTGGAGCCCGCTCAATATCAACGTCAAGAGCGACTTCGTCGGCGCGACCGTCCGCCGGTTCGGCGAGGAATACGAGAAGCGCTACAAGGAAGTGCCCGGCGTCATCGCCATCGCCAACTACGCGGCCTTCGACGTGATCACCAAGGCCATGCAGGACGCGCGCTCGCTCGAGACCGACAAGGTCCTCGCGGCGCTGACCCAGAAGCCCTTCGACACGGTGTGGGGCAAGCTCGTCCTGGGCGGCAAGGAGACGTACGGCATCGACCGGCAGTTCCTGTACCCAATGGTCATCAGCGAGATCCGCGACGGCAAAGTCGTCGACATCGCTCAAGTGCTACCGTCGGCTCTGAAGAAGTGAGAACGCCGCGGCGCCGCTCCCCTAGCCTGGACTATTCATGAGCGACTCGATCGAGACCGGGCGGGTGGCGCAGGGGCCGCTCAACCGGGACGGCGTGAGTGGGACCCCCTCGTCCCGTTCGCGGCTCGAAGAGCCGCGTTTCGGGCGAGCGGGTGACGGAGCCGTCCCGGTTGGGCGGCCCCTGCGACAGGCCCCGCCCGCCTCGAGCGAAGTCGCTCATGAATAGTCCGGGCTAGCCGCGAGCAACCGTGTCGATCGAGCTGCTGGTCCAGGCGCTGCTCAACGGCTTCGGCCTGGCGATGGTCTACGTCCTGGTCGCCCTCGGTCTCACGCTCATCTTCTCGATCCTCGAGATCATCAACTTCGCCCACGGCGAGTTCTACATGCTCGGGGGGTACGTCACCTACTACGTCTACGCGCTCTTCGGCCTCAACTACTTCGCGACGCTCGGGCTGGCCATCCTCACCGTCGGGCTCGCGGGCGTCGTCGCCGAGCGGCTGATCTTCCACGATCTCCGGGGCAAGGCGCTGAACGCGTTCATCGTGTCGCTCGGCCTGCTCTGGGTCATGCAAGCCGGCGCCCAGCTCGCGTTCGGCGTGCTCGACAAGCCCGTGCCGTCTGCGTTCTCGGGGGTCGTGCGGTTCTTCGGGCTGATCATGTCGGTTGAGCGCCTGGTGGTGAGCCTCTCGGCCATCGTCCTCATCGTGGCGCTCTATCTGTTCCTGCGGCTCAGCCGTCCCGGCCGAGCGATGCGGGCCGTGGCTCAGGATCCCGACGCTGCCGCCCTCCAGGGCGTCAACATCGACGCAGTTTCCGCACTCGGCTTCGGTGTCGGGTGCGCACTGGCCGGCGGCGCCGGCGGTTTGCTGGCGCCGGTCTTCGCGGTGAGCCCGGCGATGGGGGCGCTGCCGGTCGTCAAGGCGTTCATCATCATTATCGTCGGCGGCATGGGGAGCCTGCCCGGCGCGGTGCTGGGTGGGCTGCTCCTCGGCGGTGTCGAGGGGCTGGGCACGCTCTTCATGGGCAGCGCTGCCGTCAACATGCTCGGCTTCGTGATGGTCATCGTCGTGCTGCTCCTGCGGCCCCGGGGACTCGTCGGTGGAGCCTAGGCAACCGGCGGCCGTGACTCCCACGGTCGGCGTCGCGCTGATCACCCTGGCCATCGCGGCGCTGCCGCTCCTGACGCGGGACTCGTACTACCTCGACGTCGCCACCACGATCCTCATGAACCTGACGTTGACGATGAGCTTTCGGCTGCAAGTCAGCACCGGGCAGATCAACATGGCCCACATCTCCTTCATGGGGATCGGCGCCTACACCTCGGCGCTCCTGGTGACCCGCCTCGGTCTCCCGTTCTGGGCCACGCTCTGGGTCGGCGCGCTCATCGCGGCGCTGCTGGCCGTGCCCATCGGTAGCGTCGCGCTCCGGGTCAGCGGTCCGTACTACTTCCTGATCACGTTCGCCTTCTCCGAGGTCGTTCGCCTGTTCTTCAACAACTTCTTCGAAGATCTGTTTGGCGGCCCTTCGGGGCTGGTCGGCATTCCCAAGCCCGGGCGGCTCCTCGGCATGACGTTCAACAGCAAGCTCGCGCTCTACTGGCTGATGGCCGCGATCTGCGTGGTCGTGGTGGTCGCGCTGGTTCGCCTCGACTACTCGCGCTTCGGCCTGACGGCCGGCGCGATCCGCCAGGCCGATCCCGTGGTCGAGACCCTGGGGGTGAACGTCTTTCAGTTCAAGCTGACGACGTTCGTCCTCGGGAGCTTCGTGGCCGGGCTCGCGGGCGTCTTCTTCGCGCACTACCGTCAGGTCCTGCACTCGAGCGATTTCGGCCTGGAACCGATGGTCCTGCTGGTCGTCTTCACCGTCATCGGCGGCACGGGCAGCGTGTGGGGGCCGGTCATCGGCACGATCGTCATGACGCTCGCCTCCGAGCTCTTGCGAGAGCTCCACCACTACGAGATTCTCGTGTTCGGCGCCGTGCTGATCCTCACGATGCTGTTCGCGCCCGAGGGTCTGGTGGCGCTCCCGAGCGCGACGCGGCGGCTCCTTCGAAGACTGTTCGGTCGGGCGACGGAGCCCGCGGGAGCGCGCCTTGCTCCTTGAGCTGCGCGGCGTCTCGCGGCGGTTCGGCGGGCTCCTGGCCGTCTCGGATCTCTCCATGGCGATCGGCGCCGGCACGATCCACGGCCTGATCGGTCCCAACGGCGCCGGCAAGAGCACGGCGTTCAACCTGATCACCGGCGTGATCCCGCTGACGGCCGGTGAGGTGCTCTTCAAGCGAGAGCGCATCTCAGGGCTCCGTCCGTCGGAGATCTGCCGGCGCGGGATCGCCCGCACGTTCCAGGCGACAGCGCTGTTCCGCGAGTACACCGTGCTGCAGAACGTGCTCATCGGCGCGCACCTCGTTGCGGCTCGCGGGCTCGGGCCGGCGCTCTTCTGGTCACGCGGCTATCGCGAGCGTGAGCGGCGGGCGCGCGAGCGCGGTCGCGCGCTGCTCAGCTCGCTCGGACTCGGCGCGGTCGCCGGCCGCGTGGCGGGCCAGCTTCCCCACCGCGACCAGAAGGCGCTCGCGCTCGCGATGGCGCTCGCCACCGGCGCCGAGCTCGTGATCCTCGACGAGCCGCTGGCCGGCCTCACCGATCAGGAGAAGACAGAGACGACCAACGTCCTCCGGCGGCTCAAGGAACAGGGCGTCACCGTGCTGCTGGTCGAGCACGACATGAAGGCGGTCATGGGGGTGTGCGACACCGTGACCGTGCTCGATCACGGCGTGCGCATCGCGGAGGGAACGCCGCGCGAGATCCAGGCGAATCCCGCCGTGATCGAGGCCTACCTGGGCGCGGAGGAACCCGGTGCTTGAGCTGACGGATCTGTCGGTCCACTACGGCAACGTCGCCGCCGTGGACGGCGTCTCGTTTCATGTGGAGGAAGGCGAGATCGTCGCGATCATCGGCCCCAACGGCGCCGGCAAGACCTCGACTCTGCGCGCGCTCTCGGGACTCGTGCGCCCGAGCCGCGGCCGGATCGTCTTCCGTGGCGTCGACATCTCGCGCTGGCGCGCGCATCGCATCCTGACCCTGGGGCTCTCGCACGCCCCCGAAGGCCGGCGCCTCTTTCCGCAGATGACCGTGCTCGACAACCTCAAAATGGGCGCCTATCGGCGGCGGGACCGCGAGGCGATCGAGCGCACCCTGGCCGAGGTGCTCGAGCGCTTCCCGAGGCTCGGCGAGCGCCGGCGCCAGCTCGCCGGCACCCTGAGCGGCGGCGAGCAGCAGATGCTCACGATCGGCCGCGCGCTGATGTCCAGCCCGTCCATGCTCGTGCTGGACGAGCCCTCCTTCGGCCTGGCCCCCTTGATCGTTCGCGAGATCCGAACGATCGTGGAGTCGATCAACCGCGACCGGAGGGTCGCCGTCCTGCTGGTGGAACAGAACGCACGCATGGCGCTGGCCGTCGCCGCTCGCGCCTACGTCATGGAGACCGGCCGTATCGTGCTCAGCGGCCCGGCGGCCGAGCTCCGTGAGAGCCCGCACGTGAAGGCCGCGTACCTGGGCGGATGAACGCCGACGTGGAGGCGAAGGGATGAAGTTCGAGACACGGCTGACCGACGAGCTCGACCGGCGCTACCGGACCTCTGGGCACTGGGGCGCCGAGACCTTCTATTCGATTCTCGCGGGCCGGGCCGCGGCGCATCCCGAGCGGGTCGCGCTCGTCGACCGGGGACGGCGCGTCACCTACGGCGAGCTCAGAACCCGTGTCGACCGGGTCGCGGCGGGGTTCAAGTCGCTCGGCATCGGCGCGGGCGACGTCGTCACGATCCAGCTACCGAACTGGGCGGAGTTCGCGTATGTCTTCTTCGCGCTGGAGCGGCTGGGCGCGGTCGCGAACCAGATCGGCCCGGACTTCCGGAGCCGCGAGGTCGATTACATCCTGCGTTTCTCCGAGAGCCGCGCGTTCGTCTGTCCGGCGAGCTTCAAGAATTTCGACTACGTGAAGATGATCGGCGAGCTGCGGCGCGGCCTTCCGGATCTCAAGGCCGTCGGTGTCCTCGGGCTGCCCGCGTCCGGCGCCGCCCCAGGGTTGGTGTCGCTCGACGCGCTCGTCGACGACGCGAAGGCCGTCTCCCCGCCCGGGGCGGGCCAGCAGGCCAACGACGTCATGCGCATGGCGTTCACCTCGGGAACGACGGGCAATCCGAAAGGCGTGATTCACAGCCACAACACCACGCTCTCGACCTGCCGCACCCTCAACACCGACATGCGCGTGACCCCGGACGAGGTCTTCCTCATCTATCTGCCGCTCGGCCTCAACTGGGGCTACCTCACGCTCGTCCAGGCGGTGATGGCGGGGGCGCGGGCGGTCCTCCTCGATCAGTTCAGCGCCCGGGCCGCGCTCGAGCTGATTCAGCGCGAGCGCGTGACGTACATCCCGACGGCGCCGGCGTCGATCATCGCGATGCTGAACGACCCGGAGCTCGGCCGCTTCGATCTCTCGTCGCTGCGCGTGGTCATCACCGGCGGCGCCTCGTGCCCGATCGAGACGATCCGCGAGTTCCGCTCGCGGATGCACGGCCATCTGATCGAGCTCTACGGCATGCTCGAGACGGGCTTTCACACCTACACCCGGCTCGACGACGATCCGGAAGCGGTCACCGGAACCGTCGGGACGGTCTCGTCGGGTCTCGGCGTGCGACTGATCGACGAAACGGGTCGCGACGTCGCGCCGGGCGCCGAGGGCGAGATCGCCGCGCAGGGGCCGTCGGTCCATCTCGGTTATCACAAGAATCCGACCGCGAACGCCGAGCTCTTCACTGAAGATGGCTGGTTCCGCACCGGCGACCTCGGGCAGTTCGATCCAGCCGGCAACGTGAAGATCGTCGGGCGGCTCAAGGAGATGATCAACCGCGGCGGCAAGAAGTTCTTCCCGCGGGAGATCGAAGAGATCCTGTATACGCATCCGAAGATCCTCCACGCCGCGATCGTCGGCGTTCCCGATGCGAGGCTGGGCGAGCGTAACTGTCTGTGCGTGATTCCGCGCCCCGGCCAGACGCTCACCCTGGACGAGGCGGTCGGCTATCTGAGGGATTCGATCGCGACCTACAAGCTGCCGGAGACGATCGAGGTCTTCGACGAGCTGCCCTTCACGCCGACCGGGAAGATCCAGCGCCATGTGCTGGTGCGGCGGGTGCTCGAGCGTCGCGGAGGCTAGTCTCTGCCGAACCGGATGATCGTGTAGCCGAGCGCGGAGACTTCACCCTGTCGGATTCGCCGATCGAGCCCACCGTGCTCATCGGCAACTGCCTGCTGCTCGGCCCGGCGGTCACTACGGCGCCGATCCAGCATCACCTTCACCCCGCTGACGCCCGCCAGCTCGCGCTGCAGATGCTCGTAGAGACCGGTCTCCTTCGCGCCCACGACCAGAAGCAGGCGCACGCCGGGGAACGACCGCGACGGCATCTTGTTGAGGAGATCGAGCGTGTGGCGCCGGCAGATGCCATGGGTCTCAGCTGGGTTGTCGAGGGGGGCGCGCTCTCCGAGGGTCGCGGGCCTTCCTTCGTTCTGACACCAGGCGCACGTCACGATCATCTTCAGAGATCCTAAGCACGGTGAATGCCACCGGATTCCGGATTTCTTGGCGGCGGCCCATCGAGGGTTCTCGACAACTTGCGGCTCGGGCGTGATCGGTTCCCAAGCCTGATTGGCAACGCCTGACATTTTTGGACCGACGCCGCGGATAAGCTGAGGGTGGATCAGCTGAGGGTGTTGGGCCGGCGTCGCGGCATGGGCGCGGTATGCGGACTGCGCGCGACGGTAGCCCGCAAGAACTCGGCGACGAGGCCCGGTAGACCTCCGGGTTCGAAGGGCTTGGGGATGAATCCGATGCAACCAGCCCTGATGAGTCGGTTTGCCTCCGCGGCCGTGCCCGACGTGAACGCGACCACGGGAATCGCGCGGGTCACGGTGTCGGTTTTCAAGGCCTCGACGAACGCCAGGCCGTTCATCTCGGGCATGTGATAGTCGACCAGGATCAAGTCGGGGCGGTCGGCTCGGGCGATCGCGAGCGCGTCGCGCCCCCGTGTGGCCTCGAGCACTCGATGGCCGTGGGCGGTCAAGAGCTCGGTGAGCGTGCTGAGCACGAGCTCATCGTCATCGACGATCAAAATCGAGAATTCGCGGGACGAGGGCGCCCCGCGCGGCGGGAGCGGCCTAGCGGCGCCCAGCGGCGCCCTCGACGCCAGTATCCGCCAGCATCCGGTGGACGAGCTGGCGCACCTCGCGCAGGTCGAACGGCTTCAAGAGATGCGGCGCGCCCGTCCGCTCCAGGAACTCGCGCTTCTGCCGGCTCAGGATGTCGCCGGTGACGAACACGATGCGGCGGTGAAGGCCCGGATACCGCCGCTCGATCTCGGCATAGAAGTGCTCGCCGTCGAGCTTGGGCATCTTGGTATCGCTGAGAATCATGTCGTAGGTTCGACGGCTGAGCATCTCGAGGGCCGCCACGCCGTTGCCCGCGACGCCGACCTGATATCCATCGTCCTGCAGCGCTTCGGCCAGGGTCGCGGCCAGGTCGACCTCGTCGTCCACGATCAGGATGGTTTTGCCGGCAACCGGTGACAGGGGGACGACCTGCGCGCCCTCCTCGGCCGGCGCCGGGCGCTGCGCCACGGGCAGCTCGAGGTGGAAGGTGGCGCCTTCGCCGACCTCACTCTTCACAGTGATGGTGCCGCCGTGCTCCTCGAGCGTGCGGCGGCAGAGCGAGAGCCCGAGCCCCGTGCCCTCACCTTGAGGCTTGGTCGTGAAGAAAGGCTCGAAGATCCGCTCCTGGACTTCCGCCGGGATGCCCGGGCCGCTGTCGGCGAGCTCCAGCGAGATCCGTTCCGGCGCGCGCTCCAGCCGGGTCGTGATCGCGATCCGCCGCGGCGTCTCGAGCGGGCGCATCGCCTGGATGGCGTTGGCCACGAGGTTCACGACCACTTGCTGAATCTGATGGCCGTCGGCCCACGTCACCGGCAGGTCGTCCGCCAGCGACAGCGCGACCTCGACGTTGCTCGTGCGCAGATCGTAGCCGAGGAGCTCGATCGTCTCCTGAACGATCAGGTTCAGCCTGACGTCGCCGCGCTCGGGCGGCCGCTGGCGGGCCAGCGCCAGGAAGTTCTTCACGATCCGGGCGCAGCGATCGGCGCCAGCCAGGATCTTCTCGGAGCGCTGGATCAGCGCGGGCTCCTTGGCGCTGGTGTGGAGCAGGTGCGCCTGGCCCATGACGATCGCCAGCGGGTTGTTGAGCTCGTGCGCCACGCCCGCGAGCAGCGAGCCCATCGTCGCCACCTTCTCGCTCTGGATCAGCCGCTGCGTGCGCTCCGCGACCACCTGTTCGAGCGAGCGATTGTGCCGCTCGAGATCGACGTAGAGCCGGCGGGTGTCGAGGAGGTTTCGGATGCGCAGCATCACCTCGAGGCGATCGAACGGCTTGGTCAGGAAGTCCTTGGCGCCGGCCTCGAGCGCCCGCCTCTTGGCGTCGCTGGTGGCATCGGCGGTGAGGATCAGGATCGGCAGGAACACGTCCTCGGGAATCTCGAGCTGCCGGATGACCGCGATGCCGTCCAGGTGCGGCATCATCAGATCGAGCAGGATCAGGTCGGGCTGGAACTCGCCGTACGCGGCGAGGACCTGCCGCGAGTCCGTGAGGCACTTGACCTGACGGTAGCCGGCCTCGGCCAGCATGCGCTCGAGGAGCCGCACGTTCGCGGGCTCGTCGTCCACGACGAGGATTCGGGCCTGAATCGGGTCCGTTTTTCCCATCGCTACCTCACGGCTCTCGCCAGAAGTTCGTCGAGCACGCCGAGGAACTGGGTGACCGACAGAGGTTTCGTCAGATACGCGTGCGCACCGGCTTGCAGCAGACGGGTCGTCTGGGAGGGTGTGGCGTCGGCGCTCAAGATGACGACCGGGATGTCGCGCGTGCTCGAATCGGCCAACAGCTGAGCCAGCACCTCGTGGCCCGGCACATCGGGCAGGTGCAGGTCGAGTACGACCACGTCCGGACGATGCGCCCGCGCGAGCTCGATGCCGCGCCGGCCCTGCACCGCCGAGATCAGTTTCACGCTCGGACGCCGGCTCACGATGCGCTCGACCAGACGCAGATTCGACGGGTTGTCTTCGACGTAGAGGACGGTACCCGAGACGGCGGGTGTGTCGGCGCCCAGCGCGGTCGCCTCCGGGGCGATCGCCGCATGGGTCGGCGCCTGAACGATCGGGAGCTCCAGAAAAAACGTCGTGCCCATCCCGGGGATGCTCTCGGCCCGGAGGGTGCCGCCCATCAGCTCGACCAGGCCCTTCGACAGCGCCAGGCCGAGCCCGGTGCCCTCGATCGACGCATCCGGCACGTCGAGGCGATCGAACGGGGTGAAGAGCCGGTGCATCCGCTCCGCGGCGATGCCCGGCCCGGTGTCGGCGACGCTCATGCGGCAACGGCCCGACGCCGTGGACTCGCACGTTACCGTGACGGCGCCCTCGGGGCGGTTGTACTTGACGGCGTTCGATAGAAGGTTCAGCAGCACCTGCTGAAGGCGCTGACAATCGGCCATCACGTGGCCGGACCAGCCGGCGGTCGTCGCGAGGCTGATGCCGCGCGCGGCGGCCTGCGGCCGGACCATGTCGAGAGCGGCGTTGATCACCTCACCGGTCTCGACGGGCTCGAGCGAGATCGTGAATCGCCCGGCTTCGATCCGCGCGATGTCGAGGACCTCGTTGATGAGGCCGAGCAGATGCCGGCCCGCCTTGAGGATGTGGGCGACGCCGTCGCGCTGCTCCGGCGCCTGCACATCGAGCTCCAGGAGCTGGGCGAAGCCGAGGATGCCGTTGAGCGGCGTGCGCAGCTCGTGGCTCATGCGCGATAGGAAGTCGCTCTTGGCGTGGTTGGCGGTGTTCGCGAGCTCCTCGGCACGCTGCGCCCGCTGACGCTCGCGCCGCTCGCTCTCGTGCGTCTGGGCCAGTCGCGCGTAGAGCATGCCGTTTTCGAGCAGCAGCACCACCAGCACGAAGCTGGCCGCCAGCAGGCCGTAGATGCGGCCGGCATAGAACCCGAGATCGAACCGACCGGCGTTGAGCACGACGGCAAGCCCGATGTCGAAGAGCCACGCGCACAGCACGACCATCAGCCAGAGATCGAGGACCGAGTGCGGCCGGCGCCGCCAGAGGATCGCGAGGGCGAGAAGGCTCAGCGCCCAGACCAGCCCGATGACCGCGCTCATCGAGGAGGTGTAGTGGTTGTCGCGCATGATCGCCGGCAGCCAGCTCTGGCCGGCGGTGGCGAGCGCGGTGAAGGCGCCGGCGCCGGCCAGGGCCCCGGCGACGCTGACGAGGATCGCGAACGACGGCCGCCCGGTTTCCCGGCCGTTGGCTCCGTCCGAGTTGCCGAGCCACGCATAGGCGACGACCAGCAGCGGGAAACCCGCGTGCCAGAACATGTAGAGCCACGCCGTGCTCTGGGGCCCGGCGCCGAGCAGGCCGGTCGGCGCGAAAAGGCCGGGGAACGTCAGCGCGTGCGCGATCGTCATGAACGCGGTGAACAGATAGGCCGTGGCCAGCACCCGCAGAGCCCGGGATCGCAAAATCGTGAACTGACCGAAGAGCAGGACCGCCGTGACCAGGTCATTGATAACGAGCGCCGATTCGTAGATCGGGATGAAGGCCCACACCTGGCCGAGCGGCCGCTTGGCGAAGGGCGCCAGCGAGAGGAACATCGCGCTGGACACGAGCACGACCGCGAGCGCGAGCCGTCGTTCGCGGCGGCCGGCCGGCAGGGTCGAGAGAAACACGCCCTGCGACTGATCCGTCACTTGTGCCCCCTCCTGGACTTGGGCCAATGCGCGGCTCGCCCTCGCCTGGTGGGCGCGCGTCGCGTGCCGGGTTCAGTGGCGCTCGCGCCGAGGTCGACGTCGAGGAGCGACATGATCCGGCGACCGAGCGTGCCGAGGCCGGTGCGCTTGGTAACGAAGGCGTCCGCGCCGCACGTGAGCGCCAGCTGCTCGGCCTGATCGTCCTCGAATCCGGTCATCGCCACGATCTTGGTGCCCTTGGTTGCCGGCGCCTCCTTCACCCGGCGACACACCTCGAAGCCGTCGAGCCCGGGCATGCGGAGGTCGAGCACCAGCAGGTGCGGCTGGAAGGAGCCGATCTTCAGGAGCGCCTCGTAGCCCCCGGACGCGCCGTCGATGCGGGCGCCGGCCACGAGCTCGCGGAGAGCCTCGAGCGCCAGATCGACGAAGTCCTGCTGATCGTCGACGACCAGAATCCGCGGGGCTTCGTCGCTATCGGATCCAAAGCCGAACGTGGCCTGGAATCTGCGTAATTCGCTGGCTCGCATCCGGAAATGCCGGCCGGGCGTTCGGAAGGCCTGGAGCTGTCCCGCCTCGATCCAGTTCTTCACGGTGCCGACCGAGACCTGGCACCGACTCGCGACCTCGTCCGTCGTCAGATAACGCATGAAGACCTCAAAGGACAGCAATAACCGCAAAAATGCCCAAATTCAGTTGTACCAGACCCGATTTTTTAGCCAAATTGATCTTTTTATCGATTTACAGACGAGGCGGGTCGGAGCTCGGAGAGATCCGGCCGAAACGGGAACGAGCGCGGTCGTTCCCCTGACAATTCAGGCGGTTGACGCGACCGAGGCGCCTAGCCCGTGAAGCTCTTGCCCTCGTTCGCGAGCCGATCGAGTACCGGCGCCGGGCTCCAGAAGGCGTCGCCGCTCTGCTTCTTGAACTCGAGCAGCCGGTCGCGCACCGACTTGAGGCCGAGCGAGTCGGCCCAGAACATCGGACCGCCGCGATAGACGGGCCAGCCGTAGCCATAGACCCAGATCACGTCGATGTCGCTCGCGCGGATCGCGATCTTCTCCTCGAGGATCTTGGCGCCCTCGTTGACCATCGGGTAGAGCAACCGCTGGAGGATCTCGTCGTCCCCGATCGGCCGCCGGGTGATCCCCATCGTGGTCGCCACGTCGACAATGATCTTCTCGACCTCGGGATCCGGGATCGGCGTGCGGTCTCCCTTCTCGTACTTGAAGTAGCCCGCGCCCGTCTTCTGCCCGAAGCGCCCGAGCTCGCAGATACGATCGGCCACCGGCGCCTTCACGCCCCGGCCCTTGCGAATGCGCCAGCCGACGTCGAGTCCGGCCAGGTCGCCCATCGCGAACGGGCCCATCGGGAAGCCGAAATCGGTGAGCACGCGATCGACCTGGTGCGGCGCGGCGCCCTCGAGGATGAGCTTCTCGGCCTGCAGACCACGCTGGTGCAGCATGCGGTTGCCGACGAACCCGTAACAGACGCCGACCAGCACCGGCACCTTGCCGATCCTCCGTCCAATACTCATCGCCGTCGCGATCGCGGATTTCGACGACTTCTGGCCGCGCACGTTCTCGAGAAGCCGCATCACGTTGGCCGGGCTGAAGAAGTGCGTGCCGATGACGCTCTCGGGGCGCTTGGTGGCCGAGGCGATCTCGTCGACGTCGAGCGTGGAGGTGTTGGTGGCCAGCACCGCGTCCGCCTTGCAGATCGCGTCGAGCCTGGCGAACACTTCCTTCTTGATCGGCATCTCCTCGAACACCGCCTCGATCACGATGTCCGCGTCGCCCGCCGCCTTGAAATCGGTGGTGCCGGTAATGAGCCCCATCCGCTTCTCGACGTCGGCCTGGGTGAGGCGGCCGCGGGAGGCGGTGGCTTCGTAGTTCTTCCGCACGATGCCGAGCCCGCGATCGAGCGCGTCCTGGGCGACCTCGATGACCGTCACGGGAATACCGGCGTTGGCGAAGTTCATCGCGATGCCGCCGCCCATGGTGCCCGCGCCGATCACCGCCGCCTTCTTGATCTCCTTGGCCGGCGTGTCGGCCGGCACGTCGGGGATCTTGGCCGCCTCGCGCTCGGCGAAGAAGAAGTAGCGCTGCGCCTTCGACTCGGGCGAATTCAGCAGCTCGACGAACAGCTCGCGCTCGCGCTTGATGCCCTCGGCGAACGGCAGATTCACCGCCGCCTCGACCGCCTTGATGCAGTTCTCGGGGGCGCGGAAGCCGCGCGTCTGGCGCGCGACGCTCTTCCTGAACTCGGCGAAGATCTCGGGCTTGCCGCGCGCCGGCGCGATCTTGTCGTCGAGGTCGCGGATCTTCTTGAGCGGCCGCCGTTCGTTCACGACCTTCTCGGCGAACGCGACGCCGGCCGCCGTCAGGTCGCCGTCGACGATCTCGTCGATCAGGCCGACCTTGAGGGCCTCGTCGGCTCCGATGGGATCGCCGCTGACGATCATCTGAAGGGCCTTCTGCGGACCCACGACCCGCGGCAGCCGCTGCGTGCCGCCGGCGCCAGGAAGAATGCCGAGCTTCACCTCGGGCAGGCCGAAGCGCGCCGTCTTCACGCCGACGCGATAGTGGCAGGCCAGGGTGACCTCGAGGCCGCCGCCGAGCGCAGTGCCGTGAATGGCGGAGACGACCGGCTTTGGTGAGCTCTCGATCAGATCGAGCACCGCATGGAGCCCCGGCTCGACCGGCGGCTTGCCGAACTCCGTGATATCGGCGCCCGCGATGAACGTGCGTCCCGAGCAGACGATGACGATCGCCTGGACCGCGCTTTCGGCGACGGCCTGCTTGATCCCGTCGTGCAGCCCCTTGCGGACGTGCTGGGAGAGCGCGTTGACGGGCGGGTTGTCGACGGTCAACACGGCCACGCGGCCGCGGGTACCGAGGTCTACG
>Ga0075433_10002073_pt1 | contig 15157 bp, 14 predicted proteins | sample RhiMethybrSRZTD2_FD_75299 | JGI IMG/M metagenome (GOLD analysis project Ga0075433, IMG submission 75299) | Populus rhizosphere microbial communities from Tennessee, USA - Rhizosphere MetaG P. TD hybrid SRZTD2 | ecosystem: Host-associated > Plants > Roots > Rhizosphere > Soil | place: USA... | reverse complement strand
TGCAACGTCCACCACTGGTCGCGCATTGATTCGGGCGATGTAAAGGAGAGGGGGATCGTTTCTAGGGCGGTCCCCCTTACTTAATGAAAAAACTAACCGTGTTGCTATTTAGATGTGACGGCTGTGGGTATATGAGAACTTGTAATGATATTATTTCTGGCGAAGGTTGTAAGAGATGTGAGAGCGTTTATTACCGTCTAGCTACTAAATTTACAATTAAAGAAGAGATTCGAGTTCTGTGGCTATATCTTACAGGCAAATTGATTCGTACTTTGCCAGGGCTTGAGGAATGAAATTCTTCTTCGGTATGCCAAGCAAAGGTCTGACTAACTCCATCCCTACAACTTCTTCAATTACAGACATGACGAAGTGTATGGTCGAGAAAGGCTACGATTTCAATTTTGGATTTGCTTCTAAGATGTGGGTAGATCATGCCAGGAACAAAATATGTGAAGCTGCATTGGATTGGGGTGCCGATTGGATCGGGATGTGTGATGAAGATATGCAGTTCCCTGGTGATGTGTTTCATCGACTGATACAAAATGATGTGGATGTGTGCGTACCTTTAATGCATGTGAGTGGATATCCTTATAATCCAGTTGTCTTTGAATGCTTAGGGGAAGAGAATAACCGAATCAGATATAGGCCAATCTTAAAATTGAAGCGTAGATTGATAGAATGTGATGCTGTGGGTGCGGGCGTTCTTTTGATTCGTGCCTCGATATTGAAAGATGTGCTCCAACCTTGGTTTAAGACGGGCCAAGCTGGAACGACTACAGAGGGTTTGGGGGAAGATGTGTACTTCTGTAGGAATGTAAGACGACATGGTTTCAAAGTTCATTATGATGGCAGGTTGCAGGCTACCCATTTTGGTGATCCTGTTCCAGTGAATACAAATTGGGTTCTAAAGTTAGCTCCTGCTCCTGGAGAGATGCACCCTTTATCTTTGGAGGATTAAATGGCATCACCGATTACGGCACCAGAGCGTATTATAGAACAGCCTGATCCTATTACGGGATTGCTGAAGAAGTATAAGGTTATAGAGCTTCCTGTTGATCCACCGAATACAATCCTTCGCAGGTTAGTTCCCATTGAGACAGAAGATGAAGATGTTCCCATTGGTGGTCGGATGCTTAACTCTGCTGAGACAGAGGGCATTCTTCGTAAACAAGCTGCGGGGACAGAAATTATTAAAGTCGGGGATCGTGTTATGATGCGTACAACGCTTGGATCGAATGAGGTACCGAAGTCCGGTACTGTTGAAGCTCGTTTGAAGAATAATAAAGTACGTGTACGGTGGGAAGATGGTACACCCGAGCGGTTCGAGACTAAGGAACTCCAAAAGGTGCATTAGTGCCACGACCTCTTGCTGTTGCTCCCTTTATATATGATGTGACATTAACGAACGCTGCTCAATGGTACCCACAAGTTCTACATAATGATGCGAGCCTTCCTTCTATTAAGAAGATTCAGATAACTTGTAATAACAAGGCTGCCGTATTGGATTATAGCTATGACGGGGGAATTACGTTTGTGACGATGCCAGCAGGTGGTACCTATTGGGATGATGGTTTGGATGCCCAAGGTATTACTGTATCTGTTCGGGGAAATGTTGCAGGGGCCGTAGCTCAAATACAGGTGTGGGTCTAATGCCTATTGTAACGGCAGGTACAGGTGGAGGGGGAGCTACAACTCTTGATGGCCTCACTGATGTTACCATCACTGCTGTAGCAGATAAAGACATACTTAGATATGATGGTGGATTAGGTCAGTGGGTTAATTTTGGTTCTACAGGAGATTGGCTTCCTCAATACTTACTTTTAGGTGGTCGTGCAGGTGGACAGACAATTGGCCTTACGGGCCATGCAGGAGGAAATTCTACTGATATTGCTCTTGAGGGTAGATTACTTCTTGGTGACAATATTGGTGGTGCTGCTTATACAGCAGGACAGGTTCTTAGTATAAGGCAGTTTGCAGTAAATTCTTCTACTATTGCTCAAATATCTGCTGATTTATCCGGTTTATCTGGCGTTGCTTCGGGTACGATAACTATTTTTAATGCTGCTCCTTCTGGCATTGCAGGCTACACAAGTGGTTCATTCAATTTATATGGGCTGCTATTTAATCCTACCCTTACTGTTCCTTCCGGTGTCACAGTCACAAATCTAATAGGTTCCAATGTTACAATGGGGCTTGGTAGTACAGCAGGTGGAGCTATTACTAATTGGTATGGTAACTATGTAGAGATGCGCGGACCTGCTTCCAATGGTCCGACTATAACAAATGCTTCAGGTTATTTCTCTTCTCCTGGATGGAGAACTGCTATTCCTACAGTGGCTTGTTACACTGCGGGAAAAGCAGCACTTTCGCTTTATGGTACAGGACCAGTTACAGATTTCATAGCTTTCGATATCGCTTCTACATGTGGTGCGACTGCAAATGTTACTACATGGTCTGGTTTAAGAATACCTAATATTGCTGGTCCTGGTACGATTTGGGGTTTGAATATTACCGGGACCATGAATAATAGGATTGCTGGTAAGCTATTAGTTGGAGCAACTACCACAGGATTTACGGATCAAGCTTTAGAGGTAGTTGGTATTATTGAAGCCCGTAATTCAGCAGCATTGAGATTTAGGGGAGATTTTAACCCTACTGGAACTGATCTTGTTATCTTTGCTTTTGATGATACAGGAGCAGTAGAGCTTCCAGTATCCTTTGGGCTAAATAGATATGTTTCGATAGATAATGTAAATGGGGCCAACCTAAAGATTGCTGCTGGAACAGCAACGGTTACCCCCATAAAGTTTATTCAGGGAGTGAATCTTACTGTCCCTGTTGCTGGAGCACATGAGTGGGATGGAACCAGACTATACATAACTCAGACAGCAGGCCCAACTCGTAAGACGTTGGCTTATACAGATGATGCTATGACTCCTTCTGCCCATGCTTCTACACATGAGTTCGGAGGGAGTGATCCTATATTCAACAAGTTTGCTCCAGGTTCTTTTACTCTTGCTACGGGAAGATTTGCAATAATGACCAATAGGCTTGAGTTGAATGGTTCGGAAGTTGTGACTCTTCAGGGTGATTCTGAACTTACTATCTTGAATTAGGAGCTTTAATGGCCAGACTCATCATAAATGCAGAAGCACCTCCCGCTACTCCAGGGGCGGGTTTAGGAACAGCTTTTGTGGAAATTGGTAATAAGAGATTTACGGTAAAAGATGATTCTGGCCGTACTCATACAATGCTTGATGGAATTGTTAATTACAATACAACTGATGTTGTGGCTAATGCTGCTGATACATACTTGACGGGTTCAGGGTTGACAGTTCCTACTGGTATGGTTCTTCAGGTGGGGACTATACTCAAGTGGCGTATTTATATGACGAAAACTGCGGCGGGTACTGCTGCTCCTGTTTGGATTGTTAGAGTAGGTACGGCAGGAACAACAGCGGATGCTGCTCGATTAACCTTTACACAAGTAGCACTACAAACAGCAGCGGTAGATACAGGTTTCGTTGAGATAACTGCCATCCTTCGTAATGTTGGAGCAGCAGGAGTTCTAGCTGGAGGATTATGTATGCAGCATGTTTTGGCTGCCACGGGATTCTCTACTTTAACTGAAAATGTGATGCAGGTCACTTCGGCTGGATTTGATACAACGGTTGCAGGAACGATTATAGGTGTGAGTGTGAATCCTGGTGCGGCTGGAGTCTGGACGCATCAAGTAATTAAATCTGAAATGTTGAACATATAACATGGCCAATAAAACACAGGCGAAGAATGCAGTAGATAATGCGGCAGCAGCCGCTAAGAATGAAATTGATTTGGCATTGCCTGTTGGTGTGAATATTGTGGATGGTAATATATCCTTTAACCCTACGAGAATCACAATCGCTATGGATGCTGGAGGAAATCAAGCAACTGCTGAAAGCTGGAGGGATTCCATTAAAGCTTATTTGGATTCAGTTCCCCGTACTTATACGGCTAAGAGTTTCATGGGGCGCAGAGAAAATGATGCAGAGCCAGTACACTTTATTATCATAAACTCAGCTTTGGCAACATACCGTATCAATAACTTCTAGGAGAGTGAAGTGACTCCTAACGGCATCATTACTTTAGCTCAGAAGCGGGTCAAGGATTCCACTTCCAGTTTGGATTGGAATTCGCTTTATGCAATGGTGATTGATGAAATCTTCTCTGAGAAAGTTTGGAAGTTTGCTCGTAAGGAACTGAATTATATTCATCCCGCTTTGACTGTTAATAAAGTATTTAATGCTACTGCTACTGAGAAATCCTTAAATGAAATAATTGAAATTCGATTTACCACAAGTTATACACTAGTGGCTGGTGTACCTCAGCCGGGGGCGGGTACGGTCGAGATTCTTGATTATCTTACTGTATCTGAATTTAGATCATTGTATTTGGATAATGCCACCCCTGGTAGACCTATGCATTATACCAAAGTGATAGATAATGATGGTACGAATGGAATGACAATTGCTATTGGTCCTGTTCCTAATGCCAGTACGGCGATTTGGGTAGATGGTGATTTTATCCCTTCTTACACAATTAACTCTTCTCCCATGCCAATTCTTCCATTGCAATTTCATAGAATGGTAGTAGACGGAATTGTCCATCTTGCAGCAGAAGAGAAGGGAATGGAGAGAATGTCAGCCATTTCAAGAAGAAGGTTTGAGTTGGCATTGGGTAAATTGGATTTGTGGGATATCCGTAATAGCAAACATCGTCCTGTTCTGAAGCCTTATCAACGTGGATTTAGAAGTGGTCCGTTCTTCCCTAGCAATTACCCAAAACCATACTCTAGGTAATTATGTCATTTCCGACTTGGGCAAACAGGGGTCCGGCAAATGGGGGGACGAATAATGTTACTGTCTCCTGGCCGGTCAACTATGCCAATAATGATATTGCTCTTCTAGTTTGTCAGTCTGATAACCAAGCTATAACTGAAACCAGTGGTGGATGGACTCAGATAGGTTCTCAACAAGGCGTCGGCGCTGCTGCCGCTCCAGGATCAACTAGAATTGCCGTATTTTGGAAACGAGTAACAAATGCTGGTGCTGAAGCTCCAGCTGTATTAGCTGATTCAGGCGATCACACAAATGGAATTATTGTTATTATACGGGGTTGTCCAAAGACTGGTGATCCTGTTAATGCTGTTATCGGTGGAACAGAAGCTACAGTAGACACCAGTTTAGATGCTTCGGGACTTGTAACTACTGTTCCAGAGTGTTTGGTTATTATCGCTGCATGTCATGGTATTGATACCTTAACTCCTGAGTGGTCTGGTGAAGTAGCGCCTAACCTTGGTAGTTTGACTGAAAGATACGATGCCTCCATCACTATAGGTAATGGTGGTGGTACTGCAATCTGGAGCGGTACCCTTCCCCTTGCCGGAAACGCTGGTGCCTTTAGTGCAGTAGGTGTGACACCCACGGCCAAGGCTTGGATGATGATAGCCCTCAGTCCTAAGCCGAAGGTGTTGAATACTACGCCCATTCCGGGAGCAACGGGACCGTGGTTACAAACAAATCCGGGTGCAGGTGGGACTTGGGGCTGCGTAGGCGCTGGCCCTACTGGTATCATTGCTGCTGGAGGAGATGTTTCAGGGCTATATATTAGTAAAGATCGAGGAGCTTCTTGGTCTAGTCGAGGAAATAAAGCAGGACTCAATCAGCAGTTTATTTCTTCTATCGCTTTTGATCCAATTGATGCTCTGCTTATGTATGTGGGCACATCCCATGGTGTGTACCGAAGTATTGATTCAGGGGATACTTGGGGATTAACTGGTCCCGACCTTTGGATTGCAGATGTTGGAGTAGCTAAATCTAACCCTAATGTAGTTTATGCAGCATACCATACAACCTTTGATTCTCTCTTTACTGGAATACTCAAGAGTACAGACCATGGAGTTACATTTACTATTTTAACAACCAACCTCCCTACGAATCTACATGTTAACAGGATGATGGTTGATACAACAAACCCTAATATCCTGTATCTGGTTTCAGCAGACCACGACTTTAACCACACTCCTGATGCTTCCATATGGCGTAGTGCAGATGGGGGAGTTACTTGGACTCGGATTAGTTCAGCGTTGCAGGCTGCTGGAGTTGTATGGGATTGTGTTATGGACCGTCTGGTCCCCACTACTTTGTGGGCAACTATCTATACAGGTGATCCATTTCATACTCCTTTTGTGTGGGCGGGATCAACGTGGGTTAGTACCAATTCAGGAACATCCTGGACTCAGAAGAATTCACATACTGGAAATGTGATGGTGAAGTATGACGATTCAAATACAATTTGGGTTGTAGATAATAAGAGAACTGAGGGTGCAACTGAAGAAGGGTTTTGGGAATCAACCAATGGTGGTGGTTCCTGGGCTAAGAAAAGCACGCTAGGGGATTATGATACCGGCTGGCAACCAACCGCTGATCTTGCATATGGAGCAGGTAACTATGGAATCTCGCATGGTTTTGGTCAGGATTTATCTGATCCCAATTCAATTTATCAGATATCCTCTCAGTTCTTGCATGGATCATTCAATGCGGGGCTTATATTTTATAACTTGTATACCTATCAAGTCTCCTCCAATTATTGGACAACTCGGAGATTAGAAAATCTCACCGTTGCGGATATTTATATAAGTGAGGCGTTAAAAGGTTTGGTTTACATGGGTGCTTATGACATTGGAATGTGGCGTAGCTTTGATTATGGTGGAAGTTGGCAGACCGCCAATTCTCCTGATTTTACAGGAGATTGGTTCGGGAATGGTGGTAATACAACTACGATCATGCTTGATCCAGCTTTGAACAATGTCGTTTGGGCTGCACAAGGGCGTACTGAGAACACATCTACGCTGGTTAAGAATACTAACTTTGGTGAGGCAGGTAGTTGGGTAGCTGCCAATGGAGGATTACCTGCTTCCAGTTTCCTATACGGCCTGTCACTAGATCGAAATAGCCCTATAGGGAATCGGACCATGTTTATTACTTCAGGCCAGGACGGTACTAAAAGCGGTGATGTTTATAGAAGTACAGATGATGGAGCTAACTGGACTTTGGTGCTCCAGCCTACAGTCAATCTAGCAGCTAGAGTAACGGCAATTGATGCTATGAATCCGTTATTGGTTTACGCAGGTGGAGAAGGTGGACTGTGGAGATCAACCACAGGCGGGGGTGTAGGAAGTTTCGTTGCCCTTACAGTTCCAGCGGATTTTGTTGGTAGTGCTTCAGGTTTCAGCATAGGCTCTCTGAAATGGACCGGAGTTGCTTGGATTGCAACTGATCCAAAGATAGCCAATAGACTCTATGTTGCAACGTATAGTGATACTGGCGGTAATCGTGGTTTGTATAGAAGTGATGATGCGGGGAATACTTGGACTAAGATGTTTACTGGAGATTATGTCAGACGTTGTGCCGTAAGTAGGTACAATTCAAATCATATATTCGTGTGTTCTGCAAAGACTATAACTTCAGCATCTAATGGTGCTAACCTGTCCCTCGGTATTTGGAGAAGCAAAGATGCAGGAGTAACTTGGGAAAATGTAAATGATAATCTTCCTTGGACGATGGTAGGGCCAATATCTATAAGTCCAGGGAAGCCCTATACAGTATTTGCTGGTTCCACAGGCAATGGATTCTTCAAACGGGAATTTGAGAGCGTTGTGCAAATGTCCGCGATGGGGAGATAATGCCAGAGCCAACTTTGCAGCATCATGTATTAACTAATTTCTCAAGAGGTATGGCTTTGAAGCCAGACCTGCTTGGTGGGATAGTGCCCATCCGCCAGGAAGGATTTAAGTACAAGAAGTTTGGTGGATTGGGGTATCGTGGTGCATTGACTGAATACCCTATTACTAACCCTACTGCATTCTCGGGCGTTAATGGTGTGAAGAAATGGTACCGCAACGATGGTACTTCTTCGCTATTCCTGATGGGTTCGGGGGGGCTATATTTGGTTTCGATGCCCGATGGCAACCTTGGTAGCCCGATTCAAAGTATAGCCGATTCAGAATTTGATATTGAAGCTCCTGCTTTGTGGGTCAATTGTGATAATCAACTGATTCTACTTTTGGATGGAATGAATGATCGGCCTTATTCAGTAAAATTATCTGGAGCAGGAATAAACCTTTCTCGTTTAGGGCTAGTAGCCCCTTCTGAGAGAGTTTCTATAGTAGCTTTTGAGTTGGGCCAAGGTATTGATGGTGTCGATACTCCTGTTGTTGGTCCAGGAGTCATTGGAACTGCTACCTATAAATGGGCGTTTAGTTATTCATATGGAACTGCTGATGCTCCTGGTTTGTATGGTGAATCTGCATTAGGCCCGAGTGTTTCTTATACCTTAGTAGATACTTCGGCATTTGCTGGAAATGTTGGTTGGAGAATTACTTTGTCAGGTTTAAATCCTATGAATGCCTTTACTAATCTGATTACCAGAATAAATGTATATAGAACGCTTGCCAATGGGAACTCTTTCTTTAAAGTAGGAGAAGTGACTAATAGGGCAGCTACAACTTATATTGATACCGTTAAAAGCAGTTTTGTTGATACGTCTAAAACTCCTGCCTTGTTAACAGGTTTGCCTAGTGCTATGAGGGTGGCAAGATGGTACAATGGTCGTCTCTGGTGGTTTGGTACGAATGGTAGGCTTCATGCCTCTGCTGCGGGCTTCCCTGACATAACTCCAACAAATTACTTTGTTGATCCTGGAAATATAGGATATCGAGGAAACTGGATTGGGATACTACGTGACAATATTTTTGTAGGCAAAGAGGATGGTATTTACCTAATTCAAGGATCAGTTCCTAATTTAATAAGTAGAAGGATAGATTCCACTAGATGCTTCTGTAGAAGTTCATTTGTAGAGATGCCAGACGGTATCTACTTTCTTGGAGAACAGGACGGTTCTGTCGGGGTCTATAGGTTTGACGGGAACCAAGCACTTCCTGTAGCTGAAGTGATGCGCCCCTTGTTCTTTGGGCACAGAGAACTTCTGTACAAGAAGGCGTTTGCTAGGAGGGTAGGGGAGGAATATTGGTTAGCGTTTCCATGTCAAATCGTTGGGCATGACATTACTGAATCACATTATGTGTTCTCGAACGTCCCGTTTAATAATCTAGTATTGCAGTACAATTATAAGACAGGTGCTTCACAGACATTCCAAATACAGGCAAGTAGCATTGATACATTCGATGGTTTTGGTGATAACGATGAGGTTTATATAACGGAATCCGATAATGCTAAGACTTTAACCTTTACCTGTAATACTACAAATACTTCTCCAGTGATTACCACTACAGGTGGAGCATTTGCCAATGTGTTGATTGGTGCAACGATTACAGGTGCAGGTATTCCAGCAAATACAGTGGTATCATCCATAGACAGCAATATATATAATTCTCTCACAATGAGTAAGAATGCTACAGCTACAGCAGGTGTCTCTGTCACTTTTACTGTAGAGAATAAAGGGAAATTGTATCGAGTTGATCCCTATGCTAAAACAGTAGCCTTGAGTTATATGTTCAACGGTGCTCGTTACCATAATAAGGTTTATCCCTATCACTTTTCTAAACTAGCCTTTGGTCCTATAGTGAGTAAGAAGAATCCGTTTACTCCTGTAAGACTTGGACCTGTTATTATAAGTATCCGTCGCTCTGGATACGCTGGTGGAAGATTGAAATATTTTGGTTCTGGTATGAGCAGTGATGCTTCCTTGGAAACAGTAGATTCAGAAGTTGTGGGTATGCCTGTTGCACCTGATAGTAGTAGGCTAGGGTATATAGCCGCCCTCTTGGGAACTCTTGTACTCCAGCCTATGCTATTGATAAGGCAGGAATTCAACTTTGCCGATACTGTATCGCAACTAGGGAATATTATAGAATACTCCATTGATCCTGCTGCATCTGATCTGGATTTAGATTATGAGATAGAAGGTATAGATATAGTTTATGATGAAGGATAGGAGGGATCAATGTCCATAGTTGCGATACCTGTTACCTTTGTAGATAATAATGTTCTTACTGCAAACCAATTAAATTCTAACTTTCAAGCTATATTTAATGAGTTCAATGGAAATATAACCGATGCAAACATCAAGCCGGGTGCGGCTATAGCTGGATCAAAGATAGCCTCTGCTGGCATAGCTGCAACACAGCTTGCTAATGCAGCAGTTGTTGATGCGAAGTTGGATTACACATCCGTGAAGGTTTTGAGGATTGGCCCTACATTCCCTGGAAGTGGTAATGGACTTAGGGTTGCTAGAGGATCAAAAGCTGCGGTATTTGCTGCTGGTGTGTCTCTAACTACGATTACTTTTTCTACAGACTCAATAGATGGAAATCCTAATTTTGCTGTTGCCCCGATTGTAGTGGCTATTATGAAACGTACTTCAGGAGCTAATACTTATACGTGCTTCATAGGCGTAGCAGCTACAACTACTACTGTTAGAATTGATTGTGTTTCTTCTGCTGGTGCTGATGCTACAACTCAGGCTATAGAGTGGTATGCAATAGGAGAAGCATAATGCCCGAGTTCAATTTACCAGATGAGAATGATCCACTATTTAATAGAAAGGTTATATCTCTGTTAACCCAATTGTTTTCTAAAGTTGAATCTCAAACTCAATTCTTTGAACCGATAGCTACTCCCTCTGATCCAATACCAGTCGGAACAAAGTGGTTTGATTCTTCTGATAGTAAATTTAGAGTTATGACACCTACTGGTATTAAGACTCTCAAGTACGAATAGGGGGTGATGTAATGCCATTTCCAGTGATGGCCGCATTAGCAGGAGTACAAGCAATTGCGCCTCTTTTGAAGAAACGGTATGAGCCTACTTTCGATCAACCTAATTTCTTTGTGAAAAATCCACAGGAATTGGAAGCATTGATTCGGCAGAAAACCCAGGCACAATATGGGACAGCACAAACAGATATTCGAGAACAACTAGCAAATTCAGGACTTTTGAGTTCGGGCGCATATCCTGAGACTTTGATTCGATCAGGGATTAGTCAAAGTCAAGATATTGCAAGTCAGATTTTGGATTTATATTCTGGAGAATTTAAGAGAAGTAGAGATTTCCAGGCCAACAAGTTTTTCGGTGATATTGAAACTCAAAAATTCCAGGATACTCTGAACGAACAACATCGTAAAAATACTTTGGATTTGTTATTGGGACTTGGTGGAGCAGGTGGAAATATCCTATTTAAATATCTGCAAAATAAGAAGAAAAAGAAAAAGAAAGTTACGGGAATGTCCACTTTGGATGAATTATTTGGTCCAAGTGACAATGTCGATTTTAACCCTGCTCCTGATCCTCTGGACGAATTGTTGGGGGTAGGCTAATGGCAAATCCTATTGCGGAATCCATCCTAGCTCTCTTCTCCGGAGGAGCGCAGGGGTACGTAGGTGCTCAGAACCGCGAGCAAGCCCGCCAGGACGAATTGGATCGGTACCTGTCAGGATTGGCCGAGCGGAGGAAGGAACGTGCTCAGGCGGGCCAGGAAGCGGCTGCACAGCGGGCGTTGACGGTATCCGAGGCCGAGAAAACCCGTAAGCAGTCGGGGGAGCAGTTCCAAGCGGGCCAGGAGCTTCGTGGGAAGCAATTGACAGAGGAAGAACGCCATAATAAGGCAGTAGAAGAAAATGCGTTGGATTTGAAAACACAGAGATTGAATTACGAACAAACTGTAAGCGGACTCATGGGACAGATTTTGGATTTGAAAAGGCAACACGCTGGTGATCCAAAAACTGCAGATGATCTGATAAACACACTTTATTTGAAAACTGCATTTGACTTGGCATCTAGTCCAGATATTTCAAAAAAGGATTTGCCTGAAAGATTGAAACTTTTGAAGGGTTTAACAGATGCAGCAAAAAGTATGGGTGCAACTACAGCGAATGCTCCTGGGGCAGTACCGCCAGGATTACCCGCAGGGCAAGAGTTTCTTGGTCCTCCGGCTCCTCCACCTATTGCGGAATCAAATTTTACTACGCGACCTGCTCCTTGGTTGCAACATTTAATTGATACTATTTTGCAAGCCAACATTTCCCCTGAAAAATCCATTAAGGGTTATGCGAAGAAGAGACAAAAAGAAATTCTAAAGACGATTGAATAATGCCACTCACTGATGAACAGATAGATCAAATATTTGCTGCTGCCGGGCCTAAATCACAGTCGGGCGTGCAGAAGTATGTTCTATCCCCTCTAGGCAAAGTCCTTGATGTTCTCGATACGGATTTGAATATTGTAACTCAAGGATTACGTCCTGCCATTACTGCACTTAATCCAGACCTAGAGAAAGTATATTTGGAAAAAGGGGCTAACACTGTTCCCTCTGATTTGATAGAGAAAATAATACCTAATCCTGCTGTAGCTAAAGTTGCGGGATTTGTTGCGGATGTTGGATTGAGTCCTACAACGTATCTTGCTGGCTTAGGTGGATTAACCAAGTTTGGTAAAATTGCTGAGTCTGTATCTTCTTTGAAAAAGGCGGGACAAGCCATATCGTTAACTCATCCTCTTGCAAAAGAACTCGCTGCTGTAAAAGGTTTAGCGGAGCCTACTGCTCAACTAATTAAAGAAACTGCTCTGGCACCCTCTCGTATGGAACAAGCATTACAGGAACAACGTGCATTGGTTACATTCGGGGTTCCATTCACTGGTAAGGATATACTTCAAGTTAAGGGTGCGAAGATAATTGGTATGGCAGAGAGTATTGCCAAAGATATCCGTGAAACGAAATTGGGCAAAGCCTTCAATGCCATTTTCTCTACATCGACAGGGAATCCTGAATTTGATTCGTTGAGAAAGCAATTGCAGGCTCTTGCAATGTACAAGGCGGGTTTGATAAAACAATCCGCCATAGATTTTGGAAAAGAGATACATGCGCTTGCAGGTAAGTTGGGCAAGAAGCCTGAAGAGTTGAATAACATTATTACTTACATGGTAGAGAAGGTTCCTCTTGGAGAATTGTCTGCTGATGCTTTGCTGGAAGCAAATAAGAGCAGCATCTATGATAAAGTTATCTATAACAGAGAGAATCTTGAGGATGTAATTAAGCAGATACCTGGGCGGGATATGCTTTCTGCTGAAGAGAAGTTCAGAATGTATCGTGGCCTAGCTCGTACCATGAAGGATTACCAGTCAGCTACTAACGTATATACAGCAACTTTCAAACAACTGCCTATTGAACTCCGTACCGACTTTGCGAATATGTTCACTCGCCAAGCTACCGCGGATATGCTGAAGTACGCCAAGGGAGATAAATATGAATTTGCTAATTTGGGTGATGTACTTAGAATATATACAAAAACAGGGGATGAAGAAGCAGCACTAAAAGCGTTGGTGGGTAAGACTGAGTATGATAGAATCCTGGAACAGCATAACAAACTGATTGAGAATGTAGATACTCAGTTCCTTCCGGCATCCGTTAGAGAAACCGTGGGAGTTGCAACTGAATATTCTAATATGAAGTCAGTCCTTCATCAAACTCTATCCCATGCAGATCATAGCTTTGCTAACTACTATTCTATATGGCAAACGAATCCTGCATATTTGAAGCAGATCAATCCAGGTGTTGCAAAACTGATGGAGAGAATTACGACTAATGATACCTGGAAGGTAGACCGACTTGTTGAGCAATTCCATGTTCCGTTGGAGATAGCTCGTAAGAACCCCGAAGCATGGGAACTTGCTCAACGGGTACGTAAGGCTAACAGTGAGATACTTCAGGCAGAACTGAACTCTGGATTGGCCACAGATCAGTTTATAGGGAACATAGCCTATACGTTGCATGTTCCTACAAGAGAGGTTAGAGATTTTTTAGAGAAGTATAAAGGATTCAAGGGTGCTACTCGTCAGTGGACAGCAGAACATTCGAGTATGCTATCCCGAGAGTTTATGAATATCAACTCTGCTAGAGTTGAGGAAGCCTTCAATATTGGCTATATCAATGCCACTCAACGTAAGGCACTCCTTGGTCCTAATGGGCTTAATTATCTGAATTCTAAAACTGTGGAAGGTATCCGTGGTTCAGGAATCCAGAAGGGTGTAGGTAATACTTTCAGCAAAGAGTTTGCTAATAAGCTGGTGTCCTATTTGGGCGTGGATGATGTTAATAAATTAGCGCGTAGTGTGACAGCAGAGGGAAAAGGTAGGCTAAAGTTCCTTGGTGGACGGACATTTGAGAGATTCTTTGATGATAACCCTGCAAATCAACTGTTGATCCGTGGCATCCGTGGAGCACGAGCTATCACAGGGCATGAGCTATTCCAAGCCTCCAAGCCTTTTGGCCAGCAACTTAATCCTGAAGTAAAGATTCCTCCTCCAGGGATGATGTTTGTTAAATCAGATGAACTGAAAGGCTTTGCTTTCCCTGAAGATATAGCAAAACATATTGATGCTTACCATGAAGCTATAACATTACCTGCTGCTGCTCACCCCTTCCTTGATCTATTTGATGATGTACAGGATGGATGGAAGGCTTGGACATTATCCATATTCCCTGCTTACCATTCTCGTAACGTAATAGGTAACGTGTGGAACAATTTCTTGGCAGGATTGACTAATCCCAAATACTATACGATGGCTTCCGCTGTACAACAAGGTAAGCCTATTTCGATTATAACCAAAGCTGGTGAGAGACTAAGTGGTGAGCAACTTCTTAAAGAAGCTCAACAGTTTGCAGGTACGAACTTAGGCCAGTTCCGGGGGGATGTACGTAAATACTTTGAAGAAGAGGTGAGAGGGCTACGCAGGCTTAGTGATAATGCTATTGTAAATAAGGGATTGAGCATTGGTAACTCCCTGGAGAATAATGCAAAGATAGCTCATTACATTTGGCAACGAGAACGGGGGTTGTCTGCCGTTGATGCTGGAGCTAGTGTAAGGAAGTATCTATTTGACTATACGGACCTAACCAATACGGAACGAGAGCTATTCAGAAGAGTTCTACCCTTCTATACTTGGACTCGAAAGAACATTCCTCTTCAGCTTGAAGCATTGCTTACGCATCCAAGAAAAGCCCTGGGAGTGTTCAAAGCAAAGAATGCCTATGAGACAGAGTACGATGGTGTACCTGATGAAAGGTTACTGCCTGATTGGATGCAGCGTAACTTCCCTATACG
>Ga0075433_10002070_pt1 | contig 15164 bp, 13 predicted proteins | sample RhiMethybrSRZTD2_FD_75299 | JGI IMG/M metagenome (GOLD analysis project Ga0075433, IMG submission 75299) | Populus rhizosphere microbial communities from Tennessee, USA - Rhizosphere MetaG P. TD hybrid SRZTD2 | ecosystem: Host-associated > Plants > Roots > Rhizosphere > Soil | place: USA... | reverse complement strand
GTCGAAGACGTGCGTCTCATCGGCGACTCGATTCGTGTCGGCTCGCCCGCGCAGTCGCTGGCCGTCGATGAAACGCGTGCCGTCAGCGATGTGCACGACAGCGTGCTGATGCGGCTCCGCACCGAGCGTGAGCTGTCGCTGGGCACTCGCATCCGCGGCATGTTCACCGACACGCGCCTGCTGTGGCCGGCGCTCGGCGCGATGGTCGCGATGTTCAGCTGCGTCGCCGTCGCGGGAAGCTTGCTGCAGATGGCATCGCGCGAACAGCCCGAATCGCTCAAGAAGATGATCGAGACGCTGTCGAATCCGGGCACCGAGAGCAATCCGCTGCGACCGGGGAATACCGCCCGCTACGACGCGGTGTTCGGCAAGTACATCGACAGCAACCGGTCGGGTGGCATCTCCATTCCACGCGTCATGCTCGATGACGACGCGATGTTCGATGAGATCTCGAATCAGGAAGCGATGTTTGCCGTCGCCGCGGTCGTGACTCGCGACGGCCGCGTGGCCAATTACGAGTTGCTGTCGTCGGAGCGCACGGGCGACTCAGAAAGGGCCGTCCATGCCAACGAGCTTGCTGCCGTGGGCGATGTGGTGCGTCAGTCGCGGTTCGAGCCCGCGCAAACATCACTGGGTCGCACGGTCGCGGTGAATATGGTGTGGTTGATGGTGACGACGACGGTCAAGCAGCCACCAGCACCGAAGACATCGACGGTTCGTGTCGCGCCCGTGGCGCAGCCGCCTGCGGCAATCGCGCCTCCAGTGCTCGAGGAGCCGCCGGTCAAGCGCTCCGAGCGGGCGGTCGATTCAACGACGGCCTGATCCGGCCGTCGCCGCCGGCGTCGGCACTTCAGTGCCCGCCACGTTGTTGAGCGCATCGCTCACGCGCAGCATCACACCGCGACCAGGCGCCGTTCCATCCAGCGAAAGCTCGAACTGCTCGTACTTCGAATCGGCGATGCCGTCCTTCGGATAGACGGTCTGCCATCGATCGCCATCGAGCGAGTACTCAGCCTTCTGAATCGCTGAATTACTGTCGCGTGCCTCGAAGGCGATGATCAGGCGATTGCCGTCGCGCCGTGTCGACGACACGGTGATCGCTGGCGGCGTGTTATCGATTTCGAACGATGTGCTCTCGAGCGCGCCGGTCAGCGCCGTGGCCGCCGAGTTCGACGGCGCGTCGGATGCGACCACACGAATGAGATAACGGCCATTCGGCACCGATGTCGTGTCCCAGACGAGAATGGCTTCGTTCAAACCGGACTTCAGCGGCTTCCACGACGTCTCGCCCTCGCGGCGATAGGACACGTCGTAGGTGAGCTCGTCGCGATTATCGTCCTCGGCGCGCCAGATGAACGTCAGCAATCCCTTCTGATATTGCCGTCGCCCGAGACTCGGAGACGAGGACGAACCGCCGCCTTGACCTGACGCGGCGCGCCGATCGGGCGGATCGCCTTCGAAGCCCGCGATCTCCGGGTCGGTTGGGAACGGACGCTGGAAAACCGTGCCCGGTGGTTGAACGGTGATCGACGTGACACGTGGCCGTAGATTGCGCGGCAGATACGCCGCGGTGACCGACGTGAGCACGGGTGAATCGCCGCGCCCGGCCACGAGCACGGCGCGCCACTGCAAGTAGCGCGCGCGGGGGCTCGCGATCTGACTGCCTTCGTGATCGGTGTAGGCCGGAGACCAGTCGCTCCACGTTTCATCGGGCGTTCTGGTGTTGCCCGATCGAGTGCCGATCTCGACGCGACTTCCGCCTGCGACCGACTCCTGCCACTTGATCGTGCCCCACAACGCCACCGTCTGCGCGTCGCGCACGTCCGATGTATACGTGCCGCGATCGGCGCGCGCAGCGCCAAGACGAATCAGCTTGCCAGGGTTCGATGTGGCAACGAGCACGCGTCCTTCGCGCTCGCTGACGATGCTGGTGATCTGCTGTGCGTTGGCGCGGGCGACGAGCGTCGGCTGGAGCGGATCGCCCGACAGGCGATAGATCTTGCCTTTGTTGCCGGTCGCGACGAGCACGGTGCCGCCGGGCTCGAACGCCACGTCGTAGGGCATGTCTTCCCGCGACTCCCAGATCTGGTCCGACGCGCCATCCGGAAGAATGCGGAAGATCGCTCCTGCGGTGGGACCACCACGAGCGGGAGGTCCGCCAACTGTCGGCATCGGCTGCGGCGCACTGTCGGCGACGGCGACGACCGTGATCTCCGTCGTGACACTCGGGGTCAGCCCAGGCCCCGACGGAGGCTCTGGTGCCGACGGCGCAGACGGCGCGCCAGAACCGGCCGCTCCGGGTGGCCGTCCGCTGACCGCGGCGACATAGATGTTGCCGTCGCCATCAACGCGCAGCGATCGCACTTCGTTGTAGCTCGAGTCGAGCAGCACGAAGGCCTTGCCGGAGTTGTCAATGCGGAAAACGCGGCCGGGCGATTCCGTGCCCACGAGTAGGCGTCCCTCGCGATCGAAGGCCAGCGTCATGGCGTGCGTCGCCTTCGTCTCGTAGAACTTGGTTCCCTTGCCGTCGGGTGTGATCTTGTAGATGACACCCTTGTCGCCCGTGGCGGCGAAGACGTTGCCTGCTCGATCGACCAGGAGACTCCAGATGTATCGATCCCCAGGATCGAAGAACACCGTGCTCTTGCCGCTCGGGTCGACCTTGTAGATCTTCCCGTCGGGCGATGTGCCGACGTAGAGACCACCTCCCGGTACCAGCGCGAGCGCGTGCACCTCGAGCTCCTCGGCATCGAAGAACGTCGAGCCTCGTCCTGACGGATCGACCTTGTAGACCACACCTTCGTTGCCGCTGCCCGTGTAGATCGATCCGTCGGGACCGGTGACGACGGTCCAGAGGAATGGGGCGCTGGAGTCGTAGATCGACGTTGACGTGGGACCGAGCATCAGCCGGCCGAACGAGTCGATAGCGAGATTCTCGACGTCTCCTCGAAGGAAATCGGCTTCGGTGGAGACCTGCCAGAACGTCGGCAACGCTGCGTGCACCGCGGCGCCAGAGACACAGAGAACGAGAGCGGAGGTGAGGAGGCGGAGTCTATGCATGTGCAAGCTCAAAACTCAAAAATCAAAACTCAAAAACGACAAAAGGCAAAATCGCAGGACGTGCAGTTTTTGAGTTTTGAGTTTTGCCTGTTGAGATGCTGACCGCTCGCTCATTCCTCGAGCGGTACAGTGAGCGTACGTGCACCGGTCACCGCGAGGCCGGGCGCGATCTCCCATTCGCCGACGAGCGCGCTTTGAAGCGGACGGAAGCTGCCACCGTTGCGGTCGGCCTCCATCACCGCGAGGACCGAGCCGGGCAGTGCAGCCAGCGGCTCGCCCTTGACCACGGCGCCGTCGTCGCGGGTGACGAGACGCACGTAGAGACGGTTGTTCTTGCGCGCGCCGTTGAGGACCCGAATCATCTGCTGCAGGCCGCGCGATTGCTGCGGCTGCACCTGCAGTTCCCGGGCTTCGAACTGCGAGAGGCGAGCACCGTCGGCCACCATGACCGTGACGCTGCCGCGCGCGTTGGCGGGAATCTGAATCGGGATCGATTTCGTGACCTGCTCGCCGCGATAGGTGCGGAGCGCGACGTTCACGTCGACCGTCGAGCCGGGCTTCACGCGCGTGGCGCCGACCCAGGCCCGCTCGAGCGTCGCGCTGCGCGGCTGCTCGCTGGCGTCGATCTCGAGGTTGAGGCTCGCGAACTCGACATCCTCGAACGCGTTCCTCAGCAGCAGGTTGATCGGGCCAACCACCGATGCGGCTGCACCCACCGACGGCTGATCGCCGGTGAACAGATCTTCGAACGACAGGTCGCCGTACTTCTTGAGGGTTGCCGAGCCCTTCACTGCATACGTGCCGACGCCGTTCTGCCGCTCGTATGACGTCAGCGTGTTGAGGATGGAAACGTAGGCGAGCAGCGGAGTGAGCAACTGGTCGCGGACCATGCTGATGTTGAACGTCTTGCGCGTGCCGCGCTCCGCGTTCAGCGTCAGCTTGATCGGAATCATGTTCGGGCCAGGTCCCAGCGTGCCTGCAATCGTTGTCGCGCGATCCTGCGAGATGATGCCGATCACCTCGCCGGTGCTGGCGATCTTCTGTGAAGCCGCGAGGCTCGGCAGAATCCCGAACACGTGCGCGCGTGTCATCGGGAACTCGGTAGGCCCGAGTCCATAGAACGGATGGCCGAACGCGTACACGCGATCGCCGTCGACGTCGGTGACCGTGCCCGTTGCGCCGACTTCGAGATCGCCATTGAGCAGTGCGACGCCGATCGGATCGCCCGGTCGGAGGGGCGGTGCCGCCGCGGCAGTGATCGGCGCGGGCCCTGGCCCTTGCAGCGATCCCGACATGATCGGCAGGAAGCCCTGGTCGCGGAAGGCGAGGGCAATCGGATCGATCACACCAGGATCGAACCCGCCAAGGGTGAGCGGCGTGGCGATCGGGCGCAGCATCGTGCCCATGCCCGCGTTGACGATCGAGGCATCGCCGCCGAGCACCTGCACATCGTTCGGGCTGTCGGCGAATGGACGCATCCACGAGAACGCCTGACGGAGCGAAGCGCGAAGTCCTTCTTGCGTCAGCGGCAGAGGCAGATCGACTCGCGCGGCCTGGCGCCGTGGTCCTGGCAGCGTCGCATCCTCGCGCATCTCCTCGATCGGCGTGATGCCGGCGATCGGCTCCTTTGGGAACTGCCCAAGTGAATACGACACGGCGCCAACGAGTCGGCCGTCGATATACACGGGACTGCCGCTCATCCCGGCAATGACGCCGGTGTTGGCGAGCGGTCCGCCCTCGAGCCGCGCCAGGATCAGATTGCGGCGTGTGCCGATGCTGTTGCGCAGCACGCCGATGATCTCCACCTTGAAATCTTCGAGGCGATCACCGTTGAAGACGGTGCGGCCGATGCCGACCATGCCAGGTCGGATCTCGTCGACGGGAAAGTTTCGGGTTTGTGCCGGAAGCCCTACGCAGAGGGCGAGGAGGACGGCTGTGATCAGTGCGCCGCGACGTATATCCATGGGGGATTGCTGCTCAACGTTGATGATACGGGTAAATCTCTGAAACTGCTAGGACTCCGGCGAGAACGAACCGGCTCGACCACCCACGACTCGTCGCGTGTCTCGCGTGAAATCGCGTGAATTCATGTGACCGTGCCTTGACAGCTTATCGGCCGCTGAAGTACCGTCGCCAGACCGAGTTTGTCTTCGATGCGGCATTCCTTTAGCTTCTTCGTGCGGCCCGCCTACGCCAGCTATTGGTGGTGGTACGGGACCGCGACTGAGGAGGCGACTGCCAGCGTCTAGGACACGCGCAGAACACTCGGAAAGATCCCAACGCCTCTTCAGCCTACCCGGTTGAAGAGGCGTTTTTGTTTTATGGCGCTACTCGTCGAGACCGTCACGGGCCGATCGATGGCCGAACTGCTCGCCGCGCGCGACCGCGCGACGTCGGGCGACATGGTCGAGCTGCGTCTCGACGGCGTCGCCGATCTCGATGTTGCAGCGGCACTCCATGGTCGCTCGCGGCCGGCCATCGTCACCTGCCGTCCGGAGTGGGAAGGCGGGGCATTCGACGGCAGCGAAGACGATCGACGGGCGATCCTCGCGCAAGCGATCAGCTGCGGCGCCGACTACGTCGACGTGGAATGGCGCGCCCGGTTCAGCGATCTGATCACACTGCAGCCCGATCGCATCGTGCTGTCGTCGCATGATTTCGAGGGCGTGCCGTCCGACCTCGAGGATCGCGTTCGACGGATGCGGGCGGTCGGAACGAGTCACATCAAGATCGCGGTTGCCGCCACGACCCTTGCGGACACACTGCCGTTGATGCGAGCGGCGAAGGGGGGGCGCGCGATCGTGATTGCGATGGGCGATGCCGGTGTGCCGTCACGGCTGTTGGCATCGCGCTACGGGTCGGTCTGGTCCTATGCGGGTAACGGCGTGGCCCCGGGGCAGATTCCGGCGCGACGCATGATCGAGGATTTTCTCTTTCGCCGCGTCGGGCCGGCCACGCGTCTGTTCGGCGTCGTCAGCACCAACGCCTTGCATTCGTTCTCGCCGTACCTGCACAACGCCGCGTTGTGTGCCGCGGGCATCGACGGCGTCTACGTTCCGCTGCGCGCGGCGGACTTCAACGACTTCATGGCGTTCGCCCACGCACTCGGCATCGAGGGCGCGAGCGTGACGATCCCGTACAAGGGCGATGCCCTTCGCGCGGCATCACGTGCCGACGATTTGACGCGCCGTGTCGGCGCGGCCAACACGATTCGCGCATGCGATGGCGGGTGGGAAGCCACCAACACCGATGTGCACGGGTTTCTCGCCCCGCTCGAGGCGGCCTATGGCGCACCGCTCACAGGTGTTCGCGCCGCGGTGCTGGGCGCCGGTGGCGCCGCCCGCGCCGTCGTCGTCGCGCTTCGGTTGCGCGGCGCGATCGTCACCGTGCATGCGCGCCGCAGCGAGCAGGCGCGTGAGCTTGCTCACGCGATGAGTGTGAACGCGGGTGCATCGGTGCCGCCGGCGGGGTCGTGGGATCTGCTGGTGAACTGCACGCCGCTTGGCGGCGTGGGTACGAGCGATGAATCACCGGTTCCTCCCGATCTCATCACCGGTCGCTTCGTGTACGACCTGACGTACGGCGTGAAGGAATCGGCGCTCGTTCGCGATGCGCGAGCGGTGGGATGCCTGGCGCTCGACGGGCTGCCGATGCTGATCGCGCAGGCCGAGCGTCAGTTCGAGTGGTGGACGGGGCAGAAGCCGGTTCCAGGTGTCATGGCAGAGGCGATCACGAGACACGTAGAGCGCACACCCGTAGAGCGCACGCGTTAGCGTGCGCGTGACGACGCGATCGAAGGCGGAGACGACCATGTTGGCCACGACGGAACGGATGAAGATCACGAGCTTCGACGAATTCAAAGAGCTGGCGCAGCGCGGCACGTTCGTGCCGGTCTACAAGGAGATCGTCGCCGACATGCTCACGCCGGTGTCGGCGTTCCTCAAGATCGCCGAGCACTCGGACTATGCGTTCCTGCTCGAGTCGGTTGAAGGCGGCGAGCACGTCGGCCGCTACTCGTTCCTCGGCAAGGATCCGTTCCTCATCCTGCGATCGAAGGGCGGCAAGACGATCGTCGATCGCGCCGGCCAAACCTCTGAATCCGATCAGTCCTTCATCGCCGCGGCGCGTGAGCTGATGGCCGGCTTCCATGCGCCGTTTGTTCCTGGCCTGCCGCGGTTCACCGGCGGTGCGGTCGGCTATCTCGGATACGACGCGGCCGCATGGTTCGAGCCGGTGAAGCTGCAGGAGACGACCGCGGTTGACGATGAGGCGGCGTTCATGTTGTTCGACACGGTGCTGGCCTTCGATCACGTGCGGCATCGCATTCTCATCATCGCCAACGCGAGAATCACTGGCGATGAAGAGCTCGAATCGCTCTATCAGTTCGCCTGCGCGAAGATCGAGTTCGTCGAGCGCGAGTTGGAGCGTGCGCTGTCGAAGCCGCCGCGGACCGATGGCGAGGCGCTGAATGTGACCTCGAACGTCAGCAAGGCGGAGTTCGAGCAGATGGTGCGCACGGCGAAGGAGTACATCGCTGCCGGCGACATCTATCAGGTTGTTCTGTCGCAGCGGTTCGAAGCCCCGCTGGCCGCGGATCCGTTCACCGTCTATCGGGCGCTCCGTCATGTGAATCCGTCGCCGTACATGTATTTCCTCCGCGTTGGCAGTCGGTCGATCGTCGGATCGTCGCCCGAGATGCTGGTCCGCGTTGAAGGACGACGCGTGGAGACGCACCCCATCGCCGGAACGCGGCCGCGCGGGCGCACGGAAGAAGAGGACGTCCGCCTCGCCGAAGAACTCAAACGGAACGAGAAGGAACGCGCCGAGCACGTGATGCTCGTGGATCTGGGTCGCAACGACGTCGGTCGCGTGTCGGAGTACGGCACTGTGCGAGTGCCCACCTACATGGCGCTCGAGCGGTACTCGCACGTGATGCACTTGGTCTCGATCGTGGAAGGCAAGCTCGACGCGCAGCATGATCGGCTCGATGCGCTAGTCGCGTGCTTCCCGGCCGGAACGGTCTCGGGCGCGCCGAAGGTGCGCGCGATGGAGATCGTGTCCGAGTTGGAGAACCGTCGTCGCGGGGTGTACGCCGGGGCGGTGGGCTACCTGGATTTCGCCGGCAATCTCGACTTTTGCATCACCATCAGAACGGTGCTGATCGAGAACGGTCGCGCCTACGTGCAGGCAGGCGCGGGCATCGTCGCCGATTCGAACCCGGCGGCGGAGTACGAAGAAACCCGTGACAAGGCCCGGGCCGTGATTCGCGCGCTGGAACTCGCGCAGGCGGGACTCTGATGGTGTTGGTCATCGACAACTACGATTCGTTTACCTACAACCTGGTCCAGTACCTCGGCGAATTGGGCGCCGATGTGCGCGTGCGTCGCAACGATCAGGTCACGCTCGAAGAGATCGAAACGATGGCGCCCGACCAGCTTCTGATCTCGCCTGGCCCGGGCCGTCCTGAAGATGCGGGCATCACGCCCGATGTCATCCGACGCTTCGGTCCCACCACACCGATCCTCGGCGTGTGTCTCGGGCATCAAGCGATCGGGATGGTGTATGGCGGCACGGTGTGCCGGGCCTCGACGCCGATGCACGGTAAGACGTCGACCGTCGTGCACGACAAGAAAGGCGTCTTCTCCGGTATCAACGAACCGTTTCTCGCCGGCCGCTATCACTCGCTGGTGATCGCCGGCGACAGCGTGCCTGCCGATCTCGAAGTGGCGGCGCGCACCAAAGAAGACGGCACGGTCATGGCGGTGCGACATCGGACCTATCAAGTGCATGGCGTGCAGTTCCATCCCGAATCGGTCCTCACCGAAGAGGGCCGCCGCATTCTGCGCAACTTCTTGGATCTCTGATGTTCACGCCCCTCCTCGAGAAGCTCGTGCGCCACGAAGACCTGACGACAGAGGAAGCGTCTGCCGTCATGCAGGAGGTGATGGAAGGTCGTGCGGCGCCGGCGGCGCTGGGCGGCATTCTCTCGGCGATGGCCATGAAAGGGGAGCGGCCGGCCGAGATTGTCGGCTTTGCGCGGACGATGCGCGCGCACGCGGTGAAGCTGTCGCGTCCGGTGAGCGAGGTGTTCGACACCTGCGGCACCGGCGGCGACAGGTCAGGGACGTTCAACATCTCGTCGGCATCAGCCATCGTCGTGGCGGCGTGCGGTGTGACCGTCGCCAAGCATGGCAATCGATCGGTGTCGAGCCGTTGTGGCAGTGCGGATGTGTTCGAGCAGCTCGGCGTGAACGTCGCGGCGACACCTGCGGTGGTGGAGCGAACGCTTGCCGAGGCGAGGATCGCGTTCTTCTTCGCGCCGACGTTTCATCCGGCGATGAAGCACGCTGGGCCGACGCGCCGCGAGCTCGGCATCCGCACGGTGTTCAACCTTCTCGGTCCGTTGACGAATCCCGCGGGCGCGACGCGGCAGATCGTGGGTGTGCCGCGATCGGAACTGACCGAGCCGATCGCGCGCGCGCTCATGATGCTGGGATCGATTCGCGCCTGGGTCGTGCACGGCGCCGACGGCATCGACGAGATCTCGACCACCGGCCACACCAAGGTCTCCGAATGTCGAGAGGGATCGGTCAATACCTTCTACATCCACCCGTCGGACTTTGGTGTCGCCAAAGCGTCTGCCGGTGATCTGCGCGGTGGCGACGCGACGGAGAACGCCGCGATCCTCCGCCAGATCCTCGACGGTCGATTGGGTGCCCATCGGGATGTCGTGGCGTTGAATGCCGGCGCAGCGTTGTTCGTCGCGGGAAAGGCGAGTTCGGTCGCGGAGGGCATCACGCTCGCGCACCGCGCGATCGATTCAGGCACGGCGCGCGAGACGCTCGCCGCGATGACGCGTCTGTCTCACGCCGAGGTGGTCGCGTGACGGCGGCTCCCGATCTCCTGCGCGCGATCGTTGCGGCGACGCAGCGGATCACCGAGGTGAGGCGATCGCAGGTGAGCGCGGCAGCGCTCGAAAAGGCCGCGCTCGAGAAGAGGCCCGGTGGAGATCGCTTCGAGGCGGCGTTGGGCATGAAAGGGCGCGTCAACGTCATCGCCGAGTGCAAGCGTCGATCGCCGTCGCGCGGTGTGCTGGCGCCTCAGTACGACCCGGTGGCGATTGCGAAGCAGTACGAGGCCGGCGGCGCCGTGGCGATATCCGTGCTCACCGAGCCGACATTTTTCGATGGCACGCTCGCGCATCTGAGTGCCGTGCGAGCGGGCGTCTCGCTTCCGCTGCTCCGCAAGGACTTCGTGGTCGACGAATATCAATTGCTCGAGGCGCGCGCGGCCGGCGCCGACGCCGTGCTGTTGATCGTCGCGGCGTTGGATCAGCCCTCGTTGGTTCGGCTGCACACGCAGGCGGAGAAGTTGGGATTGGCGGCGCTCGTGGAGGTTCACGACGAGGAGGAGCTGTCGCGAGCGATCGACGGCGGGGCGCGGCTCGTCGGCGTCAACAACCGCAACCTGCGGACGTTGGCAGTGGACGTCGAGGCGTCGGACCGGTTGGCCGCTCGTATGCCGTCGCATGTCGTTGGCGTGAGCGAGAGCGGTCTGCAGACGCGAGCCGACCTCGAACGACTGGCTGCGGCGGGTTACCAAGCGTTCCTGATCGGCGAGCGCTTCATGACCGCTCCTGACCCGGCGAAAGCGATCGAGGAATTGAGATGTTGATCAAGATCTGCGGGATCACCCGGCTCGCCGACGCGCGGTTTGCGGTGCGAGAGGGAGCGACCGCGATCGGGATGGTGTTCTGGACGCAGAGTCCACGACGCGTGGATCCGGCGATCGCAGCGGAGATCGTCGCGACACTGCCGGCGGACGTGCTGACGGTCGGAGTCTTCGTGAACGCGACGGTCGGGGAGATTCGCGACGTGGTGAAGTCGACCGGCATTCGCGTCGTGCAGTTGCATGGCGACGAGCCGACGAGCTATGTCGATGCGATCGATCGGCCGATCTTCCGGTCGACGACGCTCGACAACGTTGTCGATGTGGCGCACGACTGGCCGCAGGACACCACGCTGTTGTTGGACAAAGCCGATCCGGTCCGTCGCGGCGGTACTGGCGCAGTGGTCGACTGGTCGCGCGCGGCAAACGTGGCGCGGCAGCGGCGTCTCATCCTCGCCGGCGGTTTGACGCCCGACAACATCGAGGAAGCGATTGTGACCGTCCGCCCGTACGGCGTCGACGTGTCGAGCGGTGTCGAGGCCTCGCCGGGCGTGAAGGACTTCGGCAAGGTGTCGCAGTTTCTCAAGAACGCGCGTGCGGCATACGCGCAGAGGTAATAACGGTGAGCCCTCTCTCTCTTGAAGGCACAGCCTACGGCCGGCGCGACCCCGATGCGCGCGGCTACTTCGGCGAGTACGGCGGACGGTTTGTGCCCGAAACACTTGTGGCGCCGATCGAGGAGTTGACCGCCGGCTATCTCGCGGCGCGCGCTGATCCGTCGTTCGGGGCCGAGTTCGAGCAGTTGTTGAAGCACTTCGTTGGACGGCCGACGCCGCTGTACGAGACGCGGCGGCTCGCCGAAGCCACCGGCAGGACGGGCGTGCGCATTTTGCTCAAGCGCGAAGACCTCACACACACCGGCGCGCACAAGATCAACAACTCGCTCGGACAGGCGCTGCTCGCGAAGCGCATGGGGAAGACACGCGTCGTCGCGGAAACCGGGGCGGGGCAGCACGGTGTCGCGACAGCGGCCGCGTGCGCGCTCCTTGGCCTCGAGTGCCACGTCTACATGGGCGCGGAAGACATGCGCCGGCAGGCGCTCAACGTCGTCCGTATGGAGCTGCTTGGTGCGACCGTGCGCCGTGTCGACGCTGGTGCCAAGACGTTGAAGGACGCGATCAACGAGGCGATGCGCGACTGGGTGACCAACGTCGGCGATACGTACTATCTGCTCGGGTCCGCGCTCGGCCCGCATCCGTACCCGCTGATGGTGCGCGAATTCCAGTCGGTGATCGGCAGGGAAGCGCGTCAGCAGATGCTCGATCAAGTCGGGCGCTTGCCACACATCATCGTCGCCTGCGTGGGCGGTGGCAGCAATGCCATCGGCATGTTCGATGCCTTCGTCGAGGATCGCGACGTGAGGCTGATCGGTGTCGAAGCGGGAGGCGAGCGCATTGCACCCGGTCGTCATGCAGCTCGATTTGCGGGCGGCAGCACTGGTGTGTTGCAAGGCACTCGGACGTTCGTACTGCAGGACGAGGCGGGCAACATCGAGTTGACGCATTCGATCTCCGCCGGGCTCGACTACGCAGCCGTCGGACCCGAGCACGCGTGGCTCCGCGATCTCGGACGCACCGAATACGGATACGTCACCGATGCCGAGGCACTCGAAGGCTTCCAGGCGCTGGCGCGATACGAAGGCATTCTCCCCGCGCTCGAATCGGCGCATGCGGTGGCGTACACGATGCAGCTCGCCAACAAGGTGGACGAGGGCACGATCATCCTGATCAATCTCTCCGGCCGTGGCGACAAAGACGTGCAGAGCGTGATCGAGGCGCTGCGATGAGTAGGATCGCCGAGACGTTCGCGCGTATTCGATCGCAGGGCGCTCCCGGCCTCGTCACCTACGTGACGGCTGGCGATCCCGATGTGCCGCGCACCGCGGGAATTCTGCGAGCGCTCGATCGGGCAGGTGCGGATCTCCTCGAAGTCGGCGTGCCGTTCTCGGATCCGCTTGCCGATGGTCCCGTCATTCAGCGAGCGACCGAGCGAGCACTGGCTGCGGGCACGACCCTCACGCAGGTGCTCGATCTGATCGGCTGCGTCCGCAATCAGGTGCGCGCGCCGGTGGTGATCTTCAGCTACGCGAACCCGATTCTGCGCATGGGTGCCGAGCGCTTCGCCGACCGCGCCCGCGACGTGGGCGTCGACGGCGTCCTCGTCCTCGACTTGCCCATCGAAGAGGCAGACGACTCGCGAAACATGCTGAAGAAGCGGGGGATTGATACAATTCTCCTGCTCAGCCCGACGACGACCGACGAACGCATGCGGAAGGCCGCGGCCCTTGGCAGCGGTTTCCTCTATGCGATCTCGCGTCTGGGCGTCACTGGCGCTCGCGACCGTCTCGCCGACGGCGCGCAGGGCATGGTGGAACGCATCCGTCGCGTCAGCGACCTGCCGGTGGCGCTCGGGTTTGGCATTTCCCGACCCGAGCATGTGCGTGAAGTTGGCCGGTGGGCGGATGCCGCCGTCGTCGGAAGCTCGCTTGTGAGCGTCATCGCTGAAGCGGGATCGTCGGCGGATCTCGACACTCGGGTAGAGGAGTACGTGCGTTGGCTGAAGTCCTGACCATCGAGGAATTGCGCGCCCGCATCGACGTGATCGATGAGCAGCTCGTGCGACTGCTCAACGTGCGCGTCGCATGCGCCGTTGAAGTCGGCCGGTTGAAGCACGAGGCCGGACTTCCCATCTATCAACCGGAGCGCGAGGCGCAGGTGCTCAGCGGCGTGCGGAAGTCGGCGACCGAACTGTCGGGGCCGCTGACCGCCGAGGCAGTGGTGAGGATCTTCGAAAGAGTCATCGACGAAGCAAGACGGGCGGAGCGGGCGGCAAGCGATCGCCGCAATGGTTCATCGATCGGAGAATAGCGATGGTCGTGGTGATGAAGGAACGGGCTACCGAGGCGCAGATCGACACGGTCATCGCGCGCCTTATTGAACTCGGCATGGACGTGCATCGCTCATCGGGAGCCACGCGCACGGTTCTGGGTGTGGTCGGCGCGCACAAGATCGATGCCGAATTGATCGGAATCCTCGACGGCGTGCACGAAGTGCTGCGCATCACCGAGCCGTACAAGCGCGCCAGTCGCTCGTTCAAGCCAGACAACACCGTCGTCACCCTCGACGATGTGCGGATCGGGGGCGACGAGGTCATCGTCATGGCCGGTCCGTGCTCGGCCGAGACCGAAGAGCAGGTCATGGCCAGCGCTGCGGCGGTGAAGCGCGCCGGCGCGAAGATTCTGCGCGGCGGCGCGTTCAAGCCGCGCAGCTCTCCGTACAGCTTCCAAGGACTCGGCGAGCCCGGCCTACAGATGCTGCGGCGCGCGGCCGACGCGCACAACATGAAGCTGATCTCCGAGGTGATGGACATCAGCCAGATCGAGTTGATCGGCAAGTACTGCGACATCTTCCAGGTGGGCGCGCGGAACATGCAGAACTTCACGCTGCTCCGCGAACTGGGCCACGTGCGGAAGCCGGTGCTGCTGAAGCGCGGGATCTCGGCGACGATCGAAGAGTGGCTGCTGTCGGCGGAATACATCCTGGCCGGCGGCAACAACGACGTCATCCTGTGCGAGCGTGGGATCAGAACGTTCGAGACCGCGACCCGCAACACCTTCGACATCTCGGCCATCCCCGTGGTCAAGAAGCTCAGTCACCTTCCGATCGTGGCCGACCCGAGTCATGGTGCAGGTCGCCGCGACATGGTGTCGCAGCTGGCGCGCGCGGCGGTGGCGGCCGGCGCCGACGGCTTGATCATCGAGGTGCACAACGATCCCGATCGCGCGCTCAGCGATGGTGCGCAGTCGATGTTCCCGGCGCAGTTCGATCGATTGATGGCGGAGCTGCGCATCATCGCGCCGGCGATCGGACGCAGCATCTGCCTCGAGCCGGTGGCGCGTCGAGGGTGGGCCCGATAGGGTTGTCCGCCGACGATCCTCCATTTGAAACGATCGCCATCGTCGGCCTGGGGCTGATCGGTGGATCGATCGCGCTCGCGGTTCGTGAGCGATGGCCGTCGGTGCGCGTCGTCGCTGTCGATCGACCGCCGGTGCTTGCGCATGCCGCGGGGAGTGGCGCGATCGATCGTGCCGCGGCAAGCGTTGCCGAGATCGGCCGGACCGATCTCGTCGTCCTGGCCGCTCCGGTGCAGCAGAACGTGCAACTGCTCGGTCAGGTAGCACGCCTCGAGGGCCAGTCGCCGGTCATCACCGATGTCGGCGGCACCAAGCGCGACATCGTGGCTGCGGCAGCGCAGCTGCCGACCGGGCGCTGTTTTCTCGGTGGCCATCCGATCGGCGGCGCGGAGCATGGCGGGTTCGGCTTCGCGCGTCCCGATCTGTTTCGCGGCAAGCCGTGGATTTTCACCCCTGATGCGTC
>Ga0075433_10002068_pt1 | contig 15167 bp, 13 predicted proteins | sample RhiMethybrSRZTD2_FD_75299 | JGI IMG/M metagenome (GOLD analysis project Ga0075433, IMG submission 75299) | Populus rhizosphere microbial communities from Tennessee, USA - Rhizosphere MetaG P. TD hybrid SRZTD2 | ecosystem: Host-associated > Plants > Roots > Rhizosphere > Soil | place: USA... | reverse complement strand
GGCTTCCGCGGTTGTCATTGGCGCCGGACCGCGTCCAACCGGGCTTCCGCCCGCTTGGTCGAGATCATGGCCCGAGGATTCTCCGGGGAATCCTCGGGGGGTGCGCCGGGCACGGCCGGGTCGCACCGAACAGCGCGTCAGCATTCCGTACGGAATCCTCCGCCGGTGCCCCGCCACCCGCCGCCCGGCCCTGCCACCCGACCCGTCGCACTTGCCGTTTTGGCCGAATTTCGGGTATGGTCCGGGATTGGAGTGGGGCTGGCGCGACCACTCCGTTTTTGTCCCTGACCGGAGTCGAATTGGAAGTCCGAGAAGAAGTTCGCCAGCTGGCTCAGCCGCTCGCGGAGGAGTCCGGTATCGAGCTCGTGGACGTGGAATTCGGTGCCCACGGCTCGCGGCGGATTCTACGCGTGCTCCTCGACAAACCGGGCGGGGTGACCGTCGGCGATTGCGCTGCGTTCAGCCGCAGGTTGTCGGACTGTCTGGAGATGAACCAGACGGTTCCCGGGCGTTATGACCTCGAGGTCAGCTCGCCCGGGGTGGACCGGCCGCTGCGCTCGCTGGAAGCGGTGCAGCGCTTCGCAGGGCAACGCGCGTCGATCGCGCTGCGTGAGCCGCACGAGGGCCGGAGGAATTTCGAAGGCGAGCTGATGACGCCGGAAGGCGGGCGCGCGGGATTGCGCACCGCCGAGGGTACGTATTGGTTCGAGTGGGCCGATGTGAAGTCGGCCCGCCTGGTGGCGGATCCGTGGGGCGAGGCGCGCTCACGGGGGAGAACCCAATGAACAACGAGATCCTGGACGCGCTGAGCCAGATCACCCGGGAGAAGAGCGTGGATCGCGCGCTCCTGGTGGAGACCCTCGAGGCAGGGCTGGCGAGCGCGGTGCGCAAGAAGTACGGCGCCACCGCGGACGTCGAGGTCCGTTTTGCCAACGAGACCGGCCAGATCAGCGTGGCGATCCGCCGCACCGTGGTCGAAACGGTGGAGGATCCGGCGCTCCAGATGACGGTCGAGGAGGCGCGCGCCTACAAGCCCGACGCCCGGGTCGGCGACGTGCTCACGTTCCCGCTGTCGATCGCGGAGTTCGGCCGCAATGCGGTCCAGACCGCCAAGCAGGTGCTGATCCAGCGGGTCCGCGAGGCCGAGCGCGAGCGGGTCTACAAGGAGTACTCGGACAAGATCGGCACGCTGGTGCGCGGCGTGGTGCAGCAGGTGGACCGCGGCAACGTGATCGTGAAGCTCGACCACTCCGAGGGTTTCCTGCCGGCGCGCGAGCAGATTCCCCGCTCCTACCACCGCCAGGGCGACTACGTGCGCGCGGTGGTGAGCAGCGTGGACAAGTCGGTGAAGGGCCCGCAGGTGATCCTGTCGCGCACCCATCCCGATTTCCTGCGGCGGCTGTTCGAGGCCGAGGTGCCCGAGATCGCGGACTCGATCGTCGAGGTCAAGGCAGTGGCGCGCGAGGCCGGATCGCGCTCGAAGATCTCGGTGTACTCGACCGACCCGCGTGTCGACGCCGTGGGCTCGTGCGTCGGCCTCAAGGGCTCGCGAGTGCAGAGCATCGTGCGCGAGCTGGGCGGCGAGCGCATCGACATCGTGCCGTGGTCCCAGGACCCGGCGGTGTTCGTGTCGCGCGCGCTGTCGCCCGCGCGGGTGATGGACGTGAAGGTCCACGAGGCCGAGAAGCGCATGGTGCTGGTGGTGGCGGACGACCAGCTCTCGCTCGCGATCGGCAAGGGCGGACAGAACGCGCGGCTCGCGGCCCGCCTCACCGGCTGGAAGATCGACCTGATCTCGAAGAGCGACGAGAAGAAGCGCCAGGAGGTGGAGAAGCAGACCCGCATCGAGGTCGAGAAGCTCGAGCTCGGCGAGGCCACGACCGAGAAGCTGATCTCGGGCGGGATCGAGACCGTGCAGGAGCTGCTCGCCACGCCGCTCGAGAAGCTGGTCGAGATCCCGGGCATCGGGGAGAAGACCGCGGAGAAGGTGATCGCCACGGCGAAGGAGTACCTCGAGGCGCATCCGCCGGTCCGGCCGGAAGCCGCGGCCCCCGAGATGGAGTTCACGCCCGAGATGGAGCCGGCCGCGGAAGGCGTGGCCGCGAGCGCCGCCGTCGCGGCGGAGCCCGCGCTGGAGACGGCGCCGGAGCCCGCGGCGGAGCCGGCGCCGGAGACGGCCCCGGCGGTCGAAGAGGAGACTCATGGCTAAGCCCGTCGCCAAGAAGGCGCGCGTCTACGAGGTCGCCAAGGAGCTCGGCATGTCGAGCGAGGCCGTGCTCCAGATCGTGCGACGACTCGGCGTGGAAGTGAAGAACCACATGAGCACGCTGCTCCCCGAGACCGTCCAGCGCCTGCAGGCGGAGATGGCGCAGGAGAAGACCGCGGTGCGCGAGGAGCAGGCGCGCAAGCACGAGCAGGAGCTGCAGCGCGCCCGCGACGAGCGCGCGCGCGCGGTGCAGGCCGCGGCCCAGGCCGCCGCCACCGCTGCAGCCGCCCGTCCCGCTCCCGGGCCGGTCACCGCCGGCGCGCCGCCGCGCCCCGCGCCGCCGCGCGTGATCGAGCCGCGGGGCATGAGGCGCCGCGACCGCAAGAAGAAGAAGGTGGTGGACGAGAAGCTCGTCATGGAGAGCATGCGCAAGACGCTCGCGAGCCTCGACACCGGGACCCGGCGGCGCCACCGCCGGCGCGAGGACGGCAACGGCGAGGTCGCGGCCGAAGAGGCGAAGACCATCCGTGCCACCGAGTTCATCACCGTGGCGGAGCTCGCGAACCTCATGGAGGTCAAGCCCCAGGAAGTGATCGCGACCTGCATGCGGCTCGGGCTGATGGCGACCATCAACAAGCGGCTCGACAAGGACACGATCGCGACGATCGCGGACGAGTTCGGCTTCGCCGTGGATTTCCAGGCCGAGTACGCAGAGGACGAGGAGACCGTCGAGGAAGCCGAGATCGCGGACGAGCGCCAGCTGCCGCGCGCGCCGGTGGTCACGATCATGGGCCACGTGGATCACGGCAAGACCTCGCTGCTCGACTACATCCGCAAGACCAACGTGATCGCCGGCGAGGCCGGCGGCATCACGCAGCACATCGGCGCATACGACGTGGAGCTGCCGGGCGGCCGGAAGATCTGCTTCCTCGACACGCCCGGCCACGAGGCCTTCACCGCGATGCGCGCGCGCGGCGCCCAGGTGACCGACATCGTGGTGCTGGTGGTGGCGGCGGACGACCGCGTCATGCCACAGACGATCGAGGCGATCGATCACGCCAAGGCGGCGGGCGTTCCGATCGTGGTCGCAATCAACAAGATCGACCTCCCGAGCGCGCGGCCCGACCTGGTGAAGCAGGAGCTCGCGTCGCACGGCGTGATCGTCGAGGAGTACGGCGGCAAGGCGGTGTGCGTCGAGATCTCGGCCAAGAAGGGCACGAACGTCGAGCGCCTGCTCGAGATGCTCCTGCTCTCCGCCGACCTGCTCGAGCTCAAGGCCGACCCCGCGCGCCGCGCCAAGGGCGTGGTGCTCGAAGCCCGGGTCGAGCAGGGGCGCGGCATCGTCGCGAGCGTGCTGGTGCAGCAGGGGACGTTGCGGGTGAGTGAAGCATTCGTGGCCGGGCAGCACGCGGGACGCGTGCGCGCGATGTTCGACGAGCGCATGCGCCAGGTTCCGTTGGCCGGGCCCTCGACCCCGGTCGAGGTGCTGGGCTGGAGCGGGACGCCGGCGGCGGGCGACATCTTCGCGGCGTTCGAGGACGAGCGCGAGGCGCGCGACCTGGCGTTCAAGCGCCAGGCGCTGCACCGCGAGCACGAATTCCGCGCCACCAAGGCGATCGCGCTCACCGACATCCACGCGCAGCTCTCGCGCGGCGAGCTCTCCGAGCTCAAGCTGATCCTGAAGGGCGACGTGGACGGATCGGTCGAGGCGCTGTCGGAGTCGCTCACCAAGCTCAGCAACGCCGAGGTGCAGATCCGGATCATCCGCCAGGCGGTGGGCCAGGTCTCGGAGTCCGACGTGCTGCTGGCCGCGGCCTCCGAGGCGATCATCGTGGGCTTCCACACGCGCGTGGACACGCGCGCGCGGGAGCTCGCCGAGCGCGAGCGCGTCGAGATCCGGCTCTACGACATCATCTACAAGGCGGTCGAGGACGTGAAGTCGGCGCTCGAGGGCCTGCTCAAGCCGGAGCTCAAGGAGGTCGTGCTGGGCGCGGCCGAGGTGCGCCAGCTCTTCAAGCTCACGAAGGCCGGCATGGTCGCGGGCTGCATGGTGACGTCGGGCGCGATCTCACGCACATCCAAGGTGCGCCTGGTGCGCGAGGGAGAGGCGGTGTGGACCGGCAAGATCGACGCGCTCAAGCGGTTCAAGGACGACGTGCGCGAGGTCGCCACCGGCTACGAGTGCGGCATCACGCTGGACGGCATGAACGACATCCGGGTCGGCGACGTGATCGAAGCGTTCACGATCGAGGAGCTCGCCCGCACGCTGTAGGGCTAGGAGAAGCGGCCCGCGGAGCCGTTCCCATGTTCGTAGGCATCGTCCGCATCGAGCTTCACCTGCCCGCGAGCCGGTCGCTCAAGGACAAGCGCTCCGTGGTGCGCTCGCTCAAGGAGCGCATCCGCCAGCGGGTCTCGGCTTCGGTGGCCGAAGTCGACCACCAGGACCTGTGGCAGCGCGCGGCGCTGGGCGTGGCGGTGGTCTCCGGCGAGCGCCGCCAGGTGGGGGAGATGCTCCAATCCGTGCGCCGCCTGGTCGAGGGCACGTACGGCGCCGAGCTGCTCGACTGGCAGGAGCAGACCCAATGAGAATCCGCCCCGAACGCGTCGCCCACTTGATGCGGCGCGAGGTCGCCGACATCCTCGAGAACCGCCTGCGCGATCCGCGGCTCGGCTCGATGGTGAGCATCACCGACGTCGAGGTCACCCAGGACCTGTCGTTCGCGCGCGTCTACGTGAGCACGCTGCAGAGCGGGCCCGAGCGCGAGCAGTTCCTCGAGGCCCTCAATTCCGCGGCCGGCTTCGTGCGCCACGAGCTGCGCCCGCGGCTCGGGCTGCGCGAGGTGCCGGAGGTGCGCTTCGTGCTCGACGAGTCGATCGAGCGCGGCGCGCGCGTGGACGAGATCCTGCGCAAGCTCGAGAAGGGCGAGCCGCTCGGCGACGAGGACGAGGCATGAACCCGGCGGGGATCCAGGAAGCCGCCCCGGCCGGCGCGCGGCCGGGTGCCCGGCTTCACGGGCTGCTCACGATCGACAAGCCGGCAGGCGTCACGTCCCACGACGTGGTCGAGCGCGTGCGCCGCCGGTTCGGCGCGCCGCACGCCGGGCACCTGGGCACGCTCGATCCCGCAGCGACCGGACTGCTGATCATCGCCCTGGGCGCAGCGACGCGCTGCGCCGTGGTGTGGCAGGGCGGCGAGAAGACCTACGAAGCCACGCTCCGCCTCGGCGTCGTGACCGACAGCCAGGACTCGACCGGTCGCGTGCTCGAGCTCCACCCCGTCACGGTGGACGAGAAGGCGCTGCGGGAGGCGTCGCGCGCCATGGTGGGCGACATCGACCAAGTCCCGCCCATGGTCTCCGCGCTGCGGGTTCAGGGCGAGCGGCTCTACCGCAAGGCGCGGCGCGGCGAGGTGGTGGAGCGCGCGCCGCGGCGCGTCCACGTGGCATCGTGGGAGTGGGGCGAGATCGCGTTTCCCGACGCGCGCTTCCGCGTGCGCTGCTCGGGCGGCACCTACGTGCGCACGCTGGCGCACGATCTCGGCCGGCGCCTGGGATGCGGCGCGACGCTGGCGGGGCTGAGGCGCCTGCGCAGCGAGCCGTTCGGCCTCGAGCGCGCGCTCTCGTGGCGCGACCTCAACGAGTGGGCACCGCTCGAATCGTGGGAGCGGAGCGGAATCCCGCTCGATCAGGCGCTCGCCATCCTCCCGCATGTCACCGTGGACCTAGCCGGGGCGGACGCGGTGGGGCACGGCCGGGCGGTCGAGGTTCCGCCCGCGATCGCCGCCGCGATCCCCGAGGGCAAAGGCCCGCGCTCGATCGTGATCCGCGCCACCGACGGGGCCGCGCTCGCGCTGGGCGAGATCCGCCGCCCGGCCCGGGAGGGCGCGCCGTTCGAGGCCGAGCCGCAGGTCGTGTTCCCGTGGGCGGTGCGCGAGGGCCGCGCATGAAGACCGCGGTCGCGGTCGGAGTGTTCGACGGCGTCCATCTCGGTCACCAGCGCATCCTCGAGCGCGCGGTGGCGATCGCGCGCGAGCACCGCGTGCGCTGCGTCGTGCTGAGCTTCGATCCCCATCCCGACCTCGTGCTCTCGAAGACCTTCGAAGCGACCGCCCCGCTCACTCCCATCCCGGAGAAGCGCGAGCGCATCGAGGCGCTCGGGGTGGACGAGCTCCAAGTGCTGCCGTTCACGCGCGAGCTGGCGTCCCTGACGGCGGAGGAGTTCGTGAACCGCGCCCTGGTGGCGCGTCACCATTGCATGGCGCTGGTGGTGGGCGAGAACTTCGCGCTGGGCCGCGGGCGCGCCGGGAACGTCGAGCGCCTGAGGGAGATCGGGAAGGTGCGCGGGTTCGAAGTCATCCCGGTGCCGGTCTTCGAGATGGACGGCGGGCCGGTCACCAGCACGCGGATTCGCGCCCTGCTCTCCGAGGGGCGCGTGGCCGAGGCCGCGCGGCTGCTGGGGCGCCGCTACGGGCTGTCGGGCATGGTGGTGCGGGGCGACGCGATCGGCCGAACCCTCGGCTACCCCACCGCCAACCTGCGGCTGCACGAGGAGAAGTTCGTGCCCGCCGACGGGATCTACGCGGTGTGGGCGCGCTGGAACGGGGAGCCGGAGTGGCGCGCGGCCGCGATGAGCGTCGGGGTGCGTCCCACGTTCGGCGGCCAGGTTCGCACGCTCGAGGTCCATGTGCTCGACTGGCACGGCGAGCTGCTCGGCAAGAGCCTCGAGGTCGAGTTCGCGGACTGGCTGCGTCCGGAGCGCCGATTCGAGACGCCGGAGGCGCTGATCGCGGCGATGGACGAAGACGTATTGGAGACCCGGAGACGCCTCGCGACCCGCCAGCCGGTGTAGAACGATCGTCGCCGCTGCGACCCGAAAGAGCGCGCTTCGACCGCGATTGACGCGGGTGTGGTGAATCGCGTTGCTTCGCACCCCGCACGATGTTACATTCCCCCGTCGCCATTGAACATGGGTGCACTCGCCGCCGCGGCCCGTCCCCGCCCTATGGGCCGGCCGGCGGAAACGGCGCACGCGGACCCCGATGCAGGAGGAGATCGCAGTGACGCTCTCCAAGGAGCAGAAGCAGGGAATCATCGGCAAGTTCAAGCAGCACGAGGGGGACTCGGGGTCTGCCGAGGTCCAGATCGCGCTTCTCACCGAGAAGATCCATTACCTCACGGAGCACTTCAAGGTGCACAAGCGTGACCACGCGTCGCGTCGCGGCCTGCTGCGAATGGTCGGACAGCGTCGCCGGTTGCTGGACTATCTCAAGTCCACGAAAGTCGATCGCTATCGAAAAGTCGTGAAGGATCTGGGCCTGCGCCGCTGATCGGCCAGCCGCGGAACCCCGGGGCTTAAGGTGCTCCGGGTGTTGAGGAGTGCAGCTCGAGCCCCCGCCCGGTCCCTATGGACCGGGGACCCGGGAGGCCGTGCCGCCGTGAGCCGCGCCGGCAAGCCCTGACAAGATGAACATGCGGTACCGGTCTCTCCGGACGGAGTGAGAGGCCGCCGCAATGCGCGTGCGTCCCGTGGGGGACGCCGCGATTCAGATCGGGAAGACGGTTTCCCGGTCGTGCCGCCCCGGCCCCGCTTGCGGCCGGCGGCATCGGGCAGGGTCCGGCGAGGGCCGGACCGGAAAGGGAGAGGACAGGAAGATCTCGATGGAACAAAAAGTAACGATCGAACTGGGCGCTCAGACGCTCACGATCAGCAGCGGGAAGATGGCCAAGCTGGCGGGCGGCTCCGCCCTGGTCCAGCTCGGGGGGACGGTGGTCCTGGTCGCGGCGAGCGCCGCGAAGACCGCCAGCCCGAATCGCGATTTCGTGCCGCTCACGGTGGACTACCGGGAGCGTACGTACGCCGCGGGGAAGATCCCCGGCGGCTTCTTCAAGCGGGAGGGACGGCCGACCGAGAAGGAAGTCCTGAGCTCCCGCCTCATCGACCGGCCGATTCGGCCCCTGTTTTCCAAGCACTTCCCGTACGAGACCCAGATCATGGCGACGGTGGTGTCCTCCGACCAGGAGAACGACGCCGACGTGCTCGCCCTGATCGGCGCTTCGGCCGCGATCAACCTCTCGGACATCCCGTTCCCCGAGCCGATCGCCGGGGTGCGCGTGGGCCGCGTGAACGGTGAGTTCGTGGTGAACCCCACCGTGAGCCAGCTCGACGAGAGCGACATGGACATGGTGGTGGCCGGCACCGCGGACAACATCATCATGGTCGAGGGCGGCTCGCGCGAGCTGCCGGAGAGCGCGATCGTGGACGCCCTGCGCTTCGCCGCAGAGCAGATCCGCGCCATCGTCGCGATCCAGAAGGAGCTGATCGCGGAGTCCGGCAAGCCCAAGCGCCCGCTCGTGAAGCCTCCCGACACCTCGCAGATCGAGAGTGCTTTGAACGACGCATACCGCACGCGGCTGCGCCAGGCGATCCGGATCCCCGGCAAGGAGGCGCGCCAGGAGGAAGTGGACCGCATTCGCGACGAGGCGGTGGCAGCGCTCAAGGAGCGCTTCCCGGAGCAGGAGTCGTACATCGGCAAGATCCTCCACGACCTCGAGCGCGACGAGCTGCGCGAGATGGTGCTCACCGAGGGCGTGCGGGCGGACGGCCGCGGCCCCGGCGAGATCCGCAAGGTGACGGTCGAGGTCGGGCTCTTGCCGCGCACCCACGGCTCCTGCCTCTTCACCCGCGGCGAGACCCAGGCGCTGGCGGTGGCCACGCTCGGCACCAAGAGCGACGAGCAGCGGGTCGAGGAGCTGGAAGGCCAGTCGTGGAAGTCGTACATGCTCCACTACAACTTCCCGCCCTTCAGCGTCGGCGAGGTTCGCCCGATCCGCGGCCCGGGCCGGCGCGAGATCGGCCACGGCGCGCTCGCCGAGCGGGCGATCGAGCCGGTGATTCCCTCCGACAGCCGGTTCCCCTACACGATCCGCATCGTGAGCGACATCCTCGAGTCGAACGGCTCCTCCTCGATGGCGACGGTGTGCGCCGGGGCGATGGCCCTGATGGACGCCGCTTGTCCGATCAAGGCGCCGGTCGCGGGGATCGCGATGGGGCTCATCAAGGAAGGCGAGCGCGTGGCGGTGCTGACCGACATCCTGGGCGTCGAGGACCACCTCGGCGACATGGACTTCAAGGTCACCGGGACGCGCGAGGGCGTGACCGCCTTCCAGATGGACACCAAGATCGGCGGCATCTCGTTCGAGGTGCTGTCCCAGGCGCTCGAGCGGGCGCGCGAGGGACGCCTGCACATCCTCGACATCATGGCCGAGGCGCTGCCCAAGCCGCGCGCCGAGATGTCGCCGTTCGCGCCGCGCATCATCATCCTCAACATCAACCCCGACAAGATCCGCGAAGTCATCGGCCCGGGCGGCAAGATCATCAAGCGCATCACCGAGGAGACCGGGACCCAGATCGACATCGAGGACTCGGGCGAGGTGCGGATCGCGGCCGTGAACAGCGAAGGCGGCCGCAAGGCGGAGGAGATGATCCGCAACATCACGGAGGATCCGGAGGTGGGCCGGACCTACCAGGGCAAGGTGCGGAGCGTCGTCACGTTCGGCGCGTTCGTCGAGATCGTGCCCGGGCGGGACGGACTGCTCCACATCTCCGAGATCGACCACCGCCGGATCGCGAAGACGGAGGACGTCCTGAACATCGGCGACTCGGTGATGGTCAAGGTGATCGGCGTGGACCGCGACGGCAAGATCAAGCTGTCCCGCAAGGCGCTGCTGCCGGAGCCCGAGGGGGCAGCCGCCTCCGCCGGGACGGGGGGCGGGCGCGACGGAGGCCATCACGACCGGGACCGGGATCGGGACCGGGGCCGCGATCGCGACCGGAGCCGCCGCCGCTAGCGGGCGCATCTGAAGAGTTGACCGGCGGCCGGCGGTCGCGGCTGCCATTCCGAACCGCGCGAGTGGCAGGGCGACCTGCCACTCGCCGTTTGGGGCCGAAAGGGTCATGAGCGAGTCCACATACCGCAAGTCGGTGATGCCCTCGGGGATGACGCTCGTCACCGAGAGCGTCGCCGGGCGCCGGTCGGTGGCGGTCGGCGTGTGGGTGCGCTCCGGGGCGCGAGACGAGCCGTTCGAGCGCCTCGGCATCTCGCACTTCATCGAGCACATGATGTTCAAGGGCACCGAGCGCCGCGACGCCCGCGCGATCGCGCAGAGCTTGGAGGCGCTGGGCGGGCACCTCGACGCTTTCACCGCGCGCGAGCAGGTGTGCTACTTCGCCCGCGCGCTGGCCGAACACCTGCACGAGGTCGTGGACGTGGTCTCGGACATCGTGTGCTGCTCGCGCTTCGCGCCCAAGGAGGTCGAGCGCGAGAAGTCGGTGGTGCGCGAGGAGATCTTCGCGTGCGAGGACGACCCCGAGGACAAGATCAACGAGCTGCTCGCGGAGCAGATGTGGGGCGGGCACGCGCTGGGCCGGCCGATCCTGGGCACGCCCGAGACCGTGGCGGGGCTGGACCCCGATGCGCTGCGCGACTACTTCCGCCGCCGCTACCGACCCGAGAACCTGGTGGTGGCCGCCACCGGCGCGCTCGAGCACGATCGCGTCCTCGAGCTGGTCGCGCGCCACTTCACGCCGCCGGACGGCGAGGGCCTGCCGCTCTCGGGGCCGCCGGCGGCCTTCACGCCCTCGGTGCGCCACGAGACGCGCACCGGGCTCCAGCAGCTCTACCTCTCGCTCGGCACGCGTGGGCTGCCCTACCCGGACGAGCGGCGCTTCGCGCTGGTGGTGCTCCACACCCTGCTCGGCGGCGGCATGAGCTCGCGCCTGTTCCAGAGCGTGCGCGAGGAAGCCGGGCTGGCGTATTCGGTGTACTCGGCGGCCGACTTCCATCGCGACGCCGGGATGTTCTCGATCCACCTCGGGGTCTCGCCGGGCCGCGGGCGCGAGGCGCTGGCGCGCGTGCGCGAGGAGCTCACGGCGCTGTGCGCGTCGGGACCGACCGAGGAGGAAGTCGAGGCCGCGCGCGGCCAGATCCGCGGCAGCCTGCTCATGGGCCAGGAGAGCGTGACCAGCCGCATGTACCAGCTGGCGCACGACGAGCTCTACCACGGCCGCTTCGTCCCGACCGAAGAGCAGGTGGATCGCATCCTCGCCGTCACGCGCGAGGAAGTCGCGGAGGCCGCGAGCGCATACGCCGCCCCCGAGCGCTTCGCCCTGACCGCGCTCGGCCCCGCGGAAGGCGCGCCGCTGGGCGAGGGCGACTGGCCGATCGGCCCGGGTGCCGCCGCGGCGTCGCCGCGCGCGGATGAGGATGGACCCGGGGCGCGAAGCGTGTAGGATTGATGCGGTCCGTTCCCATCCCTCCCCACCCGGAATCCACCTGCCACGCGTGTCGGCCCCACTTCCCAAGCTCGACGAAGCGCGCCTCGCCGCAGTGACCGGGCCCGCCCGCTTCGTCCGGGGCGTGAGCGCGATCACGGCCGCCAAGGTGTGGTTCGTGATCGCCGGCTACGCGGTCTACTTCGCGCTGACCCGAATGCTCGGGCCGCGGGAGTTCGGGCTCTACGCCGTCGTCACCTCCGTGGTGTCGGTGTTCAACAACGTGGTGGTCGCGGTCACGCTCCAGGCGGTCTCGCGCTTCACCGCGCGCGACGAGGACGCCGCGGGCTCCGTGCTGCGCTCGGGGCGGATCCTGCTCGCCGTGCTCGGGCTCGCGACGTTCGTGATCCTGGTGGCCGCTGCGCCCCTCGCCGGGAGCTGGCTGCACGACTCTGGCCTCGTGACGCCGCTGCGCGTCGTGGCGCTGGTGGTGCCGGCCTACGCGCTCTACGCGGTGAACGTCGGGTTCCTGAACGGGCTCAGGAAGTTCTCGCACCAGGCGGGGCTCGACGCCTCCTACTCGACGCTGCGGGCGTGCCTCCAGATCGGCGCGGTCGCTCTGGGCTTTGGCGTGATCGGCGCGGTCGCGGGATTCGCGACCGCAGCGTTCGTCATCCTCGGTGTCTCGGTGCTGGTGGTGCGCCGTTCCGCGCGGCCGCACGGGCCGTTCCGCACGCGCGAGCTGATCGAGTTCGGCGGGTGGTTCACCGCCCTCACCCTGGCCGCGAACCTGGTCCTGACCGCGGACCTGTGGATCGTGAAGTGGCAGAGTCCGCCGGCGATCGCGAACCAGCAGGCCGGCCTCTACCGCGCGGCGCTCACGGTCTCGCAGCTCCTCTACCAGCTCCTGATCCCGATGGCGCTCGTGCTGTTCCCCAACCTCTCGCACCTCGGCCGCGCCCCCGATCCGGAGCGCGCGCGCGGGCTGGTGCGGGGCGCGCTCCGCTATCTGGCCGTGACGCTGTTGCCGGCATCCGCCCTGATCGCGGTGATGGGCCGCGAGATCATCGGACTGCTCTACCAGCAGGCCTACATTCCGGGCGGGGCGTGGCTCGTGATGCTGGGGCCGGCCTACGCAGCGTGGACCATCGCCTACCTGCTCGCGATCGCGCTCGCCGGAGCCGGTCACGTGAAGAGCGGCGTGGGGGTGCTGCTCCTGGGGCTCGTGGCGCAGGTGGCGGTGGCGATCCCGCTGTGCCGGAGTCTCGGGCCCACGGGCGCCGCCTGGGCCGATCTCGTCGCCATGGTGCTGGCGCTCCTGGCCGGGCTCGCCGTCGCGCTGCGCCGCTTCGGCGCGGTCGTGCCCTGGGCGAGCGTGGCGCGCGGGGTCGTGCTGTCCGCGCTGCTCGCGTTCGCCGCTTCGAGGTTCCCGGTGAGCGGCTGGCGGGTGATGCCGAAGGCGATCCTGCTGGCTGCGGCTGGCGCGCTGCTGCTCCTCGCCGCCGGCGAGCTCAAGCTGCCGGGGCGTCGCCGGATCGCGGAGGCGGCGTGAAGGTCCTGGTCCTCACGACCTCGTATCCGCTCCGCCCGCGGAGCGTGAGCGGAGCGTTCGTGCGCGAGACGCTGCGCGGGCTCGTCCCGCTCGGCATCCGCTTCGAGGTTCTGACCCCGGCCGCGGCCGCGCCCGGCACGCCGGCTCCCGAGCCGGGGATCGTGGTGCGCGAGGTTCCCTATTGGGGTGCGCGGCTCGGTGGCGGGTTGGCCCACACCCACGGGATCCCGGAAGCGCTGGCGCTGGCGCCGTGGAAGTGGGCCCTCGCACCCGCGCTCGTGGGGGCGCTCGAGCGGGCGGCGGAGGAGCGGCTCCAGCGCGGCGGGTTCGACCTGGTGTGGAGCCACTGGCTCTTCCCCGGCGGCGCGATTGGCGCGCGCATCGCGCGACGTCGTGGCGCGCCTCACCTCGCCACTGCCCACGGCGCAGACGTGTGCTGGCTCGAGCGGCTCGGGCGCGTGCCGGGCGCGCGCCGCGTGCTCGCACGGCTGTGGTCGCGCAGCGCGCTCGTCGCGCCCGCCGCGCACACGGCGCGCCGCGTGGGCCTGGTCCTCGGGCGCGCGGACGTGCGGGTCGCGGCGCTCCCGACCGCGATCGAGGCCCGCGAGCCCGGGAGGGGCCTTCCGCGCCTGCTCTACCTGGGGCGTTTCGAACGCATCAAGGGGCCGGACCTCCTGCTCGAAGCGCTGGCCGCGATTCCCGCGGGCTCCTTCTGCGACCTCACGCTCGCGGGGAGCGGGAGCCTCGAGGTCGAGCTCAAGCGGCGCGCCGCGCGCATCGCGACGCCGGTGCGCTTCGCGGGCGTGGTCGAAGGCGCTCACAAGGAAGCTGCGCTCGGCGAATCCCACGCCCTGGTGCTGCCCTCGCGCCGTCTCGGCGACGGGCGGATCGAAGGGCTGCCTCACGCGGCGCTGGAGGCGCTCGCGGCCGGCCGGGCGCTGGTGGCGCCGCGCGAGGGCGCCCTCGCGGAGCTGGTGCAGCGGACCGGCGCGGGCGTGCTGTACGACGCTCCGGCCGACGACCGCGGCCGCGTGCGCGCGCTGGCCGCGGCGCTGCTCGACCTCGCGCGCCGTCCGGCGCGGCTGCGCGAGCTGTGCGCCCGCGCGCGCTCCGCGGGCGAGGCGTTCCGTGCGCCGCGCGCGCTCGCGCCGTGGCACGAGCGCCTCCTCGCCTGCGCGGGGGGAGCGTGAGCGCGGCCTCCCGCGTTGCGCTCGTGATCCCGGCGCGCAACGAGTGCCGCCTGCTGCCGCGCGTGCTGGAGGCGGTCCCGGCGTGGGTCTGGAAGGTGATCGTGGTGGACGACGCGAGCCGGGACCGCACGTGGGGGGTGCTGCGGGAGTGGCGCGACCCGCGCGCGCGGCGATTGCGCTCGGAACGCAGGCTCGGCGTGGGCGGCGCGATCCTGCTGGGCTACCGCGAGGCGCTCGCGCTGGGCGCGACCTGCGCCGTGGTGGTGGCGGCGGACGCGCAGATGGACCTCGCCGAGCTGCCGCTCGTCCTCGATCCGATCGCGCGCGGGGAGGCCGACTACGTGCAGGGCAACCGCTTCCGCGGCGGCGCGCCGAGCGGTCCGATGCCGGCGGCGCGCGTGCTGGGCAATCGCGTCCTGAGCGCCGCCGCTTCGTGGTCGGCCGGACGCGCGATCGCCGACAGCCAGTGCGGCTTCACCGCCGCGACCGCGCGCGCGCTGCGCCTGCTGGACCCGGCGTCGCTCCCGCATGGCTACGGCTTCCCGGCCTTCGCCCGGCTCGAGATGCACCGCATGGAGCTGCGCGTGGCCGAGGTCCCGGTGAGCGCGCTCTACGGCAGCGAGGTCTCGGGGATCCGGCCGTGGCGCGATCCGGCGCTGATCCTGGCGCGCATCCTGTGGCGCGGTGTCGCGCGCCGTGCCCGCGAGGTCGCGCCGCGCCTCCGCGCCCTCGCCGTGCCTGGTGCTCGGAAGATTGGGGATGCTGCCCGACAACCGCCTGCGTCCCATGGGCTTACGCGAGACGCTCCACGTCCCGCCGCCATCCACCGGCCCGAAGCCTTCTTGCCGGGCACCATCACCAATCTTCCGAGCACAACCCTTGGCGTGCCGGACCGGGCCGGCGGGCCGGCATGAGGGTGCTGCTCGTCACGAAGCCACTGTCGGCGCCG
>Ga0075433_10002067_pt1 | contig 15175 bp, 17 predicted proteins | sample RhiMethybrSRZTD2_FD_75299 | JGI IMG/M metagenome (GOLD analysis project Ga0075433, IMG submission 75299) | Populus rhizosphere microbial communities from Tennessee, USA - Rhizosphere MetaG P. TD hybrid SRZTD2 | ecosystem: Host-associated > Plants > Roots > Rhizosphere > Soil | place: USA... | reverse complement strand
GGTTGGGATGCGCGGAATACCCCATGGAGATTGAAAAGACGTTTGCGGTCCAATGCGGCGACGCATGGGTGGCTGGAAAGTGCGACCTTCATTCGGCTGATCAGAGGATAATTGTTGACTGGAAGTCCTCCAAATCACCTTGTGACGGTACGGAGAAACTCGGATGGGATGAGCATATCATTCAGTTGGCCTCGTACAGCATGGCCTTATTCGGGAAATTCGTTCCGTGCTACAATGTTTTTGTAAGTACGTCCGTGGATGGGGCTTTTGAGATAGTTGGGTGGAATCATGCAGATATGGAGCGGGGATGGTCCATGTATTGCCACGCTTACCACCTGTGGTGTTTGGCTAAGAACTTCGTCCCTTCACGCAAGCTTTCCCAAACTGCGCAGTCTTCCTGATCGAAAACGCGCAGTCGGAACACCTCTTCGCACGTACCGTGAAGCGTCTCAACACCTGTGGAACGTGGCGCTTTAGGGCATCCAATGATGGAATGTCCTCGGAGGGGTGAATATTTTGAACAATCGATCAATGATGGTGTCACACCAGCCTAAAGAGCGATGAAATCCATGAGTACAGAATCCAATGCAGGGGAGAGGGGATACCCACCACGGGCCCACCGGAGCCTCAAGACGCAGCTAACTACGCCCCCTATTCCGGGAGAATGCCGCTGGTGCAAGGAGCCTATCCTTGACTCCAAGACTAAGGCTCGCCTGACTCCCAAGACGTGGCACCCGGGAATTCCGGAAAGGAGGCGGTATCCCCTCCGCGCAGTCCAACGAAGGGACGAAGTGAGCTTATGAGAGTCCTTAATCTATATGCAGGCGTTGGAGGGAACCGAAAGCTATGGACGGATGTTCAGGTTACTGCGGTTGAGCATAACCCAAAGATTGCCGCTGTCTATCAACGCTACTTTGAACAAGACACCGTTATCGTCGGAGACGCTCACCAGTACCTTCTGGATCATTCCGAGGAGTTCGACTTCATTTGGTCATCGCCGCCCTGCCAGCGCCACTCCAGGATGAACAAGGGCTCGAGGCACAAGTTAAAGCGATACCCGGACTTCCGGCTGTATGAGGAGATTGTTTTCTTGCAGCACTTCTTCAAGGGGCACTGGGTCGTGGAGAATGTGGTGCCGTATTACGATGCCCTGATCCCGGCCACGCGCATCGACCGACACTTGTTCTGGAGCAATTTCCCGATCAGTGATTTTGAGATAAAGACCCCGCGTAGCTTCATCAATAAGTGCAACTTGGCGGGCAAGCACGAGCTAATGGAGTGGCTGGGCATCTACTACCCGGAGAACATCTAACTACGAGGGCAACCACTGCCCCGCCCAAGTCCTCCGCAACTGCGTCCATCCAACCCTTGGGCTGCACGTCTTCCAGCAAATCCCCGCCCTCGCCGAAGTGAGCGAGCAGAAATCAACCTATGAGCACTGATACGAAAGAACGTGTTAATCTTACACCTGAACAATTGGACGCTATGATGCTGGAAGGCGATCACGTTCATACGTTTATCCAAACCAATTCCGGAATGCTTCTAGGCGCGGATTGGGATCGCAAAGACATCCTTGAAGCCGCCAAGCGGGGCGCTGAACTGTCAGGCGATGCAGCCACCGCGATGAAGCACGGGGCGGTTGTGTGGCATGAGAATGGAACGCCCGTGTTCGTGGAGACCAAACAGCCATGACCGACACACCATAGACCGCAGCGCAGAGGGTGGAGCTTGAGAAGCATCTATTACCGCATGTCGTGGCGTACGTGTCTCTATACACCGAATCACCAAACGTATGAGCAAACCAATCTGCCTGGATCGCCAAGTCTGGAGCTACCGACAAAGACACCCCTCCGCGCAGTCCAACGAAGGGACGAAGTGAGCGCATACTACAATGAGAACGATGCAAAGGCCGCAGCTTGGTTGCGCGAACTTATCAAGGCCGGGCTCATTGCGCCAGGCGACGTGGACGAACGCAGCATAACAGACGTTTCACCTAATGACGTTAAATCCTACACACAGTGCCACTTCTTCGCCGGGATCGGAGGTTGGTCCTACGCGTTCCGGCTCGCCGGCGTATCAGATGACACTCCCGCTTGGACAGGATCTTGCCCTTGTCAGCCATTTGCCAACCAAGGAAAACAACGAGGCTTCTCCGATGAACGGGACTTATGGCCTGCATGGTTCAAACTTATCAAGGCACGAAAGCCTTTCATCGTCTTTGGCGAACAGGTTGAAAGAGCAATTAAGTTCGGTTGGCTTGACCGGCTATGCGCAGACATGGATTCGGAAGATTACGCCATCGGGAGCGCCGTATTGGGCGCACATAGCGTCGGAGCCCCGCAGCGCAGACAGCGACTTTATTGGGTGGCTAACGCCGAGAGCGAGAGGGGATGCTGGCGGGGCAAGATGGAAGCGCCGAATAGCAAAGAACCTGGAAGATCAGGCGCGTATCTTCGCCTTGGATCGTGGCCTGACCATGCAGGAAGTAGGTCAACTCTCAGTGTCCCCGACGTTCTCCTGCCGTCTTATGGGGTACCCCATAGAGTGGCTAAACTGCATGGATTCGGCAATGCAATCGTGCCGCAAGCTGCCGCGGAATTCATCAAGGCAGCCTTCGAAGCCCTCGCCGAAGTGAGCGAGCAGAAATCAACCTATGAGCACTGATACGATCCATATCTTTACCGCTGAAATGCAGGAAGCGACTAACTTTGAATCGGATGGCATGACGTTCACTTGTAAGCCAAATTCCCTTCGCCCCTGTTGTCGCTGCCGCAGGATGCGAAGAGCAAAGAATCTCACCGTGCAAGCATTCTACGACGGCGCTCGCTTCTGGTGCAAGGATCAACATTGCAACAATAAATCCTAACCCCATGACCGACACACCAGAGACCGCAGCGCAGAGGGGCCACGTCCTTTACGTGACCGGTGATCCTGACGCGCCCAATAGCATCAAAGACCGCAATGGCGAGGTAGTTCTATCGCATTGCCGCGTCTGCAACGGAGGCGAATCCGAACTGGAAGAAACCTGCGCATCGCGACTCGCCAAAGAGAAGGCGGAGCTGGAGCGCAAGCTGGGGAAAATGCGGAGCCAATTGTCAAGGGAAACGCTAATCTCCGATGACTACGGAGTGCATGGCAGCACGTTCTACATTTGCCCGTTCTGCTCGGCGGAATCAGGCGCAGGAGTGCTCAACAAAGGCGTTCCCCACGAAAAAGGCTGCATCTTGCATGGGGATACCAATCCATGTGAATCAATAGTCATGATCGCACAGGAAAGGGACGATGCCCGCATGGACGCCGAGGCGCTACGTACCGCACTCTCCGAATCCCAAGCCGCTCTTCAGAAAGCAGAGGCGCTGGCAACTGATTGGATGAGAAAGAACGATGAGAAGGCTATGGCTGCGTGCAAACTGCTCGACGAGTCCATCTCCACCCAGCTTGCCAATCGGAGGCTGAGGGAGGCGCTTAAACGGGTCGCCCGATACGGAGAGAACCACGACGGCTGCTGCCCGTATGGATGCGATACGCCGACTATTGCCAGCGACGCCCTCTCCGCCCCATCCGACGAACAGCTAATCGATAGGGTGGTGGAAGTGTTGAATGGAATAGACGATCAACTCTCTATCCTATTCTGGACAAGCGAAGACGGATGGACGCAGCGAGGCGGAAAACCTGAAGACTGCGACGCACCGGAAGCCTTATGTAAGGTCTGGACGTTGGCCCTTCAGCTTCGAGACGACTTGAAAGGAGCAGCCAATGAGTGAGCAGATTGCTGCGGTATTGGATGACGGACAGACGGTGGATATGTTCAAGACCGCTGGAGGCTGACGCATGGCAGGGCGAAATCCAACGAAGGGACGAAGTGAGCGAGCAGAAGAGTGATATATGAAAAGACTACACATTAGTAAACCTGTTGGCGGATGGATTGTAGACCTCCGATGCTTCGGGGGATTCCTTGTTATCTACAAGCGAGACGTTTTCTGCGCGTGGTGGAGCAGGGACGCAACCCCTCCAACCAAGCGCGAAAAGAACGGCTATTGGATCGTAGGAAACTACGGAACATGGGCGCAATCAAAGTACGCCTAACCGACCCAGCGAACTGATTATGAGCACAGAGAAGATACCACAATTTGCAATCAAGGGCCGACCGGGAATCGAAGGATTCTCGGAACGACTCAAATGCGTGCGGCTAATGCGCCGAATGACGCAAGAGAACCTTGCCAGAAAGTGTGAGATGCAACCGGCTGCTGTCTCCCATTTCGAGACCAGCAGGCGGACTCCGAACATCCGCAACCTGCGTTCGCTATGCATGGCGCTAAACACAAGCGCGGACTACCTGCTCGATTCACATGACGCCTAACCCCATGACCGACACATCAGAGACCGCAGCGCAGAGGGAGAGAGGCTGCACAATACATGGTCTGAATTGGAATCCAAGCTGCCACGAATGTGACTCAAAGTGTCCCGAATCACAACGAGGAACATTGGATCACGAGCTGCATAAACTGCGTCTAGAGAATGGAGACCTGCTAGACGGGCTAGAAAGGGCTATGGATGATATAGATTCCATCCGCAAAGAGAAGGCGGAGCTGGAGCGCAAGCTGGAGATGGCTGAAGACGCTGCCAATAAAGGAGACGAAGCAAGAAATAACGCCGGGGCGTTTGAGGCGATGGTTGAAGAACTCCGCTCCAAGCTGGCCGAAGCGGAAGCATACATCGGCACGCTTAAGGCAATTACGGTCGGTCAGGATAAATTACTCGTTCAGCGACAAGTGAAAGCCGAGATGATGACAACTCTCTCAGGTGATTTCGAGGAGCAATGCAAAACCCTCCGCGCTCAACTCTCCGAATCCCAAGCCGCGCTGGCAGAAAAGACGAAGGAGGCTGCTGATTGGTGGTCTAAGTGCAACACACTTACATATCAACTTTACTCCGTTCAGCTTGCCAATCGGAGGCTGAGGGAGGCGCTGTGCAAGCTAGCGGACTCAGTAGACGACTACATGACAGGCGACCACACGTTCGATGCCTCTACTACCAAGGCCGCCCGCCAGCTAGAACGCGAATTAACCGCCCTCAAGCCCACCGAACTGACGGGACGTAGATACGTAGAGAACATAGAGAGTAAACCATTTTCCCGGAGTCAGGAAAATGGTCCCGAACTGCCGGGAGATGCGAAGGCGCGGATTGAGACGATTGCGTTTAACAACTGGAAAGGCGTTCGTGACGGCGAAGTAAATGCAAGAGTCGCAATCAAAGAAGCCCTAACCGAGCTTCACGCCCAGCACCAGCGCGAGATAGCGGCGCACGATCAGATGGTTGCCGACGCAGCTCGAAAGGCTGGTGCCTGCATAACCGCGCTTGAGGCACAGGTGAAGGTGGCGAGGGGGGCGATACCCTTATTGTGGTACATCTCAGACAAACGGGCGTACATCAAACGACAGGAGAACCTGCATTTTACGGGGATGGATATAGAGGACTACGACCGATGGGCTGAGTCTCGCGCGAAGTATTCCTTGGCCGAACTCGACCGCTTGGACAAGGAGGGGCGAGCGTGTAAACAGTCTGTAACTTTGTAAACGTTTACATCCGAACTTTGTCAGCAAAATGTTTGACGCCACGTTGACGCACCACTACTCTATGAGCATGCCCGGATACACCAAGTTGTTCAACTCCATTCTGGCCTCAACTATATGGAGGGAGGATGACAAAACTAGGTTGGTTTGGATTACACTTTTGGCAATGGCCGACAAAAATGGAGTGGCTGAAGGATCAATCCCCGGACTGGCGGATCTAGCCCGTGTGAGCATCGAAGACTGCAAGGAGGCTTTGTCAAAACTCATGTCACCAGATGAGTATTCCAGGACGGTTGAAAACGAGGGAAGAAGGATAAAGCAAGTGGAAGGAGGTTGGGCAATACTCAATCATGCCAAGTATAGAGCGAAGATGAGCACGGATGAGAGGAGGGAGTATAACAGGTTGAAGCAACAGGAGTTCCGAAAGAATAAGCCGTCAACTCGGCGTCAACAAAAGTCAATGACAGTCAATGACAGTCAATCACAAAATGAAATGTCAGCATTGTCAGCACATACAAAAGCAGAAGCAAAAGCAGACCCATTGTTAAATACAGGCTTCGCCGTTCCGGCTTGCTTCGAAAAAATTGAGGGATTCACGGCTGCTCTTGCTGGTTGGATCGAGCATCGAAAGAAGCTCAAGAAACCTGTTACTGGTTTGGCAATCCAAGGACTGCTTGATCAACTTTCCAAACGTCCAAACGAAGCTGTATCGGGACTCAAAACAGCAATCATGAATGGATGGCAGGGGTTTAAGTGGGAGTGGGTAGATAATCATAATTCAAACTCAAATGGAACATCTCGACAATCAACTCGCCAAAACCCTCGCGTCGCTGGAACAGCAAATGAGGGGATGTGCGACCAGTATGCCGGGATCGGCAGAATTACGGGAACCGGCCAAAATAACGGAGCAACGGGTCAATGAGGCGTTTCGGGGGTTCGAGACTCCTCACCCAATAGCCTCGCAAATGCTCCAGGAAGCCCGTAGATTCGTTTTTGCGATGGGATCGGGGTCTCATCCCTCCTACTGGCTTTCGCTCGTTGGCAGCAGCGGAACGGGCAAAACGATGCTGTCAAGAATGATCACCAGTGTATTCCTACGGCACATTGAGGGCCTTCGGGACGAACACCGAGGGACTCCAGGGGACCGTTATTCCCGGATGGGAGGATTCATGTCGTGGCCGTTGTGTGTAGAACGAATGCTGGAGGGGGATTTCGGGTTTACCCGGCAGTGCAAGGAGGATTGGTTTCTGGTTTTGGATGATATTGGAGCAGAGAATGAGAAGATTAGGGAGCTTTCGACTTCAAAACTCTTCGCAATCCTGAACGAACGGCAGCACAAATTCACCGTCCTGACCTGCAATTACGGATTAGCAGACATCGCGAAGCGTATGGACCCCCGCATTGCCTCCCGATTGCTTCGTCACGGAGGATCGGTCGTGGATTCGACGGGCGTGAAAGATTTCAATCTTCGTTGAACGGATTGTTGTCCGGTCTGTCAATCTCGCCAACTCACTCAAACGACAATCAGCATGACCAATCCACTCACTCCCATCTTTCCAGTTCCTCAGGATGCCGCGCTGGATACGTCCCTGGGCCTTTCCAAACGAGAGCTGTTTGCCGCCATGGCGATGCAGGGAATATGCTCGTCCGACATCAATAATCGATTCTCTTCAAGAGAGATAGCGCAATGGGCTGTGATCCAAGCTGACATCCTAATCGATGAACTCAACAAAACACAGGAATGACTAAAGAAGAAACACTGCAATGCATCAAGGTGATGCAGGCGTACGTGGATGGGAAAACGGTTCAAGCCAGATATGGGGCAGTACAGCGGAATGAAGGGAACTGGCACGCGGTAAATCCTAACTGGGATTGGGAACGTTACGAATACCGCGTTAAACTAGAACCGATGGAAATCGTGGTGTGGGTTGATCCTGAGGGAACTCGCGTATCGTTGAATACATTTTATCCCCCCTCGGACGCGGCATGGACGAAGAAGAAATTCCGGGAGGTTGTGGAATGAAAACCCGTGAACAACTCAACGCGTATGCCAGAGAATGGAGACGGGTCAACGCAGCTAGCTGGCGACCCTACCACAACGCCGCCATGAGAAGGTATCGGGCAAAAAAGAAACAATCATGATCATCAAGACCAACAAGGGGACGTACTGTTGTTCACTGAAGGAATGGAACCCCATCTACCAAACCGCCTCTATCGAAGTAGAAGTGCGTCGATGGTTCCTGTTCTACCCATGGTGGGAAAGGGTATGGGATGAACCTCTTAATGACTACGATGGAGGTAAATTGCAGGACATCGACGCCCGTGAAACTGTAGCCGCGTACGAGAATTACCTGTTCCTGATGGCATTGCACAAGAATGAGCTGGAAGGAATCCTGAAGCGATGAACCCTAGATACAAAATCACCCACGGTCCGGGAGGACCATCCATTGAACCTGATCTGGATTACGAGGAGACGGAAGACAACGGATGGAGGGAATTTAGGGAGGATGACCTGAGATTTGAAATGAACGAAGAAGACAGAAAGGTGTCTGAGTAGTTATGGATGAACCCGCTTACGAGATCGAATCCCCAACCAAGCCCGATGGAGACACGCTCCTGAAGCAATCGGAGCCCATCCATCAGGATGAAACACTGCTGGCTCCTTACGAGTATTGGGAGGAGCTTCCGATGCCATTGGATGAATCCATAAGGGCCATGCTCGCCGGGTGCAGGAAATGAATCCACGACAACTGCTCAGGATGTTTCCGAACGCGAGTAAGGCAGTCTTGGCCGCAAACGCAATCGATTATGGAACGGGCGTTCCTGACGCTGGAGAGCCCCTTAAAACGCTTCCGCCTCAAATCCAGACCAAAATACCGAGCCGCATGTCCGTGACGATCCTTGGTCAAATACGGGGCGGGAAGAATAACATGATCGTAACCAAGAAGGGGAAGCACATCCCAAAACGGGAGTGGGCGTCTTGGAGGGATGATGCCGTGGCTCAGGTTCTTTCCCAGCTTCCGAAGGAGTGGGAGCCGATCATCCATCCGGTAAACGTAAGGATCGAATACGTTGCCGGGGATCGAAGGAGAAGAGACTTCCCGGCCATATGTGATGCGATATGGCACGTTCTCGAAAAGGCAGGATTCTGTGAAGATGACACCCACCTTTGGCCTGCTGAGTCCACAAGGGTCTACGACAAAGATAAACCCCGCGCCACAATCACCATCATTTGAACGCCCATCCCTAGATCGAAGGTCTAAACAGGAATGACAAAGCACATTTTACAGGACAAAACCGAGATAGAGGTTTTGCCAACTACTGAAGTAGCCATCAGGCAGGGGGATCAGTTCGTGGTCTTCAGCCGGGAGAAGGCGGTAGAAGCTCTATTGTTCGTACTCCAACCAGAGTTTAGATCGCGATGCTCAGAGCCACCGCCAATCATTTTATACAGAGAAGTTGAAACGTAGAAAACCGATCAAGCGCCACTCTCCGATACGGAAGATCAGCAAGAAACAGCAATGCAGGCTTGATGAGTACTTTAAAATTCAGAAAGCGTATCTGGCCAAAAACCGATGGTGCATTATCTGCGCAATGCTCAAAGGCAGGCCAGTCCCAGCGACAGAGGTCCATCATTTACGGGGACGAAATGGTGCGCTGCTATTTGACACTCGATTCTTCTCCGCTACCTGCCGGGGATGCAGGCTCATACCGCACTCTAATCCGACATGGGCAAGGTCGGTTGGTCTTCTGGCTGAGGCTCGTGATTGGGGAGTAGTACCGAAATGAATATGGAATCAAAGAAATGAATAAAGAAACGACATTGGGACAAAGCGTGGAAATATGGAGTGCCACTAATGCACTCAGAATCCTACGACTCCACGAGTATAAGGTACACAAGCTTCTTAACGGGATTGAACACAAGGAATACGCCCCGTACGTGACAGAAAAACTACAGCAGGGATGGGTCTCATCCGAAGGGAAAATGAAATGGCTGGATGTGGAAATTGTTGATGAAACCGCCAGTACTTAACCCCATGTTCCGACTGCACCAAGGATGGTGGAGGGTAAGAGAAAAGAATGGGCATGACACCAAGGTCTATAGCGATGGGTCACTGGAGGTGGATGTCCGGGAGGTTGTCTGGTTAATGGCGATGGGGCCTAGCGAGGTTTCCGCATCCGATGAAAGCGGGAAATGATTTCCTTGCGCTTCTGTCTAGCTAGATCGTACTTTTTTCGGTCTTCTTTGCTCAAGCTCTTGGCGAACTTCTCATCCATCCTTTGGCTTTGAGTAAATGGATGATTCATCGATTCCCTGAATCCTGAATCGATCTTCTGAGAGGTCATGGTTTCCCGAAGCTTTTTATACTCTTTGAGTGCTTTCTCTTCATCCTGGTCCTCCAGCGCATACCGAAGTTGCTGATATTTGGAAACTGGGTAAGATCCACGATCCCTAGGAACGCCCTGCTTATCCTCCCACTCGGATGCAAGCTGATAGACTTCCGAAATTGGGGAATAACGGGAAATCCTCAACCCCATGGAGCCAGCAAACTGTTCCAATGGACTTACGGGCTGATTTCTGCCCGTCTCGGTTAACTTGCGCACTCCAGGGATCGCCTGAACAGTAAGAGGGATGGATTGGGCCACCAGTTCAGCCAGGGTTTCTTTGGCATCGACCTTTTCTCCCCTGTAATTCTGTCCCGTCAGGAGTTGAATCGATCCCTTTCCAGTCAATGGATTGATTCGTCCGTAAGTGAACCGTCTGGTGTCTTTAACCAGGCTGAAAATGTCTTCAGGAACGCTTCGGAGAGTATATCTCCTGTCTCCAACCCTTACTTCAAAAGGATGATCAAAATGGAATTGTCCATCAACCAGTTTATTGATGATCTGGGAAGCCACAAATTGGGCGGCTGCAAGCAAAGCAATGGCAGCGAACTGCTCCCTCCCGGCCTTGCTGCCAGCTACTGCCTTTAATGCCTGAGCCGCAAACCTGCCACGAGCTTCAAGGAAATCAGGAGCAAGAAGGCCAAGCTGAAGCAAATGCTGCATGGTGGGATCACGCCCCAGATCGGCATAATTCAGATGGCCGTAAGCAGCATTGGTTTGCTCGGCTGACAACACCTTTATCTCTTCCTCTGTTGCCTCACTTTTCAATCGTTCCGTATTACGCTTCAGGATGGCCTCGTACGTCTTATACTTCAGGCCGGGGATGTACGAGTGGAACATCCAGTTGGAGAACGCGTCCGCGACTCTTCCAATTCCGGGAATCTTGCTGATAATCCCTGATTGCCCCACCCCCTCCATGAAAAACTGTTCTGATATTTTGTCCGGGTTCAGCATCAAACCATGCTTGGCAGCGTCATATTGATCCGGATTACTCAAGTCTATCTTCGGGGTATGAAAGGGATTAATCTTGTGACCGATGGCGTGGGTTCCCTCCTGAACCACATGGAAGGTGGAAAGAAATCCCAGCATCGTTTGTTTGATGGTGGATTGGGTAACATCGATTGCCTTGACGATTGCTTTCGGGATGGATGCCAAGTGGGAGCCTTCCGAATTGTACCATTTCCTAATCTCCGAAGTTCCTAAAGCTCTCCTCAATCGCTCATAAGCTTCCGGATGAAGGGCTAGGTCGGATTTAACCAGTATCGGATTTCCATTCTCGTCATTCCCCCTCCACGTCCATTTACTTAAAGCAGGTTGGTCTAGGGTTTTGTAGTCTGATAGATCAGCATCTCGTGGAACCTTGGGGATAAGAAGGTAGGATTTGGAGTCTCCTTCCTCGATGGTCTTCATGATTCCCCTAGGAGCCACCAGCGGTCTGCCATCAGAGGCGGTTCCGGAACTCAAATCCCTCACCAGTTGCCGAGCGGCGATGGCGTTATTCATCTCATGGATGTAAACGGGGAGAAGTTTTGAAATATCCTTTGTCTTTGGTCTAAACCCTGCCTGTTCACCCTCGAAGAATGTTGTGAACACCCGCGCTCGCGAGAACCGGAAGCTGTCCCGAAGGGATTTGGATGAGTAGGTCAATCTCTGGGGTTTTCTCTCCCAGATATGGTTAACATAATTGTCCACGAAGGAATCCAATACATCGTTTTCCACCCCGCGAGTGTGCATTGTATTGAATACATCCTTTATCTTCTGTGCCAGCTTCAATTCCTCAGGGGTCAAGTTCTGTGCTGCCTCATATCCTTTTTTCAAGATGGGGTCTTTGGATGCTGAGGCGCGTTCGGACAGAACCTCCTTGTCTCCATTGGCTTCAATCCAATCGGTAATGGCGGCCCTCCGGATAGGATCGCGGACCGTATTCTTGATGGCCTTTTGCGCCTCCGAAACTTCTCCAAAGGATCTCTGAATCTTGGCAACCCAATGCAGTATCCCTCTGCGTAAATCGGATACCTTTCCAACTGATAGAGCCTCTTTTCCGATGGCGATTATCTTGTCGAGAGCACTCTGTACTTCCTGCGTTCCTTCCGGGACGATGCCTAGCTTTTGCGGGGCTTTGATCGCCGATATATCCGATCGAATGTCATCGATTAAAGAAGAGTCATCTGTAGCCCCAGTCCAATCAACCTTTGAGGATAACTTTTCCTTCAAAGCTTCTCGGGCATTTTGGCGCGCTTTTCGTACCGATGCTTCAGTCATCCCCAATTCAGAGGCGATTTCCTTGTCACTTCGTTCCTCCATGGTCATCTGCATGACCCTCCTTTGATTCTCTGGAAGTGATTGGACTGCCCTTGAAACAATCTCCACCGTTTCCGCTCGGACTACTTCCTGGTCTGGGGTGGGTCCGCCAGAAGCCAAAGAAGGCTCTTCGGTCATCTCCTCGACCTTCCCTCCTCCGCGCTTCCCGGCGGATTCCCTTTCCTGCTGCTTAAGGGCCTGCCTTCTTGCTGCCTCAATAAACAAAGCTTGAGGATTAGAGATGGGAGTTTGGCTCTGAGATAGTTCTATCTGTGCTTGAGAGGCGGCGCTTTCAGGATCGGTGGCCCCGGCTTTCTTCGCAGCCTCGACGGCCTGATTAAAGTAAGGCTGAAGGGTATTGGCTACTTCTTCTGCCTGGATTTTCGGCTGTGTTTCCCGTGCTCCGCTTCGTGGTACTCCTTCAGTACCTTCTCCGGTGGGCATTGGCCCTTCGATGCCTTCGGGTTGTTGCGGCACATTTCGAAGAACTTCCTCTGTTTGTCGCTGCGGTACGGCATTTTCAGTAGGTGGTTTAGGTTCGATTAACGCTTCACTGATTAATCCCTCGGCGGTTTCGGAACGGATTAGAGATTCATCTACCTGCCCTGATTTACGGGCGACCTCCAAAGCTTCCTTTCGTCCTACGAATCTCTGATTTCCTTCTGCATCCTGAATGATGAATCCTTTCCTTTGGTCGACGTTTTCATCCAGTGCCAATTCGGGATTACTCTTTATGATTTCAGCATGGGAACTCTTCCATTCCGGTCCTGTCTTTACACCTTCTTCGGAGAGAATTCCGGTGGAGACGATTCTTTCTCCGGATACAGGAGTGGGCTCTCCTTGTTGCACAGTTGGCGCAGGAGGCGTCGTAACCTCTTGGGAGGGCGCTGACACCACGGGAGGAACTTCGGGAGCTACAGCGGGCAATGGCGGGGGCTCCGCGGCAATCCTCTCAAGCGATTGATCTATCTGCTTAGCAAGATCCTTGGATTCCTGAATCGGGGCGATCTTTTCCGGAGAGACATTCTCTGCGGTTTGGATGAGTCCCCCAATTCCACCCCCAACGATACCCCCAGCAATGAAAGTAGTGGCTAGTTTCTTGGTATCGAATAGTACTCTCTCGGGGTCGTAGGCCGAGATGTACTTGGCGATCAAATCACTCGATACTTGTTCTAGAGTTTCCTGGGTTCCTTCTCTTAGGAAGGATTTCCCAATCTGCCCGACAACGGATTTGACCAATCCTTTGAATGTCTCGGTTGGGATTTTGGCTTTGGCTACAGATTTCAGGAGAGCAGGAAGACCAAGAAGCTTCTCGGTTACGAGAGCAGTGGCAGCATTCCCGACTGCCGAGACGGTTTGCTGAACAGGAGTTCCGCCTTTCTCCCTCGCTTCCTGCAATCCTTGCTCCCCGGCCATCAACGCAGCCGTTACCGGAGCGGCAGGGCCAGAGGCGAGAGTTGGAACGATTGTTCCCGCCCCAGATGCTAACGCTGAAGCCAGCCCTTCGTTAAACTTGGGATCGACAGCATATTCTTCCGGAGCGCGCGCTGCCGCACCTTCCATCTCAGTAATGAGTTCTTCGGAGAAGGAAGGCAAGCCAAGGGATTTATTAACCAGATCCAGAACAACTACGGGAAGTTGTGTCTTGGCCGATACCCTCGCAGCCATGGTGGCAGCCTGAAGGGTTCCAGATGCCATCGAGGACATCACTCGGGAGCTTAATTCCCCCAATGGTCTTTCGGTTTCCGGGACCGCACCCAGAGATGATGGATCGAAGTCCTCTACCGGACTAGCACCCAAAGAAGAAGGGTCGAACTCTTCTACAGCTCCCAGCGAAGCGGGATCAAAATCTGTCAGGGTTTCCGCCATGGCTTCCCGTTATACATCAAAACGGTCCCCGGAGAAGCTGATTGGAATGCTTTCTTGAAAGAATCAGGATCGGTAAAGTTATTCGATGCCGATGGCGTCTGGGTGGATGCCTGAGAACCGGGGTTGACCTTCGTTTTCTCTTTCTCGAATTCAGACTGAAGGAAAGATAGATAATCCTTGTCCTGCTGTTCTTCAGGCAATGCTCTTTGCTTGGCCATTTTATCACGCAACGAATCCATCCTTCCCGGAGTGGGTGCTTTTTCTTTCTTGGGGGTTTTGGCAGGAAGCCGCATGGTAATCCCGCCTGTTGGAGAAATGGTCAATGCTGCATCTGGATTCTGTTCCCTGATCGCTGCTGCTTGTTCCATTACTTCATTTGGATCGGCCTTTATTCCAATACCCTTGAGAAGTGCGGCACGGTATTGAGGGTCGGCATACGGAGTCCGAGCGATGATATTGAGCACCTCTTCATTATACCTGCGCATTCCCGGAACCAGACCCTTGTCCCGGAGAGAGAACTCAACTTCCTCCAAGGCATCGGTTTCGTCCTGGGTTCTAACAGCATCCTTCAAATCGCGGGCTTCCTTGCGCTCCAGTCGAGCGGCGGTGCGCTCCTGTAATCCTAGCCTCAAGGTAGCGAGATCATCGGTCTTCTCTGCCTTATCCACGTCGAATTGGAAACGATGTTCAGCCAAGTTCTGTTTCATCCTTCCCTCATATCCAAGGCGTTCTTCCCGTTTTCTCCCAGTAACGGCAGTCATCAAGCTGGGATTAGCCTGCTGACGGGCTTCAAATTCTGCCGCGCGCCGCGCCTCATCCCTATCTTGGGCTTCTGTTATGTCCTGTTGGAACCGGCGCCTCTGTTCAAGATTTGTCGTTCCGATGAATCGCTGGGCGAAAAGAGCCCTTTGGGTTACTGGATCATACTCTTCGGCCATAGTTGAAACGGGAAGTATTGTTGATGACCGATCCCAAATAGGTAGGTCTTGGGGGATTTCTTCCTGGCAGACTGAAGTTGGTCAATGGACTTGCAGTCGGAGGGAGGA
>Ga0075433_10002066_pt1 | contig 15176 bp, 13 predicted proteins | sample RhiMethybrSRZTD2_FD_75299 | JGI IMG/M metagenome (GOLD analysis project Ga0075433, IMG submission 75299) | Populus rhizosphere microbial communities from Tennessee, USA - Rhizosphere MetaG P. TD hybrid SRZTD2 | ecosystem: Host-associated > Plants > Roots > Rhizosphere > Soil | place: USA... | reverse complement strand
CTCTCCTCTCTCCTCTCTCCTCTCTCCTCTCTCCTCTCTCCTCTCTTTCGGGCTGTGCAGTCTGGCGCTTCGTCGTGCTCACCCGTCAGCGCTTTTTCGGTCGGTACTCAGCGCCCCGATCGATTGGGTCGTGGCCGGTCAAGACGACGTCTGGAAGCCCCGTCGGGACGCCGGGAAGCGGGAATCGCGCCGGGATTGGCTTCATGTCGCCGACCTGATCGTATCCCGGCGGAGGGGGCGGAAACGGAGCCGATCGCTCGATCATTGCCCCGTAGTACTCCAGCCACTTGCCGTGATTGAAGGTGACGGCAGCCACGATGCGGCCCCGGCGCCCATAGGCGGCGGCGAACCGACGCTCCTTGACGGAGCCCTGCGTAATGACGATCTTGTCGGCGAAGGGGCCCACGCCGACGCCCTTGATGTTGACGCCGAACTGGCCTGACCAGAACGCGGGCAGCGGGAGATGGGGGCGGCGGTCGGACTCAAGGCTCACCATGTTGTGCGCCGCGACCCGGCCCCCGAAGACGGCGTTGTCCCAGTGCTCCAGTGCGAGAAATTGGTACTCGTATAACACGTGGGGGGCGCGCGCGATGTCGCCCGCGACGAAGATACTGTAGGTCACCACCCCGTTGACGTCGAAGACGCGGCAGCCCGCGTCGCAGGCAACACCCCAACGGCCGGTGGCCAGCCCAGCACCCTCCAACCATTCCGTGTTGCGAATTGAACCGAGCGACGCCACTACCACGTCGACGTCGAGCGTAGTTCCGTCGGAGAGTCGGGCACGCCGTACGTGGCCCTTTGCGTCTCCCTCGAGCGCCTCGACTGAGGTACCTGTGCGGAGGTCGACTCCGTGGTCCCGCTGCAGCTCAGCGGCGATATCACCGATCACACCCCGCGCCGACAAGCGGACCCTCGGCGCGTTCGGCGACCGTCACGGCGAGACCGAGATCGCGACAGACCGAGGCGATCTCCGAGCCGATGAAGCCGGCGCCGACGATCAGGACCCGTCCCGGCTTGGCCGCCAATGCGGCTTGTAGCTGGGCAGCCTCATCGGACGTTCGCAGCGTGATCACTCCTTCCAGAGCAGCCTCTTTGGGGTTGAACCATGGCCGCGCACGGGTGCCGGTCGCGATCAGCAGGCGGTCGAAGGGAACCTGGTCGCCATTTGCCAGGCGCACTTGCTTGCTGGACCGGTCAAGACTGGTGGCGGCCACGCCGAGTCGCCACTCAGCTTCGACCTTGCGCGTGCGCGGAAGCAAGGTGTGGTCGGCCCGAACCCATCCCTTCAGCACCTGCTTGGAGAGCGGGGGACGATCGTATGGCTCGTGCTTCTCATCCCCAATGATGGTTAGCTTCCCGTTGAAGCCCTCGTCGCGCAAGGCTTCGGCTGCGCGCAGCCCAGCCAGGGAGGCGCCGACGATAACGATCCGACCGTTAGTCTTAAATTCCGTTACCAGGTCTGCTACGAGTGTCGCGGTTTTCACGACTTCTCCCTCTTCTCGTCCAGTCGCTCCACCAAAATCGCTTGCACCGGGCAGGACGCTGCAGCTCGCAGGACCTGCTGGCGCAGCGAGTCATCGGGGTTAGGGTCGTACATGAGCGCCTCCTCACCGTTCAGTTTGAGGACAGTCGGCGCAAGAGGCACGCATTGCGCGTATCCCTGGCATCGATTCAGATCGATCACGATTCGCATGTTCGCAGTTCTCCTTTTCCGTTCGCTTCGCAGCGTGTCACCTGCTCTCCCTTCATTCAGTTATCCCACACACGCGAGCCTCGTCCGTAGACGGTCTATTTACTTTGTGATTGGTGCTGACTTGGTGTACCGAAGCGAACTTTGCACCAGGAGCCGACAGGCAATGCCGGAGTGGGCGTGACCTAGTCGATGGCTGGACACGTTCCGAGCACCCCTTCTGCAAGACGACCCCTGATGTGATCTCCAATAGTGTCAGACTAGTCAGCAAGGATGAGACCTACGGTGAGGCGGCTATCGAATTCGGGGAATCTGAACGAGCCGTGTCCACACCAAGCGATAGCGTGATCCATCCGGTATGACGTCGATTATGAGGTCGATGCCGATGCAAAAACCGATGAACCAGAGCCGGCCGTGCGTGCCGCAGCATGAGCCCGAGGAGGATCGGTCGCCATATGCCTCACCCCCTACCAATACCGTAAACGGACGTTCGTGGGCAGGCCTACCCTCATGTACCCTTTCCCAACCTGTATCACCCCGATATCGGGATTAGTATGCATTTGGGCACCGAGTTCTGCTGAGGAGTCGATGCTTAACGGTCTTGCACAAAGCCAATGTTCTAGTGAGGCACCGCTGTCTGCACGCGGCGCACGGCGTTGTACCGACGAATGGCGAGCCAAATGCCTTTACGGCAAGTCAGCCGTGGAAGAGCATCGAGACCAAGCCGACTAACCTAAGCATCGCAATTAAACCTGCAAGTAGGCTTGCCCAAGCACCGATTGGACGGGATGCTTTCAGCTCTCGGGCTCGGCCTGTAACCCCGACATTCTCGCAAGCCTGCACCAAGCACATCCCTCAGAAATCCCGCTGCTCAGTAATCTGTCCACGCGGTGTTCCATCATGCGCCGTCCTCGTCGCCTCGGACAGTGGCGTACAGCAACTGAGTGCGGCTGCGCCGCTTCAAGTCATCGCGAACGCATCCTCCAGTCGATCGCGACCAATCTGTCGACCCCGCGGAGTAAGAGTTAAGCTCGGCACATCCCTCGCCCGAACTCAAGGCAAACCCCAATTGTTGCAACCTATTCATGCGGGGCACACTAATAATCTTGGGATTTTGTGCGTGTTGGACGCGAGCCGCTATTTCCAGCCATCCTTACCCGTTCTCAGTCCGGGATCGGTCTATGCGATAAGGTTCTAGAGAAATCAGGCAAGGCCGAACGACAACCGTTACATCCCACAAACCCTGCAAGGCCCCTCATGTTCTGGATCGTGACACTCACGCTTGTCGCCGTGATGGTCGTGCTGTTGCAACGGCGCCGGGAGCCTCGAGCTCATGACGCGACTAGGGAACACATTCGGTCACCACCAGGTCGCCAATGTCACGCTGATCGACAGGTCGCACGCCATGAAGTTGCCGTTCACGCGATACGGTGTTCCTAACCATAGGCTCGCGTCACATGCAAAGCCTCAGATGGGCCTTCTAGCCAATGGGTGCCCGCCTTTCAAAGCTGAAAACCGGGATTTCGATCGCGGCTGTGATTCTGAGCGCGTATGGTCTCGTGGCCTATGTTCTTCTCCCATTGGCGTGGACGCACTACGAGCATCAAAAGAGCCTCCAGGGGCACTCGATGGTGACGCATACCTCTCAAGGCATTCCTGGAGGCCCGCTGAATGTAGGATTGGTCGGCGCGAAGGAAGATGTCGTTTGCGCCATGCATGCTGCGGGTTGGTACCCGGCTGATCCGATCACGTTCCGCACGAGCCTTGAGATAATCGGTAGTGTGGTGTTCGACCGCCCCTATCCGGACGCGCCCGTGAGCAATCTTTACTACCAAGGCAGGCGGGAAGACATGGCATTCGAGAAACCCCATGGGACGAGCGCGGACCAACGTAATCACGTCCGATTCTGGGAGGTTCTCAAGGAGGGTGACGAACACCGATCAGTCTGGCTCGGCTCGGCGACCTTCGACAGCGGAATCGAACTGAGCCGTTATACCGGACAGGTCACACACCGCATCGCATCCGATATCGATGCCACGCGTGACGTGCTCACCCACGACCTCGAGACCGCGCGGGTTGTGGAGGCAATCTATGAGGTTTCTGGCATCGGCCCCACACTCATTGGTCGGAATGGCGAGGGCAACACCTACTACACCGATGGGGAAACCAAGATTTCCCAGCTTGTAGCAGGATGCAAGTTGCGCAGCCAGCCAGCCGTTGTGTTGAAGAATCCTCCCATCGTTGAAGTGAAGAATGTAGTTTGGAAAAATATCGCTCAAATATTTCGATCAGGATCGAATTGACCGTCCAAGGCGCTCACCGAACCGAACGTGCAGATCCATTGCCTTCCCACTACTATAATAATCTACCCGAGATCCCAGCCGTATGGGACCGCACCGAGGCCGATGCGGAACACGTAAAGTATCAGAAGAAGGCTAAGGGCATCTGCGCCGGACAGCGCATGTTGCGTGATCGGATTACCCGCGAAAACGAAGCCAGATGCGCTCCATGCCAGGGTGCCAACCGTTGCACCAACCAGCAACGCAGCTCTACTGGCATCGACCGGGCTTGTCGACCACTGCGATGGTTCCGAGCAGCGTGCGGCCGAAAACGCGATGCGACGTGAAAATCCAGCACGTCGCCAAGGAAAATACACGAGAACGACACAGCCTCACCCCTCCGTGCTGATAAACGCTATGTTAAGACGAATGCCAGTCGCAGTGTGCGCACTGTGAGGCACGTCATCAAAACGATGGATAACGAGTTGCGCAGCACCGCGAGACGGCGGGCACAAAAAGGTATGCGACCGCTAGCCCAGATGAGAAGGGTTGAGACGCGCACACGGATGGCCGTTACGTCCACATCACGAGCGACGCGCCACGTGCCTTCGCTAGATATCGATCGGTAGAGCCAGTTCAGCCACGAGTGGGCCGATCGAGACCTTGCGAAGCGCCGCCCAGACGCCTTCGCTCGTGTAGATGGCTGCCGTGCCTTGGGCACCAATGGCAGACTTTGACTGGTCCTTCTCATTCAGAAGTATCTTGACTGGGGTATTGGCCTTGGCCAATACGCGGGTCCGGTTGGTAGAATACTGGGAGTTCATCACTTGGCAGATATTGTGTCCTGCTCAGCTGCCCAACCAAATACTGTCAACTTTGCCGGTGAAGATCTGGCCGGGATAGAGGTCAAGCGATACCTCGACGTGCTGCCCCGGCCGCACATATTTGAGATTCTCTTGATAAAAGGTAGCCAACACTTAGCGATCCGCCTCGACGAGCGACACTCCCGCCGGCTCGCACGATGCCGGACACCATGCCGGGGCGGACTTGTAGATTGATGATGCGACCATCTTCGGGTGCCACAAGCGTATTTTCCAGATAATAGCGCGCGGGCTTAAGTTGAGCTTCTATATTGGCGATCGTTGTGTTGACGCGCTCGATCTCGGCTTCATATTGCAGGGGGGCGCGCGCGAGCTCGGCCAGAGCCTCGCCCTCTACGGCGCCTGCGGTGGCCACACGAGTGCTCATCTTCTCGACAAGATTGACTCGCACCGACCCCTATTTCGCAAGGGTGTCAAATATTCGCTGCATGTACCTGGTCGCAGCGCACCTCGGTCTTCGCCCTTTCTACTTTTTGCTTGGCCAGCTCTGCGTTGGCGTTAAGAACGAGGACGTTTTGCTTGGCTTCCGCGAGCTGGGCCTCGAGTTGCGCGACCTTGTACTCATAGGGGCGGCGGTTGACCTGGAACAGCGGCTGCCGTTTCTTCACCGGCACATTTTCTTCGACGCGCACGGCCGTGAGGAGGGTCGGCTCAGGAAGGCGCGGAATGATCTGGATGGTGTGCTGAACGACCGTCCCATTCGTGGCATATGGCGTCACGAACCGCAGGCCGATGACGAACACGAGGAGGACGTGGAGGACAAAGAACGCGGAGATGATTCCCCAGCCGGGACTAAGCTTGAGCCACTTGAACTTGAAGAAGACAAGCCAGAAGACGATACTGAAAAGCACCCAAATGAAGATCGCTGCGGTCACGACGTATGGCTCTCGTTGGGTCATGAAGTCTATTCCGGCGGAGCCGCTTTACCCGCGAGCCGCGCAAGCATGGCGTCTATTTCTTTCTTCTCCTCTCGGGGCAAGTTACGAATGTCGATGACGTCGGTTGGCTTAAACGCCCACATGAACGCATTCAGCCATGGAACGACGGCCAAGAACCCGAGATAACCCATAAGATTTACCGCCTCTGCTTCGGGATGCTTGCGCGCAATCGCGATCCGGCCTGGAAGGCCCAGAATGAAGACGACTAAGGCAAGAGTCGCAGCAACGATGATGGACATGGCGGCGAATGTCAGATAGTCCCAACCGTCGACGTGAAAGCCTACCAACGAATCCATGGTGGTTTCTCTTTCATTACTCTTGAGCGGTATTGCTCCGAATGTTTCGCTCAGTGCAGCTTGACATGCGGCTCCGTTCGACGCGTCAAGAACTGGGCGAATGTATCGAACCCGACCTTCACGGGTCCATGCAGTGCCATCTCGTGCATCTTGGAGAGGGAGCGGTACATGAGGCGCGCAAATAGACCTTCGACGAACACGCTCCGCCGTGAGACGAAACCAATCAGGCTGCCAACCGTCGAAGACTCCCCAAGCGAGACAAGGGTTCCAAAGTCACGATAAACGTAGGGTCGCAAGGGCTCGCCGCGCATACGGCGCTGCAATTGGGTGGCGAGATGCGACGCCTGCTGGTGGGCAGCCTGAGCACGCGGTGGGATTGGCCGCCTCTCTCCGTCGAGAACAAGGTAGGCACAGTCACCGAGCGCGAAGATGTTGTCGTCGCGCGTCGTCTGTAGTGTCGGCTTGATGACGAGCTGGTTTGAGCGACTGACTTCGAGGTCGTCCAGCTTGCCGAGCACGTCTGGGCCCTTGACGCCTGCCGCCCAGACGACCAGTTCTGAGGGAATGAGCTCGCCGCTCGAGAGCTTGACGCCCTCGGCGGTGACCTCGGCCACGCGAGATTTGGTCCTGATCTCAACGCCAAGGTCTTTCAGAATTTCTGCGGTGGCCCTGGCGATGTGTTCGGGCAGCGGCGGTAGAATTCGGTCCGCAGCTTCTACAAGCGAGATCTTGATGTCCTTGTCAGGATCGATCTTGTCGAGGCCGAATGCAACGAAACCGCGTGCGGTCGAGTGCAACTCCGCGGCAAGCTCTGTGCCGGTGGCACCAGCGCCAATGATCGTCACATGGAGTTGACCTGAGCGGATGGGCTCGGGTTGCGCGTAGGCCCTGACGCAAGCGTTGATCAGTCGGCGATTGAAGCGCTGCGCCTGTTCGGGGGTGTCGATCATGATGGCATGCCGCATGACGCCGGGTGTTCCGAAGTCATTGCCGACACTGCCGATGGCGACGACCAGTGTGTCGTAGGTAAAGAATCGCTTTGGTGTGATCTGGCAGCCCTCGTCGTCGAAAGTCGCCGCGAGGTGAACCTGGCGTTCCGCACGATCGATGCCGGTCATTTCGCCATAGCGGAATTGGAAGCCATGCCAGTGCCCCTGTGCCAGATAGTCCAGCTCGTGGTGACCGACATCCATGCTGCCTGCCGCGATCTCATACAGGAGAGGCTTCCAGATGTGGGTGCGCGATCTCTCGACGAGCGTGATCCTAGCCTTGCCTTTCTTGCCGAGCTTGTCGCCGAGTCGGGTTGCGAGCTCGATGCCGCCCGCTCCTCCGCCCACAATGATGATGTGATGTAACCCAGCCAGCGAGGTGACTGACCGCGAGGCGGCGCTCGGAGCGGGTGCCGATGCCTCCCCTTCTAGGCCTTTGCGCATCTTGCCACGGAAGACCCAATAGACGACCGCGGTGTAGACGGCAATCACCGGCAGCACGATCGCACCGCCCCAGAACAGGAAGGCAAGCGAAGCCTCGGGTGCCGCGGCGCTGCCGACGGTGATCGAGTAGGGAACCATGTAGGGCCAGAACATCACCGCCAGCGTGAGGAAGCTGGCGAAGAAGAACAACACCGTCATGGCGAATGGCCACCCGTCGCGCTGACGGCGCGTGCCCACGATGACCCCTGCTATCGCCAGCAGGCCGATCAAGGGAAAGACCAGGCCCCACACACGGGTACCGAAAAGATCGCTCCTGATCCGATCCCTATCGACGAGCGCCGCTACCGCTGCCAAACCCAGTACCACCAGCACAGCACCGGCGAGCCGGGGAATGCGACGCCGTGCCCAATCACGGAGTGCGCCCTCGGACTTCAGCACCAACCAGGTGGCTCCGAGCAACGCATAGCCCAGAATCAGCCCGACTCCGGTCAGCACCGGCAGCAGTGCGAGCCAGTCAAACGAGCCTCCAGCGTATTGGCCGTTGGCTACCGGAATGCCGCGGATCATCGCGCCGACGGCCGCGCCCTGGACGAAGGCGGCCACCGCGGACCCGATATAGAACCCACGGTCCCACAGGCCGCGTGCATGGTTGCGGTTGCAGAACTCGAAGGCGACGCCACGGAAGATGAGGCCGGCGAGCAGCAGCAGCACGGGGATGTAGAACGCCGACAGGAACACTGCATAGACGACCGGGAAGGCAGCAAACAGCGATACGCCCACCACGACAAGCCACGTCGCGTTGCCGTCCCACACCGGTGCGATCGTCGCCATCATGTCGTTGCGCAGGGCCCGGTTGTCCGTGGTGCCGTACAGGATGCCGACGCCGAGGTCGAAGCCGTCGAGGATCACATAGACCACGATCGCGATGGCGACGACCGCGACCCAAAACAGCGCGAGGCTTGAAGGTTCCATGGGCGATCAGTTCCTTGCCGGCGCTGCGGATTGCATCGCGACAGCCATCGGCCGCGACGGAGTTACACTGTCCTGACCGGCCGCCGCGTCCGCAGGCCCGTCACGCAACAGCCGGTAGATGTAGTAGAGCCCGAACGCATAGATCACCGTGTAAACCGCTATGTACACGGCGAGCGACAGAGCCACGTCGGCGGTTTTGAGCGACGGCGTCACCGCGTCCTTGGTCCGCAGCAGGCCGTAGACGACCCAAGGCTGGCGTCCGACCTCCGCCGTGAACCACCCCGCGAGCACGGCGACGAAGCCGCTGGGAAACGAGAGAAACGCTGCCCACAGGTACCAGCGCGTGGTTTCTAATCGCCCACGCAAGCGCAGCCAAATTCCGAGCCACGACACGGCCATCATGATCAGTCCCATCCCCACCATGATCCGGAAGCCGAAGAATGGGATCAACACCGGCGGCCGGTCCTGCGGCGCGAAGGTTTCCAACCCGATTTCGCGTGCGGTCCAGTTGCCCGAGGCAATGAAGCTGCCGAGCTTCGGCACCTCGATCGCAAACAAATTGCGCTCGCGCGCCTCATCGGGAATGGCGATCAGCACCTCGCTCGCGGGCTGTTGCGTTTTCCAGCGCGCCTCGATCGCTGCGAACTTCGCCGGTTGATGCTTGAGCACATAAAGGCCGGTCAAGTGGCCGAAGAAGAGCTGGATCGGGATCAGCAGTGCCACAGCTCCGAGCCCCCAATTGAGCATCACCCGCGCCTCCGCGCGATGAACGCCGCGCAGGATGTACCAAGCCCCCGTGGCCGCCACGCACATGCCGGTCGTCAGGAGGACGGCGAGCAGCATGTGCGGCCAGCGCACGCGCATGATGGATCCGGTCGTGATCAGCCACCAGTCCGCGGGGATGATCCTGCCGTCGACGATCGTGTGGCCGAGGGGTACCTGCATCCAGCTGTTGTTGGCGAGAATCCAGAACGATGAAAACATCGTCCCTAGCGAGACCATGCAGCAGGCAAAGAGGTAGAAGGGCCGCGACACGCGTTCGCGGCCGAGCAACATGACACCAAAGAACGTCGCTTCCAGCATGAATGCGGTCAAGCCCTCATAGCCGAGCAGTGGCCCCTGGATCGACCCCGTGCGTTCCGCCAGCACGCTCCAGTTGGTGCCGAACTGGAACGCCATGACGATGCCGCTCACGACGCCCATGCCGAAAGACAGGGCGAATACCTTGAGCCAGAAGCCGAAGACGCGCCGGTAGACCGGGTTGCCAGTCGCCAGCCACATCCCCTCAATCGTCGCCAGCCAGGCGGCAAGCCCGATGGTGAAGGACGGGAAGATGATATGGAAGCTGACGAGGAATGCGAACTGCACGCGTGACAGGAAGGTGGGATCGAATTCCATAGTCAGAGACCTATCGGAAGATCAGGAGGGAAACTTGATGTTGAGTCCGTCGTGAAGGCGCCTGCCTACAACCCAACACGTTCGATAACGCCGCCTACTGCATGAACCATCCGTGGCTGACGACGATGGACTGACCCGTTAACGCCTTCGATCCGAAGGCGGCCAAGAAGAGAGCGGTTTCGGCGACATCCTCCACCGTGGTGAATTCGCCGTCGACAGTCTCCTTCAGCATCACGTTCTTGACGACGTCCTGCTCGGAAATACCGAGTGCCTTGGCCTGCTCCGGGATCTGTTTGTCGACCAGGGGCGTGCGGACGAAACCAGGGCAGATGACATTAGCGCGGACGTTGTGTTGAGCACCCTCCTTGGCGACGACTTTCGACAGTCCAACCAGTGCGTGCTTGGCCGTGACATAGGGGCCTTTGAGCATCGAAGCCTCCTTCGAATGCACGGAGCCCATGTAGATGATGCTGCCACTGTTCTGCTTGTACATCTGGCGCAGCGCGGCACGTGTGGTGAGGAACGCGCCGTCGAGATGGATCGCCAGCAGACGCTTCCATTTGACGAACTCGAAGTCGACGAGGGGAGCGACGATCTGGATGCCGGCATTGCTGACCAGGACATCCAGTGCGCCGAATGCCTTGATCACTTTGGCGGTGCCGGCATTCACCTGCTCCTCGTTGGCGACGTCCATGGCCACGCCGATGGCACGCTTGCCGCTCGCATCGATGTCCCGAGCCGTGGCATCGGCGGCCTTCTGATCGAGGTCAGCGATGGCAACTTTTGCGCCTTCGCGGGCGAAGACGAGGGCAATCTCCTTGCCGATTCCACTCGCTGCTCCGGTGATGATGGCGACCTTATTGTTCAGACGCATGTTGCTCTCCTTTCAAATAGCGTCGCCAGGCCTCAACCCTGGTAGTCGTGCACAACCTTGCCGAGGCCGAGCGTGAGATCAGCGATGATGTGGGTTGCAGAGACGATCTCGAGGACCGGCAGCTCGGTCAAAGGCGCTAACGCGTGAGAGAACAAAGTGAGTTGACCCGGCCCCGTCCAGGCGCCTTTGAGATCAATGTCCTCCAGGTGGTATTCGACCAGCTCGCAAATGCGCGGTGTGCCATCGACGTGTGGAACGATCTTGAGCAGGAAATTGGGTGCCAACAGCGAGGCCTTGACCGCGACGAGGTCGGCCAGTTTGTGCTTGTACCCCATGGTGCCGATGGCAATCCGCAGCGGACCATAGTGCAGCGTGCCGACCAACGTGTCGATTTCCGCCTTGAGACTCGGTTCGGCGAGTTTCTTGGGAAAACCCCAGAGTTCGCGGCCGCCGGCGATGGGCGGATGGTCGTTGAGAAACATGCAGTGGGTGTAGCCGCCCTTGCGGCCCCGGAAGGAGACCGGGATAACCCGCCCACTCTCCGTATAGTCGCCGAAGCCGGTCGAATCCGGCATGCGGATGAATTCGTACTTGACTACAGACTCCTCGACCTTGAGTGGTTCAGGCACAAGCTCGCGCAGTTTCTGAGGGTCGGTGCGGTAGGTAATGATCAGATATTCGCGATTGCAAAATCGGTACGGGCCGATGGGGTATGCGGGGCTTGTCAGGGGCATCGCGAATGCCCTTTCCCGGACTTCGCTCTCCCTCATCATGCGCCTCCGTTGCGGCTAAGATCGAAGGTACGAACGCCTTCGAGTTTGTCGGGGCGCTGCAAGACTTCGGGATGGTCTAGGCTGCGTACAGTGTCGCTGTGCCCAGCCAGCCAGTGCTCCTCCATTGTCCGGCGGGAGAACTCGTAGTCCTTGGCGATGCCTTCGTAATTCTTGCTGCGATAGATCAGCTGAACGATATTGCAGACCTTCTCGTCTGCCTCTGCAGCCAGCAGGTTCACCTCGGGTAGCCGCCGCAGTTCGTCCGGAAGTTGCTTGAGAAGCTTCCCGAAGGCGATGCGGAGCTTTTGTGCGTGCTTGTACTGATCGGTCGCCGTCCGGGTGCGGCTCGAGAACCGGATCTCTTTCTCGCGGACACCAACGTGCGCGAGATCGCTCGGCAGCTCGCCCTCTGCACTCCAAAGATCGGTCTGGAAGGCCAGCGTGTCGCGCCGCGGCCTATCATCGAGTACCCATTGCAGTGGCGTGTTGGAAACGATGCCGCCATCCCAATAATATTCGCCGTCGATCTCGGTGGCAGGAAAACCGGGCGGCAGCGAGCCGCTAGCAATAATATGCGCCGGTCCTATGCGATGGGTGGCATTGTCGAAGTAGATGAAATTGCCGGTTCGCACATTCACCGCACCGACGCTAAAGCGCATATTGCCAGCGTTGATTAGGTCGAAGTCCACCAGGCGTTCGAGGGTAGCCTTCAGCGGGGCGACGTCATAGTAGCTGACGACATCCGCACGGCTGGCGCCCCACAATCCGGGGGGCGGGAACCGCGGAGTGAAGAAATGCGGCGCGCCGAACAGAAGTATTCCAAGTGCACGGATCTGATTGACCCAGCGGTGGAGCGACTCATCTTTGAGATTGAGCGACGGCAGAGAGGGTACGCCTAAGGGCGGTGAGCTGACGGCCTCCCAGAAGTTTCGCAACCTCTCCACCCTCTTTTCTGGTGGATTGCCGGCAATGAGGGCCGCATTGACAGCGCCGATCGAAATCCCTGCTACCCAGTCCAACTCCAACTTAGCTTCCGCGAGGGCCTGATAGACGCCAGCCTGATATGAGCCCAGCGCACCGCCGCCCTGTAACAGCAGAACAGTTTGTTCGAAGGCTGGGACCTGCCGCTCTCGGTGAAGCTCGTGTTTGGCCGTTTGCGAGCGGAGCATAGTAGGGATACCCCATGCAAAAACGTGCGTTCACGCACTGCTCAAGAGCGATCTTGAGTGAGGTGCGTTCACGCACTAATTAGGAGTAATGTTGACGACCCGGTACACCGAGCGGTCAATTGGGGTTTACCCCGAATCTGCGCGGTGTTGTGACGATGCTGCGAACCGCTCGAGGCGGGAAATCGGCTCCATTGATGGGCGCCGTACTGCCGATATGGGCAACGATCGTACAATCGACTTCGAGTGGTCGAAGCCGTTTTGGCGACGCGTATAGTCATTCCTGATTACCCACGATCCTCCGCCTCGACCCCGCCTTGCGAATTGCCGAAATCCTGAGTGCCGTCAGTGAGGTGCACGATGGCACGCAACAAGGTGCAGTTTCAACGAAGCCTGTCTGACGTGGAGTTTTGAGCGGCTCTACGGAACGAGAAAAAATGCCGCGAGGCGCTTTCTCCTGGCGTTGGCCGGAAGGCTTCGCGTGTCTGGCGTCGGGGGGCTCGGCGCACTGCGAGCTAGAAAAACGTGCACTGTGGCAGTGCAACGCCTGCCGCACCCAGACACCAAGCTTGATCTAATGGTGTGGTTCGGCACCATGTTCCACATGACGCAAAACAAGCAGGGCATCTCGCCGCAAAGTCACGAATGAGACCGTCATCACGCCGAAACCGCTGAGGGTTGACTCACGAACGAGGCGTCGGTCATCCAGGCCGTGATACAGTTCGGGGAGAAATCCCCCTGTGATCCGCACCGGACTCTCTGCGTGAGACCCAGATGCGCTACTCCCAACAATTATTGACCCTCGGCTGCAATAAGCGTTCTTGCAGAGCAAGTGTCACAACCCTAGCGAACGCAACCGCATTAGGAAAGTTCATGGCAACGCCCGCGACTTTGCTTGCCACCCATTTCCGAGCGTCAGAAGGGCATCGGGTAGAGCCAGTTCAGCCACGAGTGGGCCCGGATGGAGATTTTGCGAAGCACCGCCCAGACGCCATAGCTCGTGTAGATTGCTGCTGTGCCTTGAGCGCCGATGGGAAACTTCGACTGGTCCTGCCCATCGAGAAGTATCTTGACTGCATATTGGTCTTGGCCGATCCGCGGGTCAGTTTCATGAAATTTTGGCAGTTCATCGCTCGGCAGGTACTGCCCTGCCCGGCTGCCCCGCCAGATGCTGTCGACCTTGCCAGTGAAGATCTGGCCGGGATAAAGGTCGAGCGATACTTCGACAGGCTGCCCCGGCCGAACATATTTGAGGGTCTCCTGAAAAAGAGGGGCAAGAACGTAGCGATCCGCTTCAACGATAAGAGCCGCGATCCCGGCGACCCGCACGGTGCCGGACACCATGCCAGGGCGGACTTGCAGATTGATGATGCGACCATCCTCTGACGCCACGAGCGTGGTATTTTCGAGATAGTAGCGCGCCGTGTCGAGTTGTGCTGCGAAACTCTGAACTTCGCCTTTGGCGACCGTTATGGCGAAGGCCGCCTGACGTGCCAACGCTTCGCTCTGTTTCAACGCTGCCTGTGACGCAGATAGCGCTGCCCTAGCCTGTTGCTCGCTGGCTCGCGCCTGTTGCACGCCGGCGTCGGCCTGTCGAACTGCCGCAATTGCTTCTTGAAATTTTTGTTTGGCCTCGGCCACTTTCAGCTGGCTGATCGCTGCGACATTCACTTGCTGAATGTTCAATGCGATCCGTTCCTCCGTTCTGGAGAGGTCGCTTGCAGCCTTGGCTTTGTCAACCGAGGCGACCGCGTTCGCAGTTACGGCCTTGGCTTGATCGACGGCGGCTTGTGCCTGGCCCACTCCGTCCCGGGCCGATACCACCTTGGCGTCCGCGGCTTCGGCTCCAGCTTGAGCGTGCTCGACATTCGCTCGTGACGCACGGAGTTGGGCCTCGAGTTGCCCGACCTTGTATTCGTAGGGGCGGCGGTCGAATTGGAACAGCGGTTGCCCTTTCTTTACGGGCACGCCCTCCTCGACCAGCACGGCCGTGACGAGGGTTGGGTCGGGAAGCCGAGGAATGAGCTGAATTGTGTGCTGAACGACTATCGCATTCGTGGAGTATGGCGTCACGAAGCGCATGCCTATGACAAACACGAGGAATACGTGGAGAACAAAAAAAGCGGAGAAGATCCCCCAGCCTGGGCTGAGCCTCAGCCACTTGAACTTGAAGAAGACAAGCCAGAAGACGACAGAGAAGACAGTTAGAATGAGGAGCGCTGCGGTCACGACGTATGGCTCTGCCTGGACGGGGAAGGCTCTTCTCGCGGGCCGGTCTTACCGATGATCCGCGCAAGGATTGCGGCAGTTTCTCACCTCTCTTCACCGGGCGTGTAACGGACGACATCGGTTGGCTTGAAGGCCCATGTCAGGGCCTTGACCCATGGCACGACCGCCAAGATGCCGATGTAACCCATCAGATTGAACGCTATCCCGCCAGGAAGACCGCGGATCAAGACGGCCAGCGTAAGCACCG
>Ga0075433_10002065_pt1 | contig 15183 bp, 15 predicted proteins | sample RhiMethybrSRZTD2_FD_75299 | JGI IMG/M metagenome (GOLD analysis project Ga0075433, IMG submission 75299) | Populus rhizosphere microbial communities from Tennessee, USA - Rhizosphere MetaG P. TD hybrid SRZTD2 | ecosystem: Host-associated > Plants > Roots > Rhizosphere > Soil | place: USA... | reverse complement strand
TTATTCGTCTCTAAACGAGGTCTGCGTGACGGGCTCATGGTCGATCTGCTCCAACGGCAGTATGCGGAATCCGGCCCATGGCACGCGGATGCCGATCGCGCGGAATCTCTCGAGCAGGTTTGCCAAAAATATTCCAACGATGCCGCCCATTCCCAACACGTGAGCCAGTTGGCTCTCAACATGTTTTATCAGCTGCAAACGGCGCATAAATTGCCGGAAAGATATGCGAGCATTCTCCATGCCGCCGCGATGTTGCATGACATCGGCCTTTTTATCTCCCATCCGAAACACCACAAACATTCCTATTATTTGATTAAGAGCGCCGGCATGAAATCGTTCAACAAGCTCGATTTGGATCTCGTCGCGAATGTGGCGAGGTACCATCGCAAAGCCCACCCGAGCCAAAAGCATCTCGGTTTCAGTCAACTTTCCCCAGCTAACCAAGACGTGGTGCGCAAATTGAGCGCGCTCCTTCGGGTGGCCGACGCTTTGGATTTCAAACGTGAACAGCGCGTCGAGTCGGTAAGTTGCGCTCTCGATAGGAGCAAGACCTTGACCATCGCCGCGTCTTCGAGCTTCAACCTCGACGAAGAGATCGAGTGGGCGGCAAGAAAGGGTAAACTCATCGAAGAAGTTTTTAACGTCGGTCTTTCAATCAAGAAAGCAAAATTGGCTCGGTCCTGACAACACCAAGGAGGTCGTAATGCGCCGAGAAAATCTCGAACGTAACATTCTATTCCTATGTGAGGACAACGCTTGCTTTAGCCAAATAGCCGAAGCCACCGCCAAGCACTTGGCGCCGCCCAAGACGAAGATTTTCAGTGCCGGAGTTAAACCTAGCGTCATTCCGCCGCACGTGGTCGAGGCGATGAAGGAGTTAGGCATCAGCATGACCGGGCAAAAGAGCAAAGGCCTTTCCGATGTTCCCATGCAAGACATCGATTTGGTGGTAAGTTTTGGTGATGCGCATAAGAAATGCAGCAATTTACCGGGCCGGGTAAAGATCGAGTCGTGGCCGTTTCCGAGCACTTGTGAAGTGACGAGCGGCGATGCACCAGCGCTATCGAGCCTTCGCGATGAAAGGGACGCGATCGACAAGAGAGTATTTGCCCTATTTCTGGACCACTGGCGTAACCCCGTTTGATTATCTTCACGACTTTGATAAAACGCGTGGGGGATGAACCTCTACATCATGCGACACGGGATCGCTTTACCCGCGGACGATCCGTCGGTAACGCGCGACGGCGAGCGGCCGCTCAGCAACAAAGGTATCAGACGAATGCGCAAAGCGGCAAAAGGCCTCCGCCGCCTGAACATCCGCTTCGATTCCGTCCTAACCAGTCCTCTGTTGCGTGCGCGTCAGACCGCGGAAATCGTCGCGAGCACACTCGGGATTGAAGCGCGGCTCGAGGAGATTTCGGGGCTCGCTCCCGAGAGCACACTGGAACACCTGATGTTTGGCCTGACCCGCTATCAAGACCGCGAGCATGTTCTGCTCGTCGGTCACGAGCCGTTGCTCAGCAACACCGGCGCTTATTTGCTAAGCGGGCGTCAGCCAGCAAACCTAGCCCTCGACCTCAAAAAAGGGTCGCTCTGCCGCATCGAGATCGAAGCGCTTCCTGCCAGTAGTCCCGGTAAACTCCACTGGCTGTTAACACCCAAACAGCTGCGCTTGCTCGCTTAGCACTCCACTAGGAAGGAAGTTGCTCTATGTATGCGCTTCCAACTGAATCGATTATCGGAGTCTCAGTGAAATCTAAACTGTCGAAACTAGCGCGAAAACGGCTGGAGCGATTCGTTACATTATTCGCCAAAGCTCTCGTCAGCGAGACTCCGGAGACCATCCATGACCTGCGCGTCGCAAGTCGGCGCCTGCAGCAGGTTCTGCGTCTAGCCCTGCCAAGATCCAAATCCGGCGCGAGTCGAAAACTCGTGCGCACGTTGCGCAAAGTCCGGCGCGCGTTCGGCGCCTGCCGTAACCTGGACGCGAGTATCGACTTGGTTCAAAAAAAGCTCGAAGCCGCCACGACGACCTCGCTGCGACAGTCGTGGGACACGGTGAGGCTTTGGCTGGAGCAAAAACGCGCGACAGAAATCGAAGAAGGGCGTGCCGAGCTAAGACAGTATGACCTTATCGATTTTACCGTTCGCGTCCAAGCGCGTATTGAACATATCGATCAACCACCCGACGGCGTCGGCCATCTGTGGGAGCGCTCGCAGGACGCGCTCGCCGAATGGCGAAATGCTCTCGTTTCCGCCAAAGAAGATCCTCGGGTCCAACGGATTCACGCTTTTCGAATCACCGGCAAACGGCTCCGCTATCGAGCCGAGTCGCTCGCGGAGCTGGGCCAATCTTCGGTGAAGCCGTTGGTCGAAGGTCTTAAGGCCCTGCAGAATGATCTCGGTGATTGGCATGACCGCTCCGTCCTTCGCCAGTACATCGCTGAATTTATCGGACGCCCCGGCGTCCTAGCCGAAGAGCCCGGCATGTGTCGCGCGCTTCTTTTAGAAATGGAGCGGGAGAAACAGCACGATCACGCGACGGTAAGCGAAGTGATCACAAGAGCCGAAAAACTCGCCGAAGACTGGACCGATCTCACCTCGAAGGAAGAGCCCCTGGAAGAATCAATCAAAGGCTAATAGCCGTTGCGCGCGACCACCCGGTCGACCCGTTCGCGCAAATTTTCAAAGACTTCTTCGATGGTCCCCGAAGCGTCGACAATTTCGAATCCGTACGTTTCGACCATCTTATCAAATTCAGCAAGAAGCCATTTCTGATAACGTACGAAGCTATCGTACATGTCCTCACCCATGTGCAGATCTCGCCCCGACTCCCAGTAGTCGAAGCCCGTACTTTGTAAAACTCGCGTGACCAGATCATCGATGCCGAGGCGCAGGTAGAAGACCGCATCGGGCTGCAATGCAAAGCCGTAGACTTCACTGAGCCATTCCGGATCGGAGCCGCGCACGATTGCGCGCGCCATCAGCGAATAGATGTAGCGGTCGGTCAAGACAATGAATCCGGCGCGCAGCGCGGGGATAATCTCCTGCTCCAGCCGATCGGCAAAATCGGTTGCGTAGAATAAGCTCATCGTGATGCCGCCCAGCGTGTGGCCTTCCTTCGCTTGCTTGAGCCTTTTGCCCGCCAACGCCGAACGAGTCATGCCGGTGTCGAGAACCGCATGACCGTGGTTCTCCAGCCACTGCTTGAGCAAACCGATATGCGTCGAACGGCCAACGCCGTCGGTCCCTTCGAGGACGATCAGCTTTCCCTTCAGCTCATCGAGATCTATATCCGGGAGCCCTTCGCCAAAGAAGTTAAATCGAGCCATCTCCTGACCTTTGCTTTTTTGGTACCGGTTAGTGCCTCAGAAACGATGCGGCGCACCTCGGCTTGTTGATCTTCGATGGAGCGGGTTGCGTCGATCGTGACCAAACCAAACTCGTCAATCATTCCTTCGTACTGATCGATGATTCGACCTTGAAAGAGGCGAAAACTTTCTTCCAGGTCGTCGCTCAGATCCAGGTCCATCCCCGCCTCGTAATATTTGATCGCATCACGGCCGCCCAATATCCGTTTCATGGCGATATCGAGCGGCGTGCGGAAATAAAACGCCACGGTCGGCTTCACGGCGAATGCATAAAGCTCCCGCACCCATTTGGGACTGACGCCTCTGACAACGTCGCGAGCAAAGGCGGTGTAAACATAGCGATCGGCCAAAACTACCGCGCCTGCTTTCAACGGCGGAATGATGTGATGTTCGGTGCGATCGGCGAAATCGGTGGCGTGGATCAGGCTAAAGGTCATAGGCGTGAGCATTTTCTTCTTTTTTCCCCGCTTCGTAACATCGTGGACCAAAGGCGAGGAATTCCACTCACTGGAGTAAACCACGTAACCTTCCGAGTCCAACCATTTGTGCAACAGTGAAAGTTGCGTGCTTTTGCCGGAACCGTCGATGCCTTCGACAATAAACAAGCGTCCGGGAAAGCGGTGCTTGCCATACATTTTCATTCCGCCAGCCATGGACAATCACTCCGTTTTGCACCTATTTACGTTTCAGTCGGGTATATCTAGCAGAGAAGTCCGGGCGAAGGCTAGCGACTGACCGAAGTGTTTTGTTAAATTTATGTTAAGCACTTAAGGCTCCAAACCGCTCATGCGATTCGCTTTAGTTAATCATATCTTAACTTCACTCTAACATTATGGTCATGGCTGGTCTCTATTAATCACGGCGAACTATCAAATGAAGCCGCTGGTCATTTTTCGGAAGCCTAAGTCCCGTTGTCGAAGTCCGTGCCGTCATTCACGGAACCTTAATCTAGGCTTAATATCTTTGTAACAAGAAATCGTTAAACGTTCAAAACGAAAGGAGAAAAATCATGAAAAAGACCCTCGTAACACTGGCAGCCATGGTCCTGCTGGGAGTACTGCCGAAGATAGCAAAGGCACAGGTCATTCAGATCGATGGTTCGAGCACCGTCTTTCCAATAACGGAAGCGGTTTCCGAAGAATTTCAAAAGGCCAAAAAAGGCGCGGTTAAAGTGACCGTCGGTATTGCAGGTACGGGCGGTGGTTTCAAAAAGTTCTGCCGCGGTGAGACCGATATTAGTGACGCGTCTCGACCGATTCTCAAGCAGGAAATGGAAACCTGTAAGCAATCCAACGTTCAATACATCGAGCTGCCGATCGCGTACGACGCGCTTACGGTCATGGTAAATCCAAAAAATGATTGGGTGAAGGCTTTGACAATACCGGACCTGAAGAAAATGTGGGAACCGGCGGCTCAAGGAAAAGTAACGACCTGGAACCAGGTCCGCTCCGAATGGCCGAATAGCCCCTTGAAACTGTTTGGTCCCGGCGCTGATTCGGGAACTTTTGATTACTTTACCGAAGCAATCGTCGGCAAGGCCAAATCCAGCCGCGGCGACTTTACCGCCAGCGAAGACGATAACGTGCTGGTTCAAGGTATCGCCAACGACCGCAATGCCTTGGGCTACTTCGGTTTTGCCTATTACATCGAGAACCAGAAGAAACTGAAAGCGGCGCCCATCGATGGCGGCAAAGGTCCCGTGTTGCCCTCCGCTAAAACCGTCGAAGACGGCAGCTATCAACCGCTCTCTCGTCCGATCTTCATCTACATAAGCAAGAAGAGTCTCGATAGCCGGCCCGAAGTCAGAGAGTACGTGGAATTTTATCTGAAAAACGCGCCCAGCTTGGTCAAGCAGGTAAAGTACGTAGCGCTGCCGCAAAGTGCTTACACGGTCGCCTTGGAGCATGTGAAAAAAGGCAAAGTCGGAACGGTGTTCGGCGGCGAACCTGAAGTCGGTATAAAAATCGATGACCTGCTCAAACGCGAAGCTAAGTACTAACTTGCCTACTAACCTTCAGGGGATGCCCGTGCGTCCCTGAAGCCAATTAACGGCACCGCAGCAAAGGAAACCAAGGTGGAAACGCATCACGCAGACGCCGGTTATCTCGCCGCGCAAGCACGCATAAGAGCGATCTCCGTCGGTCTGACTGTGCAAAAAGTTCGCGAACGCTTCATCGAATTTTTGATGTTTCTATGTGCTGCCTCGTCCATTGCCATCACGTGCGGTATCGTCTGGGTTCTATTGGCTGAATCGTGGCATTTTTTTCGAAATATTTCCCTCGTCGACTTTCTAACCGACACGCAGTGGACTGTTCTGTTCGAGAACCCCCGTTACGGCATCATGCCTCTGGTGACCGGAACGTTGGTCACATCAGGTATCGCATTGTTGGTTGCCTTACCATTAGGGACAACCATTGCGATTTATCTGAGCGAATACGCTAACGCTCGGGTGAGGGAGATACTAAAACCCGTACTGGAGCTCCTGAGCGCCGTCCCGACCGTTGTATTTGGCTATTTTGCACTGCTGTTCATTACGCCACTGCTGCAGCAAATTCTTCCGGATTTGCCCGGTTTCAACATGCTCAGCGCCGGGATCGTGATCGGCATCATGATTATTCCGTACGTTAGTTCCCTTAGCGAAGATGCCATGAAAGCCGTTCCAGTACATATTCGGGAGGGCTCGTATGCGATGGGGGCGACACGATTTCAAACCGCTATTCGCGTCCTCATTCCCTCAGCCTTTTCCGGAATCGCGTCGGCGTACGTTCTCGGCTTCTCACGTGCCGTGGGCGAAACGATGGTCGTGGCCGTTGCCGCTGGCACCCAACCGAATTTGACCCTTAATCCCATGGAGGGTGCGGCAACGATTACCGCCTACATAGTTCAAGTCAGCCTCGGAGATCTTCCGCATGGGAGTGTTGCCTACCAAAGCATTTTCGCCGCCGGTTTGACGCTCATGTGTATGACGCTGGTCTTCAACATCGCCGGTTACCTACTGAGAAAGCGTTACAGGGAGATTTATTAGAATGGTCGAACCCGAAAATATAGAAAAGAGACTGTCGAACAACAGAAGATTTGACACGATTTTTGCCGTCATCGGTCTCATCTCCACTTTTGTTGGGATGATAACGCTGGCCGCATTGCTCTTTGATCTTTCAACCGACGGGTTGGGGCGCATCTCCTTTCAGTTTTTTACGTCGTTTCCGTCGCGCTTTGCGTCGCAGGCGGGGATCCTATCTGCTTGGGTAGGCACTACGCTCGTCATGATCGTAACGGCCTTAACGGCAATTCCCATGGGAGTCGGTGCAGGCGTTTATCTTGAGGAGTACGCGCCAAAGAATTGGTTTACCGGCCTGATTGAGATTAACATCGCCAATCTTGCCGGTGTTCCTTCCATCGTCTATGGCCTGATGGCCTTGGGTTTGTTCGTCTATCAGTTCAAGTTCGGCCAAAGTATCCTTTCGGCCGGCCTGACTTTAGCTCTGTTGATTTTACCGATCGTCATCGTCGCTACCCGCGAGTCCATCCGGGCGGTCCCTTCGAGCATGCGCGAAGCGGCGTACGCGCTGGGCGCCACTAAATGGCAGACGACGCGGGACCATGTCTTGCCCTACTCCATGGGAGGTATCTTGACCGGCGTGATCATTTCGTTGTCCCGTGCCATCGGCGAAACCGCGCCGCTCATCACGATCGGCGCATTGACCTTCATCGCCTTCCTGCCTGACCCGCCGATCAAGGGCGAGTTTCCCTTTGTGTCCTTTGACTGGCTATGGTCCCCGTTTTCAGTGATGCCGATTCAGATGTTCAATTGGGTTTCACGACCGCAACAAGAATTTCATCTGAACGCGGCAGCCACCGGTCTAATCCTGATGGTCATGACTTTGCTCATGAACGGCGTTGCGATCTATTTTCGCTATCGTTTTAGAAAGAGGATCAAATGGTAGCCATCGGAACGAACGGCTGGAATACCGAACCGCTGGGAGGTATGATGAACCTACAGGACAACATAATCGTGCCCGAGACTCAGACTCCTTCGAGACAAGCCGGTCAAACCGCTGCCGCGCAAACTCAAAACGAAAGATCGATTATCGAAGTCGACAATGTCGACTTTTATTACGGGTCGACTCACGCCCTTAAGTCGATCACTGTTGAAATCCCTGAAAAAAAGGCGACGGCGTTTATCGGTCCTTCCGGCTGCGGCAAGACAACTCTTTTGCGCTGTCTTAACCGGATGAATGATCTGGTGTTGAACACCCGCCTGACCGGCAGCATCAAGCTCGACAGTAAGAATATTTACGATCCATCGACGGATGTGATCAATCTGCGACGGCGGGTGGGAATGATCTTCCAGAAATGGAATCCCTTTCCCAAGAGCATTTATGAGAACGTCGTTTACGGTTTGCGCATCGTCGGGATAAACAATCGTAGTCTTCTCGACGAGGTGGCCGAGAAAAGCTTGCGTCGCGCCGCCTTGTGGGAAGAGGTCAAAGACAATCTCAACAAGAGCGCCACTGATCTGTCCGGCGGACAACAACAACGTCTGTGCATTGCGCGGGCTCTGGCAGTGGAACCTGAAGTGCTCCTTATGGATGAGCCCTGTTCGGCTTTAGATCCGATTTCCACGGCGAAAATCGAGGAACTGATTCATGAGTTGAAGGACACGTTCACAATCGTCATCGTGACTCACAACATGCAACAAGCAGCCCGCTGTGCCGATCGAACGGCGTTCTTCTACCTGGGCGAATTGATCGAAGTCGGCGAGACCGGAAAGCTGTTTACCGCGCCGGAAAAACGGCAGACGGAAGATTACATCACCGGCCGCTTTGGATAAGTTGGAGGAGCCCATGGAGAGTCAACATACCGATAAGCGATACGAAGAACAGTTGAAAAAACTCCGCGAGGAGATCCTCTACATGGGCGGCCTCGTTGAGGACCAGATCCAGAAAGCGGTAAAAACTTTAGTCGACCGCGATTCCGAACTGGCGCAAATCATCATCGAGCGCGACCACGAAGTCAACCGGCTCGATGTCGAAATCGACGACCTCTGCATTAAGCTATTGGCGTTACATCAACCCGCCGGACGGGATCTGCGCTTTATCACCACCGGTCTTAAGATTACCACCGACCTGGAACGGATCGGCGACATGGCGGTCAACATCTGCGAACGGGCGCTGGAACTCAATCAGGAACCCCAACTCAAACCCTACATCGACATCCCGAGAATGGCGCGTATCTCTCAGCGCATGATTCGCGAAAGCTTGGATGCGTTTGTGCGGGAGGATACCGAACTGGCTTTGAAGGTTTGCAAGGACGACGACGAAGTCGATCAGCTAAACGCGCAGATTTTCAGGGAAACCCTGACGTTTATGCTGGAAAACACCCAAACCATTAGCCGGGCCACGAAAATCGCTTCCGTGTCGAAGTACTTGGAGCGAATCGCCGACCATGCTACCAACATCGCCGAAATGGTCATTTTTATGGTCAAGGGCAAAAGCATTCGCCATATGAAAGATCTGCCGCCTTCGGTTTAGTGTATGATCAACAGTGGACAAAAGATTCTGATTGTTGAAGACGAGCCCGACATTCGGAAACTCGTCCAGTACAATCTGGCGCAGGAGCACTTCAAAGTCCTCGAAGCTGAAGACGGTGAACAGGCGCTGAAGATCGTGCAGCGCGATAAACCCAACCTGCTCATATTGGATCTGATGTTGCCGGGTCTGTCCGGTATCGAGCTTTGCCGGATTTTAAGGGACCGCAGTGACACCGCAAAGCTGCCGATTCTCATGCTCACCGCCAAAGCGGGTGAGACCGATCGAGTCCTCGGTCTTGAGATGGGCGCGGACGATTATTTGACAAAGCCGTTCAGTCCCCGAGAGTTGGTTGCCCGAGTACGAGCCATCCTCAGGCGCGCCGCCAGCGCCGCCGAGACAGAATCGTTACCAGCCTACGACAGAGGCGGGCTAAAGATTGATTTCACCACCTACGAAGTTTTCGCGCGCGGAAAAAGCATCAAACTGACGCTCAAAGAATTCGAGCTTCTGCGCTTTTTGGTCCAAAATCCCAACCGAGTGCTCAGCCGGGATCAATTGCTCGATCGCGTCTGGGGCGGCGAGACTTTTGTGACGCCCCGCACCGTCGACGTTCACATTCGCCGCTTGCGAAAAGCCATTGAAAAGGATGATAGTCACCCCAGATGGATCCTGACCCTTCGAGGAGTCGGCTATAAGTTCGATGAGAAGGCTCTGGAACAATAGCCTCGTCGCAAAAGTTTTTCTTTCTTACCTCGCTGTTATCACCATTCCTTTCGCGAGCCTCTACTACGCCTCTAATACGACGCTGCGCGACTCGTATATTCAATCTCTGAGCGCGCGCATGGAACAGGAGGCCCGCCTCCTTGGGCGTGTTGTCCCCTTCGACCTGGAAGGCGAGGCCTTGGACAATCTATGCCGTCAGCTTGCAGGAGATCTGGGCTCGCGCATCACGGTCATCGCTCGCGATGGGAGGGTCCTCGGCGATTCTTCCGAAGCTTCGGCGAACATGGAAAACCACGCCGGCCGGCCCGAAGTTGTCGAAGCATTGCGCAGCGGTTCGGGCACGGCGACTCGCTACAGCACTACGGTTCGATACGAAATGCTTTATCGCGCCTTTTACCAAAACAGTGCCGGCCAAGAACGAATCGTGCGCGTCGCCGTACCGCTCAAGGATGTCGAAAGCGTTATTGCGGCTTGGCCGCGTTCGCTTGTTACTGGACTGGCGCTCGCTTCAGCCGCCGGCTTGATTTTGGCGTGGCTCTTCTCGCGACATCTGAGCCGGCGGTTTCGCCGATTGGTGCAGTTCGCAACCCAACTGGCCAGAGGTTCGTACCCGCATAATTTTTTCCCAAATCGGGGCGCGGATGAAATCGCACAGCTCGAACAGCACCTGAATGACATGAGCGTCAAAATCCGCGAAAACCTCGGACAAATAATCGCTGAGAAGGAAAAGGCCGACTCGATTCTACGCTGCATGATCGAGGGCGTACTTGTGTTGGATCCCAAAGGCGAGGCACTGGTTATCAACGACCGCGCCAAAGCCATGTTCCGCGTGCCCGAGGGACAAGACATTCATGGCGCTTCCGTACTCGAAATTTCGCGTCATCCGGAAATGCGCAAGATACTGGAAGACGTGCTCACATTCGATTTCTTGAGCCAAAGATATTCAAAGGAAGTGGAACTCGATAATGAACGCTGGTTTCGAGTCAACGCGGTTGGCCTCCGAGATTCTCGCGGCAGCTCACTTGGTTCCATCCTGGTTTTCCACGACATCACCGACATCAAACGCTTCGAAACCATGCGCTCTGACTTCGTGGCCAACGTCTCTCACGAGCTTCGCACCCCGTTAACCGCGATTCGCGGCTATGTGGAAACGTTGCTGCATACACCGCCGGCCAATCCGGGAGACGGCCGGCAATTTCTCGCGATCATCGTCCGCCACGCCGAACGGTTGAGCCGACTGACCGAAGACTTGCTGACCCTATCGGATCTGGAGTCCGGTAACGTACAGCTTTCGCTTCAGCCGCTCGACGCCAGCCAATTGATTCAACGGGTCTTGGAAGTGTTTTGGGATCAAGCAAACAAAAAACAAATTAAACTCACTCACAGCGTCGCGCCCGATCTACCGAAATTACGGGGGGATCTCGATCGTCTGCAGCAACTGTTTATCAATCTTATCGACAACGCGATCAAATACACTCCGATCGGCGGTGCGGTCACGGTCACGGCGCTGTGCGCGCCGCCTCAGAATGGCGGCGCCTCTCAAGTTGAAATCGCAGTCAGCGACACCGGACCCGGAATTCCCGAAAAGGATTTACCGCGACTCACGGAGCGTTTTTACCGGGTCGACAAAGCGCGCTCACGCGACCTCGGCGGAACCGGTTTGGGACTGGCGATCGTCAAGCATATCATTCAGGCGCATAAGGCGGAGTTAAACATCGAAAGCCAAGTCGGCAAGGGCACAACCATTCGCGTTCGCCTACCGACTTCTCCAGCAGAACCACGGCGCAAAACCGCAATCCTATTCCTATGCTCTGGCAAATCATGTCGGAGTCAAATGGCGGAGGGTTTCGCGCGTCATTTGGCGGGCGACAATCGCCGATTTTTTAGCGCCGGCACCGAGCCAGGGAAAATTCATCCTCTGGCAGTGCGGGTGATGCAAGAAGTCGGCATCGATATTTCTCAGCAACGCTCCCAGAGTGTGGAGAGCGTGCCACTGGATGACGTCGACGAAGTCATTACCCTGAGTGAGGAAGCCGACGAACACTGTCCGGAGTTGGGAATCAATGTCAAACGCTCTCACTGGCATCTGCCCGACCCGGCGCTGGCCGCCGGCGAGGAACAGCAGGTCCTGACTGTATTTCGCCAAGTGCGAGACGAACTTCGCAATCGCGTCAAGACTCTCCTCGCCTAAACATTCACCTATATCGCATCGGTGTAAACTATCGGACGGCACTCTAGTCCGAGGCCGAAGTCTAACACACCCAGCATCAGCCACCGTAGCCATGCCTGGAGGGCTTCTGAGTGATTTCAAGGTTATCTGACTACGACCCCACCTGAGGCATTGGCCCGGCCGTCTGGCATGGAACACGCCCACAGCGCGATTAGATTTCTCGCCTACCTTCCAATGCCTTTCCCAATGTCACTGCATCGATATACTCGAGATCGCCGCCCATTGGCAGACCTCGTGCGATACGTGTGACCGAGACGCCCAAAGGTTTGATGACCTTGGAAAGATAGAGGGCTGTAGCTTCACCGTCCATCGTCGGGTTGGTCGCAACGATGACTTCGCGCACCACACCGTTGCGTAAGCGTTCGAGCAGTTCTTTGATTCGGAGCGCGTCAGGGCCGACTCCGTCGAGCGGCGAAATCGTTCCATGCAATACATGGTACAGACCCCGATACTCTTGTGATTTCTCCACTGCGATCAGGTCGGAGGGCTCCTCGACGACACAGATTGTCTCTTCCGCGCGCTTGGGGTTGCGGCAAATCTCGCAGAGCGTGGCATCTTCCTCATGTGGATTGACTTCGCTAAAACCAAAACAGCGGCTGCAGAGTCCGATTTCTTGTCTCAGTTTGGCGATACTATCGGCGAGCCTTGAGATATCATCTTTGCTGCTCTTCAATATGTGAAAAGCCAAGCGCGCCGCGGTTTTTTCGCCGATACCCGGAAGTTTGGATAACTCTTGCACCAATCGAGCGAGAGGCGCCGGATACGTGCTCATGGCACCATCCTACCAGACTGGCGGCTGCGGACCGCAAAAGTCATTGCCGACTCCGGTCAGCGATCGATGCTTTACTATTCAATTCCGCACACTTCATCACGGCATCAAACCGGGAATTTTGAACCCGCCGGTGAGTTTGCTCATTTCCGTCGACACCAACTCGCGCGCCTTGCGTGTACCGTCGTTCACCGCAGCCAGGATAAGATCTTCCAACATCTCCTTTTCGCTGCCGTTGATCACTGACGGCTCGATCTTGACGGCGACGAGATTGAACTGGCCATTCACTGTCACCTGCACCATCCCGCCCCCCGCAGAGCCCTCCACGGTCTTTTGGCCCAGCTCTTCCTGGATTTTCGCCATCCGTGCCTGCATTTCTTGGGCTTGCTTTAGTAAATTGCCCATTCCGCCTATGCTTGCCATTTCCCTACCTCCTACTGATTCACCCCTACTCGGCTAGGGTTGGCCGAAGCATGAGATACTAGCCATCCCTGCGCATGTTACGAATCGAACCGCCGAAGATGCGTAACGCCTCTTTGACCATTGGGCTCCGTTCTTCGGCTACGTTCATCGGCCCAGGTACGATCATCTCGGGTGACTTTGGTGCGCTATCTGAACCCACGCTCGCGATCTGCAGCGCGACATCCTGGGCGAAGAACCGCTTGGCCAGTTCTTTGAGCGTTGCGAGGTTATCGCGATCTTGTAAAAACGCCAGATGGTGGCGCTCTGATACGCCGATTCGTAACTGACCGGGTGGTAAAGTTAACGCCGATCCTGAAGCCAGGTGCGATGCCAAAAATTTTTGTTCCTTGCGGACAAACGCCACGAATTCCTGCCAAACCTGGGATTCGCCGCGGTGCGTTGAGACTTCGTTCGGCGATGACAAGGATGGAGACTCAACTGACGGCGCCAGCCGTTCTTTCACGCGCGTCGTCGATTCGTCGGTAACACGCGCCATAGACTTACCTTCCAGGCGCTCCAACCGTTCGATCAGTTCCGCCACCGGCAACGCTTTTGGCAAAGTCGCTAGTCGAACCAATACCGATTCCAGGGCAAAGCGTGGCATGGCTGAGCGACTGATTTCTTCGTCGCCGTCAGCCATGAAATCGAAATAGTCGAGCAGCATCTCGACCGAGACGTGCTGCGCTTGCTCGCGCAAGTCGGCGATCTCCTGGTCGGGAAGGTCCAGCAGCAGAGGCGCATTGTCAATCATCGAGAGATCTTTGGCCGCCGCCGACGTTACCCTATCTTCTGCCAGACGCGCCACTAGGAGGTTTCTAAAATGCTCGACCAGATCGCGCGAAAAACGATTGGGATCGCGCCCTTGGTTCACGACCGTAGCCACCAGCTCCACGCATCGCTGGGCATCGCCCCCTAGGACGGCCGCCGAAAGTTGATGGAGAATACGTCGCTCAGCCAGGCCGAGAATCTCCTGCAGCAGCGATTCATCGACACACGCCGACTTGTCCTTGCCTTCCGTCGGTTGGGCAAACGCAAGCACTTGCTCCAGCAAGGACTGCGCGTCGCGCATGCTGCCGTCGGCTTCCCGCGCAAGCAAAACCAGCGCCCCTTCGGTTATATCGAGTCCTTCGCTTTTGGCGATCGTGACCAGGCGGTGGACGATTTCGCGCAGACTAATTCGGCGGAAATCGTAACGCTGGCAGCGTGAAAGAATGGTATCCGGCAAGCGATGCGGTTCCGTGGTCGCAAGGATAAACTTTACCGATGGCGGCGGCTCCTCCAATGTTTTCAAGAGCGCATTGAAGGCATCCTTGGTGACCTGATGAACTTCGTCGATGATATAGATTTTGAATCGGCAATTTGCCGGTTGATAACGGACATTCTCAATGATCTGGCGAACTTCATCGATGCCGCGATTCGACGCGCCGTCAATTTCAAGAACGTCGATCGAGTTGCCCTGAGCAATTTCTTTGCAATGGCTGCATTTGTTGCACGGAGTAGCGGTGGGCCCATCGTCACAGTTCAACGCCTTGGCCAGAATACGCGCAGCCGTTGTTTTGCCGACTCCGCGCACGCCAGTAAAAAGATACGCGTGCGCAATACGTTTGGTCCTGAGGGCGTTTTGCAGCGTTCGTGAAATATGCTCCTGCCCGGCAATATCCTCGAACCGTTGCGGCCGCCATTTCCGTGCGATTACCAGATAAGACATAACGCCCTAAAGGAATGAATGAATGTTTATCTCCTCATCCCTTCTCTGCGCTTCGCCACTCTTTGCGGGATGCCCATTGCTGACAGCCAGGTTACCCTGTGGCACAGGGGTGATCCGTTACCGCTGCTTCCTTCCGGATCTGACGGAGTTCACGGTGCCGCCTTGCACAGGACCTAACTATCAGCAATCGACATCCTACCCCACTTGAGTGCTGAGTACTGGGTCACCACGGCTGAGGATTGATTAACCGATTCTAGCTTCATTAGGCCTCAGCACTCGTTATTTAGCCCTCTTGCTGGCGGAGAGGGGGGGATTCGAACCCCCGGTACCCTTATTAGGGGTACACACGATTTCCAGTCGTGCACCTTCAACCGCTCGGTCACCTCTCC
>Ga0075433_10002059_pt1 | contig 15203 bp, 25 predicted proteins | sample RhiMethybrSRZTD2_FD_75299 | JGI IMG/M metagenome (GOLD analysis project Ga0075433, IMG submission 75299) | Populus rhizosphere microbial communities from Tennessee, USA - Rhizosphere MetaG P. TD hybrid SRZTD2 | ecosystem: Host-associated > Plants > Roots > Rhizosphere > Soil | place: USA... | reverse complement strand
ACGAAGAAGGCGCCGGCCACGAAGAAGCCGACGAAGAAGTCCACGACGACCGCCAAGAAGACGACCGCCAAGAAGACGACCGCCAAGAAGGCGCAGAAGCCGACGAAGAAGACCACGAAGAAGAAGAAGGACGACTGATGGGCCAGAAGGTCAATCCCTATGGGTTCCGTCTCGGGATCACCACCGACTGGAAGTCGCGCTGGTTCGCCGACAAGGCGGAGTACAAGGAGTCGCTGGTCGAGGACTGGAAGATCCGCGACTACCTGCGCCGCCAGCTCCCGCACGCCGCCGTGAGCCGCGTCGAGATCGAACGGACCCGTGACCGCCTCCGCGTCGACGTGTACACGGCCCGACCCGGCATCGTGATCGGGCGGCGGGGCGCCGAGGCCGACCGGCTCCGGGCCGGCCTGCTCCAGATCACCGGCAACCCGAAGATCCACTTCAACATCCAGGAGATCAAGCAGCCCGAGCTCGACGCCACGCTCATCGCCCAGGGCGTCGCCGACCAGCTCGCGGGGCGGGTGTCGTTCCGCCGCGCGATGAAGCGCGCCGTGCAGACGGCGATGAAGGCCGGTGCGCAGGGCATCCGGGTGCAGTGCGGCGGGCGCCTCGGCGGCGCCGAGATGAGCCGCAAGGAGTGGTACCGCGAAGGCCGGGTGCCGCTCCACACCCTGCGGGCCGACATCGACTACGGCCAGGCCGAGGCGCGCACGACGTTCGGGCGCATCGGCGTGAAGGTCTGGATCTACAAGGGAGACATCCTCCCCTACAAGTCGGCGGCCGAGGACAAGATCTCCAAGGAGGCGGCCATGGCCGTCGGCGAGACCGCCGGGCAAGCCCCCACCGGCCGCCGTGTCATCAGCGCCGGCGGCGGCCGGCGCCGCCCCGCCGAGGAGGCGGTGCCGGTCGAGGCTGGACGCGACGAGGACGTCCCGGCCGAGGAGGCGAAGCCGCTGGTCAAGGAGGCCGACCCGGCCCTCGAGGCGCTGCTGGCAGAAGAAGAGGAGATCGAGCGCCGCACCAGTCGCGAGCACCACGAGGCGCCGAAGTTCCACGGCGACGAGGAGTAGGAACGCACGCCCATGCTGATGCCGAAGAAGGTCCGCCACCGCAAGGCCCAACGGGGCCGGATGTCCGGGACGGCCAAGGGTGGCACGCGGGTGCACTTCGGCGACTACGGCATCCAGGCGCTCGAGCCGGGCTGGATCACGAACCGCCAGATCGAGGCGGCCCGTATCGCCATGACCCGCTACATCAAGCGGGGCGGCAAGGTCTGGATCAACATCTTCCCCGACAAGCCCGTCACCCAGAAGCCGGCCGAGACGCGCATGGGTTCGGGCAAGGGCAACCCCGAGCACTGGGTCGCGGTGGTGAAACCGGGCCGGGTGATGTTCGAGCTGTCGGGCGTGCCCGAGAACGTCGCCCGCGACGCGATGCGCCTCGCCATGCACAAGCTCCCCATCAAGACGCGCTTCGTGTTGCGCCAGGAGGAGGCATGACCAGGGCGACGGAGCTGCGCGAGCTCAACGACGTCGAGCTCGAGCACCGGCTGTCCGAAGCGAAGGAGGAGCTGTTCAACCTGCGGTTCCAGAACGCGACCGGCCAGCTCGACAACAGCGCGCGCCTCGGCCAGGTGCGCAAGGACATCGCCCGGGTCGAGACGCTGCTGCGCGAGCGCGAGATCGCGGCTGCGGAGGCGCTCGGCACCCAGCAGGAGACGGAAGATGCCTGACGCGACGGACCAACGACACAACCCGCGCAAGGTGCGCGAAGGCTTGGTCGTCTCGACGAAGATGGACAAGACGGTCGTCGTCGCGGTCGTCGACCGGGTTCGCCACCGCCGGTACGGCAAGACGCTGCAGCGCACCAGGCGCCTGTACGCGCACGACGAGGTCAACGACGCGCGCGAAGGCGACCGGGTCCGCTTGCAGGAGACCCGCCCCATGTCCCGCCAGAAGAGGTGGCGCGTCATCGAGGTCCTCGAGAGGGCGAAGTGATCCAGCAGGAGAGCCGGCTCAGGGTCGCCGACAACTCGGGCGCGCGCGAGGTCCTGTGCATCAAGGTCCTCGGCGGCACCCGACGGCGGTACGCGGGCATCGGCGACATCTTCGTCGCGACCGTCAAGGACGCCGTCCCCGGCGCGGCCGTGAAGAAGGGCGAAGTGGTCAAGTGCGTCGTCGTGCGGACGCGCAAGGAGCGGCGGCGCGCCGACGGCAGCTACATCCGCTTCGACGAGAACGCCGCCGTCCTCATCAACGACCAGCTCCAACCGCGCGGCACCCGCATCTTCGGCCCGGTCGGTCGAGAGCTGCGCGACCGGCGGTTCATGCGCATCGTCTCGCTCGCCCCGGAGGTCCTCTGATGACGGTGAAGGACACCAAGGTGCACCTCAAGCTCCGCAAGGGCGATCGCGTCCGGGTGCTGACGGGCAAGGACGTCGGGAAGGAAGGCGCGATCACACGCGTCCTCCCCGACTCGAACCGCGTCATCGTCGACGGCGTCAACGTGGCCAAGAAGCACCAGCGGCAGACCCGGGCGACGATGCAAGCCGGCATCATCGACAAGGACATGCCGATCAACGCCGCCAACGTCGCGATCCTCTGCGACAAGTGCGGCCCGACGCGCATCGGGTACCGGTTCGGCGACGACGGCAAGAAGATCCGCGTCTGCAAGAAGTGCGGAGGCGACCTCTGATGGCACCGGAGACCCAGGAACACCCGCGCCTCAAGCAGCGCTACGAGGCGGACCTTCGCCCGCAGCTGCAGCGCGAGCTCGGGCTCCGCAACGTCATGGAGGTGCCGCGCCTCGAGAAGATCGTGCTCAACTGCGGCGTCGGCCTCGCGACCCAGCAGCAGTCGCTGCTCGACGGCGCCGTCGCCGACCTGACCGTGATCACCGGGCAGAAGCCGCTCGTCACCCGGGCCAAGAAGTCGATCGCCGGCTTCAAGCTCCGGGCGGGCAACCCCATCGGCGCCAAGGTGACGCTCCGAGGCGCCCGCATGTGGGAGTTCTACGACCGGCTCGTGAGCCTGGCGATCCCCCGCATCCGCGACTTCCGGGGCATGGAGCCGAGCTCGTTCGACGGGCGCGGCAACTACACGTTCGGCGTCACCGAGCAGCTCATCTTTCCCGAGATCGACTACGACAGCATCGACACGGTTCGAGGCATGGACATCACGATCGTCACGACCGCGAACTCCGACGACGCAGGCCGGGCGCTGCTCACCGCGCTCGGCTTCCCGTTCCGTCGCGAGAGCGAACGCCAGAGCGAGGGGTAAGTCCATTGGCGAAAAAGGCGTTGATCCAGAAGCAGCAACGGAAGCCCAAGTTCAAGGTGCGGGCGTACACGCGGTGCCGGCGGTGTGGCCGGGCGCGGGCGGTGTACCGGCGCTTCGGGCTGTGCCGCATCTGTCTGCGTGACATGGCCCACAACGGCGAGGTCCCCGGCCTCACGAAGGCGTCGTGGTGATCGCATGACGATGACCGATCCCGTCGCCGACATGCTCACCCGGATCCGCAACGCCAACGTCGCGTTCCACGACGACGTCGTGATGCCGTCGTCGAAGCTGAAGGTCGCGCTGGCGAAGATCCTCGAACAAGAGGGGTACATCTCGGGCTCGAGCATCGAGGACGACTCCTCGTACCCACGGCCGCGCCTGCGGATCGCCATGAAGTACACGCCCGACCGCAAGCGCACGATCTCGGGATTGCGACGCGTGTCGAAGCCCGGCCTGCGGGTCTACACGCCGGCCGACAAGCTGCCGCGGGTGCTCGGCGGCATGGGCATCGCCATCCTGTCCACGAACCAGGGTCTCATGACCGACCGCGAGGCGCGCGAGCGTCACGTGGGCGGCGAGGTCCTCTGTCAGGTCTGGTAGCGGAGCAGGTCATGTCACGAGTCGGGAAAGAGCCCATCGCCATTCCCTCCGGGGTCGACGTCACCCTCGAGGGCCGCCGGGTCGTCGTGAAGGGCCCGAACGGCACGCTCGCGCACCAGGCGCCCGAGGCGATCACGGTCAGCCGCGACGGCGACACGCTGGTCGTCACGCGGCCCGATGACGAACGCGAAAACCGGGCGCTGCACGGCCTGACCCGCTCGCTCGTGCAGAACATGGTCGTGGGCGTGTCGCAAGGGTTCAGCCGCGAGCTCGAGATCGTCGGGGTGGGGTACCGGGCGCAGGCGCAGGGGCCGTCGAAGCTCGAGCTCCAGGTCGGGTTCTCGCACCCGGTGCGGTTCGAGGCGCCCGAGGGCGTGACGTTCGAGGTGCCCCAGCCCACCCGTATCGTGGTGCGGGGGGCCGACAAGCAGCTGGTCGGCCAGGTGGCGGCCGACGTCCGCAAGAGCCGGCCGCCCGAGCCCTACAAGGGCAAGGGCATCCGGTACGTGGACGAGCACGTGCAGCGCAAGGCCGGCAAGTCCGCCAAGTAGGACCAGTAGGCGAGCGAGATGACGAACAACAAGCGCGAGGCACGAATCCGGCGGCATCGCCGGGTTCGCAAGAAGATCCGGGGCACACCGGAGCGGCCGCGCCTGTCGGTCTTCCGCTCGGCGCGCCACGTCTACGCCCAGGTGATCGACGACGTGCACGGACGGACCCTGGCCACGGCCTCGACGACCGAGTCCGCCTTGCGGGCGGGTGGCGGCGGGACGGTCGAGGCCGCCAAGGCCGTCGGCAAGCTCGTGGGCGAGCGCGCCAAGTCGGCCGGGATCTCGAGCGTCGTGTTCGACCGAGGCGGATTCAAGTTTCACGGCCGGGTCGCCGGTCTGGCCGCAGGTGCGCGTGAAGCAGGACTGGAGCTCTGATGGCGGAAGGTCAACTCGAGGAGCGGGTGATCGCGATCAACCGCGTCGCCAAGGTCGTGAAAGGCGGCCGGCGGTTCTCGTTCACCGCGCTCGTCGTCGTCGGAGACGGCAACGGCAACGTGGGCCTGGGCTACGGGAAGGCCAAGGAGGTGCCGGCCGCCATCCAGAAGGGCATGGAGGAGGCGCGCAAGAGCCTCTTCCCGGTCGCGCTCGCGGGTACGACGATCACGCATCAGACCGTCGGCGTGCACGACGCCGCCCGCGTCCTCCTCAAGCCGGCCGCGCCCGGTACCGGCGTGATCGCCGGCGGCGCGGCGCGGGCGATCCTGGAGGCGGCGGGCGTGGGGGACGTCCTGGCGAAGTCGCTCGGCTCCGCCAACGCGATCAACGTGTCGCGAGCGACGATCGCCGGCCTGCAAGGGCTCTATCGACCGGACGAGGTCGCCAAGCTGCGCGGGAAGTCACCCGAGGAGGTGTCCTCGGCCGGGATGCTGCGTGCGTACCGCGAGCGGTCGGCGCCGAAGCCCGAGGTGACCGAGGTCGCGTGATGGCACAGACGTTGCGGATCACCCAGGTGCGATCGGCCATCGGGACCAAGCCGCGCCAGCGCGGCACCTTGCGCGCGCTCGGCCTCCGCCGCATCAACGACGTGGTCGAGCACCCCGACCGGCCCGAGATCCGGGGCATGGTCGACACCGTGCCCCACCTCGTGAAGGTGGAAGAGACATGACGATCAAGCCCCACGACCTCCACCCCGCTCCCGGCGCCCGCACCCGGGCGCGCCGGCCCGGCCGCGGCATCGGCGGACGCGGTGGCAAGACGGCGGGCCGCGGCATGAAGGGTCAGCACGCCCGTGACACCGTCAAGCCCGGGTTCGAGGGAGGCCAGACGCCACTGACGCGACGCACTCCGAAGGCCAAGGGGTTCAAGAACCCCTTCCGGGTCGAGTACGCGGTCGTCAACCTCGACGTGCTCGACGCGTTCGAAGGCGGCAGCGAGGTCGATCCGGGCACGCTGCGGTCGCGCGGCCTCGTCGCCAAGCAGGGCCTGGTGAAGGTGCTCGGCCGCGGCCAGCTCACGAAGGCGCTCACGGTGCGCGCCCACGCGTTCTCCGCCGCCGCAGTCCGGGCGATCGAAGGCGCCGGCGGCCGTGTCGAGCGACTGCCGATGCCGTTCCGCCGGCGTCCCCCCGCCAAGGGGAACGCCCTCACCAACCGATAAGCTCGGCGCTCCGCCGCGAGAGGAGGTCGCGCCCCCCCATGCTCTCCCGCCTGCGGAACATGTTCCGGGTGCCCGACCTGCGGAACAAGATCCTCTTCACGCTGGTGATCGTCGGGCTCTACCGCGTGGGCGCCCACCTGCCGGTCCCGTTCATCGACTTCAACGCGATCAAGGACCTCCAGAGGCAGTCCCAGAACACGGGGGTCGTCGGGTTCCTCGACCTGTTCTCGGGCGGCGCGATCACGAACGTGGCGATCTTCTTCCTCGGGATCATGCCGTACATCACGGCGTCGATCATCATGCAGCTGCTCGGGGTCGTGATCCCGAAGCTCGAGGAATGGCAGAACGAGGGCCAGGTCGGCCAGAAGAAGATCACTCAGTGGACCCGGTATCTCACGGTCGGCCTGGCGCTCGTGCAGTCGACGGGCTTCGTGTTCGCCCTGCACCAGGGCAGCAGCGGGCTGCTCGGGTTCGCCGGCTTCCAGGGCCGGGACCTCATCCCGGGTTTCAACACGCCCCGCGCCGCCCTCATCGTGCTGACGTGGACCGCCGGCACCGCCCTGCTGATGTGGCTGGCCGAGCTCATCACCCAGCGCGGCATCGGCAACGGCATGTCGATCCTGATCTTCGCGTCGGTCGTGTCGCGCCTCCCGGCGCAGGGCTCGTCGATCTACAGCGAGGGGAGCAAGTTCCAGTTCTTCACGATCATCGGCATCGGCATCGCGATGATCGTCGGCATCGTGTTCGTCGAGTCGGGGCAGCGCCGCATACCCGTGCAGTTCGCCAAGCGCGTCGTCGGGCGACGAATGTACGGCGGTCAGAGCACGTACATACCGCTCAAGGTCAACCAGTCCGGCGTGATCCCCGTGATCTTCGCCAGCTCGATCCTGTCGTTCCCCGCCCTGATCGCGACGGCGACCCCGTGGAAGGGTCTGCAGCAGTTCATCAACGACAACCTGATCCAGCGGCAGAGCTGGTTCTACATCGGCCTGTACACGATCCTCATCATCTTCTTCGCGTACTTCTACACCGCGATCGCGTTCAACCCCGCGCAACAGGCCGACATCATCCGCAAACAGGGTGGATTCATCCCCGGCATCAGACCGGGGCCGCCGACGGAGCGGTACCTCGCGAAGACCTTGAACCGCATCACGCTGCCGGGATCGCTGTTCCTTGCCACGATCGCGATCGCGCCACTGCTGGTGTTCGCGTTATGGGACATCAGACAGTTCCCCTTCGGCGGCACCGCGCTGTTGATCACTGTGGGCGTCGCGCTCGAGACGATGAAGCAGATCGACAGCCAGCTGATGATGCGCAACTACGAGGGCTTCCTCGCCTAATCGGAGTGCGCCGATGAGCAGAGGTCCCCGACTCGTCCTGCTCGGCAAGCAGGGCGCCGGGAAGGGCACACAGGCCGCCCGTCTCGCCGAGCGGTACGGCATCGAGCACGTCTCGACCGGCGACCTGTTCCGGGCCGCCGCCGCCGCCGGGACGCCGGCCGGGCGCGAGGCGGAGCAGTACATGAACCGGGGCGATCTCGTGCCCGACGGTCTCACCCTCAGGATCGTCGAGGAGCGCTTCGCCCAGAACGGCCTCGTCGATCAGGGCTTCGTCCTCGACGGCTTCCCGCGGACGCTTCCCCAGGCCGAGAAGCTCGAGGACGTGCTGGACGGGCATCCGCTCGACCTCGTGATCAACCTCGACGTGCCCACCGAGATCGTCCTCGACCGGATCGCCGGGCGTCGGGTGTGCGAGAAGTGCGGCACCACGTACCACGTCAACGCGCCGCCGAAGAGCGACTGGACGTGCGACGTCTGCGGCGGCCGGGTCGTCCAGCGTGAGGACGACACCGAGGACGCGGTCCTGCGCCGGCTCGAGCTCTACGCGGAGGAGACCGTCCCGATCATCGACTTCTACCGCAAGGTCGGGAAGCTCGTCGTGGTCGACGGCACCGGCGACGGTGACGACGTGTTCGCGCGGCTGGTGACGCAGGTCGACCAGCGGCTCAAGCCGCTCCAGACATGATCACGCGAAAGACCCGCGACCAGATCGCAATCATGCGGAGAGCCGGGAAGGTCGTCGCCGAGATGCACGAGGTCGGCATCCGCGCCGCCAAGCCGGGGGCGACGACCGCCGACGTCGACGAGGCGGCGCGCGAGGTGCTCGACCGGCGCGGGGCGCGCTCCAACTTCCTGGGCTACGGCAACCCGCCCTTCCCCGGCGTCGTGTGCACGTCGCCGAACGAGGTCATCGTCCACGGGATCCCGTCCGCGGACGTCGTGCTGCACGACGGCGACATCCTCTCGATCGACTGCGGGGCGATCATCGAAGGGTGGCACGGCGACGCCGCGATCACCGTGCCCGTTGGTGAGATCGACGACGAGTCGAAGCGGCTGCTCGAGGTCACCCGGGCCTCGCTGGAGGCGGCGATCGAGCACGTCACGTCGGACCAGCGGCTGGGCGACATCGGCGCCGCCGTCGAGGGCGTCGCCGAGCGGGCGGGGTTCTCGGTCGTGCGCGAGTACGTCGGACACGGGATCGGGACTGCCATGCACGAGGAGCCCCAGATCCCCAACTACGGCCCCCCGGGGCGGGGGCTGAAGCTCAAGGAGGGGATGGTGCTCGCCATCGAGCCCATGGTGAACACCGGTGGGCCCGAGACCGAGCTCCTGGCCGACGGGTGGACGGTCGTCACCCGGGACCGGCGCCGGTCGGCCCACTTCGAGCACACCGTGGCGGTGACCGCCAACGGCCCCGAGGTGCTGACGCTCCCCCGGTGACCGGCCGGGCTTCGCGTTCGCGCCGGGGGCGGAGACCCCGAATTCTCAAGGGTTCCGGGGGTCGGGTACACTTCTTAGTCGCCCCAGCGGTGCGCGTGATTCGTTTTGGCGCGCCCGATACCCCCGAGTCCGTAGGCGGTGGGAGCCCTGGCCAAGCCCAAAGACGACACGATCCTGGTGGAGGGAACGGTGGTCGAGCCGTTGCCCAACGCCATGTTCCGGGTCGAGCTCGAGAACGGGCACAAGGTGCTCGCGCACATCTCCGGGAAGATGCGGATGCACTACATCCGGATCCTCCCCGGCGATCGGGTGCAGGTCGAGCTCACGCCCTACGACCTCGGCCGGGGTCGCATCACCTACCGGTACAAGTAACGACGAGAAGCAGGAACGACGCGTGAAAGTCCGTCCTTCGGTGAAGAAGATGTGCGAGAAGTGCAAGGTGATCCGCCGCCACGGCACGGTGCGGGTCATCTGCACGAACGCGCGCCACAAGCAGCGGCAAGGCTAGGAGCACAGATGGCCCGCATCGCCGGCGTCGACATCCCCCGCGAGAAGCGCCTCGAGGTGTCGCTCACCTACATCTTCGGTGTCGGCCGCACGACCGCGCGCACCGTCGCCATGGCGACCGACATCTCGCCTGACACGCGGGTCCGCGACCTCACCGACGACGAGGTCGCCAAGCTGCGCACGTACATCGACCAGAACGTGAAGGTCGAAGGTGACCTTCGCCGCGAGGTCTCGCAGGACATCAAGCGCAAGATCGAGATCGGCACGTACCAGGGTGTCCGGCACCGGCGCGGGCTGCCCGTCCACGGCCAACGCACCCGCACGAACGCGCGCACCCGCAAGGGCCCGAAGAAGACGGTGGCCGGCAAGAAGCGGGCGAGGAAGTAGAAGAGATGGCGAAACCACCCCCGGGCGGACGACGGCCGCGGCGGCGCGAGCGCAAGAACGTCGCCTACGGCACCGCGCACATCAAGTCGTCGTTCAACAACACGATCATCTCCATCGCCGACCAGGAAGGGAACGTCATCGCCTGGGCGTCGGCGGGCAACGTCGGCTTCAAAGGCTCGCGGAAGTCCACACCGTTCGCGGCGCAGCTCGCGGCGGAGACCGCGGCGCGCCGGGCGATGGAGCACGGCGTCCGCAAGGTCGACGTGGTCGTGAAGGGGCCCGGATCGGGGCGCGAGACCGCCATCCGGTCGATCCAGAACACCGGCATCGAGGTCGTCGGGATCAAGGACGTGACGCCGATTCCCCACAATGGCTGCCGTCCGCCGAAGCGGAGGCGAGTCTGATGCGCGGATCAAACGGCGGCCGGCTGCCGTACTGCCACTTCCATCCGAAGCGGAGGCGAGTCTGATGGCGCGCTACACGGGCGCGGTCTGCAAGCTCTGCCGTCGCGAGCGGATGAAGCTGTTCCTCAAGGGCCCCAAGTGCGACACGATGAAGTGCCCGGTCGAGCGCAAGCCGTACCCGCCCGGCCAGCACGGTCGGGGCCGCATCCGGGAGAGCGAGTACCTGCTCCAGCTGCGCGAGAAGCAGAAGGCGCGCCGCATCTACGGGCTCCTCGAGCGCCAGTTCAAGAACACGTACGAGGAGGCGACGCGGCATCCCGGCATCACCGGCGAGGTCCTGCTCCAGATGCTCGAGCTCCGCATCGACAACGTCGTGTTCCGCGCCAACTTCGCCGCCAGTCGCAACCAGGCGCGTCAGCTCGTGCGTCACGGGCACGTCACCGTGAACGGTCACCGCGTCACGATCCCGTCGCAGCAGCTGCGCAAGGACGACGTCGTCGAGATCCACCCGAAGTCGCGCCAGATGATCGTGCTGCGCCACAACCTCGACACGCTCGACCGGGCCGTCCCGGCGTGGCTCGACGTGAGCAGCGCCGACTTCAAGGCCACGGTGCGGGACCTTCCGCTCCGCGAGCAGATCGACGTACCCGTGCGCGAGCAGCTGATCGTCGAGCTCTACTCCAAGTAGCCCCAGCCTTCCGCAGCCCACCCCCACCGACCACGAAGAAGTGAGATCGCCATGCTGATCATCCAGCGTCCCGAAGTCGAAGCCGCCGACCCCGAGGGGAACGTCCAGACCTTCACGATCTCCCCGCTCGAGCCCGGCTTCGGCCACACCCTCGGCAACTGCCTCCGGCGCACGTTGCTCTCGTCGATTCCCGGCGCCGCCGTGAGCCAGGTCCGGTTCGACGAGGCCCTGCACGAGTTCGACGTGATCCCCGGGGTGAAGGAGGACGTCACCGACCTCATCCTGAACCTCAAGGACCTCGTGCTGCGGTGCGAGTCGGAGGAGCCCGTCACGCTGCGCCTCGACAAGCGCGGCCCGGGCGACGTCACCGCCGGTGACATCCAGACCACGGCCGACGTCGAGGTTCTCAACCCCGAGCTGCACCTCGCCACCGTGAACCAGCGGGGCCGGCTCGCGCTCGACCTGACCGTCGAGCAGGGCCGCGGCTACTTGTCGGCCGAACGCAACAAGCGCACGTCGACGATCGGCGTGATCCCCGTCGACGCGATCTTCTCGCCCGTGCGGCGGGTCGCGTTCTCGGTCGAGCCGACACGCGTCGAGCAGGCGACCAACTACGACAAGCTCAGCCTCGAGGTCGAGACCGACGGGTCGATCTCGCCGCGCGACGCCCTGGCGTCGGCGGGTGAGACGCTCCGCAACCTGGTCAGCCTGGTCGCCGACCTCTCGTCGGAGCCCAAGGGCCTCGAGCTCGGAGAGGTGTCGCCGATCACGGCGGCCTCGCCTGATCTCGAGCTGCCGATCGAGGAGCTCGACCTGTCGGAGCGGCCGCGCAACTGCCTGAAGCGCGCCCGGGTCGACACGATCGGCCAGCTGGTGCAGAAGTCCGAGGACGACCTGCTCGCCATCACGAACTTCGGCTCGAAGTCGCTCGAAGAGGTGCTGCAGAAGCTCGACGAGCGCGGCCTCTCGTTGCGCGTGAAGGAGTAAGGAGCCGGCCATGCCCGCCCCGCGCAAGGGCCCGCGCCTCGGCGGTGGGCCCGCCCACGAGAAGCAGCTGCTGGCGAACCTCGCCGCGCACCTGTTCGAGGCGGGCGCGATCACGACGACCGTCGCCAAGGCCAAGGCGCTCCGCCCGTACGCGGAGAAGCTGATCACGAAGGCAAAGGGCGGGAGCGTGCACCAGCACCGCATCGTCGTCGCCCGCATGCACGACAAGCAGGTGGCGCACAAGCTGTTCGCCGAGATCGCACCCCGCTACGCCGACCGCAACGGCGGCTACCTGCGCATCCTCAAGCTCGGCCCGCGCCCCGGCGACGCCGCCCCCATGGCCCGCGTCGAACTGGTCTGATTCTCTGGTCGCGCAAGCTGGCGCTTGCGCTCCGCCGACAGAGAGCGTGATCCGGCGCCGGGCGAACCCCGGCGCCTGCCGGAGGTGCCCTTTCAAGTGACCCTCTTCGAGAGCGAAGACGGTCCGGCCAGGGTGAAGCTCGTCGTCGCGTACGACGGCACCGGGTTCCGCGGGTGGGCCGAGCAACCTGAGGTCCGCACCGTCGAGGGAGTGCTCGCCCGGGCGCTCGAGCGGTTCTTGCGCCACCCGCCGGGGCGATTGTCCTGCGCCGGCCGCACCGACGCCGGCGTGCACGCGTGGGGGCAGGTCGTGAGCTTCGACGCCGAGCCCGGCCTCGACCCGTGGCGGTTGCAGTCCGCCGTCAACGGCGCCCTCGCGCCCGAGGTGGTCGTGCGTGCCGCCGACGTCGTCGAGGCGGACTTCGACGCCCGTCGCTCGGCGTGCTGGCGGGCCTACCGCTACACCGTGCTGAACCGCCCCGTCACGGACCCGTTCCTCTCCCGGTACGCCTGGTGGGTGCCCACCCCGCTCGACGTGCGGGCGTTGCGGCTCGGGGCAGACCCGTTCGTCGGCGAGCACGACTTCGCCGCCTTCTGTCGGCAGGGACCAGAAGGCTCGACGACGACCCGGCGCGTCCTCGAGTCGCGCTGGCACGACCTCGGCGACGGAGTGCTGCGCTACGACATCCGCGCGACTGCGTTCTGCTGGCAGATGGTGCGATCAATCGTCGGCACGCTCGTCGAAGTCGGCAGCGGCAAGAAGCGGCCCGGCGAGCTCATGGGCATCCTCCGCGGCAAGAACCGCTCGCACGCCGGCCCGCCCGCGCCGCCCGAGGGCCTCTGCCTGTGGGAGGTCGGTTACACGTAGTCGTCGGCCCTCCGGTCCGGCGGTACCTTTCCCGTATGGCGCGCCGCGGATCCGCGCTCGATCCCGAGGTGGCCCAGTTCCGCGAGATGTGGGCCGACGAGCTCGGCGGCGCCGCGCTGTATCGGGCGCTCGCCGACCACGCCGACGAGCACCGCCGGCCGATCTTCCTGGCCCTGGCCGAAGCCGAGGAGCGCCATGCCGCCCACTGGGCCGAGCGGATGCGCGAGGCGGGGATCGTCGACCTCAAGCCGCCTCGCCTCCCGTTCCGCATCCGGGTGCTGCGCCGGCTGGCGCGCCTCGTCGGCACGGAGGCCGTGCTCCCGATCGTGCTGCGGGCGGAAGCTGCCGACGCCGACAAGTACCGCAGCATTGCCGCCGCGCCGGCGGCGATGGCCGCCCAGGAGCAGATGCACGGCAAGGTCGTCGCGGCCATGCGCGGCGGCAGCACCGCCGGCGGGCGCATCGCGGCGGCCGAAGGACGCCACCGGGCCGGGATCGGCGGCGCGCTGCGCGCCACGGTCTTCGGCGTCAACGACGGGCTCGTCTCGAACTTCTCGCTCGTCATGGGCGTTGCCGGCGGCACGTCCAACAAGTCGATCGTCGTGCTCGCCGGCGTCGCCGGGCTCGTCGCCGGCGCGTTCTCGATGGCGTCCGGCGAGTGGGTCTCGGTCCGTTCGCAGCGGGAGCTGTACGAGAACGAGCTGCGCATCGAGGAGCAGGAGCTCGCTGCGTTCCCGGAGGAGGAGCGCGAGGAGCTCGAGCTGATCTACCAGGCGAAGGGGGTCGACCCCGCCGAAGCCAAGGCATTGGTCGACAACATCATGTCCCGACCCGACGTCGCCCTCGACACGCTCGCCCGCGAGGAGCTCGGGCTCGATCCCGGCACGCTGGGTTCGCCGTGGGTCGCGGCGGGCTCGTCGTTCGCCGCCTTCGCCACCGGTGCGTTTCTCCCGGTGTTGCCGTTCTTCTTCTCGAGCGGCGCGGTGGCCGTCGTGACGTCCGCCTCGCTGTCCGTGCTCGCGCTGTTCGGCGTCGGGAGCGCGATCTCCGTCTTCACCGGACGCCACGCCGGCCGTTCGGGGTTGCGTATGGCCGTCATCGGCATCCTCGTCGCCACGGCGACGTTCCTGATCGGCAAGCTCGTCGGCGTCGGTGTGAGCTGAGCCGGGCTCGGCTCAGCTCTCGCCCAGGTACAGGAAGCTGTAGCCCTCGTCGCGGAAATGCAGGTCGGCGTCGCGGAGCGCGACGTCCCAGTCGCCCCGCACGGTGGGATCGTTCTCCTCCATGCCGTGGTCGGCCACGAGCAGGAAGGCGGTGTCGTCGAACGCGCCGGCGCGCTCGACCGCCGTCAGCACCTCGCCGAGGCGGGCGTCGCAGTCGCGGATGGCCGCCGCCGCGATCTCGGAGTGCGGGCCGCCCTCGTGGAAGGCCGAGTCGGTGAGAGTGAAGTTCACCCACATGAACCGGGGCTTGGGATAGTCGACGTCCCGGTAGTGACCACTCCAGATGCCGGCCGCCTGCTCGACGCACATGTGGTCGACGATCGTCGACCACGAGTAATCCTTCGACGGGCGGACGAACCGTTCCGTCGCGTGCGGCAGGCCGTCGGGCGACTGGGGGATCGGCGGCACCTCGCCCCGGCGGAAGAAGTCGAAGGTCGAGTAGTCGGCGCCCGGGTCGGCGGGCTCGTTGACCGACGCCGTGAAGCCGTCCGGCCACGTGCGGTGGACCGCGTCGTGGATCGTCTCGACGCCGGGCGTGAGTGTCTCCATGGCGGTGGGCCAGGTCGCCGACGAGTTCGTGATGATCTGACGGCCACTGCGCCGGTCGTACCACGCGTTGTTGAGGATGCCGTGGTGGCCCGGCAGGCGGCCGGTGAGGATCGAGGTGTGGTTCGCGAGCGTCACGGTCGGCAGCCCGGCCATCGCGCCGTGCGTGTAGGCGGTGCCCATCTCGAGCAGGCGCGCCACGTTCGGCGCTTCGCCGGCGGCGGCCATCGCGTACAGCACGTTGGGGTTGGTGCCGTCCCACAGGAACCCGACGACGTGCCGCGGTCGCCCGCCCGCGAGGTCGAGTACGTCGTGGCGGACTTCGCCGTCCTGGCCGCGGACGTACGCGCCGTCGTCCGCGGGAGCGAGGCCGAGCAACTCCGCGACCGTGGGGGCGACGTCGACGAGGCGCCCCGCCCGGGGCACCA
>Ga0075433_10002057_pt1 | contig 15205 bp, 7 predicted proteins | sample RhiMethybrSRZTD2_FD_75299 | JGI IMG/M metagenome (GOLD analysis project Ga0075433, IMG submission 75299) | Populus rhizosphere microbial communities from Tennessee, USA - Rhizosphere MetaG P. TD hybrid SRZTD2 | ecosystem: Host-associated > Plants > Roots > Rhizosphere > Soil | place: USA... | reverse complement strand
GCTCGACGCTCACGATCGGCGGGGAGCGCGTGATCGACGGCCAGGTGTTCTCGGCGGTCGTGATCATGGTGGCGCTCACCACCCTGGTGACGCCGCCGCTCCTGGTGTGGAAGCTGCGCGGCTCCGTCTGAAAACGCCCGATGGCTGCGTTGCGCGGGCGGCTCCTCGCTCCCAAGTGGCCTGAAGGCCACATTTCCGCTCGTCGCTCGCCCGCGACGCCTTGCCCTCGGACGCTTTCAAACGGAGCCTGGCCCGGGCGGGATCGGTTGACCCGCGCGCCCGAGGCGTGTTGAGTGAATCCATGACCCGTCTCTTCGTGCTCGACGCGATGGGCCTCGCCTATCGCGCGTACTACGCGTTCATCCGCCGGCCGCTCGTGAACTCGCGCGGCGAGAACGTGTCGGCGATCTTCGGGCTCGCGAACTCGATGCTCAAGCTCCGCGCCGACCACCAGCCCGACTTCTGGGCGCTGGCGTGGGACGGCCCCGGCCCCACCTTCCGGCACGAGCGCTTCGCGGCGTACAAGGCGACGCGCAAGCCAATGCCCGCCGATCTGCTCTCCCAGATCCCGGCGCTCGAGGACCTGGCCTCTGCGCTCGGCATCCCGGTGCTCGAGATCCCCGGGGTCGAGGCCGACGACGTGATGGCGACGCTCGCCGCGCGCGGCGAGCGCGAGGGACACGAGGTGGCGCTGGTCACGAGCGACAAGGACATGCTGCCGCTCGTCACGGAACGGGTCCGGATCTTGGCGCCCGCGACGCGCGACGATTACGCGTGGGTCGGACGCGCCGAGGTGATCGAGAAGTGGGGCGTGCCGCCCGAGCAGCTGCGCGACGTGCTCGCGCTGATGGGCGACACCAGCGACAACGTGCCGGGTGTGAAGGGTGTGGGGGAGAAGACCGCGGTCGAGCTGATCCGCGAGTTCGGATCGCTCGACGCGCTGTACGGCCGGCTCGGCGAGGTGAAGAAGGAGACGCTGCGCGTGAAGCTCGCGGCGAATCGCGAGCAGGCGTACCTGTCGCGCGAGCTGGTCACGGTGAAGACCGACCTCGCGCTGCCGTGGGCGATCGCGGACCTGCGCCGCGGTCCGATCCGCCGCGACGCGCTGCTTGCGTTCGCGCAGCACCACGAGCTGGCGCGGCTCACGAACCTGGCGGAGGCGGAAGGAGTCTCGGACGAGGCGGCCGGCGCGGCGCCGCCCGGGCGCAGCGCAGAGCGCCGCGGAACGGCGTCCGAGACACCGGCGCCCGGCGTGAGGCTGGCGGCGCCGCAGGCCGCGCGTCCCGGCGCCGGGACGTTGCCCGTGCCGGGAGCCACGCCAATGCTGGGCACCGCGGGGGCATCGCAGCCGCGCGCGACTGCGCTCGCGAGCGTGCCGCCGGCATCCGCAGCGCCGCCGGTTGCCGCGAGGCCGCCGACACCGCCATTCGCGAGCGCCCCCCCGGCGCCGGCGGTCCCGGCCGCGCCGCCGGCCGAGGCCTTCGCGGCCGCGCCGCCCGCGATCTCCACCGCCGGGCTCGTCATCCAGGAGACGCTCGATCTGTGGTCGAGCCCGGCGGCGACGGACGAGGCGCAGCGCGAGCGCGAAGCGCTCGAGGCGGCGCTGCACCAGGTGCTGGCGCGCTCGCTGCACGGGCTCTCGCTCCTGCCGGTGCTGGAAGGTCGCGAGACCGAGCGCCCGGGCCCCGTGGGCTTGGCACTCGCGGCGCGCGACGGCACCGCTTGTTACCTGCCGCTGCGCCACGAGGCGGGCCCCAATCTCGTCGCTTCGAAGGCGCGCGAGTGGGTGGCGCACGCGCTCGCGGATCCCGGCACGCCCAAGGTCGGGCACGACCTCAAGGCCTGCCTGCACGCGCTGGCCCGCGTGGGGTGGCCGCTCGCCGGGCTCGAGTTCGACGTCCACGTCGGCTCGTTCGTGTGCGATCCGGTGCGCGACCACTCGCTCGGCGCCCTGGCCCGCGACTTCCTGGGGCTGGCGCTGCCGCCGCTCGCGCCTGCGCCGGCGCGCGGCAAGCCGCGCGCCCCGCTCGCGGCGCAGCCGGTGCGCGAGACCGCCGCCGCCGCGACGCAGCGCGCGGCCGCGCTCTTTCCGCTGGCCGATGCGCTGCGCGCGCAGATCGATTCGCGCGAGCAGGGGCCGCTCTACCGCAACATCGAGCACCCGCTGATCGAGGTGCTGTACGAGATGGAGCGGGAGGGCGTCCTGCTCGACCGCGCGGTGATCGCGGAGCAGTCCGCACGGGTCGCAGCCGAGATCGAGCGCCTGCACCGCGAGCTGGTCGAGCTGGCGGGGGAGGCGATCAACTTCGAGAGCGGGCCGCAGGTCGCGCGCGTGCTGTTCGAGAAGCTCGGCCTGAAGCCGGGCGGCAAGACTCCGGGCGGCGCGCTCTCGACGCGCTCGGACGTGCTCGAGGAGCTGGGCCGCGCCCACCCGTTTCCCGCCCGGCTGCTCGACTACCGCGCGCTCACCAAGCTCAAGTCCACCTACCTCGACGCCCTGCCGGCAGCCACCGACCCGCTCGATGGGCGCGTCCACACCACCTTCGAGCAGGCCGGCGCCGCGACCGGGCGGCTCGCATCGTACGACCCCAACCTCCAGAACATCCCGATGCGCTCGCCCCAGGGCCGCGCGATCCGCCGCGCGTTCATCGCACCCCCGGGCCGCGTGCTGGTGGGCGCCGACTACTCGCAGATCGAGCTCCGGGTCATGGCCCATCTCTCGGGCGACGCCCAGCTCATCCAGGCATTCCACAGCGGCGAGGACGTGCACGAGAGCACGGCACGCCGCGTGTTCAACGTGGAAGGCCCGCTGGATCCCGCGCTGCGCGCGCGCGCCAAGATCGTGAACTTCGGGATCATGTACGGCATGGGCGCGCGCAGCCTGTCCGCCCAGATGGGGATCGGGCTCGAGGAGGCGCAGGATTTCATCGCCCATTACTTCCGGGTGTACGCGCGGGTGCGCGAGTACCTGGATCAGATCGTCGCCGAGGCGCGGCGGCGCGGCTACGTCGAAACGCTGCTGGGCCGGCGCCGCTACCTGCCGGAGCTGGCGAGCGAGCGCGGCGGCGAGCGCGCGCTCGGCGAGCGCGTCGCGATCAACACGCCGATCCAGGGATCGGCCGCCGACCTGATGAAGCTCGCGATGATCCGCGTCCGCGGTTCCTTGAAGCAGCGCCACCCCTCCGCTAGATTGCTGCTCCAGGTTCACGACGAGCTGCTGCTGGAGTGTCCGGCCGAGGAGGCGAGTGCTTTGTCGGAGCTGGTGCGCGCGGAGATGGAAGGCTGCTTCGAGCTGAGCGTGCCGCTCCGGGTGACGGTCGGCCGCGGCCCGACGTGGTTCGATGCCCATTAGGCGAAAGGCGTCGGGCGACGGGCTCTTCATTCTCGGGTTGATCGGGCGGGCCGGCAGCGGCAAGACCACCGTGGCGCGCGCCCTCGAGCGCGAGGGCGCGCACGTGATCGAGGCCGACCGCGTGGGTCACGAGGTCGCCGACGGCGACACGGAAGTGCGCAAGGCGCTGGTCGCAGAGTACGGTCCCGCGATCTACCGCGCGGACCAGACGCTCGACCGAGCGCAGGTCGCGGCGCGCGTGTTCCGCGATCCGGCGGCGCGCGGCCGGCTCGACCGACTCGTGCACCCGCGCATCGTGGAGCGCATCCGCGACGAGATCGGCCGGCTTCGGGAGCAGGGCTTCCGCGGCCTGGTGGTGGTGGACGCTGCGCTGATGCTGCGCTGGGGCTTCGAGCGCGAGTGCGACGCGGTGATCGCGGTGGTCGCGCCCGAGGCCGAGCAGGTCGCGCGGCTGGCGCGCGGCCGCGGCTGGAGCGAGGCCGAGGCGCGCGCGCGCCTGATGGCCCAGGATACGAACGAGGAGCTGAGCGCGGGCGCCGACGTCACGCTCGACAACCGCGGCACGACCGAGGCGCTGGTCCGCAGCGCGCGCGCTGCCGTGAACCGCCTGCGCGCGGCGGATGCGCTGCCGCGCGCCGGACGAGGAGAGACATGCTGACCTCCGCAGAGCTGCGCAAACGACTCGACCAGACCCGCGAGACGCTCGAGGGTTTGCGGAGGTACCTTTGACGTCGAGGCGCGCGCTCGCGAGGTGAGCGAGCAGGAAGAGCGCATGGCGCAGCCGGGATTCTGGGACCGCCCCGACGATGCGCAGAAGACGGTGGCGCGGCTCAAGCGCGCCAAGCGCACGCTCGACGAGTGGGGGGCGCGCGACCAGTCGCTGCGCCATCTCGAGGAGCTGCTCGAGCTCGCGGAGGGCGAAAGCGACGAGAAGCTGATGGGCGAGCTATCGCAGGAGCTCGAGGGCGTCGAGCGCCAGGTGGGCGAGCTCGAGCTGCGGAGCCTGCTGTCGGGCGAGCACGACCGGCTGGGCGCCCTGGTCTCGATCCATCCCGGCGCGGGCGGCACCGAGTCCCAGGACTGGGCGCAGATGCTGTACCGCATGTACATGCGCTGGGCCGAGCGGCGCGGCTACGCGACCAGCATCCTCGACTTCCAGCCGGGCGAGGAGGCCGGGATCAAGGACGCCACGATCGAGATCGACGGCGAGTACGCGTACGGCTACCTCAAGGGCGAGAGCGGCGTGCACCGCCTGGTGCGGATCTCGCCCTACGACGCGGCGCAGCGCCGCCACACCTCGTTCGCCTCGGTGTTCGTCTTCCCGATGGTGGACGACACGGTCACCGTGAACATCTCGCCGCAGGACCTGCGGATCGACACCTTCCGCTCGAGCGGCGCGGGCGGCCAGCACGTGAACAAGACCGAGTCGGCGGTGCGCATCACGCACCTGCCCACCGGCCTCGTGGTGCAGTCGCAGGCGGAGCGGAGCCAGCACCGGAATCGCGACTTCGCGATGAAGATCCTCACCTCGCGCCTGTTCGTCTACTATCAGGAGCAGGAGCGCTTGAAGACCCAGGCCATCACCGCCGTCAAGAAGGACATCGACTTCGGCAACCAGATCCGCTCGTACGTGATGCAGCCCTACACGCTGGTGAACGACCACCGAACCGAGCTCAAGGTGGGCGACGTGCACGCCGTGCTGGACGGCGAGATCGACTCCTTCATCGACGCTTCGCTCAAGAAGGGAAGCCAGTCGTGATCCCGGCGCACATCTTTCGCGAGTACGACATCCGCGGGCTCCACGCGACCGAGCTGACGGACGAAGCGGCGACCGCTGTGGGGCGCGCGTTCGGCACGCTGATCGCGGAGCAGGGCGGCGCCACCGTGGCGCTCGGCCGCGACGTGCGGCCCAGCAGCGAGCGGCTCGAGCGCGCGGTGGAGAAGGGGATCGTCTCCACCGGTCTCGCGGTGCAGAAGACCGGGGTGGTGCCGACCCCCGCGCTCTACTACGCGGTCGCCGCGCGCCGTCTGGACGGCGGGCTCCAGGTCACCGGCAGCCACAATCCTCCCGAGTTCAACGGCTTCAAGATGACGCGCGCGAAGCTGCCGCTGTTCGGCGCCGAGATCCAGGAGATGAGGGAACGGATCGCGGGCGGCCGGCTGCGCAGCGCGCCCGGCGGAGCGATCGCGGACCGCCCGGTGCTCGAGGAGTACCGCGCGATGCTGATCGATCGCCTGAAGAGCCCGCGCGGGCTCACGGTGGTGATGGACTGCGGCAACGGCTGCGCCGGCACGGTGGTGCCGCAGGTCTTCGAAAGCATGGGCCACCGCGTGTTCCCGCTGTTCGCCGAGCTCGACGGCCGCTTCCCGAACCATCTGCCGGATCCCACGGTGCCGAAGCTCTTGGTCGACCTGCAGCGCGAGGTGAAGCAGCGCGGCGCGGATCTCGGCATCGGGTTCGACGGCGACGCCGACCGCATCGGCGCGGTGGACGGCAGCGGGCGCATGGTGTTCGGCGACCAGCTGCTCGCGCTGTTCGCGCGCGACGTGCTCACGCGCGTGCCGGGCGGCGAGATCATCTTCGACGTGAAATGCTCGCAGGGGCTGGTCGAGGACATCGCAGCGCACGGCGGGCGGCCCACCATGTGGAAGACCGGCCACTCGCTCATCAAGAGCCACCTGCTCGAGACCGGCGCGCCGCTCGCCGGCGAGATGAGCGGGCACATGTTCTTCAGCGAGGGATACTTCGGCTTCGACGACGCGCTGTTCGCCGCGGGCCGGCTGCTCCGCTTCATCGCCGCCAGCGGCCGCACCCTGGGCGAGCTGGTGGATTCGATCCCGCACTATTTCGCCACCCCCGAGACCCGGCTCGCCTGCCCCGACGACCGGAAGTTCGAGGTGGTGGAGACCCTGAAGCGCGAGTTCGCCGGACGCTACCGGGTGATCGACATCGACGGCGCCCGCGTCGAGTTCGGGGACGGCTGGGGGCTGGCGCGCGCGTCGAACACCCAGCCGGCGCTGGTGGTGCGCTTCGAGGCGCGCACACCCGAGCGGCTCGAGCAGATCCGCTCGATGTTCATGGAGCCCCTGCGAAAGCTCGGCGTTGGCGAAGCCGCGGTCGGGCACTGAGGCTCGCGCCGCCCGCGCCCTGAAGCTCCCGCGCGAATCCGCCGGCCGGCCGCTGCCGCGGAGCTTCTACGAGCGCCCGGTGCTGACGGTGGCACGCGCGGTCCTCGGGCGCATGCTGGTGCGGGATGCGCCGGAGGGCCGCGTCGCCGGGCGCATCGTCGAGGTCGAGGCCTACAGCGACCGCGGCGATCCCGCGAGCCACGCGCGCGCCGGACGCACCGCGCGCAACGCCGTGATGTTCGGCCCGGCGGGGCACGCATACATCTATTTCACATACGGCATGCACCATTGCCTGAACCTGGTGACCGGCCGGGCGGGCCGCGCGGCCGCCGTGCTGGTACGGGCGCTCGAGCCGGTCCTGGGGCTCGATGTGATGCGGCGCCGGCGCGGCGCGGTCCCGGAGCGCAAGCTGGCGAGCGGCCCGGGGTGCGTCGCCACGGCGCTCGGTCTCACCCGCGCCCACGACGGCTGTGACCTCACGCGCGGTCCGCTGTGGGTCTCGGATCTCCCCCCGCGGCGCGGGGGTCACCGCGTCGCGGCGGGTCCGCGCGTGGGGATCCGGGTGGGGACGGAGCGCGCATGGAGGTTCCGGCTCGCGGGGCATCCGTCGGTCTCGGGGCCGCGCGCCTAGCGGGGCAGACGCGCCGCGGGGCGGGTCGTACCGGTCCGGCCCCCCGGGCGCGCCCTTGATTCCTCGTTGACACTATTCGCGACCGTTTCTAGTATGCGCCCGCCCCAAGGCACCTCGTTGACCGAGCGCGGCTTCCGGCGAGCGGGGCCACTTCTTTTCCGCGCGAACGCCGGCCGATCCTGGCAGAAACGCAGGAAGGAGTGTGGATGCACCGACGATTCGGGGTTCCATGGAGTGCGCTCGCGATCGCCGGCGCGACGATCGCGCTGGCCGGTTCTCCCGTGGCCGCCCAGCTTTCCGGCCCGACGATCGGGCAGCTTCCCGACCCGCTCACCCGCAGCCCGCGGCTCGTGGGGGCCGGCCGCCTCGAGCTCGTGATTCCCGATCGCCACAATCGGATCAACCTGTGGGACTACTGCGGCAACCCCGCGGGCCTCGCGATGGACGACAGCGCATCGGTCCTCTACTTGAGGCCCACGACCTCTTCCGCATCGTCGGTGCAGGATTTCTCGGACCTGGTCGGCGCGGGCGAGCGGCAGACCTTCGCGGGCCGCGGCGTCCATCTCGGCTACGAGGCATGGCGACGCATCCCGGGGCTCAGCGTGTTCGGGGCGATGGGGGACGTCGGCGAGACGCGCGTCGATCAGCCCTTCACGCGCGACATCGAGCAGCGCAGCCTCTCGGCCCGGCCCAGCATCATGGCGCTGGTGGGGGGCCGCATGCCCTACTTCTGGAGCCCGCGTTTCCACTACGCGCTGCGTCTCATCTCCGGCCTCGAGACCCTGAACCAGGAGTTCCGCACGATCACCACCAACGCGGCCGGTGAGTACATCGACCGCGATGGCGTGCTGGGCGCACCGCCCAACCTCTTCACGCCCGACGAGATCGACGTGGACACGTTCGGCGGGGGCGTTTCGGCAGCGTATTCGTTCGGCCCTCTCGTCACCGCAGCGTTCTCGGTGGATGGCGTCCGCAACAAGTTCCACGGCAAGAACGAAGGCGATCGCTACGTCTCGGAGCGCGAGGAGACGCGACCCGCGGGGATCGGGCAGGCGTCGTTCGTGGGCCGCGTCGGCCGGAGCTTCGAGTGGGGCGCGGACGGGCGCGGCTGGCGGGCGAACTCGACCGAGACCTGGGTGTTCTCGACCTCGACCAACTCCGGCGGCGCGGGAGCCCCGCCGTTCGCGGGACGCGGCGACTACGTGCGCCACGAGGAAGAAGGGACGACGCTGCGCGCCCGCGGGCGCTGGGTGTCCGGACGGCTCGAGTTGGGGGGAAGTCTCGGTACCTCGTATCGAAAGATTACGCTCACGCCGCCGCCGATCTCCGACCTCAACTCCTTCAACCACTTCCTGAACACGACCTACTACCGGAGCAACGCCGACACCACGGTGTTTCCCGACAGCGTCGTCTTCAACGAGAGCCAGGACCGCGCCTGGGAGCTGGCGGGCGGGGCCTCGTGGCGCCTCACCAAGCGCGGCGCGATCGTGGGGCTCGAGTACCACCAGTTCGAGGTCAACCGCGACCAGACCATCACCGGCTTCAAGCCCCGGACGCTGTCCACCGATCCCGAGCCCGGGTCGTGGTCCTATTCGGAGACCGGCCCGCGCCAGACCGGCTGGAACGTTCGCGCCGGACTGGAGTACCCGCTCCACCCGATTCTCACGGGGCGCGCCGGGTACATCTATCGCTCCGATGACTTCGACGAGCTCACCCAGCAGAACGAGCAGGTCGCGAGCACCGCGACGGTCGGGCTCGGACTCTCGCCCGACGGGACCCGCTGGCACCTCGATGCCAGTTACGCGCTCGACTGGTGGCAGGCCGACTACGGCGCCCCCACGAAACCCCGCGGTACCCGGCAGATCGTTACCGCGGAGATCGCTTGGGTGTTCTGAGGTCCTTCCGCGCAGAGCGGCTGGCCGGAGGGGAGGGGTCCGGGTGCGAATCGGGGCCGGGTGCGCCCGTCGAAATCGGTCTTGACACGAACGGGTCACTGGCCGATATTGAACATTGCCGGGCGGTTGGTACCCCGAACTCTCCGTTCCCCCTGAGGGGCGCCATCGCAGTAGTCGACTACGTGCCACGCGAGGCATCTCGGACCGCTGGCCGACCCCCTGCCACGAATCCGCTCGCAGTGCGCGTTATTTCGCGCTCTCGTGCCCTGACGCAACCCGATCTTGGTGGTTGCGACGCGAATGGACATCGTGGCAAGATTCCGAACCGCATGGCGATCCCGGCATTTCCTCGAGCGAACTGGACTATCGTGAGGCGGCCGCGCGAGTTCCGGCTCGCCATCGCTTCCTGCGCCCTGCTCGCCTGCTGCGCGGCCTGGCCGGCGCGCGCGCAGGCGCCGGCCGGCCGCGTGACCGGCACGGTCACCGAAAAAGGCAAGAACCCCATCGAGTTCGCGAACGTCATCATTCTCGGCACGAAGCTCGGGACGATGACCGACGCGAACGGCAATTTCGTGCTGACCGGCGTCCCGGTCGGCTCGCAGCAGGTGCAGGTCCAGCCGCTGGGCTACGACAAGCAGGTGCAGGCCGTCCAGGTGAACGCCGGCGCCACCAGCACGGTCTCGTTCAACTTCGGCGAGTCCAAAGTCGTGAAGCAGATCGAGGAGATCGAGGTGCACGCCGCGCGGCGCATCGACACCAAGTCCTCGACGACCATGCAGAACCTGAGCGCCGAGAAGCTGCGCGAGATCCCGGTGGACAACCTGAAGGATGCGGTGGGCACCAAGGCCGGCGTCGTTGCGCAGGGCGGCGAGCTGCACTTCCGCGGCGGCCGCGGCGGCGAGGTCAAGTTTCAGATCAGCGGCGTCGAGGCCTCCGATCCGCTGCTCGGCCGCAGCGCGTCGATCGCCACGCTCGCGATCTCCGGCACCGACATCCTGTCCGGCGGGTTCGACGCCGAGTACGGCAATGCGCTCTCCGGCGTCGTGAACGTGAGCACGCGGGAGGGGACCGACCGTTTCGGCGGCGAAGTGCGCTGGGACACCGACCGCTACGGAGACCCGACCAAAACGTTCGACAACTTCGACCGGATCACGTTCGGGTTCGGCGGACCGACGCCGTTCAAGAACCTCACCTATTTCGCGACGTATGAAGGCACGTTCAGCGACACCTACCTGCGCTCCACGCTGACCAAGCCGAGCACGACGCTGCTCGACTTCCTGCAGTTCGGCAACCGGCAGAGGAACACCATCAACACCAACTTCAAGCTCGCGTACCGGCTGAACCCGAAGAACAAAGTCACGCTCGAAACCATCATGAATCACTCGATCGACACGCCGTACAACCACATGTGGAGCCGGCAGGGCTACGTGAAGGTGAGCTTCGACACCAGCGTCACGCCGTACCGCAAGCTCTACGGGACCTGGGCGGCGACCAAGGTGGACAGCACGTACGAGGCGCAGAACCTCCCGGACCACTATCCGACACTCGACGACAAGTACCGGCAGGTCACGGCGGTGTGGACCAACCAGATCTCCGACAAGTCGGTGCTCACGGCGCGGGCCTCGTCCTACAGCTTCAACACCGGCAACTCGGTCGGGCACCGGCAGCCCTGGGAGTACGACACCGAGAGCCCCAACTACTGGGCCGGCAACACCGTGATCGGGAGCGAGAACAATCCCTACTACGCGACCCACGGCGACTACCCGATCTACTCGCAGCGCTACTCCGGGACGCAGACGCTCAAGGCCGACTTCTCGACCCGGCGCTGGCGGCAGCACACATTCAAGACCGGCATCGAGACCCGTTACGACCACGTCAACGATCTCAACCTGACCCTGCCCAACGCCGAGTCGAACGGCGAGCCCGGCGGATCGCGGTCGGACTTCGTGAACTACGCGCCGCAGGGCTCGGCCTACGTCCAGGACCGGTGGGAATTCGAAGGCCTGGTGCTGAACGCGGGCGTGCGCTACGACGTGTTCACGCCGGGCGTGCAGGTCGATGACGCGGAGCTGGGCAGCGGCAAGCGCTACAAGCAGCAGTTCAGCCCGCGGCTCGGCATCGCCTACCCGATCTCGGACAAGGACGTGCTCAGCTTCCACTACGGGCGCACCTACCAGAATCCGGCGTACAACCAGGTGTTCCAGGCGCGCGGCCAGACCACGAGCCTGCTGACGCTGGGGAACCCGGACCTCGAGCCCGAGACCAACATCGCCTACCAGGCCGCGGTGCAGCACCTGTTCTCGCGCGACGTGTCGGGGCAGTTCGCGGTGTTCTTCAAGGACATCTACGGGCTGGTCACGACGCGTCAGAAGACGCTGCCCTCCGGCGACGTCGTGAACTACTACTTCAACGCCGACTACGCGAGCTCGCGTGGCTTCGAGGCCAGCATCATCAAGAGCTTCAGCCACAAGTTCTCGGCGGAGATCAACTACACGTACTCGATCGCCACCGGCGTGGCCTCCGATCCGAACTCGGCGCTCCAGTTTTTCAACGGCGGCCAGCTCTATCTGCCGATCTCCGAGCAGGCGCTCGACTGGGACCAGCGCAACACCCTGAGCCTCCAGTCGGTGGTGCGCGAGCCGGGTCGCTGGGGCTTCCGCATGCTGTGGCAGTACGGCTCGGGATTCCCGTTCACGCCCGCGTTCCTGAACGACCGGCGCCCGGACCCGGCGCTGGGGAACTCGCGGCGCTACCCGTCGAACGCGCGGCTCACGATCGACGGCGACAAGTACTACAAGATCTGGGGTCAGAACCTGACGCTCTTCTTCGACGCGCGGAACGTGCTGAACACGACCAACATCCAGCAACTGTCGTTCCCGGCGTTCCCGAACCAGAACGTGAACCGCTCCGGGGATGACTACACGATCTACTACACGCAGACCGGCCGTGCGGGAGGTGCGTACCTCCAGGACACGAACGGCGACGGCATCGACGACTGGGTCGGGGTGAACGATCCGCGGGTATTCGAAGAGGGCCGGAACGTCCGGCTCGGCGTGAGCGTGACCTTCTGATGGGCCGGCGAGGCGACATGAGGCGAGGACGCAGCGTGATGGGATTCGGTGGGACCGCGATCGCGCTGGCGTGGCTCGCGGCCTTTGCGGTGCCGGCGCTCGCCCAGTCGGGCGAAGGCGCCGCACCGGTGAAGCGCGAGTTCGAGGGCATCACGCCCGAGTCGGTGAACATGCTCTACCGCATGTACTCGGCCCAGCAGCGTGCGACCGAGCGGTCGGTCCGCGCCACGTTCGGGGGGGCCGAGTACCGGAACAAGGTCGGCCCCACCGCGGTGCCCGACATCTTCGGGCATGGCGCGGTGCTCACCGTCGGCAAGGTGGTCGAGAAGGTCACCAACTTCGGCTTCAACGGCAATCCCTTCATGAACACCTCGAGCGATCCCTCCGGCCAGTGGCCCGGCCAGTCGGGCGTCGAGTACCTGTTCGCTCAGACCATCGCCGTCGGCGCGGTAGATCCGGCGATCAGCCCCGGCGACCCGGTGTCGCGGCGGCGCGTGAGCTCGGGGATCGAGTGGCGGCCGCCATCGCTGGACCCCGAGGACCACATCTACCCCGCATACGAAGGCATCGTGAACGGCAAGCGCTTCGGGAACGACGACGGCGATCGCGACGAGGCAGAGCCGCTCAGCTACCTGCAGCAGAAGGTGGACGAGGACTTCCTGGACGGGCACGACAACGACGGCGACGGCAAGGTCGACGAGGACTACGGCGCGCTCGGCCAGCAGATGTATGCACTGGTGATGCGGGACGACACCGACGAGGCGATCCGCTTCACCCAGGCCGAGCCGCACGTGCCGCGCGGCCTCGAGATCCGGGAGCGGGCGTGGGCCTACTCGCTCACGGCGCTCGAGAACTTCAACGTGTTCGAGTACCAGATCACGAACGTCTCCGGGCACGAGCTCGACAGCGTCTACGTGGCGTTCCCGATGGACATGGACGCCGGACCGACCCTGGTCTCGAACTATTTCGCCGACGACCTCGACGCGCCGCAGTTCCCGAGCGGCCATTTCACCCTCGCGCTCCCGAACGTGCCGGACGCGCAGGAGCCGCGGCGGCAGACCGTGGTGCAGGGGGAGAACATCGCCGGCCATCCGGTGGGCACGCCGCTGTGCACCCAGCTCGACATCCGGATCAACGGCTTCTCGGTCGCCGACGACAACGGCGACGAGGGGAAAACGCTCGGGATCCCGACGTTCCTGCTGATCGACCACTCGATCGACCCGCTGGGGGTGAACGGGCCGTCGCGCGTCGGCTTCCGCGCGTTCCGCTCCTACGGCGGCGCCGAGCCGTTCATCCAGGGCGGGCCGCCGCGCATCGACCAGCAGCGCTTCGAGTTCATGAGCGGCCGGGCGGGCGGCGACATGAGCCCCGACCCGCACGAGAACATCGATCCCAACACCGGCTTCATCAACGCTGCGGGCGGCGACCAGAAGAACGACTACGGCGCCTGGGCGTCGATGGGCCCCTGGCTGCACCTGCAGTCCGGGCAGTCGATCTCGGTGACCATCGCCTACGCGGTGCAGCACGCGCGCGGCGACAATCCCTACGCGGAGGCCACGCTGTATCCGGCGGACTACGCGGCGATGAAGGCCGACTCCGCGGCGCACCCTCAGGAGTATCTGAGCCGCCAGGAGGACCTGTTCGCGAAGTATCCCCCGCTCAAGAACGCGTTCGACGCGCAGGTGGCGTTCGAAGGCGTGTGGGAGAGCCAGGTGGAAGGGATCGCGTCCACCGACTGGCACGGCCGCGAGGTCGGCATCCGGGGCGTGCACGGCGCGCCGCGCTACCAGCTGGCGGACTGCCGGGATCTGGAAGAGGGCGGCGGTGGACCACGCGACGTGATCGCGGACCAGTACACGTGGTTCGACTTCGATTGCAACTTCTGCAGCGGCGTGTGGCGGTACGGCCAGTACGGCGGGAACGACTGGCAGGGTGGCTTCCACCACAAGACGTGGAACGCCTCGGCGCCGCCGCCGAGCCCGGTGCTGAACACCGGCGCGGGGTACAACTACACCGACAACCCGTCGCGCCTGGTGGCGGCGTCGGGCGACCACAAGATCACGCTGGCGTGGGACAACAGCTCGCAGATCGCCCCCGATCCCGGCGAGATCCGCGGCATGCGCGCGGTGTTCGATTTCCGCGGCTGGAACATCTACAAGGTCTCGGGCTGGACGCGGCCGGTGGGCTCACCGGGCCCGGCCGAGAACCAGTGGGCGCTGGTCGCATCGTTCACGATGTTCGACTACCGCGACCCCGACGGGAACCCGATCCTAAACAACGCGATCGGCTGGACCGGACCGAACGACACCGGATCCCTGATCTACCCCAAGGTGCTCTACCCGGGACATCGGGACTCCGCCGAGGCACGGCTCCACCGCTTCGACCTGTGGGACCGCCAGAGCGGGACGATCCTCCATCCGGATCCCAACCTGCACTGCGTGCCGTGGACGCATTCCGACGCCTGCTACAAGGTGCTGTCGCCGGGCGACACGTGCGAGGCGAACTGCGGCCTTTCGGTGTTCCCGCCGAACCTGCCGGAAACGATGGTTCAGTACCCCGTCGGCATCTATCAATACGAAGACGACGAGGTGAAGAACGGGTTCATGTACTTCTACTCGGTCACCGCTTTCGACTCGATCTGCACCCGGTACCGGGCGGATGGAAGCTGCGGCCAGGGCCCGGACTCGACGCTCAGCAGCGAGGGACGCAAGTCGGCGGTCGAAGCAGAAGGCGTGACGCCGCAGGCTTCGACCCAGACCGGCAAGGACAAGGTGTGGGTGGTGCCGAACCCCTACAAGGGATACCAGGCGATCACGCAGCGACCCTCGACCTGGGACCTGACGCCCAACGCGACGGATCCGACCGGGACGCACATCGACTTCATGGGGCTGCCGCCCGGGCAGTGGACGATCCGGATCTACACCGTGGCGGGCGATTTGGTGCAGGAGCTGCGGTCGAGCGACGCGGTGAACCAATCGCTGCGCGGGTCGGTGACGGGCTCGAACGGGCAGACCTACGCGGGATACAACCGCCAGCAGGACACGGCGAACGACGGGCAGGCGCGGTGGAATCTGATCTCCCGCAACGGGCAGGACATCGTGAGCGGGGTGTACATCTTTACGGTGGA
>Ga0075433_10002056_pt1 | contig 15205 bp, 11 predicted proteins | sample RhiMethybrSRZTD2_FD_75299 | JGI IMG/M metagenome (GOLD analysis project Ga0075433, IMG submission 75299) | Populus rhizosphere microbial communities from Tennessee, USA - Rhizosphere MetaG P. TD hybrid SRZTD2 | ecosystem: Host-associated > Plants > Roots > Rhizosphere > Soil | place: USA... | reverse complement strand
AGCCCGGTGAACCTGATCGTGTCGCTGGGGCCGGTGATGGTCACGGTGCCCAACGTGCTGGCCGACACCGACACCGTCGCGAAGCAGAAGATGGTCGCGGCGCAACTGGGCTACAACCTGACCTACAACTCGAGCGCGGTGGTGCCCGTGCACGGCATCATCAGTCAGGATCCCCAGGGCGGGCAGAGCGTGCCGCAGGGAACGATGGTGAACATCGTGGCCTCGAGCGGTCCGACGGTCACGCTCGTCCCGAACGTGGTCGGACAACTGCGCGCCGCGGCGGAGACGGCGATTACGACGGAGGGATACATCGTCGGCCTGGTGACGCAGGTCACCCATGCGAGCGTCCCGGCCGGCGCCGTGATCAGCCAGAACCCTCCGGGCGGTTCGAATGCGCCGCCCGGCACCGCCGTCGCGCTCGTGGTGTCCCTCGGACAACCGGTTCCGACGCCGGTGCCGAACGTGGTCGGACAGCCGGAGGCCGACGCCACACAGGCGCTGACGACTGCGGGCTTCAATATCGGAGCGATCACGCATCAGAACGACCCGCAGGTGCCGCTGGGTGTGGTCATCAGCCAGACGCCGGCGGGCAGCGCCATCGCGCTGCGCGGATCGGCGGTCGACCTGGTGATCTCGCTGGGATCGTTCATCCCCGGCGTGCCGCACTCGCTCGACCTGCAGGTCAACTCGCTCGTCCTCGGCGCCGGCGCCACGACGACGGTCACGTCGATCGTCGCCGACGGCTTCGGAACGCCGGTGACACCGACGCCGCCGATCACCTACCAGATCATTCCGGCGGCCGGAGCGCTCGGGACGCTGCCGGCGCTGGCGGGCGGACAGCTGTCGACCGGGGCGGACACGCGCGGCTCTTACACGCTGCGCGGCACGGTCGACGGCACGGGGATCGTGACCGACCGGACGCTCGTCGTCCTCAACGGCGCGGCGGGAGCGAAGAACGCCGCCCAGTTCATCAAAGTGGCCACCGCGGAAGCCGCGATCGCGAAGGCCATGGGCGGCCTGCTGGCGGCCTATCAGACGCCCGGAACACCGGCGGATGTCGCGGCACTGCGGACTGCGATGGCGAGCGCATTGACGACGATGCCGATCACCGGGAAACAGTCGGTGACGCGGGCCTCCGCGGTGGCGCCGGAGAAGCTCTTCCTGCCGTCGCTCTCGCAGGTCATCGCGGGGGGCTATCCGCTGACGCCGGCAGACACCGCTTTCGGCAATCTGATCACGCAAATCAACGCGAAGGTGACGCAGATCACCGCGTTCTACAACGCCCTGAGTACGGATGGCACGGCCGGTGCCGCCGATTCAGTGCAGCAGCTGAACGCGTTGAATACGGAGCTTGCGGCCCTCGAGGTACAGCTCCGGAACGCCAACCCCACGCCGCACGCCGCCGTGCGCTATGGGTCGCAGATCAACCAGCTGATGACGAGGACGATGCCGCTCTACCTGCATGCGGCCACCAACAAGGTGATCGCGATCTCGCAGCAGTACCCGGATCCGGCCAACCTGCCGGCGGGGGTTGCACGGATGCAGGGCGCGACGCCGTTCTTCGTGGCGATGAATGGCGCCGGGCCGTTCATGGCACCGGAGGCGTTCTACGGACGCACGCGGCCCGCGTTCTTCTTCCTGCTCGGCATGTTCGGCGGGTCGAGCATTCAGATGCAGATGATCCAGAAGATGTATGGCGAGGTCATGCATGAAGTGGATCAGATGATCGGCGTGCTCATCGTCCACGGGATCCTGTCGCACTTCATCGGAACCGGCGTGGGCGACCTGGTCAGCGGCGCCTCGCTCTCGTTCCACGTGCCCAACGCGCCCGGCAGCACGATCGAGGGCTTCGGGTTCGGGACCAACGCCGGTGATAACGAGACGTGGTTCATCGGGCCGCAGGCGTTCCAGGAAGTGGAAAACCTCGTCGATACCGTGAAGGACGCGTTCAACGGCCTGCAGCAAAGCTACGAGGATTGCGTCCAGGCGATACAGAACGGACAGGCGGCGTTCTGCAATACCGACGGGGTCACCGACTTCTTCGACAAGATCGAAGGTGCGGTCTCTGCCGCGCAGGCGGCGTACGACCTCATCCATACCCAACCGAGCGCAGCGATATTCGGCTGCGTGCTCGACGACAGTTCCGGGTGCCAGTCGCTGGTCTTCGGCGGCGGGTTCCCGGACGTGAACACGACACGGTTCCCGTCGCCGGTGATCGTCCTGCACCGGAACTGGCTCGCCGGAGGCTGGGGCCTGGGGATCTTCAACTTCATTCCGTAGCCCATCGGTCGACGGGACGAGGGCGGGGGCGGGGTCTTCGGACCCCGCCCTTTTTATTTTCCGCGGGTCGCGAGGAAGGTTCGAAGAACGGCGGCCGACGTCGCGAAGGCGATGCCCTGACCGTTCGCGACGAGACTCGTGGTCGCGCCGATCACTTCGCCGGCGAGGTTCACCACCGGCCCGCCGGAGTTGCCGGGGTTGACCGCGGCATTGATCTGAATCCGGCGCGCCAGATCGGGGTTGGCGGAGATCGCGCCGGGCGCTGCGCTGACGATCCCCGCGGTCGCGGTCGTGCCACCGCCAAACGGATTGCCGACCACCACGATCCACTCGCCCACTCTCGGCGGCGCCGCCGCGATCGGCAGCGGCGGAAGCGGCTGTCCGATCTCGAGGAGCGCGAGATCGTCGTCCTGCCGCGCCGCGAGGAGGCGGGCAGGCTGCCGGCCACCGCGGGACGTCACGAAAATCTGGGCGGTGAGCGCCTGCGCGACGTGGGCGGCCGTCACGACGAGATCGCGGGCGACGGCGAACCCGGAACCGAGGGTCTGTTTCGCGTAGCCGACCGCGACGATCGACGGGGTCACGCGCTCGACGATCGCGACGAAGTCGGGCAGCGAGCTGAGGCGTGCGGGCCGCGCGGCGCATGCCGCCGAGCCCACGAGAGGAACGCCAGCCGCCAGCATCCGCGCGAACCGGCGGCGGGAGATGCGGACGGGTCCTTTCGGCTCGACGATCACGTGGATCAGAAGCCGACGACGCGGCGGGCGTAAGCGTTCACGATTCCCCGCGCGTCGGTGACGAACGCGCTCGTGAACGGCGCCGACGACGGTGCGTCGAGCGCGCGCCGGTGCTTGACGAGGATCTCGGACAGGACCATGCCCAGCACTTTCCCCTCGCCTTCGTAGAGGTGCGCGGCGTGCTGAAGTCCGGCCTTCGACTTCTCGAACTCGCCGCTCATGGATTCCAGGCGCGCGGCGCGATCGAAATTGAACGACACGTAGCCGCGCACATCGTCCAGGAGCGCCGCGACTGGATTGTCGCCGGCAAGACCTGCGCGTGCGATCGCCGCCTGGCGATCTGCGTCGACCCTCATCGCTCCGGCCTCGGCGATCTTCCGGAGTCCCGCCGCGCGGTAGCCGGGAACGAGCGGCGTGTGCCGCAGGAACAGCTCGTTGTGGAAATCCCACGTGTAGTTGCGATCGAGGATGTAATAGCCGTCGAGCAGGCGGCGCAGCGCGCGGCCATAGCCTGTGAACGCCGCGTCGAGCGAAGCCGTCGAGGCGGGCATCACCAGCGGGCCCTCCGGAACCGCGACGCGATCGAGGCGATATCCGCTGCCCTGCTGCTGCGGGTCCATCAGGAAGCTCGGGCTGCCCTGATACGCGCCGGGCCGGTTCTTGTAGCCGGCGTACAGCCCGAACGACGCGGCCACGCCGACCAGCAGCAGAATCAGCGCGGACCGCTCGGACCGCGCCCGGCGGGTGGACGCCTCCGCCGCGGACGAGGGGCGCAGCGAGCCCCACCACAGCACGGCGAGCACCATGAGGATCAGCGTCCCGACCATCAGCGCGCCGAGAAACGCGACCGCCATCCCAATCTCGCAGACCAGCAGCGTCGCGGCGAGCAGAGCGCTGCCCTCGCGCGCGCGTCCCTCGGCAATCAGACGAAGGCCGGGAACGAAGGAGAGAAAGATCGAACGCGATCGGATCTGCCGGCAGGAGTACGCCGATCGCGCCGCGAGCACGACGACTCCAACCGGCGTCGCGAAGATCGCCGCCAGGATGAGGTCGGTGATGACCCGCATCTCGTTGATCGACAGGTTGTCGATGATCTGATCGCCCTGCGTGATCAGCGGAAAGAGCAGCCATGGCCCGGCCAGCGGCAGCGAGACGACGAGCCGGTGCTGGCGGTGCAGCGCGACGCCTGCCGCGGCGATGAACGCCAGGCCCAGCAGGCTGACGAACTCACCGCCGTCGATCAGATAGTGGAGCCAGAGGTTGGTTTCCGCGAGCGCCATGGCGAGCACGAGGAGGCCAAGGCCGCCGGTAGCGGCAAAGAGCCACGCCGGCGGACCGGACGGCACACGCCGGTCCGCGGGAAACTCGAGCTGCCGGGCGGTGGCGGTGCTCACGGCTTGAACCCGATCACCAGCGAGTGCGGGTTCGGCGGCGGCAGATCGCGGACCTCGACCTGCCCGAATCCGGCCTCCTTCATCCAGGCGGACATCTCCGTCTTCGCATGACAGGTGCCGTGCTCCGCCATCAGCATCATGTTCAACGCGAAGTAGGTGGCGAAGGGCGGGCTGTTGCGGTCGTCGTTCTCGAAGAACACGTCGCTCACCACCGCCATCCCGCCGGGCACCATCGCGTCGAAGACCTTGCGCAGGAGCATGCGGCAGGTCGCCGGCGTCTCGCGGTGCATGATCCCCGACAGCAGCGCCGCGTCATACCCCTCGCCGAAGGATGCGGACTGGTAGTCGCCGCTCCTCAGCTCGATCCGATCGGCGGCGCCGTGCTCGGCGACGATTTCGCGCGTGACCTCGAGCACGCCGGGAAGATCGAGGACGGTCGACGTCAATCCCGGGGTCTGGCGCACGAGGACGATGGAGTAGGTGCCCGGACCGCCGCCGACATCGAGCAGGCGCTTGCGGCCGGAGAAGTCGACGTTGTGCGGCAGGACCGCGCTGATCCCCCGCGCACGCTCGTGCATCGCGTAGACGAACGCACGCGTCTTGGCCTTGTCCTCCCCGAGCACCGTCTCATGGGCCATCGCGGTGCGGCCGGTGCGCACGGTGTCGGCGAGGTTGCCCCAGGCCGGGTAGAGATCCTCCGCGAACTTCAGGCCGTGGGCGATGTACGCCGGACGGCCCTTGACCAGGTAGGCATCCGCGACGGCGGTGTTCCTGAAGCGATCGCCCTCGCGCGTCACCAGTCCCTCGGCGGCGCAGGCCTCGAGCAGCAGCCGCGTCGGTTCGGGCTGCGTGCCGCACGCACGGCTCAGGTCGTCCGCCGACATCGCGCCATTCGCGAGCGGCGTGAACAGATCGAGCTCGGCGGCGGCGAAGAGCGCCATCGACGAGCGATACGCCAGCGCGAGCCGCATGACGAGTCCCGGGTTCGGAAGGGCCGCCGCAGCGGCGCGAGCGGACGAATCGATCATCTCGAGGACACTCCTGGGGTTCGAGCGCGAGGATACCTGCTACGCGCATTCCGTGCCAATGGACGCGTGGGCCAGCACAGTGGCGCAGGGCCAGCGGCCACGAGTCTCGTCTGTCGACATTTCAGCCAGTCCTGAGCAGATGTCGGCCTCCAGGCCGATCAGGGCCCGACCGGATGCCACCTCGGGAGCATGGCAGGCAGACAAATGGCCTGTCGCAAGCAGACAACGGACCGCCCGTCACCAGCGGCGACGACGGGAATCGGGTGGCACTTCAGTTGCTCGATTCCCCAGGCATCGCGGCTGTACGCGTGTGCGCGAACTGACTACTTCCGATCCAGCTGATGTTCACACCACTGCTCGCGGCCTTCGTGGTGGCCGCACAAATGTCTGCCGCGCCCGCCCCCAGCGTCAGCGGCATTGTCTACGACCAGCAACGCGCGGCGATTCCCGGGGCCCGCGTCGAGATCGTCTGCGGATCCGATCGGCGCAGTCTGACCGCCAGCGGCAACGGCGAATTCTCCGCAGCCGCGCTGCCTGCCGGTCCGTGCACCATCGCCGCCGCGGCCCCGTCCTTCGAAACGACGACGGTGCAGCTGCGGCTGGTGGAGCACGCAGACGTGGCCCTCGTCCTGCACGTCGGCGGGGTCGAGACCGCGGTGACGGTCACGGCGAGCCGCGGTCTGCTGCAGCAGGACTTCGACGTGCCCCGGTCGGTATCCACGACGACGCATGCCGATATCGAGTCGCGGCCGTATCAGCTGCTTCCTCAAGTGCTGCGCGAAGAGCCTGGGATCCTCGTCCAGCAGACCACGACCGCGCAGGCATCGCCGATCGTCCGTGGTTTCACGGGACAGAGCAACGTCTACCTGCTCGACGGGGTCAGGCTGAACACGTCGTCCTGGCGCAGCGGACCGAGTCAGTACTTTTCCTGGCTGGATCCCGCGGCCGTCGAACGCATCGACATCGTCCGAGGCCCGGGCTCGGTGCAGTACGGCAGCGACGCCCTCGGCGCCACATTCAACGTGCTGACGAACGTGCCCTCGTTCACGGCTTCCGGCATTCGCGTCGGCGGGAGCATGGAGGCGAGGCTGGGGACAGCCGATCGCAGCCGCGATGGCGCGATCGATCTGATGCTGCAGGCGCCGCGGGTCGCGATCCGCGCCGGGCTGGGCTCGCGCGATGTTCATGCGTTGAGGGCGGGACGGGGACGCGATTCCCATGCGGCGATCACCCGGTTCCTGGGTCTGCCGTCGGACACGCTCGGCCCGAGCCTCCGGGACTCCGGGTTCATGCAGAGCGGGGGCTACGCGGCCGGCAGCATTCGCGCCGGCAGCCGGGCCACCGTGAATACGCTGTTCGTGCACCAGAACCAGGACGGCGCGAGCCGGTACGATCGCATCTACGGCGGCGACGGTCTCTACCGCAGCGGCTTCGATCCGCAGACGCTCGACTTCCTGTCGGTGCGGTACCGGCGTCAGGCCACCGTCGGGTTCGATGAGCTCTCGGCCGCGCTGTCGCTCAACCGGCAGTCGGACGGCCGATTCGAGCAGACGCGGCCGACGGCGGTCCTCGACGCGCAGCGCGCGGTCACCACCTCGTACGGATACCAGGTCGAAGGCGGCCGGCGTATCGGATCGCGGCACCGCATCGGCTTCGGCGCGGAAATCTATGACGAAGCGATCGGCGCCTCGCGCGAGCAGCGCGATCCACGGACACAGGCGACGCAGCGGGTCCGTCCCGACATCCCGGACGGCACGGACTACACGACCGCCGGCGTCTTCGTGCAGGACGTGGCAGAGCTGGTCCCGGGCCGCCTCTCGGTTCAGGGCGGGCTGCGGTACGGCCGCTTCGCATTCGCCACCGCGGCGGATCCGGCGCTGGCCGTGACCTCGGAGCACGTGGCGACCCACGCGGTGACGTTCGATGCGGGGGCGGTGGCAGGCTTGACCAGGCAGCTCCATCTGGTACTCAACGTGATCCGAGGGTTCCGTGCCGCCAACTCCGCCGACCTCGGGAGCATCGGTCTGAGCGGCGGAGGAGGGTTCGAAATCTCGCCGTCGACCGCGGCCAGCCTCGGCGGCGCCGTGGGCTCGTTGGCCGGCGCCGGCGCCGTATCGACCGGACAGGCGGTGCCAGCGCTCGGCCCGGAGGTCGCCTATACCTACGAGACTGGTCTGAAGTTCCAGAGCAGCCGCGTCTCGGCCTCGGTCACCGGCTTCCACATCGACTACCTCGACACGATCCAGCGGCGCGCCGTGGTCTTTCCATCGACTGTCGTCGGCGCGACGATCTCGGGATACACGGTCGTCCGGCAGGACGAGAACGGGCTCGCGTACATCGCGCAGGATCAGCGTCCGATCGGGACGCGCGTGAACGTCGACCGCGCGCGGATTCGAGGGTTCGACGCGGAAGCGACATGGCGTCCGACGGCGGGCTGGCGCGCGCGCGGCTACTATTCGGTCAGCAACGGCCGGCTGAGCACGCGCGAGTTCATGCGCCGAATGCCGCCGCCGCTCGGCGGGCTGGCGCTGCGGTGGAGCGCGATCGACGAGCGGCGCTGGCTCGAAGGGCTGGTCACCTTCGCGCAGGAGCAGCATCGCCTCAACGCCGGCGATCTCACCGACGCACGCATCGGCGGCACGCGGACGCGCGCCGCGATCGCCTCGTACTTCAACGGGACCGCCACCGACCTGGGGCTGGTCGTCAACGGCGTCCTGGTCGCAACGGGAGAAAACCTGGCGGCGGTGCAGACTCGCGTGCTGGGCACCGCGATATCGGCGCCGCTCTTCACGTCGCAGCCGGGATTCGTTGTCTTCGGACTGCGCGGGGCGTGGCGTGTCACGTCGAAGGTCGAAGCCATGGCGATCGGCGAGAACCTGACGGATCGGAACTATCGCCTCTACGGATCCGGCGTCGATGCCCCGGGCGCAAACCTGCAGCTGCGGCTGCGTTATCGTTTCTGAGCCATGCGCTCTGCCGTCGTCGCGCTGTTCCTCGCCGAGACCATGGGTCTGGTCGTCCTTGCGCCCCTGGCTGGTCTGTTCACGGCGGTGCGCGTGCGATCGCGGTGCGCGGGGCTGGAAGCGGCCACCCCTGCGTCGAGGATGCTGGCCGGTGCCGGGTGGCTCGCACGCGGCGTGCTGACGCCCGTCAGCCTCGCGATCGCGGCATCGATCGTCATTGCGCTTGCGATCGGCGCCTTTGTCGATACCGCCGCGTTGTGGAGGTTCCACGCGGTGCTCCTGGCGGCGGCGATGGCGCTGGCCATGGTCGGCGCCGTGTGCGCGTCGACGTTCCGGGAACCGCTCGACGCCGTGGCCTGCGCGATCGTGATTTCGGCAACCGTGGCGGCGGGGGTGTTCGTGGCCGGGCCGGCGCTCGATAATATTCCGCGTCAGCTCCTCGAGCCGATGCTGCTCGTCAATCCAGTCGTCGCGACCGCGACGGCCGGGAACATCGACATCTTCCGGATGCATCCGCTCTATCAGCTGTCGCCGCTGGCACACCGGCAGGTCGACTACGCCTCAGCTTCGGCCGCGTTTGCCACGCATGCGGCAATCGCGGTGATATTGCTGCTGGTCACCGCGCGCCGGTCGAGCGATAAAGGCATCGCGATCTCAGTCGAAAGGACATCTTCATGAATCGTTGGTCGTTCCGCGTCAGTTGCGTGTTTCTCGCCGGTGCCGTCGCCGCGGCGGCCGCCGGCCAGGGTCGCGCGGGCAACGCCTCAGGCGGGGGTCTGTCGTCCGCCACGCGTCAGAAGCTGATGCAGAGCCTGGGACGCGGCGCCGAGTACCTGCGGCAGCAGCAGGGCGCCGACGGCATCTGGGAAAAACATCCCGGCATCACCGGCATGGCGGCCACCGCGCTGCTGCGTCAGCCGGGGACCATGCCCGCGGCGCAGATGGCGGTGGCGGGCAAGTCGCTCGACGCGCTCGCGAAGCTGGCGAAGCCGGACGGCGGGGTGTACGAGAAGATGATTCCGCACTACATCACCGCGGTCTCGGTGATGACGTTCGTGGCCGGCGGCCGCGCCCAGGACAAGCCGCTCATCGAAAAGGGACGCCGCTACCTGGCCGAGCACCTGCTGGACGAAGGCGAGGGTGTTCCGCCGTCGGACAAGTTCTACGGCGGCATGGGATACGGCGGCACCAGCGACGGCGGCCGCGCCGACATCATCAGCCTCGAGTACGGGCTTCGCGCGATGAAGGAAGCCGGTCTCCCGGCCGGCGATCCAGCCTGGGACAAGGCGATCAAATTCCTGCAGCGCACGCAGAACAACAGCGAGACCAACGACCAGACCTGGGCGACTACGGACGGCGGGTTCATCTACTACCCGGGCTTCAGCCAGGTCCCCGGCGGCACGCAGTCGTACGGCAGCGCGACCTACGCGGGCGTCATGAGCTACACCTGGGCGAATCTCAAGAAGACCGATCCGCGCACGCAGTCGGCGCTGAAGTGGATCCGCAACAACTACACCGTCGACGAGAACCCCGGCCTCGGACAGAAGACGCTCTACTACTACTACATGGTCTTCGCGAAGGCGCTCCAGGCCGCCGGCGAACCGGTCATCGTCGACGCGAAGGGCGCGAAGCACAACTGGCGTGAAGAGCTCGCCGCCAAACTCGTGAGCCTGCAGCATCCGGAAGGCTACTGGGTGAACACGGACAAGGCGGAGATGCAGGACAACAAGGTGCTCGTCACCGCCTTCACGATGATGGCCATCGAGTCGATTCTTCAGTAGGCGCCGTGCGCGACGGGACTGGTGCGCGGGATCCGGAGCGATGTTCACGATCTTGATCGCCGGCATCCTCGCTGCCGGTCTCGTGCAGGGTCCCGCGCCGACGCCCGGGTCAGGGACGAGCCGGCTGCGCGCCGAAGCGGGCCTCGGCGGCTTCGCCCGCGCCGGGCGGTGGACGCCGGTCCGGGTCGAGGTCGACAACGCGGATCACGATCTGGATGGGGAGATCGTGGTCGAGTGGGGCGACGCGCGCGTCCATCGCGCCGTGAACATCCCGGCGCCCTCGCGCACCGCCATCGAGCTCTACGTTCGAACCGGCGACGTGCGAGGGTCGATGACCGTGCGGCTCGTGTCGAATGGCGCGCCGCTCTCGTCCGTGGAGATCCCGATCCGCATCCTCGCAGACGAGGAGCGATTGGTGGTGTGTGCCGGGGCGGAACCCTCCGCAGCCGAGAATGGGCTGCCGTGCACGGCGACGGTGACCCCCGAGGCGCTGCCGCGATCGCTGCGGGGCTACGTCGCCGCCGATGACGTGCGGCTGCAACCGGGCGCTGAAGCGAGGCTGACCGTCGCGCAGCGAACCGCGCTTCAGCGATGGCGCGCGTACAGGGAGCTCGATGCGGAGGGCCTGCTCACGCAGGCGCCCCGCGCTCCGCTGGCGGGCGCAGTGGCAACCGGTGTGGATCGGCCCACGCTCGTGGCGGCCGGAACCGCCGTCGCCGCGCTGCTGTGGGCGGCGTGGATCTGGACGCGCAGCCGTGGTGCTCCGCTGCGGGCGTATGCCGCGCTCGCCGGCGCCGTCATGCTCGGCGTCGTGGCTGCGACAGTCGCCGGGCGGTTCGGCCCGGGAGCGGAAATCAGGCTACGGCATGCCACGACCGTCCAGCAGGTTGGCGATGGATCTCTCGTGGCGATGCGCGCAACTCTTGGCTACCCGGCGTCCGGGGCGTACGCGATTCGGGCCCTCCGCCTCGACGGCGAGCTGATGCCGCGCGCCGGCGCCGCGGAGCAATGGCTCGACGCCGACGGCGCTCCGATCCGGCGCGGCGTTTTCGGTCGCGGCGCCCGCGACCAGATCGACGTCGACGGCGTCGCCGACTACGCGCCGTTCCAGGTGACGGTGGAGAACGACATCGTTCGCGTCCACAACCGCTCGGATCTGCCCCTCACCGACTGCGAGTTTCCCGAGGGCTTCTCCGAGACGCATGCCGGCCAGCTTGCGCCTGGATCATCGGTCTCGGCCAGGACGGTCGGTGCTATCGCGGTGCCGTTCTTCTCGTGCGTGATGCCGGAACCGCCCGTGGCGTTCTCGGAAGCGCGCTTCCCGGTGCGCGTCGAAGGGACCGCGATCGTTTCCGTGAAGCTGCCCGGCCAGTCGCGGATTTCCGCGATCGAGTGACGATTCCTGATGCGCTTGCTGACCGCTCGTGAGCTCGTCGTCGCGACTCGAACGCCCGCTGTCCCCTTCGCCGGCCTGGTGGTCATGGGGCTGTCGACGGCATTCGTGGTGGCCTGGGCGCCTGGCGTGCCGATGCTCGCGCCGATGAGCCTGTACGATCAGACGCTGGCGGTGCAGTGGGTAGTGCTCGCCGTTGTTCTGCCGTGGACGGCCGTGCGCAGCTCGCCGATGGATCGCGCCGATGCCGTGGGGCTGTTGACCGCACTGACGCGTCTCTCACCTGGATCGGCAGTTCTCGCCAAGATCCTCGGGTCGTTCGGCGTGTCGATCGTCGTCATCCTGGCCGGACTGCCGGCGCTGGTGCTGGCGCAGCAGGCGGCGGCGGTGCCGATGTTCGGCGTGCTCGTCGATCTGCTCCTGCTCGCGGGCCTCGCGCTCCTGGTCGCCGTTTCCTCTACGGCGTCGATCCTGATCGCCCGCGACGGGTTGCGCGCCTGGCTCTCGGCCTCGGTTATCGTGTTCGGCGTGATGCTCCCGATCGCCGCCTGGACGCGGCACGTCTCGAGCCTCGGTCTCTTCAGCTCCGCGGCCGGCGCCGCGGGCACGCTCGGTCTCTGCTCCATGGCCCGATCCCTGATCTCTTCCCATGCCGACTGACGACGCGAAGCGGCGGCTGACATCAGCCCTTCAACGCTTCCGGCGCCGGCTTCGATTGAGGGCGTTCGTCCTTGACCTGCCGGTCAGCGCGGCGCTGGCAACGGCCGTCGCGGCCGCGGTCACCGTGACTCGTTCGGAGGACCTGTCCCTTCGCGCGTGGGCTGTATCGCTTCTGCTTGCGATCCTGGCGGCGTATCTCGTTGCCGTGATCCGGACGCCCTCGCTTGCCGCGACCGCGCAAGTGGTCGATCACGAGCTGCGATTGCAGGATCGCGCGGTGTCCGCGCTGCAGTTCTCGGAGTCCACGGATTCGATCTCGCGTCTTGTCGTCGCGGAAGGTGCGGCGCGGCTCGAGGACCTCCCTGCATCGCGCCTGCCGCTCACCTTCCCCGTAACAGCGCGATGGCTGGCGATCGGGACGAGCGTCCTGTGTGCGGCCGTGGTGCTCTCGCGCATGAATCAGCAGTCCACCGATGCAGGTGCAGCGAGGACCGGTCCGGCCACGGCAACCGCCTCCGGCGGTACGCGTAGCCCACGCGACGGCGTGGCGACGCCGGATGCGCCGAAAGGCCAGGCGAGCGTCCCACCCGCGTCGTCACCAGGGGCCGCCGCGATCCCACCGACGCGACCGGCTTCAGCAGCGGGCACGCCGTCAGCCGGTGAAAGCAGCGGGCGCGGCCAAGCTCCGGCCTCGAAGCCGCCGGCGGATCCATCGATCGAGTCTGGATCCGCACCATTGACGCCGGAAAGCACCAGCCCGAACCGCGCGCAGGCTGGCGGAGCGGCTGGGGGCGCGAGTCGGGGCGACGGCGGATCGAAGAACGGGACCGCGGCCCTGACCGCGGGAGGCCGGGGCGCCGGCACACCCGGCGGGCGTGAAGACCTGGCGGGCGGAGCCGGCGGCACGATCGGCGGCAGGCAGGCTGTGCCGCTTCAACCGAACGACGCCGGCAATCGGCGGACTGCCGCATACGACGCGGCCTACAATCGCGCGGAGGCGGCGACGGCGGCGGAGCGCGTGCCGTTCGCGCTGCGATCGTACGTGCGGGCCTACTTCCTCTCCATCCGGCCGGCGTCACGCCAATGACCGTCAGCGAACACGCACTCGAGCAGGCGGCGCTCTTCCGGGACTGCTTCACGCAGCTGCGCGGCGAGATCGGACGCGTCTTCGTCGGCCATTCATCCGTGGTCGATCAGCTGCTGCTCTGTTTCTTCTGCCAGGGTCACGGGTTGATCGAGGGCGCGCCGGGTCTCGGCAAGACGCTGCTGGTGCGCAGCCTCAGCGAAGCCCTGAGCCTGCGATTCGCGCGCGTCCAGTGCACTCCGGATCTGATGCCCGCGGACATCACCGGCACGAACGTGATCGTCGACGCCGCGGAGCGCCGGCAGGGATTCACGTTCCAGCCGGGTCCAATCTTCGCGAACATCGTGCTCGCGGACGAGATCAACCGCGCGACGCCGCGGACGCAGGCGGCGTTCCTGGAAGCGATGCAGGAACGTCACGTCACCGTCTTCGGCACCACGCACGCGATCGCGCCGCCGTTCTCGGTGTTCGCGACCCAGAACCCCGTGGAGATGGAGGGCACGTATCCGCTCCCGGAGGCGCAGCTCGATCGCTTCTTCTTCAAGCTGACCATTTCGGTCCCTGAGGTGCACGAGCTCGCCGAGATCATGGCGCGGACCACCGGCGACACGGAGCCGCGCGTCAGCCCGCTGTTTGGCGCCGACACCGCGCTGTCGCTGTTCTCGCTGATCCGCCAGGTCAAGATTGCCGACCCGGTGCTGAACTACGCGCTCCGGGTCCTGCGCGCGACCCATCCCCAGGTGGCCGGGGCGCCGGACAGCGTTCGGAAGTACGTGCGCTACGGCGCGAGCCCGCGCGGCACACAGGCCATGGTGCTGTCGGCCAAGGCGCTGGCACTGCTGGCCGGGCGCTTTCACGTTGCCGTCGAGGACCTCGAGCAGGTCGCGCTTCCTGCGCTCGCGCATCGCATCATCCGGAATTTTCAAGCCGAAGTGGAGCACGTGTCCGCGGAGACGATCGTCGCGGACGTGCTGGCGGCCGTCAGGAAGTGACTGATCCGATGTTGTCCGCAGACGAGGTGCGACAACTCGAGGCGCTGGCGTTCGGGACGGCGGCCGCCGCGCCGGCGGCGAATCCGGCGGGCGCGCGAGTCGCGAGAATCCGGGGCTTCAGCACCGAGTTTCACGACTTCCGGCAGTACCAGCCCGGCGACGATCCTCGTGCGATCGAGTGGACGATCTACGGCCGGCTCGGCCAGCTCGTCACCCGCACCTATCGCACCACCGCGCACCTGCAGGTGCATCTGCTCGTCGACGCGAGCGCTTCGATGAGCATCGGTGTGCCGGACAAGCTGTCGTGCGCCACGAAGATCGCGGCGCTGCTCGCCTACGTTGCGCTCCGCGCGCGCGACGCGGTGGGCCTCGCGACGTTCAGAGACGGAATCGGGGAGCGTCTTGCGCCATCCGCCGGCCGATCGCAGCTGTTCCGCATCTTCGCGGCGCTCGGCGGCACGACGGCGTTCGGGCAATCAGGGATCGGTACTTCGCTGATGAACTACGGCGCATTGGAAGGCGGACCCGGTCTGGCCGTCGTGATCTCGGACTTCTTCGATCCCGGCGGCGTGCTCGACGGTCTGCATTTCCTGCAGCATCGAGGGCTGACGCCGGTGATCGCGGAGATCGTGGCAGACGAGGAGCTCGATCCGGCGGTGCAGAGCGACGTCGAGCTCGTGGACATCGAAGCACCGTCCGCCGAGCGTCTCTTCGCAGACCAGGCTACGGTCGCCGCATACAAGGCTGCGCTGGCCGAGCATCGTGCGATGCTTCGCCACTACTGCGACAGGCACGCGCTTCCCTCGCTGCACCTCCGCTCGTCCGCCACCTTCCCGGAGATGCTCGAAGCGTGCTCACGCGCCGGGTTGTTCCTCCTCCAGCGATAGCGCATG
>Ga0075433_10002055_pt1 | contig 15206 bp, 14 predicted proteins | sample RhiMethybrSRZTD2_FD_75299 | JGI IMG/M metagenome (GOLD analysis project Ga0075433, IMG submission 75299) | Populus rhizosphere microbial communities from Tennessee, USA - Rhizosphere MetaG P. TD hybrid SRZTD2 | ecosystem: Host-associated > Plants > Roots > Rhizosphere > Soil | place: USA... | reverse complement strand
GTGACGCCGCTCCACATGGACATGACCAACTACGACTTGATCGAGGTGGTGCGGAAGTGGCTCCCCGGCGACTGACCGGGGTGGCGGATACGTACGCGGGATACCGCGCCCGGCTGGTCGAGACGCTGCGCGCCCGGGGGATCTCGGACCTTGCCGTCCTCAAGGCGTTCGCCGAGACACCGCGCCACCTATTCGTGCCGCCGGCGGTGCGGCACCGCGCCTACGAGGACACGGCGTTGCCGATCGGCAACGGCCAGACCATCTCGCAGCCGTTCACGCAGGCGCGCTATCTCGCGGCGCTCCGTCTCAAGGGCAGGGAGCGCGTGCTCGAAATCGGGACCGGCTCAGGGTATCAGACGGCGCTGCTCGCGGCCCTCGCGGACACCGTCTTCTCGGTCGAACGGGTGGAGGCGCTCGCGGTGGCGGCCCAGCGGGCCCTGCGCGAGGCCGGGATCACGAACGTCTCGGTGCTGTTGGGCGACGGCACGTTGGGATGGAGCGCGTACGCGCCCTACGACGCCATTCTGGTCACCGCCGGCGGCCCGGAGGTCCCGCCGCCCCTGGTGGAGCAGCTCGCTCCGGACGGTCGCCTGTTGATTCCGGTGGGACAGCACGGGGCGCAGACCCTCACGCTGGTCGAGCGCCTGGGGCAGGGCCCCACCTCCGAGGTACGCCGCACGCCCCTGGGCGCGGCGCGGTTCGTCCCCTTGCTGGGAGAGCACGGCTTCGATGCTTGACTCGTTCATCCAGTGGCTGCTGGACCTGTTCCGTGGGATGGGCTATCCCGGCATCGTGGTCCTCATGGCGGTCGAGTCGTCGATCCTGCCGCTCCCGAGCGAGCTGGTGATGCCGCCGGCGGGCTACCTCGCGGCCAAAGGAGAGATGAGCTTCGCCGTGGCGGTGCTGTGCGGCGTGCTGGGGAGCATCCTGGGCGCGCTCGCCAATTACGGGCTGGCCCTCTGGCTGGGGCGCGCGTTCTTTTTGCGGCTGGGGAAGTACGTGCTGATCACGGAGAAGGCGCTCGATCGGTCGGAGCGCTATTTCGCGGCCCACGGCGAGATCAGCACCTTCCTGGGTCGCATGCTTCCCGTGGTGCGCCATCTCATCTCGATTCCCGCCGGCATCGCGCGCATGCACCTGGGCCGGTTCATCGTGTTCACCGGACTGGGTGCGCTGGTGTGGTGCACGATCCTGACCTGGATCGGATGGTTCATCGGCCGCCGGGAGGACGTGATCCTGGAGGTGCTCAACCAGGAGGCGACGCGCTATGCGGGACGCGCCGTGCTCGTCGTCCTGCCGGTGCTGGCGGGGATTGCAGCCGTGTACATCTGGTGGTACCGCCGGCGGGCGGCGCAGGGTCGGCAGGGCTAGGGCTCGCGTGGCCGCCCTCCGCTTCCTCGTCCACGGTCGCGTCCAAGGAGTGGGGTTCCGCTGGTGGGTGTGGCGACAGGCGACGCGCCTGGGCCTGCGCGGGCACGCCCGCAACCTGCGCGACGGGGCGGTGGAGGTGATCGCGGACGGCTCGGAATCCACGCTGTTGGAGCTCGAGCATTTGCTGGCCCAGGGCCCGCCTGCGGCACACGTGGAGCGTGTGGAAAAATCTCAGGTTCCACATGAGGTTCTGGTCCCGAACGGTTTCGATATCAAATAGTTGCGAGGTCGGCGCGTGACCAGAGCCGTCACGGTTCAGGAGATCTATCAGACGATTCGCGACGTCCCCGACTTTCCCAAGCCGGGGATCATGTTCAAGGACATCACGCCGCTGTTGCTCGATCCGAGGCGCTTCCGCGGGGCGGTCGAGCTGATGGCGGCTCCGTTCGGAGGAGCGAAGGTGGGGCGCGTCGTCTCGATCGAGTCGCGCGGCTTCCTGCTGGGCGCGCCGATCGCGTTGCTGCTCGAGGCGGGACTCGTGCCGATCCGGAAGCCGGGAAAGCTCCCGGCGGCCCGGGGTCGAGTGGAGTACGCCCTGGAATACGGCACCGACGCACTGGAGATGCACCGCGACGCAGTGGGTCAGGGTGACCAGGTGTTGATCGTGGACGACGTGCTGGCGACGGGAGGCACTGCGGAGGCGGCGGCGAAGCTGGTGCGGACGCACGGGGCGGAGGTGGTCGGCTTCACGTTCCTGATCGAGCTCGATTTTCTCAAGGGGCGCAAGCGGCTCCACAACGAGCGGGTCGAGGCCTTGCTACACTACGCGTAACCTCGCTACATTCCAGAGCTTAGCCCCTGTAGCTCAGGTGGATAGAGCAGCGGTTTCCTAAACCGTTGGCCGGGTGTTCGAGTCACCCCAGGGGCACTGGGGGGACTGGAAAAGAAAAAAGACGTAACACAAAGGCGTAGCACAGAGACGTAGCACAGAGACGTAGCATAGAGACGTAGCACAGAGACGTAGCACAGAGACGTAGCACAGAGACGTAGCACAGAGACGTTGCATTGAAAGGCGTGAAGGAATGGCGACGACGGTGACGACAGCGGCACGTCCGGTGGTTGGTGAGTCCAAACCGCTGGCGTGGCTCAGCAACTGGATCAGGGGTCACAAGCAGGTAGCAGCGTACCTCGGCGTGGTGCTCGCCATCGCGCTGGCGTTGTTCGCCTGGAGCTTCTTGACCGCGAAGACGGCGGAGCGCAGTGCCGGCCGCCAAATCGCACAAGGACGCCTCGCGCTCGAATCGAAGAACTACCCACTCGCGGCCAGCGTTCTGTCCCAGGTAGTGGAGAACTTCTCGGGCACGCACGCGGCGCAGGAGGCGAGCATTCTGCTCGCGCAAGCCCGTCTGGCGCAGGGCCAGACGCAGCAGGCGATCGATGTACTCCAGCGGTCGGCTCCCAAAGCCGACAAGTACTTCAGAGCGCAGAGCTACGCGTTGCTCGGGGGGGCGTACGAGAACGCGCTCCGGCCCAAGGACGCCGCGACGGCCTACGAGGCGGCCTCCGCGGCGGCGCTGTACCCGTTCCTGCGGGCGCAGTTTCTGTCGGACGCGGGGCGGGCCTGGCTGGCGGCCGGTGATACGGCCAAGGCAATCGCCGCGTACCGGGCGATCGTTGCAAAGTTGGACTCGACCACCGCTGCCGGGGAGGCGAAAGTCCGCCTCGGCGAGTTGACCAAGGGGAGCGGTCAGCCGTGACTTCTTGACCATGGGTACTTCGTATAAGATATGTTATGTTAAGCTAGAGGCGCAACGAATGTGGAGAAGCTCTTCAGTTAATCACACCTCGCACCACGAGCCGCGCCTCCCCTCCCAGCCACACGTCGTCATACAGCCCCGCTTCGGTCTTACGCGCGCGGATCTCGAGCCGCCGGGCGCTGCGGGTCCAGAACGTGATCGGGAGCTTGCCCAGGCCCCAGTCGGCAAGCGCGCAGGCCGCGGCGACGGCACCGGTGCCGCACGCCAGGGTTTCGTCCTCCACGCCGCGCTCATAGGTCCGCATGCGCCATTCGGACGGACGAGCGGCTGGTGAGATGAAGTTCACGTTCGCTCCACCGGGCCCCAGCGCCGGGTCGGAGCGCAGCAGTCTGCCGCGAGTCACGACATCCATGCGCTCGACGTCCTCCACGAGGACCACGAGGTGCGGCACGCCCACCGTGCCCAGCGCCGCCTGTCGCTCGCCCGGCACGGTCACGAGGCCCGGCACGGGCGCCGGCGAGCGGACCGGCGCGAGGTGCAGCTCGGCGCGCTCGCCATCGGGTGCGCAGCGGCTCTCGTACGTCGCGGCGTCGGTCTCGAGCGTCATGGTCCGCTGGGGGTTCGCCAGCCCCAATCGGGCCGCGAGCCGTGTGCTGCAGAGGGCGGCGTTCCCGCACATCGCGGCGCGTGAGCCGTCCGAGTTGAAATAGATCATACGAACGACGTCCGGTCTCCCCGGTTCCCCCGGGCCCCCGGGTCCGACGAACACCAGCCCGTCGGCGCCGATACCGGTGCCCCGGGCGCACACTGCCCGGATATCCTGGACGGACCAGTCGGCGGGCGTCGTGTGGCGGGCGTCGACCATCACGAAGTCGTTGCCCGATCCCGTCATCTTGTAAATCGCGGTCCCGACTAGATGCGGCCGAACCAGGCCATCAGTCTGAGCCGCGGCACTATCCACACGGCTTCCCGCACGATCGCTCGGTTCATCTTGCTTTGCCCCTCGGTTCGGTCGACGAACACGATCGGGATTTCCTTCAGGGTGAACCCTTTGCGCCATGCCCTCACGCTCATTTCGATCTGAAACGCGTACCCGTTGGAGCGGACCCGTGACAAGTCGATCGCCTCCAGCACTGCCCTGCGAAAGCACTTGAACCCTCCTGTCAGGTCCCAGATCCGCAAACCTGTGATCCACCGGGCGTAGATATTTGCACAATATGATAGCAGCAAGCGCCCCATCGGCCAGTTGACGACCGTCACCTTCCCGTTCAGGTAGCGCGAGCCGAGCACTAAGTCGGCCTGGGCCACGGCCTTGAGAAAGTCCTTTAAGTGGGCCGGATCGTGCGAGAAGTCCGCGTCCATCTCGAAGACGTAGTCGTAGCCCCGCTCCAGGGCCCACCGAAAGCCGGTGAGATAGGCCGTGCCCAAGCCGAGCTTCCCTTCCCGGTGCAGCACGTGGACGCGTGGCTCACGCGACGCCAGCGCGTCGGCGATCCCGCCCGTACCATCAGGGGAGTTATCGTCTACCACCAGCACTTCGAGGCGGGGGTCCTGCGCGAGAATTTGCGGGACGAGACTGGGGACGTTCCCAGCCTCGTTGTAGGTTGGGATGACGACCAGCGCCCGCTCACCCATGCGCGGCGCGCCAGGGGGCGCGGAGCACCACGGCCGCAAGCAGCGCGATGAGGAGGGTGGCGAGGCACGCGATGGTCAGCGTCCGGCCCTGCTGGTACAACTTCGAGTGGAACGTGAGGTCCACCACCTTGGCTCCGGCTGGGACTGCGACCGTGACCAGGCTGTAGTCGCCCCGGAGCAGCTGCGCGGGCCGGCCGTCGGCGGTGGCCTCCCAGTCAGGATACCAGTTCTCGGCGACCAGCAGGTAGCTGGGTTGCGGGGGAGCGGGGTCGAGGGTCACGGTCATGCGTCCCGGCTGCCACCCGGTCACCGTGGCGCGCGACGGGCTCGGTGGAGGCAGCTCCATCTGCTTCAGCGGCTCCGGCGTGATCGGCTGATCGTTCGTGAGGAGCACGATGCGGGAAACGTCCATGCGCGGGTGGAGCAGCGTCGGGATGATTGCCGCCGAGTCCACCTTGATTGCCGCGGGCACCACGCGGGCGTAGAGCACCGGGGTCGTGCGCTCGAACAAATTCACGCGGGCCCCATCGAAAATGGTCACCGAGTCGAGCACGCGTCGGAAGCCGGGAATCGAGTCGAGGGTCTGGGCGCCCGCCGGCAGAATCGCGTAGCGCACCGCCCACAGGTCCCACAGTTGCAAGGCGCCGAGGTGTCTCCACTCATTCTTGCCGCCCCACAGCTCGTCGTAGTACCGCAGCTCGTTGCCGTGGTAACCGAACAGGTCGGGGATGTCGAAAGCCATCAACGAGGATCCGGGATACGCGCCCGGGCCGGGCGGATTGAAGACGCGGTACGGCAGCGGGGTCGCCGCGATGCGGTCGATCACCTGGTCCCGCCCGTACGGCTTCGTGTAGATCCAGAAGCCACGGGCATTGAGCCACAGGTCCGTCCCCACGATGAGGATCAACGCCAGCGCGCCCAGCCGCGGCGTCAGCCGGACCCGGGCCGGGCCGAGCACGGCCGCCGCGGCCGCGAGCGCGAGGCCGCTCGACACGGTGCCCCACAGGATCGCGGACTGATCCGCGCCCGCCGCCTTCGCAGCGGCGAGCGCCTCGGCGATGTGGCCGAACACGCCCGTCACCCCGAGCAGGGCGACAATCCCGCCGATGATCAGCGCGGGGGTCATCAGACGCCTGCCCCCTCCCCCGAGCGCGCGGTCGGCGCCGAGACCCGCGAGCACGGCCGTAACGAGCGCGACCACGTAGAAGGCCATGCCGGGGGCGCGGGTCTTCTTGACCAGGGGCATGACGGTCCACCACAGCTTGAAGAAGGGCGTGCCCGCTCCGAGGCTGATCAGCAGGAACAGCAGCCCGATCGCGCCGACCCAGAGGACGAACCGTCGGCGCTCGGGCACGGTCACGCCCAGCGCGGCGAGCGCCACCACCGGCAGGCCGAGATACTCTGAATGCAGCTTGAGAGGATTCGAGCCCCAGTACGACTCGCGCGCGCCGACGAAGTTCTTGAGCAAGAACTCAGGAACGTGGTCCCATGGGATCGCGAACGAAGTGGAGCCCGCGAATCCGTGATACCCCTCGGCGCGGGGTGAGAACGGAATGTACTCGAAAAACGGGAGGACCTGAATCGCGGCGATCCCAAAGCCGATCAGCACGGCCACGAGCGCGAGCCCAAGCCGGAGCACACGCTCCCCTGCCCCGGTGTCCCCCGCCTCTTCCAGCGCGAGGTACAGCGCGAACAGCCCGGCGGCGATGAGCGAGTAGTAGGCCAGCTGGAAATGAGCCAGCAAGGTGAGCCCGGTCGCTGCGGCGAGCAGCGGGTAGCCCTGCCAGCGGCGGTCACGCAGCGCCAGCACCAGGGACAGCAGCATGAGCGGCAACATGCTCGATGCGAACAGCTTGCCGTCGTGCCCCGGTGAGGGATAGGACGCGATCAACCCGGAGAGCTCGTACGCCAGCCCGCCGAGCACCGATCCGGTCCACCCGACCCGGAGTCGCCGCAGCAGCAGATATGTGAACAGCCCGGCGAGGATGTAATGCACGAAGAAACTCAGGTTGCCCGCGGTCGTGGCCGGAGCCACGAGGCGTAGCAGCCAGGTCGGATAGAAAATGTCCCCGCTGCCCGCGGCCACGAACGGCAAGCCCCCGAAGATCTCCGGATTCCAGAGCGGCAGGTGGCCGGTCCGTTTGAACCACTCGGCGCTCCACGCCTGAAATGGCACGCTGGCGGTGTACTGATCGCTCAAGGTGCTCGCGAGCCACAATCCCGCGAGCATCGGCAGCGACAGGATCCCCGGCCAGAGCGCAAAGGCTGCCGTCGCGACGAGCGTGGGGCGCTTGGGCTCGTACGCCGCGGGAGCGGTTTCCGCCGAGTCGTCCTGCACGGGCGTCCTCCACGATGCCGGGTGGGGTTAGCGGGAGCGGGCGAAAGCTATGTGCGCCCGCGGAAGGTCAGCAAGCACCATCGGTCGGTAGCCACGGCGGCGCGCCATCACTAGCTTTCCGCGCCACATGACGCCGCCCGCTCCGCGAGAGTTCTACGAAGCGCAGTACCACTTCGACGAAGACGTCGAGCACCCCAATCTGACGCGGCTGTGGCGCGCGCTGCGGGGGCTCGAGCCGTTGACCGACGCGGCGTTCCTCGACCTCGGCTCGGGCGTGGGCTGGGCTACCCGGCTGGCCGTGCAGCGCGGGAGCGTAACAACGGCGGTCGGCCTCGACTTCTCGGGGCGGGCCTTGGCCTTCGCCCGGCGTCACACGCCCGACGCGAGCTGGGTGCAGGGCGACGGCACGGCACTGCCGTTCCGCGACCATGCGTTCGATCGCGTCTTCTCGTTCGGGTCGCTCGAACATTTCCCGGATCTGCGGCGGGGATTCGACGAGGCGTTTCGGGTGCTGCGGCCGGGCGGACTCGCCGTCGTCGTGGTCCCGAACTTCTACGTGCGAACGCAGCAGCCCCTGGAGTTCCGGGCGACCCGCCGTGGGTGGGAACGCGTGATGCGAGCAGCCGGGTTTGAGGTCGTGCGGGTCGGGACGGATGCCGGTCCCGCGATCTTCAAGAACTACCGACCCGGTCGCATCCTGTTGCGGCTGCTGCTGCGGGTGCTCTCGCTCGTGCCGCCGCTGCGGTATCAGTTCGTCTTCGTGCTGCGGAGGCCTTGACCGGCGATCACGGCCAGGGCGCCGATGATCTCGAGGGCGATCAGCCAGAGGCGGGCGCTGACGGCGAGCAGGAACGCCCGGTCGGCCCCGATGTGGCTGCCGAGCGCCGCCACGAGGGCTGCCTCCCGCACGAGAATGCCGCCCGGCGCGAACACCGCCATGATACCGGCGACATAGCTCGCGATGAACGCGGTGGCGGCCAGGAGCAGCGTCGGGGCTGCACCGCCGAGCAGCGCCCGCCCGAACAACCAGAAGGCGAGACCGTATCCCACCCATCCCAGCGCCGTGCCCAGCACGTACCGGGCCAAGCTCGGCCACGGCGGGCTGGGGAGTGGAACGCGGCGGCTGATGAGCGGTGCCACCCGGCGCCACACCGGAGGGAACAGGGCGAGCGCGATCGTGGCGATCGCGAGTATCGCCCAGGGAGGCAGTGTGGTGGCCGCCGGGCCCAGCAACGCCGGAGCGAATGCAATGGACAACAGCAGGCCGGTGGCGAGCAACACGAGCTGCTGCACGAGCACGGCGCCCGTGACCGCGATCGGCGAAATGCCCGCTTCGACCGCGAGGGCCGCCAGCCCCGCGAACTGCCACACGGCGCCGGGGATGTAGCGCGCCAGGTTGCTGAGGACGAACACGCGCAGCGCCGCGAGGGCCCCGAGGCGCTGCTGCCACCAGGTGAGACTCGCGGCCCACAGGCGGACGAGGAACGCGAACGAGCCGAGCCACAAGAGGGAGGCGAGGGCCAGCCACCCCCACTGCAGCGTGAGGCGTGCGGCGACGATGGTGCGCCAATTCGGTTGAGCCGTCCAGACGAGCACCCAGAGCGCAGCGCCGAGCGCCAGCGCTTGCAGGACCGCCTTGATGACGCGGACGACGGGAGCGCGTCCCTGGTCCTGGGGCGACGGCGAAATCAGGGTGCGTGACCGGTTGGGGTGAGCACAGTGATGGGCCGACAAGATAATGCACGCTCGTCAGGCCCGCACGTATACTTCATTCCGTGCGAATTCTCCACGTCGTCACCGCGTTTCCGCGCCACGAGGGCGACGTCATCGCGCCGTGGCTGGTCGAGCTCCTGAAACGCCTGCAGCGCGCCGGACACGAAGTGGAAGTCTTCTGCTCTGCATACCGCGGCGGGGGCGGCGCTGCCTACCAGGGCATCCCCGTACACCGGTTCCGCTACTTCCCCGCCCGGTGGGAGGACCTGACGCATGACGAGGCGACGCCGGACCGCATGCGGCGCTCCTGGCGGTACGCGCTCATGCCGGCGTTCTATGTGGTGGCGGGCTTGATCGGCATCTGGCGTCTGTGTCACCGGCGTCGGTATGACGTCGTTCACGTCCACTGGCCGATGCCGCACGCCTTGTTCGGCGCGGTGGCGAGGGCGACGTGCGGCGCGTGCCTGGTGACGCTGTGGTACGGTGTCGAGCTTCGCTGGGTGCAAGACTCGCTCCGCTGGGTGCGCTGGCTGGTGCGGTGGGCGCTCCGCACCTCCGACGCGGTCGTCGCGATCTCCTCCTACACCGCCAATGAGGTGAAGCGGATCGCGGACGTTTCCGTTCGGGTCATTCCCTACACCGTGGGCCTGCCGGACGTGGCGGGCCCGCCTCGTCCGGCACGGGCCGCCCGACGCGACGGCGCGTTTCGCATCCTGTTCGTGGGTCGGCTGGTCGAGCGGAAGGGCATCGCCGATCTGGTCGAGGCCGTCCGGCGCCTGCCCGCGGGCCTCGGCGCCCGGCTCGAGATCGTCGGCGAGGGTCCGGAGCGAACGCGGCTAGAGGCCCTGATCCATGAGATCGCGCTGGAAGACCGGGTCGTGCTGCGTGGCCGCGTGTCGGCTGGGGAGTTGCGCGAGGCGTACACCTCGGCTGATGTCCTGGTGCTCCCCTCGATTCTCGATTCGCGCCGCGATACGGAGGGTCTGGGCGTCGTGCTACTCGAAGCGATGAGCTACGGCGTCCCCGTGATTGGGAGCCGCGTCGGCGGCATTCCGGACATCATCGTGGACGGTGAGACCGGGTTGCTCGTGCCGCCAGGCGATTCGGCGGCGCTCACCCAGGCATTGCGCCGCGTCGCCGAGGACGCGGCATTGGCATCCCGACTCGGCAGCGCGGGGCTGCGGCATGTGCGCGAGCGGTTCAGCTGGGAGTCCGTCGTCGCACGTTGGCAGGAGTGCTACGCCGCGGTGCTACGCGTCTGACGTTACTTCAGGAAATCGATCCATCCTCCCTCGTTGGGGACAAAGCCCACACTGCCGGACGCGTTGAACACGATGTGCCGCGTGGACCCCCCGATGGCGAGCGTTCGCTCGAGGGTACGAGTCGTCGGATTGACGATGTGAATGTTTCCGCCTCCATAATATGCCGTGCTCACATACAGCCGTCCGTTTGCGGGACTGAGCGCGATCCCGTACCCGCCGCCGCCCGGGAGGGGGAGATTGACGCCGATTTGCGCGCCCGTCACCAGATTCCAGAACTGGACGTATCCGGCCTGGTTGGCGATGTACAGAGTTTGCCCGTCGGGCGACAGCGCGAGCTTCTGCGGGATGCCGCCTACGGCGAACGTTCGCGATACGGTGCGGGTTCGCAGGTTGAATTCCACGACGGTACCACCTTCCCAACTGCTCACGTACAGCAAAGTGTCCCGCACGGTAATGCCGTTGCCGGTATTGGGAAGGGCGAACGACGTGACCACTTCCTTGGTCGCCAGTCGGATGCCATAGACGTTGTTGGCGTTGGTGGTGACGTACAGGATCGAATCCCCCGGCGCGACGATAACCTCGAACGGATCGCCCGTCACAGGAATCACATCGATCTGCGCGTTGGCCGCGACATCCACGACGCCGACGTTCTGGCTGAACTGGTTGGTCACGTAGGCGCGCGTACCGGAAGAGTTGAAGGCTACTTCACTGGGCACGGAGCCCACGCTGACGGCGCTTGCAAAGGATCGGGACGGGAGATTGGCGCGCGCCAGCTGTGCCAGGTCGACCTGAGTAACAAACGCGACGCCGGAGGCCGAGATCGCCGCGCCATAGGGCCTGCCGCCCAGTCGGACTCGGCCGGCGAGAGCGGAGTCGAATACCCCGACCGTGACCTGATCCACGAGCGCGCCCAGACTGGCTGTGACCGCGACCGTGCCCTGGGGCCCGAGGGACCGAGCCACGCCTTCCGGCGTGACCGTGATGACGGTGCTGTCGCTCCATTCGAAGCGGGGACGAAGCTGGATCGGGTGGCCTGCCGTGTCGAGCACCGTAACCCGCAAAGTCACGGCCCCGCCCTGCGGGATGCTCGTATCGCGCGGCGCCAGGGTGATCGCGCCCGGCACGAGATTGATCGGCGCCGTCGAGTTGCTGCATGCCACCCCCACGGCGGCGGCAGCGACCGCTACGACGACGTGTGAGCGCAGGCACACCATGGGCAACCTCGCACTGAAGCAGGGGTTACGAACGCAATCCTAGATCAAGCGGCGGCGCAAGGGAAAGCGCACAAAACGTCATAACCCGCGCCCGGCGCCCTACCGGACGACGTCCACCCAACCAGCCTCGTTTGCGATCAGCGCCTGGCGGCCCGTGCCATCGAACGCGATCCGGCGCGGCCTCCCGCCGGGGTGGAGCGTGGTGACGACCTCCAGCGTGTGCCCGTCGATCACCACGACATCTCCCGCAACGAGCAGGCTCACGTACACGACGGCATCGTCCGGGCTCAACGCCACGCCGAATGCCGCGGACCCGAACTGCAAGCGCGCGGCCGGCCTGCCGGTACACAGTCGGATGACGTCCAGCCAACCGTCCTCGTTGGCCGCGAGCAGGGTGCGCGCGTCCGACGACACCACCAGGCCCTGGACCTTTCCCGCGACGCGGAATGTTCGCGTCGTCCTGAGGGTACGCGCATCCACTTCGAGGATGACGCCCGCCCGCCAGGTCGGGACGTACAGGCGACGGCCGGTGGGATCGAGGGCGATTTCCGTGCAGATCTGGGGCACGGGGAGCGACGCCACTACGTGCCGGGTTCGGAGCGAGAGCGCATACAGGCGATCCAGATTGGTCGCTACGTAGAGCGTGCAACCGTCGCGTGAAATCGCCGCGGGCATGGGGTGGCCTGGAACTGCCATCGCACCGACCTGCCGCGCGGACGGGAGGTCAATGATGCCGACCTCTTCCGCGAACTGGCTCGTCACGTACGCGTCGGCTCCCGTCGGACTGAGCACGACGCGGGTCGGGGCGGCTCCGGTGCGGATCGTCCCGGTCGCACGCAGCGGATCGAGCCGCAGGCGATCCACGGCGGCGGCGTGCACACGGGTAACGAAGGCGTCGCCGTCCCACCCGATCGCCACATCGAACGGGCTGCCGGACACATGTAGACGCTCGCCCAGCACGCCGGCGGGGTGCCGCGTCGCGACCCGACGCGACCCCCCGCGGGCAAGCCATCCGCCCGCCGGCATGGGATCGGCGTCCCACCGGTCGATGACTGGGGAGGGTACGCCCAGAGCGAACGCTCGATCCTGCCGCCTGATGGGGCGTTCCAGCCTCTCGGGCCCCCGGCAGGCGCTGTACGGTTCGCAGCGGTTCCGCAGCCTCAGGACAGTCGTTGCTGATCCCGCGCGTCGCAACTCGGACCACCGCATGCCGGTGACGCGGTGGACCAGGCGATACGCCGTGGCGGCCTCGAGGTGAACGTGCTGGGCGAGCTGGCGCAGCGAAGCACCCGTGGTTTCCGCTTCGACGAGCCAATAGAGCGTGCGCGCCCACCCGGCCAATTCCTCGAGGGAAGGCAGCCCCTCGTGCCGGAGCGCGCGCGCGAGCTGATATCGACTGCGCATGCCCACCAGGGCCGCGACGTCATCGGCGAGGGGTGGGTCTCCGTTGTAACACGCGAGGGTATTCACGAGGGCGCGACTGCGCGCCGACAAACCAGGCAGCGCGGTCTGCAGCAGCTTCGTAAGAGGCAGCGGAGGCATGCGTGACGCTCCTGCTCGGCTCGGCGCTTTCTCCGTGCGCGCCGAAGCCTGAAAAATCTACCGAGCCAGGAGGCGCATGTGGTAGTCGCGCCACATGCGTCGACCCGGCTGTTGCGAGACCACCACGCTGAAGTGACCCGGCTGAGCGTCGCATTACGCGACGTCGGCACCTGAGGCGTGGACGCCGCAAGAACCGGGCTGCCAGGATGCAAGGGCGAAGTGCAGTACTTCGAACCGCGGATAACCCGGGAGCCCGCCGCCGGGGGGCACCCGGCGGCGGTCCGTAACGCGGGGGTCAGGGGTCAGCGAATGATGTCCACCCACCCTGCTTCGTTGGGAACGAGGACGCTTCTCGTCCCGGGGTCGAACGAGAGCTCGCGCGGCGAGCCGCCGACGTCGAGCGTGGCGATCGTTGCGCCACTCGTCGGGTTTACGACCACCACGCGCCCGTTGAGCGCGCAGCTGACGAACAGCCGTGAATTGTCCGGTGTCCGCAACAGTCCGTATCCCTGGCAGCCGGTCGTGATCGTGCCGGCCTGGACGTTGGCCGCCACGTCCCACACGATGACGTCTCCTGCCTCGGCCGCGATGAATAGCTTGCTGCCGTCACTCGACAGCGCGATGCCCTGGGGTGACCCTCCGGTTTCGAAGGTCCGGACCACTGCGAGCGTGGCGGGGTTGAGCTCGAAGACACGGCCGCCGTCGAAGCCTCGCGCCGAGGCGTACAACAGCGTGCGCGCCTGATTCCATTCGAAGTGGTATCCGGCCGCCACCGGCAGGTCCAGCGTGTTGAGGATCGTTCGGTTGGCGAGGTCGATCTTGAAGATCGGACCGTTCGTTATCCCTGCGAACACCGTGTCGCCCGCGGGGGTCGCGGTCACGCCATAAGCATCCCCGCCGACGCGCACGCTGTCGACGATACTCAGCGTCGTGGTGTTGATCGACGCGACGATGCCCCCGAAGTTGGCGACGTAAATCCTGCTGCCCGCGGCGTTGGGGTAGAGCTGCACGGGTAGACTACCGCCCGGCCCCGTTGGGGCGCTCCCCGTGAACTGCGCGGCGGCGATATCGAGCCGCTGCGCCGTTCCGGCGAACAGCTGGCCGATCCATCCTGTTCCATTGGACGAAACGGCCGAACCGAACGGATTGCCGTCGAGCGGGATGTGAGCCACAACGCTAGGGGGAGGTACCTGCACGGTGAGGTGCGCCGTCCCGCTGGACTTGGTGGTAGAGGTCGTCGCGGTAATCGTGGCCTCCCCGCCACCCACAGCGGTGGCCAGCCCAGCCGATGAGACCGTCGCGACGGTGGGATCACTCGACGTCCAGACGAACGCGGCCTTCTTTTGCTTAGTATCTTTGAACAGCTGCGCCGAGAACTGCTGCGTCTGCCCGACCGCCAGCGTTGCCTGACTCGGGCTGACGATGACGACCTCTCCGCCGCCGGGAGCTGCCACCAGCGCATCGAGGCCAACGGTGCTGTCCGGACCGGTGCACCCCACAAGTGCGGTGCAGGCGCTGAGGGCCAGGATGCACAACACACGCCGCATGATTCCCTCCCCTTGCCCAAGGTGGATTTGCACGTAACCAGTGGGAATTAGGGACCGCGTGCATTCCTGCGGCAAGGGAAAGCGCACCAAACGTCATAACGAAATTGTTGGGTCGACGGAGCACGCCGAAACAAGAGTCCTACGAGGTCTTCCGATCCTTCAGCCGCTCCACCTCCCGCTCGAGCGCCCGTATCTCCTCGCGCATGCCCGCCACCATTTCCCCCACGAAGCCGAAGCCGAACAGCGCGATGCCCGAGATCACGAGCACCATGATCAGGTCGAGCAGTGGGCGGAAGCCGTAGTGGAGCGGGCCGTACCGCAACCACAACGCCACGCCTGCGGCGATGAGACCGAGGAGGAACAGCACCGCCCCCGACACCCCGAAGAACAGCATCGGCTTGCGCCCGAAGCGCAACTGAAACCAGACGGAGACGAGGTCCAGCACGCCCACCGGGATGCGCCCGATGCCGAACTTCGACTTTCCCGCGCGCCGCGGCTGGAGCGGAACCGGACTCTCGGCCAGCCGGAAGCCCTGCGCCGCGGCGATGACCACCATGAAGCGATGCCAGTCGGGCCGCCGCGTCAGGCCGTCCAGCACTTCGCGCCGGTACGCCTTCACCGAGTTCAAGTCGGTCACCCGGACCCCGAACAGCCAGCGGCACAGCCCGTTGTAGACCCACGAGACGAAGCGTTTCTCGTAGTGGCCCTGCTTCGTGCCGGTGACCAGGTCGGCCGCGTCGTCGAGAATGGGCTGCACGAGATCGGGGATGTCGCTCGGGCGATACTGCAGGTCGGCCGGATAGAACACGAGGACGCGGCCGCGCGCC
>Ga0075433_10002042_pt1 | contig 15245 bp, 12 predicted proteins | sample RhiMethybrSRZTD2_FD_75299 | JGI IMG/M metagenome (GOLD analysis project Ga0075433, IMG submission 75299) | Populus rhizosphere microbial communities from Tennessee, USA - Rhizosphere MetaG P. TD hybrid SRZTD2 | ecosystem: Host-associated > Plants > Roots > Rhizosphere > Soil | place: USA... | reverse complement strand
GTGGACGCCGGCGGCCTCCGCCTCCTCGACGAATCGGGGCACCGCCGTGGCGGTCTCGCCGGCCCGGGACAGGAACAGGCCGATGCCGAGGACGGCCGCGAGCGCGAGGAGCGCGCCGCCGGTGATGCCGAGCACCAGCCACAGGATCGTGGCGTGGCGTCTTCCGGCGTCCGGCCCTCGTTGGTGACGGCCGTCCTCGCCGGCGTCCACGCCGGTCTCGGTCGCCGATCCGGTCTTCTGCATCCGTCCCTGCCTCGCCATCGGTGGGCGCGGTCGCGTCCCGGATCGGTGCGCTCGAGGCGGACCGTCGCGCGAGCCGGCAGGCTATCCGGTGGGCTCGAATGCGTGCAACAGACCGCCCGGCGTCCCGGCCGTAGCGCGATGAACGGATTGCGCGGTGTGCGCGGATGTGCCATGTTGGCCCGCGGCCCAGGCACGGCGGATCGAGTGAGCCCGACCCCCCGAAAAGGACGTGCTCACGCGTACCCGCGAAGCCGTCGAGGCCGTCAGGTTCGTAGAAGGTTGGTAGATCGGAGGACCGGGTGCGTCACGGGGACGTCCCGTCCAGAAAGGGGGGTGTGCGTTGAAGCTTCGAATGTTGGCGTTGCTCGCCCTGTCGGTGCTGGTGCTCGCCGCGTGTTCGAACGACGATAACGGCGGCGGCGGATCGACGGGAGCGAGTGCGGGAGGAGCCTCCGGTGGCGGGAACCTCACCGTCGGAGTCTCCTGGAACAACTTCAACGAGCCACGGTGGGCCAACTTCGATGAGCCCGCGATCCAGGAGGCGCTGAAGGGCTGCGACGCGAAGTACATCTCCACCGACGCGGGGTCGTCGGCCGAGCAGCAACTGGCCGATGTCGAGAACCTGATCTCTCAGGGCGCGAACGCGATCATCATCCTTGCCCAGGACGGCGAGGCGATCCTGCCGGCGGTGCAGAGCGCGCTCGACCAGGGCATCCCGGTCATCGCATACGACCGGCTGATCGAGAACCCCGACTCGCTGTACGTGACGTTCGACAACGTCGAGATCGGGCGTCTGCAGGCGGAGTCCATCTTGGAGGCGGTCCCGAAGGGGAACTACGTGTTCATCAAGGGGAACTCGGCCGACGCCAACGCCGACTTCCTGCGTTCAGGCCAGGAGGAGGTCCTCAAGGAGGCGACCGACTCCGGTGACATCAAGAACGTCGGCGAGACGTACACGGACAACTGGGACCCTGCCATCGCACAGACCGAGATGGAGCAGTTCCTGACGGACAACAACAACAACGTCGACGCCGTCCTTGCGGAGAACGACGGGATGGCCGGTGGCGTCGTGGCGGCGCTGGAAGCCCAGGGCCTCGCCGGCTCGGTGGCGGTGTCCGGTCAGGACGGCGACGTCGCCGGCCTGAACCGCGTCGCCCTCGGGACGCAGTACGTGGACGTCTGGAAGGACGCCCGGGAGCTCGGCAAGGCCGCGGGCGAGTCGGCGTGCTCGATGGCGCAGGGCACGGCGCTCCAAGACGTCGCCAACACCCAGCCTTTCGACTCGCCGGGCGGGAACCAGATGACGTCGATCTTCCTGACGCCCCAGGCGATCACGCAGGACAACCTCGACGTCGTGCTCGACGCGGGCTGGATCACACAGGACGACCTGTGTCAGGGCGTCGATCCCGGCACGGTGGATGCGTGCGGCTAGTGCACGAGGCCTGAGACGCGTTGAACCGGTGGCGCTCGCCTCACCCGTCAGGGTGAGGCGAGCGCCCCATTTGGCATAGGATTCGCACCGGTGGCTGAGACCAAGGTTTCCGCGGCCGAACGAGAGCCGGAGGCGCAGGCCGCGCCCGAGGAGCGGGGCAAGGGGTCGCTCCGCGAGCTCTTCCGGTCGGCCGAGGTGGACACCCGGCTCCTCTCGCTGCTGGGAGCCTTGGCGATCATCTGGATCCTCTTCCAGATCATCACCCCGGGTCACACCTTCCTCACGCCGAGGAACATCTGGAACCTGTCGGTGCAGACCGCCGTCGTCGCGATCATGGCGACGGGGATGGTCCTGATCATCGTCACGCGCAACATCGACCTGTCCGTGGGAGCGGTGATGGCCGCCGTCGGCATGGCCATGGCGATCGTCCAGCACGACTGGCTGCCCAAGTGGATCGGGTTCGACCACCCGCTGACGTGGGTGATCGCCCTCGCGGTCGGGCTGGTCCTCGGTGCGGCGATCGGCGCGTTCCAGGGGACGATCGTCGCGTACGTCGGCGTGCCCTCGTTCATCGTGACCCTCGGGGGGTTCCTCGTGTGGCGGGGCGTCGCCTGGTGGATGGCGAGCGGCCAGACGATCGCGCCGATGGACACGCTGTTCCGCAACCTGGGGGGTGGTTCCACGGGAACGGTGGGGGGGACGTGGAGCTGGATCCTCGGCGTCGCCGCCTGCGTGGGGATCGTCATGTTGCAGTTCACCAAGCGGCGACAGCGCAACCGGTACGGGTTCCGGCAGCGCCCGATGTGGGCCGAGCTCGCGATCGGGGTGATCGCCTGCGGGGCGGTCCTCCTGCTGGTCGGGTTCCTGAACCGCTATTACCTGCCGCCCGCGCTCGCGACGCAGACCGGCCACGAGGGCGAGAACATCTCGCTCGGCCTGGCCTACCCGGTCCTGATCGCGATCGGCGTCGGCATCGTGATGACGTTCATCGCGACCCGGCGTCGGTTCGGTCGGTCCGTCTACGCGATCGGCGGGAATCCGGAGGCGGCCGAGCTCGCCGGCATCAAGACCAGGCGGACGATCGTCAAGACGTTCACGCTGATGGGCGTGCTGGTCGGTCTCGCGGCCGCGGTCCAGATCGCTCGCCTCAATGCGGCGGTGAGCGGCCTCGGGACAGGGATGGAGCTCAACGTGATCGCGGCGGCGGTGATCGGCGGGACCTCGTTCGCCGGCGGCATCGGAACGATCGTGGGTGCGCTCCTCGGCGCGCTCATCATGCAGTCGCTCGTGTCGGGCATGGTGCTCATGGGCATCGAGGCGCCGCTGCAGGACATCGTGGTCGGCATCGTCCTGGTGCTGGCCGTCACGCTCGACACGATCGTCCGAAGGAAGGCCGCGAAGTGATCGACCGGACGGGCACGCCGCTCGCCGAGCTACGCGACATCCGGGTCGCGTTCGGGGGCGTCCACGCGGTCCGGGACGTTTCGATCGACCTGTACCCGGGCGAGGTCGTCGGCCTGGTCGGCGGCAACGGCGCCGGGAAGACGACGCTGATCCGAACGCTCTCCGGCGCGCACCCCGCGGACTCGGGGCAGATCCTGATCGACGGCAAGCCGGTCACGATCACGCACCCGCGGGACGCCAAGGCGCTCGGGGTCGAGACGATCTATCAGAACCTCGCGCTCGCGGACAACATCGACGCGCCGGGCAACGTGTTCCTGGGGCGCGAGCTGACGACGCGGTTCGGCAACCTCGACGACAGCGCGATGGAGGACGCCACCCGCAAGCTGATGGGCCGGCTCAATCCGAAGTTCCAGAACTTCGTCGTGCCGGTCGCCTCGCTCTCGGGTGGGCAACGTCAGTCGGTGGCGATCGCGCGGGCCGTCCACTTCAACGCCCGGATCCTGATCATGGACGAGCCGACAGCCGCGCTCGGACCGGCCGAGACCAAGCAGGTCGGCGACCTGATCAAGCAGCTGCGGGAGGAGGGCCTCGGCATCTTCCTGATCAGCCACGACATCCACGACGTGTTCGACCTGTCCGACCGGATCAGCGTGATGCTTCAGGGCAGGCTGGTCGGGACGGTCGACAAGACCGAGGTCACCACCGACGAGGTCCTGGCGATGATCATCCTGGGCAAGCGGCCCGGTGAGGTCACCCAGACGGACCTGGCCGGGCTGCACTGAGCCCGCCGGGCTCAGTCGTTCGCCCGCGTATCCACCGTGAGCCAGCGAGCGCCGGTCGGCCGGCTCAGCACGAACGTGATGGCGAACGGCGAGGTCTCCCGCGACCGTTCCTGCCCGTCGACCCCGTAGGTGACCGTCTCGACCGTCCCGCTCGACTGCAGGCCGAGGCTCAGCCCGGACTGGCCCTTCGAGTGGACCAGGACGACCTGGATCGCCTCGAACGTGTAGTGGGGGACGACGGCCCGTCCGGTCTCGATCACGCGGTCGACCCGTTCCTGCAGCTCGACGAGCCGGTCGCCGTCGTCGACGGAGCCGAGGAGGCTCCGCTCGCCCCCCCGCAGCGCCTGGCCCTCGACCTCCAGGTTCTCGGCCAGCGTCACGGCGATCGCCTGGGCGTCGGCCTGCAACAGGTCGCCGCGTTCGGTGACCTCGAAGTCGACGCTGACCCGCGGCAACGTGGACGGATCGACGTGTACGGCGAGCCCTGACCCTGCGCCCGTGCCCGACGAAGCGCCCCCAGTCGCCGTCGCGAACGCCTCGCGCGCCGGAGCCCCCACGGCGACGACCGCCGTTCCCAGGAGCACGACCGCCGCGCCGGCGATCGCCCCGCGCGCCAGCACATGCGAGGGCGAGAGGGATCCGAGTCCGGCCAGGGAGGCGCCGAGACGGTCGCGTTCGGACCCCGCCGCCGGCAGCAGCTTCTCGAAGAACAGCCGTGCGACGCACAGGATCACCAGGCCCGACAGCAGCGCGACCTTGGCGCCGAATTCCGTCGTCTGCGGCGCGATCAGCAGCGTCGACACCATCGCGACCGCCATCCCGAACACGATCCGCGCGACCCGTCCGGCTGGCGTGGTCTTCGGGTCGGTGATCATGAAGAACAGGAAGATGAGGATCTCGGGCGAGAAGACGATCACCCACCAGAAGTGCGTCCCGCACACGGGCTCGAACGACCACCGGGCCGTCATGCAGTGGCCCGACGCCGCGAGGATGCCGATCCCGACGGCCAGCGTGAGCCAGAACGCCGCCGACATCCCCAGCAGGTGCAGGCGGGCCGTGATCAGCAGGCCGCCGACGAGGATGATGAGGTAGGCGGCGATCATCCAGCCGTCGAACGGCGCCCACCAGAAGTCGAGCGGCTCGATCCGGGAGCTGCCGAGCAGCAGGAACGCGGCCACCAGACCGACGTTCGACGGGTTGAACACGTGACTGCCGCGGTAGCGGATCACGTACTTCGTCAGCAGCGACAGGCCGGCCACGAGCGCGAACACGTACCAGCCCTTCCAGCTCCAGTGGTCGTTGCTCTGCATGTCGCTCAACCGCAGGATCAGCGCGACGCCGCTGCCCGTGAGCATCGCGCTCGCCGGCCAGACCAGCGCGCCCGTCTTGTGCAGGGTCCAGCCGATCTCGATCACGGCGCACACGAGGATCGCGACCAGGATCTGCGGGACGGACACCAGGAACCCGAGCGCGATCTGCCCCAGGACATGGATCGAGATGATCACCGCCGCGAGGTGGAGCCGCGGGTCGCGGATGTTCGGCGCGACGAACGGGTAGGTGCGTCCGAAGACCCGCACCGTCCGTCCGGCCGGCCTGGCCGGGGGCTCCGGCGCGGCAGGGCTCGGCGTCGGGGCGTCCGTCACCGTTCGTGCCGACGCCCGTGTGATCGGTGGATGCGGCTCGTTCAGGACGTCTCCCAGGCGCGGGTTCGACAGGAAGGGGTATCGTACGCGCTCGCCCGTATCCGCCCGACCCGTCCCGAAGGAGTCCCGATGATCCCCACCGAGCCCATCGGCAGCATCCCGAGACCGAAGACGCTGATCGACGGACAGGCCGCGTTCGAGGAGGGAACGATCTCGCGGGAGGAGCTCCACGCGCTGCAGGACGACGCACTCGCGGACACGATCGAGCGACTCGAGGAGACGGGCTCGCCCGTGATCTCGGACGGCGAGCAGACCAAGTCGAGCTTCGTGACCTATCCGCTCGACGGCGTGACGAACCTCGCGCCGGACGGCGTCGTGATCCCGTTCGAAGACGGCCACACGCGGCAGCTGCCCACGATCACCGCGGGACCCTTTCGGTTCGGGACGTATGCCTCCAGCTACCTGACGGAGGCGAAGAAACGCGCGCGCGTGCCCGTCAAGCAGGCCGTGATCGCCTCCTCCGTGCTCAGCCTGCTGTACCCGCAGGACGGGATCGAGGGCTACCCGCGCGAGGCGTTCCTGGAGGACCTCGTCGGCGAGTGCGAGAAGGATATCCGCACGTCGCTCGACGCCGGTGCCTTCAAGGTGCAGATCGACTTCACCGAGGGGCGCCTGGCGTGCAAGCTCGATCCCTCGGGCGGGCTCCTCCGTGACTTCGTCGCACTCAACAACCGGGTGCTCGAGCGCTTCAGCGACGACGAGCGCACCCGCATCGGCGTGCACACGTGCCCGGGCGGCGACCAGGATTCGACGCACAGCGCCGATGTGGACTACGCGCAGCTGCTGCCGGACCTGTTCCAGATGAACGTCGGCAACGTGTACGTCGAGATGGCGGGCGAGGACGATCCCGCGCACGTCCTCACCATCATCGCGGAGCACCTGCGCCCCGAGCAGCGGGTCTTCGTCGGCGTGACCGACCCCATCGATCCGGCCGTCGAATCACCCGAGCAGGTGCGCGACCGTGTCCTCGAGGCCGCCGACCGCCTCCCGAAGGACCGGCTCGGGACGACGGACGACTGCGGTTTCTCGCCGTTCGGCGACGACGACTCGACCTCGCGCGAGGTGGCGTTCGAGAAGATCCGTGCCCGGATCGACGGGACCAAGCTGGCCGGGGAGCGCCTGGGACTCTAGGAGCCGGCGGCGGCCCGCCTCACGAGCTTCCGAACGCGCCCCGGCGTCATCCTCGTCGCGCCCATCTCGTCGAGCCACGCGAAGATCTCGGGCCGCATCCCGAGCGCGGTCACGCCGATCACGTCGCCCGTGTGGGAGCGCGCGAGCGTGCCCCGCAGCGCCGAGAGCTCATCCGCGTACACGTCGACCTCCTCCGCGCCCCCGTCGCGTGCCCCCGCGGTCAGCCGCTCGACGACCTGCTCCCGCTCGCGGCCGCGCAGGTAGCGCAGCAACTCGGCGACCGCGAGATGATCGGAGCCCCGCGCCGCCCGGTACGCGAAGTCGTGCAGGATCTGGTCCGTGCGGTCGCCAGCGGCGCAGATCGTCAGCCAGATCTCGGCCCCGGGCTTTCGCAGACCGATGCAGATCTCGGTGAGCCCGATCATCCCAGCCTCGTTGTGCGCGTAGTCGATCACCAGCACCCGCCCGTCGAGCTCGAACAGGTTCGCCCGGCCCGGGTTGCGTTCGGGATCGGTGACGAAGGTCTTCAACCCTCGAACCACGGCCTTCTCGGAGAGTCCGATCCCGAGCGCCGCCGAGGCGGCCTGCATCGCGTTCATCACGTTGTGCCGAGAGATGCCCGCGATCGTGACCGGCACGTCGACGAGCCCCACCAGCGGCCGCGACGTGGAGGCCTCGAGCACCGTCATCCACCCGTCGAGCGGCACCGTCGCGCGCCCGCCTTCCGCGAGCACCTCCCGGATCGCCGGGTGCGACGGGTCGTGCGAGCACAGCCACCCCCGCCCCGACGAACCCCGCCGCATCGAGAGCACTCGGGGGTCGTCCGCGTTCAGGACGTCCCAGCCGTTCGGCCGTGTGATGCGCGTGATCGTCGCCTTGACCTCTGCCAGCTGGTCGACGGTCTCGATGCCGTGCAGCCCCAGGTGGTCCTCGGTCACGTTCGTCACGACCGCGACGTCGTTGTGCAGCACGCCGATCCCGCGCAGCAGGATCCCGCCCCGAGCCGTCTCCAACACCGCCACGTCGGGTTCCTCGGCCAGCGCCCGCGCCGCGCCGCCGAACCCCGAGTAGTCGCCCTCCTCGATCAGCTCGCCGTCGCCGCGGAACACACCGTCGGTCGACGAGTACGCGACGCTCTTGCCGGCCGCTCGCACCAGATGCGCCAGCAGCCGGACGGTCGTCGTCTTGCCGTTCGTCCCTGTCACCGAGATCACCGGCCGGGACGGGTCGGGGACCGAGGGCTCCTCGCCGGGCTCGACCGCTGTCACCCGCCCCGCGGCCTCCGCTACGAGCCGCTCGACCGAACGACGCCCACCCGCCTGATCCAGCAGCGGGGCGACCTCCCGTCCGAGCGCCTCGGCCGCCTCCCGGCGCCGCCACGGGAACGCGACCACACACTCGCCGAGAGAGGCTCCCGGCCGCCCACGCACCGCCAGGCGAACCCCCGACGCTGCCGCAAGCCGCCCGGTCAGCCGGGCCGCGAAGCGCGCGATCGTCCGCCGCCGCTGGTCCGAACCCGGCCTGCCCGCACGTCCGCGAACGCCCGCCCGCGCCAGCGCCGACTCCACGCGTTCCTCGGGCAGCGAAAGCCAGCCCTCGACGCCGAGCGTCACCTTGATCGCGGGGCGGGGGAAGTAGAGGTTCGGGCCGTCCAGGACCCGCAGCTCGAGCAGCTCGGCACGTGACGCTCCCATCCGAAGCGGAGCCTAATCAGCCGGGGTCGCCGGCGTGATAGCGGCGGAACGCCGGCACGCGCCAGGCGATCAGGGCGGCGCCCGCGATGCACAGCAGCCCGCCCGAGACCACCGACGCCATCGGAGAGAACGCCGCAGCCACGAGACCGGCCTCGAGGTCCCCGAGCCGCGGCCCACCCGTCACCACCAGGATGTGGATCCCGAACAGCCGTCCGCGCAGGTTCTCGGGCACGGTCACCTGCAGGATCGTGTTGCGGAAGATCGCCGAGATCACGTCGGCCGCCCCTGCCACCGCCAGGAAGAACAGCGCGAGCCATAAGTGGTCTCCGGCCAGGCCGAACGCCGCGATCCCCGCCCCCCACACCACCACCGCCCAGATGACGGCCAGACCCTGGTGCCGGATCCGGCCGACCCACCCGGTCGTCGCGGCCCCGACGAACGCACCGACCGCCGGCGCCGCGAACAGCAGCCCGACCACCGTCGCACTCTCGTGGAACTGCATGGTGATGAGGATCGGGAACAGGGCCCGCGGCATCCCGAACACCATCGCGATGATGTCGATGACGAAGGTCGACTGGAGGACTTGCCGCCCCTTCAGGAACGCGAACCCCTCCCTGACCGCCCGCAACCCCACCGTCGCGCGTTCGCCCTCGGCCGGCGGCATCGGGTGGATCAGGATCGAAGCGAGGATCAGCAGCCCGATCGAGATCAGGTCGATCCCGTACGCCCACGGGAATCCGAGCTTGCCCACGACGACCCCGGCGATCGCCGGGCCGACCAGCCCTGCGCCGTTCCAGACGATCTGGTTGAGGGCGGCGGCCGCCGGTAGCAGCTCCTTGCCGAGCAGCCGCGGCGTCATCGCGCTCCGCGTCGGGCTGTCCACGGCGCTGGTGGCCGCGATGCCCGCGACCGCCACGTAGATCAGCGCGAGCGGCGGGTCGCCGCTCAGGGCACCGAAGAACAGGAGTCCCGAAGAGGCGAGGTAACCGAGTTGCGCGCAGATCAGGATCTTCCGCCGGTCGAACGCGTCCAGGAACGTGCTCCCGGCGAGCGTCCCGACCACGAGCCCGAGGAACCCGACGAGCCCGAGGAATCCGACCGCGGCCGGCGACTTCGTGAGGTTGAAGACCTGGACGTAGGTGGCGACGATCGTGAACTGCGAGCCGAACTGCGACGCGAGCAGCCCGAGCCACAGTCGCCGGAAGTCCCGCGACGCGCGGAGGGGCGAGACGTCGAGCGCGATCCGCCGGACGAGCGAGCGCCGGGCGGCCGGCTCCGGCGCGTCGGACGACATGCTCCGACGTTAGCAGCGGCTAGGAAGCGCCGAGCGCGGCGTCCAGCGTTTCGAGCCCTTCCTCCAGAAGCCCCTCGTCGATGTTGATCGGAGGCAGCAGCCGGATCACGTTGTCGTACGTCCCGGCCTTCAGGATCACGACGCCCTCTTCGAGGCAGCGCCTCACGATCGCGTTGCCGCCCGGACCGCTCAGTGGTTCCTTCGTCTTCCGGTCCGACACGAGTTCGATCGCGTTCATCATCCCGCGGCCCCGAACGTCGCCGATCAGGTCGTGGCGCACCTGCATCTCGCCCAGCCGCCCTCGGATCGTCTCGCCGAGCGTGCGCGAGCGTTCGAGCAGGCCCTCCTTCTCGATCTGGTCGAGCACCGCCAACGCTGCCGCGGCCGCGACCGGGTTGCCGCCGTACGTGCCGCCGAGGCCGCCGGCGTGCACGGAGTCCATGACGTCCGCCCGGCCGGTGACCGCGCTGATCGGCAGGCCGCCGCCGAGCGACTTCGCGCTCGTGATGAGGTCGGGCACGACGCCCTCGTCCTCGATCGCGAACCACCGTCCGGCGCGGCCCATGCCGCTCTGGACCTCGTCGGAGATGAACATGATCCCGTGCTCCGAGCAGAAGTCGGCCAGGCCCTTCACGAACCCCGGCGCCGGCACGATGAAGCCGCCCTCGCCCTGGATCGGCTCGAGGATCACCGCCGCCGTGTTCTCCTCGCCGATGTGCTTGTGGATCTCCTCGCGCGCGTAGTCGAGTGCCTCCTCGGCGGCGCGCTCGGGCCCGCCCGGCCAGCGGTACGGGTACGCGAACGGCAGCCGGTAGATCTCGGGCGCGAACGGCCCCATGCCCTGCTTGTACGGCATCACCTTCGCGGTGAGCGACATCGCGAGCAGCGTCCGCCCGTGGAACGAGTGATCGAACGTCACGATCGCCTGGCGTCCCGTCGCCTTGCGCGCGATCTTGACGGCGTTCTCGACGGCCTCGGCGCCCGAGTTCGCGAACATCGTCTTCTTCTCGACGTCGCCGGGCGCGATCGCGTTCAGGCGCTCGGCGAGCTCGATGTACGGCTCGTTGGCCGTGACGTGGAAGCACGTGTGCGTGTCGAGCTCCAGCTGCCGCTGCGCCGCCGCCACGACCTCGGGCGAGGTGTGTCCGACGTTCAGCACGGCGATGCCCGTCGCGAAGTCGATCAGGCGGTTGCCGTCGACGTCCTCGATGATCGCTCCCGATGCGCGAGCGGTGACGATCGGATGGGTGTTGAACACCCCCTGGGGGACCGCCTTGGCCCGGCGTTCGAACCACTCGCGGGACCTGGGGCCGGGAACCTCGGTGATGAGCTTGCGCTCCTGCGGGATGTCCACGTTGCGCCTCCTCGTCGGATGGCGTCAGTTTCCCACGAGGCGCGAGGAGGCTGCGAACCGGCTCTAGCGCTTGGGCGTGCCCGCGTGCGCAGGCTCGCCCACGATGTGCGTCATCGGGAGCCCGTAGCTCGCGGCCACGCGATGCGGCAGGTCGAGCCGGATCCACCGCGAGGCGCCGGGCGGCAGGGTCGACAGGATGATCTCCTCGAACGGCCCGTGGTCGCGGATCGCATCGTCGATCGCGAGCATCGGGTTCCCGTCGCCAACCTCCCCCTCGACCTTGATCTCGAGCCCGGACAGGCGCATCAGGGCCTCGTCCAGACGGGCCCGAGCCGTGGCCCGGGCCTCGCCCTCCGTCCACGTGTGGTCGCGGGGCGGCGTGGCCGGCACGATCAGGAAGAAGGCGCACGGTCCGGCGCGCGAGAGCTCCCGGATCCGGGAGACGAGGGGTTCGCCCGCGAGCGTCTGGTTCGCGACGACCAGGTAGCGGCGCATCGGCACCACCTCCGGACCCCGAGCCTACGTCCGGATGCTAGAAAGGGGAACCCACCGGCTTCGGCGAGACCGAGATCGGCGCTTTTTCGGCATACTTTGCTCGAACAGCCCTCCGACCCCTCCGGGGTCCCTCAGAGGAAGGTGAGGTCCGAGATGGCCGACACGTCCTACAAGATGCTCATCGGCGGCGAGTGGACGGACGCCTCCGACGGCAACACGCGCGAGATCGTCAGCCCGGCCACCGGCGACGCGATCGCCGAGGTCCCCGAGGGCACGGCGGCCGACGTGGACCGGGCCGTGAAGGCCGCGAAGAAGGCCTACGACGAGACCTGGTCCGACGCGACGCCCGGCGAGCGCATGCGTGCGCTCCTCAAGATGGCCGACATCGTCGAAGAGCACGCGGACGAGATCGGGAAGCTCGAATCCGAGAACGTCGGCAAGGTCCTCGCGCTCACGATGTCCGAGGAGGTCCCGGTCATCGCCGACCAGTTCCGCTTCTTCGCCTCGGGCGCCCGCGTGCTCGAGGGCCTGGCGGCCGGCGAGTACATGAGGGGCTTCACGAGCATCCTTCGGCGCGAGCCGATCGGCGTCGCCGGCCTGATCGCGCCGTGGAACTACCCGCTGTACATGGCGGCCTGGAAGCTCGGCCCGGCCCTCGCGGCCGGCAACACGATCGTGATCAAGCCCGCCGAGAACACGCCGCTCACGCTGCTGAAGTTCGCGCAGTGGATCGCCGAGGCGGAGGTCTTCCCACCCGGCGTGTTCAACGTGGTGACCGGCGACGGCGAGCCCGTGGGCGACGCGATCGTGAAGCACAAGGACGTGGGGATCGTCTCGCTCACCGGCGAGAGCTCGACCGGACGGCTGATCGCGAAGAACGCGGCCGACACGCTCAAGCGCGTGCACCTGGAGCTCGGGGGCAAGGCGCCGGTGATCGTCTTCGACGACGCCGACGTTGCCACCGCGGCCGAGTGGATCCAGATCGCCGGCTTCTTCAACTCGGGCCAGGACTGCACCGCGGCCACCCGCGTGATCGCGGGCCCGAAGGTCTACGACGACCTGGTCTCCGAGGTGGTCTCGAAGGTCTCCGAGATGAAGGTTGGGGACATCTTCGACGACGAGGCCGCGATGGGCTCGGTGGTGTCGGCCACACAGCTCGAGCGCATCTCCGGGTTCGTCGAGCGCGCCAAGGGCTACGGGGCCACGATCAACATCGGCGGCGAGGTCATCGACCAGCCGGGCTCGTGGTACTCGCCGACGGTGGTGACCGACATCGCGCAGGACTCCGAGATCATCCAGAACGAGGTGTTCGGGCCCGTCGTGACCGTGCAGCAGTTCACCGACGAGGACACCGCGCTGGCGTGGGCCAACGGCGTCGACTACGGCCTGGCGGCGTCGGTGTGGACCCGCGACGTCGGGCGTGCGCTGCGGATGTCGCGCAAGCTGCAGTTCGGCACGGTGTGGATCAACACGCACATCCCGCTCACGCCCGAGATGCCGCACGGCGGGTACAAGCAGAGCGGGTACGGAAAGGACATGTCGATCTACTCGATCGAGGAGTACACCAACGTCAAGCACGTGATGGCGTCGCTCGACTAGCGACACGCTCGCGACAGGAAGGAAGTGACCGAACGATGACCGTACGTCCGTTCCTGGTGAACGGGGACTGGCGGACCGGGGCCGAGAGCTTCGAGGTCCACAGCCCCTACGACGACAGCGTCGTGGCCGAGGTCGGGGTCCCGAACGCAGACGACGTCGAGGAGGCGGTCGCCACCGCGGCGAAGACCTTCCCCGAGTCCAGCCGCCTGCCGGTGCACGCGCGCGCCGAGGCGCTGGACCACATCTCGAGGCGCCTGGGCGAGACGATCCAGGAGAACGCCGAGCTGATCGCCAGGGAGGGCGGCAAGCCGCTCAAGTGGGCGACGGTCGAGGCCACGAGAGCCGTCTCGACGTTCCGCTGGGCGAGCGAGGTGCTCCGCCGAGGCGACGACGAGCTCGTGCGCCTGGACACCGAGGCCTCGCTCGGTTCGCGGGTCGGGCTCATCCGGCGGTTCGCGTTCGGGCCGGTGCTGGGGATCACGCCGTTCAACTTCCCGCTCAACCTGGTGGCGCACAAGGTGGCGCCCTCGCTGGCGGTCGGCGCGCCGATCGTGGTCAAGCCGGCCTCGGCCACGCCGATCGGCTCGCTCCGGCTGGCCGAGTTCTTCGCCGAGACCGACCTGCCGAAGGGCATGTACCAGGTGCTCCCGGTCTCCTCGAAGGTCGCCGACGGGATGGCCCGGGACGATCGGTTCCGCAAGATCTCGTTCACGGGTTCGAGCGACATCGGCTGGTACCTGAAGGGCCTCGACCCGAAGAAGCGGGTCACGCTCGAGCTGGGCGGCAACGCCGGCGTGATCGTGCACTCCGACGCCGACCTCGACCTGGCGGCACAGCGGGTGGCGTTCGGCGGCTACTACCAGGCCGGGCAGAGCTGCATCAGCGTGCAGCGGGTGCTCGTGCAGTCCGAGGTGTACGAAGACTTCGCCGCTCGCTTGGTCAAGCAGGTCGAGAGCCTGAAGGTTGGCGACCCGATGGACCCGACCGTCGACGTCGGCCCGGTGATCCAGAAGAGCGAGGTCGGCCGGATCGACTCGTGGGTGCAGGAGGCCGTGGCCCAGGGTGCGACCCTGCTCACGGGAGGCAAGGCCGAGGAGCCGTTCTACTCGCCGACGCTGATCGCCGACGTGAATCCGGACATGAAGGTCTGCCGGGAGGAGATCTTCGGCCCGGTGGTCACGATCAGCCCGTACCAGACCTTCGAGGACGCGATCGCGACCGTGAACGACTCGCGGTTCGGGCTGCAGGCGGGCGTGTTCACCAACGACATCAATCGCGCGTTCCAGGCGCACCGCGACGTCGAGGTCGGCGGCATCATCGTGAACGACGTCTCGGCGTTCCGAGCCGACCAGATGCCGTACGGCGGGTCGAAGGACTCGGGGTTCGGGCGCGAGGGCCTGCGCTACGCGATGGAGGAGATGACCGAGCCCCGGATCATGGTCCTATCGCACGTCCCGCTGTAGCGCCCGCTAGGCGGGCAGGTGCTTCTCGGCCCATCGGGTGATCTGCTCGAGCGCGGGGAGCAGGGCTCGGCCGGCGTCCGTCAGGTCGTAGGTGACCGCGACCGGCGGTCCGTCGCGGACCGTGCGCGTGACGAGACTCGCGTCCACGAGTTCGCCGAGACGGTCGGACAGCATCGAGTCGCTGATCCCGTCGACGGCCCTGGCCAGGGCCCGGAACCCCGCCGGACCACCCCTGAGGGTCCCGAGCACGATGCCCGTCCAGCGCTTGCCCAGGAGTTCGAAGGCGCGCACGAGCGCGGCGTCGGCGCTCTCGCACGCCTCGGGGGTGCGGCCTGTCCGCCGGGTCGGCGTCTTCATGGCTCGAGCGTAGCACGCTCCACTAGCGATCCCATAGCGACTAGCGGAATACGAGTTCTTTTCGTCGCGTTGAAGAGGAAGAAGGCACACCGATCCCGGAGGGAGACGAGGGAACGTGGCGCACCAACAGGTGGCGACATCGCGCGAGGCGGTCCTGATCGAGGACGCGCACGTCCGACCGATGATGGGGTTCGAGATCCTGGAGCCGCTGCCGTCGCGGGAGGTGCCGTACGAGCAATCGGACCCGTTCATCCTGGTCCACGAGGCTCGGTTCCGGCTCTCGGAGCTGACGGA
>Ga0075433_10002041_pt1 | contig 15261 bp, 11 predicted proteins | sample RhiMethybrSRZTD2_FD_75299 | JGI IMG/M metagenome (GOLD analysis project Ga0075433, IMG submission 75299) | Populus rhizosphere microbial communities from Tennessee, USA - Rhizosphere MetaG P. TD hybrid SRZTD2 | ecosystem: Host-associated > Plants > Roots > Rhizosphere > Soil | place: USA... | reverse complement strand
TCGGTCCGATCGGGATTCACCTTGCCTACGACTCCGAGAAGCTCGACGACGGGAAGACGCACGGAGTGTTCGGCATCGGCGCCAACATCGGGCTGCGGCCGTAGAGCGGTCTTGTAAGCCCGGTTCACAACCCGGACTGAAGCCGCTACCTTTGGGGCGCGCCATTCCACGGCGCGTCCCGTCTGTTTCCAGGAGCTGTGTGATCCGTTCTCTCGTCTCGCGGGGGTCGGTCCTCGTGCTGGCCCTCACGCTCAGCGGCTGTGCGCTCACCCTGGACTCCACCCATCTCGGCGTCCCGGTCTCGCTCGCCGGCTCCGCTCAGCGGCCGGACTCGGGCACGCCGTTTCGCGTGACGAAGCACGCGGTCTACATGCTCCTGGGTCTCGTGCGGGTGGCGCAACCGAATCTCGAGGATGTGCTGGCGGGACAGGTCGGCGCCGGAGCGCGCATCACGAATTTGCGCGTCAAGGTGCGGAGCCGCTGGAGCGATCTGCTGGTGACGGGCCTGACGCTGGGGCTGGTCGTGCCCCGTTCCGTGACGTTCGAGGGCGTGGTCGTCGGGCAGTAGGCGAGGGGAGAAGCGCGAGGGGTCCCGCAGAGCGACTGCGTATTTTTGTCGCGGAGCGGGGCCCCTCGCGCTTCTCCCCTAGCCCGCGACCAGTTTTTTCACGAGCGCCGTCGTCCGCTCTGCCGCACCGCGTCCTTCCCGTACCAGCCGCTTTCCCGCGGCGCCCGCCTTGGCCCGCGCCGCGGGGTCGTGGTGCCACACCAGCCACTGGGAGTGCAGCTGGTGCCGACCGTCGGAGCTCAGGGCCACGGCACCGCCGCGCTCGATCAGCAACGTCGCGTCGCGGCTCATGTGCCAGTGGGGCCCCACCGCCACCGGCACGCCGAACACCGCGGGCTCGAGCACCGAGTGGAGGCCCGCCCGGTGGTACCCGCCGCCCACGAACGCGACGTCCCCCAGCGCATACAAATCCGCCAGGATTCCGACGCGGTCCACGACGATCACCGGCGCGGAGGACGTGTGTTCCACCTGTGACAGCCGGACGGGGCGCGGCAGGCGGACCCGCGCCGCCGCCTGCGCAATGCCGGCGAGGTGGTCGGGGTTGGGCTCGTGGGGCGCCAGCACGAGCCGCGCGCTGGGCACCTGCGCGAGCAGGTCCACGAACGCCGGGAGGACCACGGCTTCGTCGGCCGGCCAGGTGGACCCGGCGACGATGGTGAACGTGCCGGCCGGGGCGATCGCGAGACGCGCGAATGGGTCGCGCGTGCGGTCGAAGCGCTCCGCCCGCTCGGCGACGCTGTCGTAACGCGTGTCCCCGGTCACCTCGATCGCCGCATGGCGCGCGCCCAGCTGCTCGAGTCGCCGGCCGTCCTCCTCGCTGATCGTGCCGATGCGCTCGAGCGCGCGGTACGCCGGCTCCGCCCAGCCGCGGGCCGGCCAGCGGAGGCGCGAGCTATGGGGCGCGACGGTGGCGGAAATGAGGCCCAGCTTCACGCCGCGCTGTGCCGCCGCCAGCGTCAGCTCGGGCCACACGTCGAGCTTCGAGAACACGAGCGCCGCGGGCTGGAGCGCGTCGAGCACTCTCCGCACGTCGGCCGGGCGGTCGAGCGGCAGGTAGTCCGTGACGTCGACCGGCAGGGTGCGCGCCAGCCGCTCGGCGGAAGGGGAGAAGAACGTATAGGCGAGCTGCCAGTGCGGCGCCTCGGCGCGTACCGCTTCGAGCACCGGCTTCGCCTGGAGCCCCTCGCCCACCGAAGGCGCGTGCACCCACAGCAGCGGCCGCTTGGGATCGCGCTGCGCCGCCGCCCAGGCGGCGAGCCGCTCGGTCACCCTGCGCCGCGCCTCGAGACCGCGCGCCAGCTTCTTGTCGAAGCGCGCGGCGAAGGGCAGGGCCCGCTGCGCCAGCCCGATGCTGAGCCGATATATGAAGGAAGGGCGCGCGCCCCCCATCAGCGCGCCCCGGACGCCGTCTTGCTCTGGTAGATCGAGTCCAGCACGGCCCGGAAGACCGTGACCGGTGCTGCGCCCTCGAGCAGGGCGCCCTCGATATAAAAGGTAGGAGTGCTCGATGCCCCCGAGCGCCGGGCGCGCTCGGCGTCGGCCCGGACGTCCGCAGCCGTGGCCTCGGACGCGACGCAGCGGCCCAGCCCCGCGCGGTCGAGACCCACCGAGTCGCCGAGCGCGAGGAGATACGCTCGGGGGGAGGGGAGCGCGGCCCACTCGGCCTGGTGGCGGAACAGCAGGTCGTGCATCGGCCAGAACCGCTGCTGCCGGGCGGCGCACATCGCGACCTCGGCGGCGGCGGCGGCGTTCTTGTGTATGCTCGACAGAGGCAGGTTGATGTAGACCAGGCGGACCTTGCCCGCCTCGATGTACTCGCGCTCGAGCAGCGGCATGGTGCCGAGGGCGAATTCGCGGCAGTAGGGACACTGGAAGTCCGACATCTCGTACACGGTCACGGGTGCGTCGGCGCGGCCTTTGGTCCGGGCGGCGAGCGGGTCGGGCGCCTGGCCGGAGCCCGGGCGGGGGCCCGGGAGGGTGAACCAGCACGTGGCGGCTACCAGGAGAGCACGGATCATGAGGGTTTTCTGGCGACCAACCATAGTCGGTCGTGGGTAGCTGCGCCACGGTGGCAGCGTTCCATAATGAAACGTATGTCAGGACCTCGTCCGCTCTAGCGCGGCCGCGTAAATGATGATATAAAAGCGGCGTAAGCCGTCGCCGTCACCGCGCGTTGAGCGCCCTCCCGCCGTCGTCGTCGTGCGAGCGCGCGGTTCGTTAGAGATGCAGTGCGTTGTTGGAGTGCCGGACCGCCACACAGGCGGTGCCGGTGCGTGTCACATTACCTCGTAGGAGGGGACATGCAATTCACACCCCGTCGGTTCATTCCTTTCATTCTCAGCGCGTTTCTCGCGCTACCGGCCCTGCTCGCCGCGCAGGAACCGGTGACGATCACCGGCAAAGTCACGAGCGACGCCGGCCAGGCCCTCGGCCAGGTCGAAGTCGCTATTCCGGCCATGGGGCTCGGCGCGTTGAGCAAGGACGACGGCCGCTACACCATCGTCGTGCCGGGCGCGCGAGTCTCTGGCCAAACGGTGACGCTCGCAGCGCGGCGCCTGGGTTACAAGTCGCAGAGCGCCCAGGTCACTCTCACGGCCGGCGGCGTGACGCACGATTTCGTGCTCGCGGCTAACCCGCTGCAGCTGGGTGAGGTGGTTGTGACCGGCGCGGGCACGTCTACCTCCACCGAGAAGCTCGGGAACGTTCGGAACAACGTCTCGTCCGACCTCATTACCAAGGCGAACGAGGCTAACCTGGTCCAGGCGCTCGCCGGGAAGGCGCCGAACGTCACGGTCATCCAGCAGTCCGGTGACCCCGGGGCGGGCTCGTTCATCAACATCCGGGGCATCAACTCGATCCTCGGCTCGAACCAGCCGCTCTTGGTTGTCGATGGTGTGCCGCTGGACAACTCGACGTTTTCGACTTCGAACTTCAACGCGCCCGATGACGCGGGCGGGACGCTCTTCCCATTCGGCCAGACCGAAGGCACGGTTGCGACCAATCGGGCGGCCGACATCAACCCGAACGACGTCGAGTCGGTGGAGATTCTGAAGGGTCCGGCGGCGAGCGCCATCTACGGCGCGCGCGCGGCGGCCGGCGTCATCCTGATCACGACGAAGTCCGGTCGCTCAGGGCCGACGCATTTCACGTTCAAGTCGTCCACCTCGTTCGACGACGTGAACCACACCTACCCGCTGCAGACCAAGTACGGGCAGGGCACCAACATGATCCACGCCGACACCACGCTTGGCGGCGCTTGCGATCAACCCGGCACGGGGTCGTGCGGTCGTTCGTGGGGTCCGGCGATCCCAGCGGGGAATCCAGTGTTCGATCACGCCAACGAGATCTACGACGTCGGGCACCTGTTCGACAATGGTTTCACCGTGTCGGGCGGCAACGACCGGACGACGTTCTACCTGTCGGGTAACAACGCTTACCAAAAGGGCACGTTCGTCGGCCCGAACAACTACTACTCCCGCACTGCGGTGCGCTTCAAGGGTACTCACCGCATCATCGACAACCTGAAGATCGGTGGCGATCTGTCGTTCGCCGACACGCGCGCCAAGTACATCCAGCGCGGCAACAACACGAACGGCGTCCAGCTGGGTGACCTGCGGACACCGCCGGACTTCAACAATCAGCCATTCGTGGTGGATTTCTCTACCGGCCCGCAGCAGCGCTCGTACCGGCTGCAGCACCCGACCCCCGCCTCGATCTTCGACGATAGAACGTTCGACAACCCGTTCTGGACCCTGTACCAACAGCAGAACTCCTCCAACGTCGGCCGAGTATACGGGAACGTGAACGCCGAGTATCTGCCCACCCCCTGGCTGAAGGTGAATTACACGCTGGGGGCGGACTACACCGGCGACGAGCGGCTCGAAGGATGTCCCGTCAGCACGTCGGCTCCCTGCATCGAGGGACGCGTGATCGAGGGGAAGATCGTCAACTACGTCATCGATCATAACCTGACGGCCACGGCGAACTTCACACTCAGCTCGGACTTCGGTGGGACCTTTACGCTGGGGCAGAACCTCAGTTCGCGCAACCTTCGCCAGCTGGGCACCGTGGGACGGACGCTGATCGGCCAGCAGCCGTTTAAGCTGTTCAACACTGTGGGGCAGGATCCGCCGCTGGACCAGGAGACGGTGATCCACGACGCGTCGTGGTTCGGCCAGGGCACACTCGACGTCAAGGGCCAGCTGTATCTCAGCGGGGCGCTGCGCAACGACGGGTCGTCCACGTTCGGGCGGAGCAACTTGCGCAGCTGGTTCCCGAAGGGGAGCCTCGCGTGGGAGTTCACCAAGGCGATCGGCGAGCGCCCCTGGCTGTCGTATGGAAAGGCACGCGTCGCCTACGGTGAGGCCGGGGTGGAGCCGTTGCCGTACTTCACGTCACAGACGTTCACCACCGCCATCGTCGGTGGGATCTCGCAGGGCACCGCCAACACCCCCACGCAGAACGGGCTCGGCGGTATGGTCACCCGGTCGGAGCTCAGGGCATCGACGTCCCTGAAGCCCGAGCGCTCCAAGGAGTTCGAGGCCGGTGTGGATTTCGGGTTCTTCAAGGATCGGGCCGATGCGAGCGTTACCTGGTACAACAAGAAGTCGCAGGACGTGATTCTCCCCCAGCCGGTCGCTCCTTCGACGGGGTTCTCGTTTGAAGCCGCCAATGCCGCGACCATTCAGAACCGCGGCTGGGAGGCGTCGCTGAACGTCCGGCCGGTGCAGCGGGCTGATTTTGGCTGGGAGGTCGGTCTGCAGTGGGCGCGGAATCGCAACAAGGTACTGTCGCTCGCTCCTGGGCTCGACTTCATTCCGATCGGAGATTTCAACAACCAGGTCGCGATGGTCGGTCAGCCGATCGGCGTGTACCTGGGCAGCGGGTGGTTCCGCTGCGGTCTGTCGAGTGATGCGGCGACGCCTGAGGCGGGCGGTGCTACGATGGGCACGATCTGCTCCGGCCAACCCAGAGGCGCGATGTTCATCGGCAGCGACGGGTACCCGGTGCAGGACGCCGATCCGCGGATCATCCAAGATCCCAACTACGATTGGACCGGCAGCGTGCGGTCGTCATTCCGCTACCAGAAGCTTCAGGTGTCCGGCCTGTTCGACATCCGGCACGGCGGGCAGATTTGGAACGGCACGAAGGGCGCCCTGTGGAGCTACGGGACTCATAAGGATACGGAGCAGCGCGCGGCGTGCAGCAACCGCAACAATCCGGCTTCGTGCGTCGGGAACCCGAAGACCTTCGGTCAGGGCGGTTGGTATGACGGCCCGGTCGTCGGCCCGGGCGCAGGCACGGCCGTGGGGATCGGCGAGTACTGGTACCGCAACGTGGCGGCTTGCCCGTTCATCGGGATCGACGAGCCCTGCATCGAGGACGCCGGGTTCGTGAAGCTGCGCGAGGTCTCGGTCGCCTACACGCTGGACGCACCCTGGGTGCAGCGGTCGCTCGGCTTCTCGAGCATCGACATCCGGGTGTCGGGACGGAATCTGAAGACGTGGACGAACTACACGGGCTACGATCCCGAGACCAACCTCGGTGGGGCGATCTCGGCCAATGCAGGCGCCGGCGGCGTGGACTACTTCAACAGTCCGCAGACGCGTTCGTTCGTGTTCTCCATCACTCTCAACCACTAACCCCGAGGAGATCGACATATGCGTCGCAACACCAATGTCGCGCTCGTCTGTCTGGGGCTGCTCCTCGGGACTGCGAGTTGTGACAGCTTTCTGACGGGCAACAAGCTCTCCGAGAACCCGAACCTGCCGACGATCGCGACAATCCAGCCGCTGTTCGTGGGTATCCAGGCGGGGCAGTTCGCGTTCCAGGAGGGCACCGTCGCCATGATGATGTGCGAGTGGGTGCAGGCCTGTGCGGGGGGTAACGGCCGATTCGTCCAGCAGGCCGCTCAGTACGTGTTCAACGAAACCTCCAACATCGGTGCGAACGGGGGTGACTGGTTGACCGCGTACGGCGGCGGCGGGCTGATCGATATCAAGACGATCGAAGCGCTCGCGCTGGGGGCGAGCGACTCGACCTGGCTCGGGATCGCGGAGATCTGGGACGCCTTCACCATCGGCACCATTACCGACATGTGGGGGGACGTTCCCTACTCCGAGATCGGGACGGCCCGGCAGCCGGTGCTCGACAATCAGATGACGCTGTACGCGAACATCCAGACCCTGCTGGACAATGCCATCCGGCATTTGTCCAGCGGCGTCGGCGCCGGTCCGGAAGCGAGGGACCTCGTGTTCGCGAATCTGTGGGCCACGAGTGGTGTGGCCGCCCAGCGAGCGGTCTGGATCCGGATAGCTTGGACGCTCAAGGCCCGCTACTTCATGCACACAGCGGAGTCGCTGGGAACGCCGGCGTACACGGCGGCGATCGCCGCGGCGCTGAACGGGATCAGCGACCAGACGGGAGATGGGGACTTCCGGTCGTTCCACACGACGAAGAACTCCGAGCGCAACATGTGGGCGCAGTTCCAGTCCAGCTCCGGGTTCGGCACCGACCTCGAGGCTGGGAAAGCTCTGACGGACTACATGAACGCTCGGAACGACCCACGGCGGCCTGACTACTTCTGCCCGAACGCCGGCGGGGGGTACGGTGGCGACGACTACAATACGGTCGTCGACCCGGACTCGATCTCGTTGTTCGAGTGTCAGCCGGCGCGGTTCGCGGACAACGCGCGGATTCCCTACGCGACCTACGCGGAGAATGAGTTGATCCTCGCGGAGGCGTACAGCGCGACCGGCAATGACGCGTTGGCGCAAACCCATCTGAACAACGCGTACGCGACGGTGCCAGGTCTCGCATCCTCGGCGACTGGGGTAACGGGAACCGCACTGCTCGATTCGATCATGCTGGAGAAGTGGGTGGCGCTGTTCCAGAACATCGAGACGATCAACGATTACCGGCGGACGTGCATTCCCAACCTGACCCCGTCCACTAACTCGCAGGGGTTCGCGAACATCCCCGGCCGCTTGTTCTACCCGCAGACCGAGCGGAATGCGAACCAGAACATCCCGGATCCGAGCGTGCAGCTCACGACGCACGCCTTCCGGAACCGGGCGGACGTGGCCGCGTGCACGAATAGCGCCGTCCCCTAACCAGTTGGGGAAGGGTGCGTGCCGTCGGCTGTTGCGGTATGATACGGGGGAGCGGATCCGCGATCGGGGTCCGCTCCCCCGGTTACTTCGGGCATTGAGACGGATAGAGGAGGAGAGCCATGAGCTCACACCCCGTTCTCCTGGTGGTCCTCGCGTCACTATTGGTGGGCTGTTACAACTACCTGCCGCTGGCGCAGTCGCACCTGACGCCGTCGACCTATGTGGCGGTGACGCTGACGGAGTCCGGCTCCGAGGAACTGGCGCCGTACGTGGGCCCGAGCGTGGTGATCGTGCGGGGCCGCATTGTCGGCCCTACGGACCGGGGACTCGCGCTTTCGGTGGCATCGGTCGAGACGCGCCGGGGTAATAGCTTGGAGTGGCAGGGGGAGATGGTGGTGGTGCCTGCGGAATTCGTGCGCGCGATCGAGGAGCGGCGCGCGGCGCGCGGCAAGACCGTCCTGCTCGCCGGCGTCTCGCTGGTAGGGTTCTTCACGGCCTATGCGGCCTTCGGGCCGGGCACGGACGGGTCCTCCTTGGCGGGCGGGTCCGGTGGGTCCGTCCCACGCTGACGGCGGCCGCGCACACGAGGACATCCAGCTGAAGGTGAGTGATCTATGCGCCCTGCGATACTGATTCCTGCTGCCTGTCTCACGGCGGCATGTTACAGCTACAGGCCCATCACCACGCCGAGCCCCGAGGCAGGGACCTACGTCGCGGTGACCCTTACCGACGCAGGTTCTCAGGATCTGGCGCGCTACCTCGGACCGAGTGTGTTCGTCGTACGGGGGCGTGTGCTCGACCAGACCGAGCGGGGCCTTGCCGTCTCGGTGTCAGCGGTGGAGCTGCAGCGCGGGGACGCGGTTCCCTGGGCGGGGGAGCGGGTCGAGCTTCCGTCGGCCGCCATCGCCTCGCTGGACGTCCGCCGACTGGCAAAGGGACGCACCTTGCTGCTCGCGGGTGTCAGCGCGGGAACCTTCGTGGCGACGACCCTGGCGTTCTCCTTGATCGGCGGCGCCGACCAGCCAAACGGCGCAGGTGGCCGCCCCGGAAAGCAGTAGCCCCGCTCAGAATACTCCGACGCTCGAGCGGCGCAGGTCCGTCTCGAGCGTCCATTCTATGTACTGCCCACGCTGCACGATGAGGACCTCGGTGCGCGCGTAGGCATCGTTGCCGATCGCGTCCCCGTACAGCTCGATCTCCCGCCCGTGGCCGAGCAGCCGCGTCGGCAGGAAGAACACGGCGGACGACGATCCCGTCACCGTCCCGACCCGCGTCTGCAGGCCGTCGTGCAGCACGTAGATCACCACGTCCAGATAGTTGTGGTTGGTGACGCTGAGGGCGATTTCGCCCTCGGGGACGTCGATGGCGGGCGATGCAGGGGCCTTGTTCTCCCGGTTGAACACGAAACAGGCGGGTGCGACCAGCAGGAGGGCGGCGAGCGCCGCCGGGAGGCGGAGGGTGCGGACAGTGCGCGGAGTCATGGTCTCGCGAACGTAGCATGGGCCTGGGAGGCACGAAAGGACGCGCCCAGCCATGACAATTCCCGGACAGCCCAGGCGATGCCGGCACCACGCCATGTTTCGTTTTGCAACACGCGCCAACTTGCGGCGCTCTAAAACGAGCGGCAGCTTAGCCGAGCCGTTCCACTCCTCCCTCACCGTCAAAAGGAGAGTGGCAAATGCGCCACACCTGGTCTGTCCTACGTTGGTTTCGCCCTTCCGCCGTCTCACTCGGAGCGCGATGCAGATGTAGTCGCCGGTAGGCCGTCGCAGCTGGCCTACCGGGTGCCCGTTCTACCGACTCACCGCGTCGCTCCGCGGGCGTTGCAGCGTGCGCCCGCGCCGGCCGGATCCCGTTCAAAGACCCTTTGGATGAGGACACGCTCCATGAACCGATTTCGCATTCGCCAATTGCTCGGCAGCGCGGCGGCGATCCTGCTGCTCGCGGCGGTGGTCGCCGAGCCGGTGCAGGCCCAGCAGGGCACCGTGGCTGGGCAAGTGACGGACAAGTCGAACCAGCAGCCGGTGTCGGGCGCTTCAGTGCTCATCGCCGGCACCAGCCTGCAGGGACGCACCACTCGCGAGGGACGCTACAGCATCACGCACGTCCCCCCGGGCAGGTACAGCGTGCAGGTGCGGCTGATCGGATATGCCACCACGTCGCAACCCGTGACCGTGGCCGCCGGTGAGACCGCGACCCTGGACTTCTCGCTCGCTGCCGCCGCGGTGCCACTCGACGCGATCATCGTGTCGGCCACGGGACAAGAGCAGTTGAAACGCGAAAACGGCAGCAGCGTCGGGACCATCGATGCGGCCAGCGTCGCACAGGCCGCCTTGCCGACGAACGCAGCCGACCTCCTCAACTCGCGCGTGCCGGGCGTCGAGGTCATGCAGAGCGGCGGCACCACGGGGACGGGATCCCGCATTCGCATTCGCGGGGCGACCAGCCTGTCGCTTCGCAATGAGCCGATCATCGTGGTGGATGGCGTGCGGGTGGACAACGTCCCGAACGCCGATGGCGGCCTGGGTGCCGCTGGCGGCCAGGCACCATCGCGTCTCAACGATCTCAACCCTGAGGATTGGGAGTCGGTCGAGGTCGTGAAGGGCCCATCCGCGGCGGCGCTGTACGGCACCGACGCGGCGAACGGCGTGATCCAGATTCGCACCAAGCAGGGACGCCCGGGGCCCACCAAGTGGGCCGCCTTCACCGAAGCCGGCACGCTGAACGACCACAGCGACTGGCCCGCGAACTACGAAGGCAAGGACAGCAATGGCGACTTCTGCATCCTGCCGTTCGTGGCGTTGGGCGCCTGCGCCGGTCCGATCGCGACCGTCGACAGTTTCAATCCGCTGAAGCAGAACTCGCCGTTCCGGCAGGGTGTCCGGCAGCATTACGGGTTGTCCGCTGCGGGCGGCAACGAGATCACCACGTTTTACGTCTCCGGCGACTTCCAGCGCGAGAAAGGCATCTTCCGATCCAACGATCTGAAGCGGACTAGTTTGCGCGCCAACCTGCGCAACCAGGTCAGCCGGCTGATGGATATCGCGATCAGCACCGCCTACGTTTCCAGCGATCTCGCCTTACCCCAAAACGACAACAACAGCTTCGGAATCCTGCCCAGCGGGCTGCTGGGATCCGCCGACAGCTCGAACAACGGCGGCTACGGGTTCCTCACGCCGGCCGAGGCCCAGAAGGTCGGTGCCGGACAGCGCATCGAGCGCTTCACGGGCGGGTTGAACCTCACGTTCCGGCCCTGGAGCTTCCTTACGACGCGCGGCACCTTGGGGTACGACGTCACCAACCAGGGTGACACGTTCCTCACGCCGCCGAACGAGATCCCGTTCGACCTCGAGGGGACCGCGTTCCAGTACCGCGCGCAAATCCGCGGCTACACGGCGAACGTCGCGACCACCGCGTCGTTCCGGTTTTCTCCAGCGCTGACGTCGAACACGACGGCGGGCCTGCAGTTCAACAAGAACGTGTTCGACCAGGTACGAGCCTCGGGACGGAAGCTCGTCGCCGGGACCGGCGGAGTGGGCGGTGTGGTCATCCCGGGCGTGGGCGACTCCATCGCACCGCAGGTCACGCTGGGTGGTTACCTGGAGGAGCAGGTCGGGATTCGTGAGCGGCTGTACTTTACCGGCGCGCTCCGGGCCGACAAGAACTCGGCGTTCGGCACGAATTTCGGCAACATCCTTTACCCCAAGCTCTCCGGCTCGTGGGTGATCTCGGAGGAGCCGTTCTTCCCGCGCATGAGCTGGCTCTCGAGCCTGCGGCTGCGCGCCGCGTGGGGCAAGGCCGGCCGCGCGCCGGGCACGCTCGACGCCCAGCGGTTCTCAGTCCCGGCCTCGATCGCCGCGGACGGCAGCGACCTGCCCGGCGTCGTCGTCGGAGGAGTGGGTAACCCCAGCTTGAAGCCGGAGCGGACCCGGGAGATCGAGACCGGGTTCGACGCGGACTTCGGGCATCAGCGGTTCCACCTCGAAGCCACCTACTACGACAAGGACTCGAGAGACGCGCTGGTCGCCGTCCCGATCGCCGGGTCGGTGGGCCAGGGCGCGCGTGCCGGGGTACCCATCACCCGCCTGGACAACCTCGGCAGGGTGAGCAACAAGGGTATCGAGCTGCTCGTCACGGCCCAGATCCTGAACCGGCCGAACGTGTCCTGGAGCGTGACCGCCAGCGGGTGGGGCAACAAGAACCGCGTGCTCGCCACGGATACCAGCAACACCCCGATCATCTTTGGGTTGGGAGGGGCGACCCAGCGCCACCAAGTCGGTTATCCGGCGGGCGGCTACTGGGGCACGTCCTATACCGCCCGGGATTTGAACGGCGACGGGCTGATCGACCCCTTCGCCGAGATCACGCTGGGCGATTCCGACACGTTCCAGGGATCGTCGGTCCCCACGCGCGGCGCGTCATTCTCCACGGAAGTCAATCTGCTGCGGCACTTCCGTCTGTACGGGCTGCTGGACGGCCGCTGGGGCGGGAAGCTCGACAACAGCACGGAGCAGTTCCGCTGTCTGTTCGCGATCTGTCATGGGTTGAACGTGCCGGGCACGTCGATCGAGGAGCAGGGCGCGGCGTCTGCCGCCGCGTTCTACGGGCTGGAGACCGGGTTCTTCGAGGACGCCGGCTTCCTCAAGCTGAGAGAGGTGTCCGTGACGTACTTCGCGCCGGACGCGTGGGCCGCCCGCATCGGCGCCAAGGCCATCAGCTTCACGCTGACGGGTCGTAACCTGGCGACCTGGACCAAGTACAAGGGCGTCGACCCCGAGATCAGCCAGAGCGGGCAATTCAACTTCAGCGTGGCCGACTTCCTGAGTCAACCGCCCGTGCGGTATTTCATCGGCCGCCTCAACGTGACCTTCTGAGCTCGAGGATAATGCCATGAAGCATACAACCAAGCTTCTCGCGCTCCTGGCGGTCGTGCTGCTGGCGGTACCGGCCGGCTGCAACGACCCGTTGCGCGTGAGCATTCCGAACATCGTTCCGCCCGGGTCGCTGAGCGACTCGGGTGCGCTCGGCACGCTGCGTGCCGGGGCGATCGGCGACTTTTCCATCGCGTTCAGCGGCGATCATCCCGACGGCTCCGGCGGAAGTGGCGAAGGCGTGATCATGTACGGCGGCCTGTTGGCCGACGAGTGGTTCAACTCGGAAACGTTCCCCACCCGGATCGAGGTCGACGCACGCACGATTCAAGTGACGAACGCGGACGTGGACCTCTGGTACCGGTTGCTGCACGCAGCCCGCAACTCCGCCGAGAAGACCGCGGGACGTTACGCCGCGCTGGCCCCGACCGATCCGGGACATGCCGAGATGCTGAATCTGGCGGGGTACACCTACATCTTCTTCGCCGAGACGTTCTGCTCCGGGGTACCGGTGAGTCACCTGAACGAAATCACCGGGGACATCACGTATGGCGTGCCGCTCACGACCAGCCAGTTGATCGACACAGCCATCGCGCGATTCAACGAGGCGCTGACGGTTGCGTCCAATGCGGCAATGGTCAATCTGGCGCGCGTCGGCAAGGCCCGCGCCCTAGTCGACAAGGGGGATTATGCCACCGCCGACACGGTGGTCGCCTCCGTGCCGACCGACTTCGTTTACATGAGCGAGCACTCCGAGATCACTACCTTTGAAAACAACGGCGTGTTCAATGGCAACACGCAGGACCGGCGCTACTCCGTGGCCGACAGTGAAGGGGTGAACGGCTTTCCCTACCGTTCGGTGGTCGACCCGCGTACACCGGTGCGGCGGAGGCAGCAAGGGAGCGGCAACGGATTCGACGGTACCACGCCGCAGTACAACAATTTCCGGTTCGGCGATCGCAAGGCGCCGATCCCCCTGGCCTCGGGCGTTGAAGCACGGCTGATCGAGGCCGAAGTTTCGCTCCAGCTCGGGGATACGGTCGTGAACACCGGGGCATTCTTTACCGAGCTGAACGATCCGCGGGCCAATGCGTCGGGCCGGACATACTTTAACCCCAGCCCGTTCGACCGGACCAACGCCCTGACGAACCCGGTCCCGGTGTTGCCGAACCTGACGACCGCGTCACGTGACAGCGCTACCGGGGCAATCAACCTGCTGTTCGCGGAGCGGGCGCGCTGGTTGTGGCTCACGGCGCATCGGTTGGGCGACCTGCGGCGACTGGTCCGTCAGTACGGCCGGGCGGCCAATGCAGTGTTCCCGACCGGGCCGTACTTCAAATCCAACTTCCCGGTCTACGGAAACGACGTGAACATCCCCGTGCCGGTCACGGAGCGGAACAACCCGAACTTCACGGCCTGTCTGGATCGGCTGCCGTAGGGTCCAGCATGGAGATGGGAGACGAAAAAGGGAGGGAGCGCCGTCGCTCCCTCCCTCGTCGTTTACGAGTGCCCGTACTTGGTCTTGATCAGGATCACGCCGCTCACGGAATTCGTCCCGTAGTAGGTCGTTCCCTCGATCCCGTCATAGATATAGATCGCAAGGATGGTCTGGGCGTCGATGTCCTCGAGTGCCCGGAAATCCGGCATGCGTACGCCGTCGATCAGCACCGCAGGGGAATCGTCCAGGTAGAAGCTCGCCCGGCCGCGTCGGCCCAGGCTCGCGGGGCGGCCGTTGCGGTCTTCCTGCGTCTGGAACATGGGCGCGTGCTGCTTCAACGCCTGCCACGCCGTCCGGGCGCCCGACCGTTCGATCTGCTCGGCCGTGATCGTGAACGTGCCGGGGGGCAGGCCACTGCTCGTGCCCTGCTGGACCGACCGGCCACATCCGAGCAACACAACGACGCACCATGCGGTGAGCGCCTTCATGGAGGCCTCCCGTTCAATCCTATACTCGTGCCGCCCGCCACGAGCGTCAAGGTATCGCGCGCACTCACGCCCGAGTATCTTCTCGCGCGATGCTGCAACTCACGGCGCTGCTGCTCCTTGCCCAAGTCCAGGTGCCGCCTCCCCGCGGCTACGTGAACGACTTCGCCGGCGTGCTCGACAGCGCGTCCGTCGGCCACATGACTGCCGTGATCGCCGAAGTGCGCGACAAGACGCGCGGCGAGATCGCCGTCGTCACCCTCCCCGACATCGGCGACCGACCCGTGGCGGACGTCGCGCTCCAGATCGGCCGCCAATGGGGCGTCGGAGCAAAGGGGGAGGCGGGCGATCCCGCCAAGAATCTCGGTGTCGTCGTGCTGCTCGTGCCGAAGAAGAATCACCGCCCCGGCACGGGTCAGATTTTCATCGCCACCGGTCGCGGAGCCGAGGGCTTCCTCACGGATGCCGGCGTGGGCCGGATTCGCGACGCCATGACGCCCTATCTCGCTCGGGAGGAATACGGGGCGGGGCTGGCGTACGGCGTAGACCTGATCGCCCAGGCGTTCGCCCAGGAGTTCGGCGTGGCGCTGGAGGCGACACCGCCCGCTCCGGCACCTGAGCCCGCCGTGTGGTTCCCGAGTGGTGCGGTGCTCTTCTGGATCATCGTCGCAGTGGTGCTCATCCTGTCCCGGCTGGCGCGGCGCCGACGGCGCTGGGGCCGGGGCATCTGGTGGGCCGGTGGTGGTTGGAGCGGCGGTGGCTGGAGTGGTGGTGGCTGGGGTGGGGG
>Ga0075433_10002040_pt1 | contig 15267 bp, 15 predicted proteins | sample RhiMethybrSRZTD2_FD_75299 | JGI IMG/M metagenome (GOLD analysis project Ga0075433, IMG submission 75299) | Populus rhizosphere microbial communities from Tennessee, USA - Rhizosphere MetaG P. TD hybrid SRZTD2 | ecosystem: Host-associated > Plants > Roots > Rhizosphere > Soil | place: USA... | reverse complement strand
CATTGGGTGTGGCGGGTTTATTCTGCGCTCTGCTCTCAGGAATTGTGATTGTCACCGTCGATGGTCTCTTGCCCGGTGGCAGTGAGCGAAGACGGTTACTTCTGAAGTTGAGCTCAACGATGGTCCCGGCCTGGTCAGGCCTCAACAAGTGGATGAGTTCGGAAACTTGACCCAACGGATTCCTGAAGTGAACACAAATCAAATCACTTTGAGAAGTTCTTTGAGATTGGGAAAGTAATAGTAATGACATCCATTCGAAAGGTTGGGAGAATCGTGCGAGATCGATTGAGACTCGCCTCCATGGCCTTTAGCCCAGCGGTCAAGCCTATCGAACCCCGCTACATTTATCAAAGGCAGTTCATTCGCCACCGGTTTCTCTCTGGAGAGCGGATTTTGGACGTTGGTAGCGGCGGAGACCCCTTTCCCGAAGCAACTGTATTGGCTGACCGTCACCTGGAACCGACCAGCCACCGCAGCACAAGATTTGAGTCACGAGGGAAGCCCGTCGTGATTTGCGACATTCATGAGCTACCATTCGCTGATCAGCTTTTCGACTATGTTGTCGCTGCGCATGTGTTAGAACACGTGGATGACCCTATTCAAGCCTGCCGCGAACTTCAGCGTGTGGCGCGAGCGGGATTCATTGAGACTCCGGCACTCTTCAAGGATGCACTCTTCGCCTGGGCTAAAGGAATGCACAAATGGCATATCGTCGCGATAGGAAATCGACTAGTGTTCTTCGAATACACAAATCGCCAGCTGGAAGGCATTAGGTGTGATGCTTGGCACCGGCTTATTTTCGGCTCCAGCTATCATCCAATCCAGGAGGCCTTCAACAACAACCAGGATCTATTCAACGTGATGTTGGAATGGGAGGGTGCGTTTGACGTGACCGTAATGAAGATTGATGGCTCAGTCCGCGTCCTTTGACGGGGCCGGGCAGGTTACTTAGCGATGCGTTTTTTGATCGTCGACACCTATTACACAGCATTTCTTGATGCTTTTTATGCGCAACGCCCAGATTTGGTCCTCGAGTCTTATGGGTTCCAGTGGCGTGCTTTGATGGAACAATGTTTTGGCACGGCTGACTTCTATTCAACCAATCTTCAATGTCTAGGGCACGAAGCTACTGAGGTTGTGGCCAACTGTCGCCCGCTACAGTTGCAGTGGGCTCGCGAGCAGTCCCTGCCACTACGACACAAGGTTGGAAAGCGGGCTTATTGCGGCATTCCGATGCTGTCCATAGAGAAGGACTGGTTCTATCCCGTGTTGCTTGCCCAAGTGAAGTTTCATCGGCCAGACATCGTTCACTTTCAGGACCCAGGCAACACGGATCCTGCTTTTCCGCAAGAGATTCGTCGTCACGTCCGCTTGATTTCAGGGCAAATCGCCAGCCCAATTCCCCCCAAAGCTGATCTCAAACCTTATGACCTGATGCTTTCCTCACTGCCCAATTTTGTGGAATGGTTCCGGCGACAAGGGATGAGGAGTTATCAGCTTAGTGCAGGATTTGAACCTCGAGTCCTCCAACGGCTGAACCACGCTCCGCCCAACGACGTTGTTTTCGTAGGAGGGCTGACCGAATGTCATCGCAGTCGTGTTCAATTCTTGGAGCAAGTGGCCCGGCAAACACGTGTGGATTGGTGGGGATATGGCGTGGAAAGTCTAGCTCACGATTCTCCTCTTCGAAAAACGTTTCACGGGCCAGCTTGGGCGCTTAAGATGTATGAGAAACTATCTAGCGCGCGCATCACGCTCAACCACCATATTGATGTGGCTGAAGATTATGCCAACAACATGAGGCTGTATGAGGCCACCGGTGTCGGCAGCTTGCTCATCACGGATGCAAAACGCAACCTGCCTTCACTCCTTAAGCCTGGGAAAGAAGCCATTGCCTATCGCGACCCTAACGAGTGTGTTGAGCTCATAGAGTACTATCTCAAGAAAAAAGAGGAGCGGGATTTGATAGCCCGGTCCGGGCAGCAGCGGACCCTGCGAGATCATAGCTACTACCGGCGGATGGAGGAGTTCCTGGAGCTCGTCAATCCTCTATTGTGAAGGTTGTCTGCCGATGAATTCTACACTTTGCCAACCCTTAGTCATGCTGGACATTCATCCTGTACTGTTAGACATTGGTGCAGCTGGGGCATACCCTAAGATCTGGCGGCCGATTGCAGCACAGTCTCGCTACGTGGGGTTTGATCCGGACCATCGAGAGCCGAGCAAAGGGCCACAGGAAGCGTTTTATCAGTCCACTGTCCTTGACGATGCAGTAACCGAGGATCAAGCTCCGGAGACCTTGTTTTACTTGACGCGTTCACCGTATTGCTCAAGCAGACTTAAGCCCGATTCCAAGTCCCTTCAAAGTTTTCTGTTCTCCGACCTGTTTGTGGTTGAAAGAGAAGCCAGAGTCCCGGCGACCAACTTAAACGAGGCGCTGCGACGACTCAATCTACCCGCAATTGATTGGATCAAGCTGGACACGCAGGGCACTGACTTGAGACTTTTCCAAAGCTTGCGAACGGAAATTCGAGACCGTGTGCTGGCGTTGGATCTTGAGCCTGGTCTGATCGATGCTTATCAGGGGGAAGATCTCTTTGTAGAAGCGCACAAGGAACTGACCGGTTCCGGCTTTTGGCTGTCGGGCATCGAGATTCATGGTGCGGTCCGGATGCGGCGGTCGACATTGGAATATCTAGCAGCTCGTTTACAAAATCAGAGCGAAGCAGTGATCTCTGAAACCACTCGGAAGAGCCCCGCCTGGTGCGAGGCCCGCTATTTCAGAAAGATTGAGTCATTGGAGCAAACTGGTGTCGGCCAGCGCGACTACGTCTTGCTGTGGGTGTTTGCCTTGCTCGACCGCCATTTTGGGGTTGCATTGGATCTGGCCGTGGCCTACGAGAAGAGATTCGGATCAGATCAGGTATCCCGCATTCTCTTGAACGAACCACTCCGTCAAATCCAACTAGGTAAGACGCGAAGGTGGTTTCGCAGATCCAAGTCATTAGTCCCCGGGTACTTGAAACGCACAATGAGACGATTGATCCAATGACCGGAGCGACCGTAGAAGGGTCTTGCCGGCGATTCAGGCCAATGAATTTGAGGCATGCCGTAAAGCAATTTGTCCCACCGATCCTAGTTAGCTCTTGGCATCGGTTGAGATCGAACCTAGGTGTTCGGGAATGGGAATATCTTCCAGGGGGCTGGCCCAGCCCAAATGATTTAGGGATCAAAGGATGGGATGTTGAAAGCATTGCCCGCGTTCAGAAGGACAAGTGGTCCAAATCAGTAAACTTTACCCAAGGTACTGGATTGCCGGAAGATCCCCGTGTACAACATACACTGTTAGCCTATGCGTACGTTCTGACGCTCACAGCGCGCATGAAGGATTCGGTTTCCGTATTGGATTGGGGCGGAGGTCTGGGGTATTACTGCGCTTTGGGCCAAGCCTTGATCCCAGGAGTCCATATTGAGTATCACTGCCTGGAAACCCCTGCCTTCTGTCGTGTGGGACGAGAGCTCTTGCGGGAGGCCGTGTTCTATGAAAATGAGTCTGACTGTCTACGTCGACGGTATGACCTTGTCTTGGTCAGTGGTGCCCTGCAATATTTTCAGGAGTGGAGGCAAGTTGTACAGCGGTTAGGCCAGGTGTTCCAGTCTTATCTATTCATTACTCGGTTGCCGGTTGTGAGCCAATCAGGTTCCTTTGTAGTTTTGCAGAGACCTTACCAGCATGGTTACCAAACGGAGTATCCCGCGTGGTTCCTTAACCGGCAGGAGTTTTTGAACTCGACAAACGCAACGGGGTTGCAACTGCAACGCGAATTTCTGCTTTCAGAAAAGCCTTTTGTTCCAGACGCTCCAGAGCAATGCGAGTATCGAGGCTATCTGTTTGGCAAGGGGAGTCCATTATGAGTACGCTCAGATCCTCTGACGACGTTGAAAGCACTGCCTGGTGGCTCAACCAAGACGAATTTGCTTCTGTGCAAGAGAATGCTGACAATGGTCACTGAGCGCAAAAACGAGTTTGCAAATCGAAATGTTCTCATTACCGGTGGAATGGGCTTTCTTGGTTCCAACCTCGCTATCAAGCTGGTTGACCTTGGAGCGAGTGTGACTCTTGTGGACAGTTTGATCCCAGAATATGGTGGCAATCCTTTCAATGTCTCAGGACTTAAGGACCGAGTCACATCCAACATCTCTGACGTAAGAGACGAGCACAGCTTGCGATACCTAGTTCAAGGGCAAGATTATCTATTCAATCTGGCGGGACAGACCAGCCACCTCGACTCGATGCAGAATCCCTTTGTTGATTTGGAAATCAACTGCAAGGCGCAGCTTTCGATCCTGGAAGTCTGTCGAAGGTACAATCCCGGTATGAAGATTGTTTTTGCCAGCACCCGGCAAATCTACGGGAGACCCCGGTCTCTCCCTGTCAGTGAAGAACATCTCCTGCAGCCGGTGGACGTAAATGGAATCAACAAAATGGCTGGGGAGTGGTACCACATTCTTTACAACAATACCTATGACCTACGAACCTGCGCGATACGTCTCACGAATACGTATGGTCCAAGGATGAGGATCAAAGACTCTCGGCAAACCTTCCTGGGTATCTGGATTCGCCTTTTGGTTGAAGGGCAACCCTTTGAAGTCTGGGAAGGACAGCAGCTGCGCGATTTCACCTATGTGGATGATGCTGTTGATGCGTTTCTGCTGGCAGCAATTAATGAGCAGGCCAACGGCATGGTATTCAATCTTGGGGGCAGCGAAGTCATCACTTTGACTGACTTGGCCAAGCTACTCATCCAAATCAATGGAAGCGGCCAGTATTCAATTAGGCAGTTCCCATCAGACCGCAAGCGGATTGATATCGGAGACTATTATTCCGATTGCAGTTTGATTGGATCCACGTTGAACTGGACACCGAGGGTCCCGTTGCGGGAGGGGCTAGCTCAATCGCTAGCTTATTACAAGGAACACTTGAAGCACTACCTCTGAGACGCAAAGATGCCTGACACAATCCTTCAATGCAATCCCAGAGCTGATTATCTCGCTCACAAACGGGAGATTGACGCTGCTATCGAGGGGGTGCTGGAAGCGGGATCTTATGTCCTCGGTCAGCAGGTCGCAGCTTTTGAGCAGGAATTCTCTGCTTACCTAGGAGTCGGACACGCAGTGGGTGTAGGCAATGGGACCGACGCGCTGCATCTGGCGCTTCGCGCTTGCGGCGTAGGTCGCGGAGATGCAGTAATAACTGTGTCACACACAGCCGTAGCTACTGTTGCGGCTATTGAGCTCGTCGCCGCTGAGCCAATTCTGGTAGATATTGATTCAATCACTCTTACTATGGATCCCAACCGATTGGAGGCAGCTATCAAGAACTCCCGCCGACGGCGTGTGAAGGCTGTCATTCCTGTTCACCTGTATGGGCAACCCGCCGATCTATCCGCGATCCTGGAAATCGCAAAGAGGTACGACCTGTACGTTATCGAGGATTGTGCTCAATCTCACGGCGCTTCTTGGGAGGGACGAAAGACGGGTGCATGGGGACATATGGCTACCTTCAGCTTTTATCCGACAAAGAACCTCGCAGCACTCGGGGATGGTGGAGCGATTGTAACCAATGACTTATCCTTGGCAGATAAGAGTCGCCAACTTCGGGAGTACGGCTGGCGTGATCGCTACGTCAGTCTTCTTCCTGGGCTCAATTCGCGGCTTGACGAACTTCAGGCCGCTGTCTTAAGAGTAAAGCTCCGATACCTCGACGCTGCAAATTTGCGTAGGCAGGCGTTGGCACGCTTGTATGACTGCAGTCTGCAAGCTCAGAAATCAGTTCAAACTCCGAGTTGTGGTAAAGGACTTCACGTCTATCATCAATATGTGGTCCGGAGCCCTGAGCGCCAGTCGCTGAAATCTTATTTGCAGTCCAACGGCATTTCGACTCTCATTCACTACCCGGTTCCAGTTCACCTTCAGCCGGCATACAAGGATAGACTAACCATCGGTATTGGCGGATTGGGCCGTTCCGAAGAAGCATGCCAGAAGGTGTTGAGCTTGCCCATGCATCCGCACTTGGCAGACCACGAGTCGCTGGAAGTCTGTGAGATGCTGAAGCGTTGGGCCGGTTCCAGAGAAAACAACTGAAATGCATTACTTCTGCACCTATTTCGATCATCGTTACATGTCTCGGGGCCTGGCTCTGTATCGATCTTTGAGACAGCATTGCGATTCCTTTCGAATCTGGATGCTCTGCATGGACGCAGAAGCCTACAGCGCATTGGCCGAGTTAGATCTCCCCGGGGTCTGCCCTCTAACGCTTGAGGAGTTCGAAGAGGGAGACCAGATCTTGCTTCATGCCAAGCAAAACAGGTCGTTGCTAGAGTATTACTTTACCTGTACACCCTGTTTGCCGCTGTTTGTTCTCAATCGCTGTCCCGACGTTGACCGAATCACGTATCTGGACGCTGACCTTTTCTTTTATGCTGACCCATCGGCCGTCTTCACAGAAATGGGGGACTGCTCCATCGCTATCATCGGGCACAGGTTCTCAAATCGTCTGCAACACCTGGAGGTACTCGGGACCTACAACGTGGGGTGGATCTCTTTCCGTCGCGACAGCTATTCACGAGAGTGCTTGATCTGGTGGCGCGAACGGTGCAATGAGTGGTGTTATGACCGGTCAGAAGACGGTCGGTTCGCAGATCAGAAATACTTGGATGACTGGCCTACCAGGTTCCAGGGGACACTTGTCCTTCTCCACAAGGGAGCCAATCTGGCCCCATGGAACCTGGCCAAATATCAAATCGGCTGGCATGCGGATCAGCTTTGGGTGGACGATCAACCTCTGATTTTTTTTCACTTCCATGCTCTGAGACGAATTAATCAATGGCTGTATGACTCAAACATGGCTCACTACGAGACGACTCTCTCCCCACTAGTCCGAAACAGAATTTATGCCCCCTATTTACAAACGTTGCTGCAAGTCGAGCTCGACTTGAAGGCTTTGAAACACTTGACAGGACACCAGTCTCTGCAGAGACACAAGACGGTTGGGCAATCAGCCAAGACCCATTCGTTCCTTAGACATTCGCTCAGCTTTCTGTATGGCGCTCGACATGTGGTGAAAGGCCTACTGGCTCACCAGTACTTGCTGGTGCCAAAGAGGAGAACACAAAAGGAGGGAAGCAAACGAAAAGATCACTCTCCAAGCCATTTGATGGGACGCCCCTGATTTCGATTATCACTGTGGTGCTGAACGGTGAGGAGCACCTTGAGCAGGCTATCCTGTCCGTCATTAATCAGCCTTACGAACAGCTCGAGTATATTGTCATCGACGGCGGGTCAAGTGACGGAACGTTGGACATTATCAGGCGGTATGAAGGCCAGATCGATTCTTGGGTGAGTGAGCCAGACGAAGGGATTTACGATGCAATGAACAAAGGATGGGCCGCCAGCCGCGGAGAGTATGTCTACTACCTAGGTGCTGACGATGTCTTGCTCACTTTGCCCGTTTTATCACTTGCGGAAGCCCGCCGGAACGGTGTCGACTTAATTTATGGCGACGTTTGTCTCAGTAATGGCCGATACTTTAAGAGTCGCTACGGAATGGAACTGCTTGTCAATAATTCCTTGCATCACCAAGGTCTCTTCCTCAAGCGGTCTCTCTTTGCGGAGCCTCCCTTTCGAAAAGAGTACAAAGTGTTCTCAGACTTTGATCTGAACCAGCGTCTCTACAAGCAGAGAAAAAGGGCGATGGCTATACATGAGCCTATTGCGCTGTTTCGTCTCACCAGAACTCGAGAGGACTCGAGATCGGCAGAGTTCTTCCAGATTGTGCGAGGCAACTTTGGGACTATTGTCATGGTTGTCTCGTATTTGTTTCTGAAGCTAAGGGGACTGGCCTTCCGGTTGCGTGGCTGGGGTCGCTAGGCGATCAGATGAAGGGACGGGGGGCCTCTGGAGCAGGTTCACAGGAGGAAAGTGTCGTCTACTCCGTCTCTCGACATCATCATCGTTAATTGGAACACGGGCGATCGATTACGCGGCTGCCTTGAATCGATCGTCGAAGCTGATAAGTCAGGTCTTGCCCTTGGACGAATTGCGGTGGTCGATAACAACTCGTCCGACGCTTCCTTAGACAATCTTCCTCGCACTGATCCGACTCTAGTTCTAATTCACAATCCGGAGAATAGGGGATTCGCAGTTGCCTGTAATCAAGGTGCAGAGCGCAGCGTGTCGGACTACTTACTTTTTCTGAACCCAGACACTTCTCTGTACCGTAACTCGTTGACTAGGCCGATCAGATTCATGGAACAGCCTTCGAGCGCATCGATCGGGATTTGCGGGATTCGCTTGGTCGACGAGCGGGGAAATCCAGTGGTATCATGTGCCCGATTTCCCACGCTAAAAATCCTCGCTGGGGAGGTGTCAGGTTTGTCGCGACTTGCGCCAAAGATCTTCTCAACTCACCTAATGACAACGGCGGAGTGTGAACAAAGCCGTGAGGTTGACCAGGTGATCGGCGCTTTTTTTTTGGTCAGGCGACAGCTCTTCAAGCTGAATGGGGGATTTGACGAACGATTCTTTATGTATTTCGAGGAAGTCGACTTTTCTCTTCGAGCACGCCAGAAAGGCTATTTATCTTATTATTTGGCCGACGCCCTCCTTCACCACTCGGGAGGGGGAAGCTCGGAAAAGGTCAAGGACAAGCGACTCTTCTATTCGTTGCGTAGCCGGATCCAGTACGGCTTTAAGAACTTTTCGTTTTCAGCGGCCGTTGGTCTCCTGATCCTGACTCTCACGATTGAGTTGGTGGCGCGGCTTCTTGGCGCGGCGCTCTTGATCTCGAAGTCAACATTCGGCGAGACCGTGAGCGGTTATGGACAGCTCATCGGTTATTTACTTGGCAGAGACGGGAAATGCCGGTCTTAGACAAGAAGAATCTCTTACCCGCCCTCATGGGAGTGAAGCTCGAATTGGGCTGCGGCGATCGTAAGCGGTTGAGTGATGCTGTCGGGATCGATGCGATCGACTATGACTGCGTCGACATTGTCGGGGATGTCTATGAGGTCTTGAACCAAATCCAGAACGAATCCATTCTCGCCGTCCATTCGCATCACTTCTTTGAGCACGTTCGCGACGTAAGGCTGTTGATGGATGAGATTGCGAGAATCCTGCGACCCGACGGGCTTCTTGAGATTGTCGTTCCGCACTTCTCGAATCCCTATTACTACTCGGACTACACACATAAGCACTCTTTCGGGCTCTATAGCTTTTCGTATTTCTCTCATGATTCAATTCTGAAAAGGAAGGTTCCGCATTACAAGCCTTACGTTTCCTTTGAACTCCTTGAAGTGAGTCTGATCTTCAAATCCAGCCCCCCATTCTATGGGCGCCATGGGCTAAAGAGAATACTCCAAGCGATATTCAATCGCGGCCGATATATGAAAGAGTTTTACGAAGAGAACTGTTGCTACCTTTTTCCTTGCTACGAAATCAAGTTCTCTCTCCGAAGAAAGCGAGACGCAAGACCGGTCTGAGCGAATGCGTTGCTTATTGCTGAGCCGATACGGTCCTCGGGGCGCAAGCAGTCGCTTGCGCTCTTACCAGTACCTCAAGTTCTTACAAATCCAGGGCATTCACGTAAACGTTGTCTCCTTCCTAGGTGATGACTATTTGGAGAAGCTCTATGCAGGTCGGCCTTGGCAGTGGAAAATCATTTCGAAGGCATACCTTCGAAGGCTGAAGTCTCTACTTAGTTATCGCCACTATGATTTGCTTTGGATCGAATACGAACTGTTTCCTTGGCTTCCTGCTTGGGTTGAATGGTTATTTTGTCATGATGTCCCCTATGTGGTCGACTACGATGATGCGGTATTTCATCGCTACGACCTGAATCCGAACTGGTGTGTGCGCGCCATTTTGTCGAAAAAGATCGATCGAGTTATGAAGCGGGCAAGCCTGGTTATCGTCGGAAATGACTATCTGGCCTCACGCGCAAAGAAGGCGGGAGCCCGGAGGGTCGAGTGTCTTCCCACTGTAGTCGATCTGGATCGATACCCCTTGTCCGTCCCCAAAACACAAGCAACGTTTACAATTGGCTGGATCGGATCTCCCACGACGTTTCCCTATCTTCAGCTTGTACGCAGTGCACTTTCCGACATCTGCCGTCAGAGAAGAGCGCGCCTGGTCTTGGTCGGAGCTCCTCGCGTCCAGCTAGAAGGAGTAGTCGCAGAATTTCGGGAATGGTCTGAAGACACCGAGGCAGCCTCCATTCAAGACTTCAATGTGGGCATCATGCCTCTGCCCGATGATGCTTGGGCTCGGGGCAAATGCGGCTACAAGCTAATTCAATACATGGCCAGTGCACGCTCGGTGATTGCTTCTCCAGTCGGAGTCAATTGCTCACTTATCCGGCCCCGATTGAATGGATTCCTAGCCGGGAGCAAAAAAGAGTGGGTGGAAGCCTTGAGCTTCCTTTGCGACAATCCAACAGAGAGTGCTGGTATGGGCCGCGCGGGGCGAGAAATGGTCGAGAAAGAGTACTGCCTTCAAGTAATGGGTCCCAAATTGTCGATGTTATTAAGAGAAGCCGCCGGGAGGTCCACTGTCTGATGTGTGGCTTTGCAGGTTACTGGGATTATTCTGCAGGGCAGTCGAAAGATCAATTACTGAATCAGGCAACCACGATGGCTGCGACGCTAAGGCATCGAGGCCCTGATCATCATGGAGCATGGGCGGATCCAAAAGCTGGGGTTGCGTTCGGTTTTAGACGCTTGTCTGTTCTCGATCTCTGCGCCACTGGATATCAACCAATGCATTCTGCGGACGGACAGTATGTCGTCGTATTCAACGGGGAAATATACAACTGTGGACCTCTCCGTCAGGATCTTGAAGATCATGGGCACGTCTTCCGCGGTCGCTCAGACACCGAAGTACTGCTTGAGGCGGTAAGCGAATGGGGTCTTGAATCCTCAGTCAAACGTTTCGACGGCATGTTCGCTTTCGCATTATGGGATTCCAAGATGCATCAGCTACATCTCGTCCGAGACCGATTAGGGGAAAAACCGCTCTACTACGGCTGGGTTGGAAAGACCCTTCTGTTTGGTTCCGAATTGAAAGCGTTGCGCGGCTATCCCGGCTTTGAGGCTTCGGTCAATCACCAGAGTTTGCTCTTGTACTTGCACTACGGATACATTCCGACGCCACACTCCGTCTATGACAACTTCTACAAGCTCCCACCGGCAACTATATTGAGTGTAGGGTTGGGAGGGACGGAACTGGAAACCAGATCGTCGGCTTACTGGTCCGCTAAGGAATTGGCGCTGCGAGGAGTTGCCGAACCCTTTCCGGGATCTACTGGGGAAGCAATCGTTGAACTGGATCGGCTCCTTAGAGATTCCGTCAGACTTCGCATGCTGGCAGATGTTCCAGTAGGAGCTTTTCTGTCCGGCGGAATCGATTCTTCTACGGTTGTTTCTATGATGCAAGCTGAAGCGGGAGCCCCAGTGAAAACCTTTTCGATCGGTTTCCAGGCTGACAGTCACAATGAAGCGGCGCACGCCAAGCGAGTCGCCGAACACCTAGGTACTACTCATAATGAGTTCTTAGTCACTCCTGAAGAAGCGATGGCAGTCATTCCCAAACTCCCGTACATTTACGACGAACCGTTCGCCGACTCTTCCCAAATTCCCACATTCTTGATCTCCCGGTGGGCACGCGAGCAGGTTACAGTGAGCCTTTCAGGTGATGGAGGCGATGAGCTATTCGGCGGATATAATCGACACGCATGGGTCCCCCGGATTTGGAGCAACTTGGGCTGGCTGCCGAAGCGTATTCGAAGAATGATCGCTACGCTACTCAATACGCCCGCATTACAAGTTTGGGAAATCCTCTCTGAACGGATGAGGCCTCATTTGCTTTACTCTGGCACTCCGGTTCAGTCGGGTGACAAGCTGCAAAAGCTAGCTGAGGTCCTGACTGCGAACGATCCGATGGACATGTATTTCGGGTTGGCATCTCACTGGCGGGATCCGGGCTCCTTGCTGGTAAAGAGTACTGAGGTAGCAGACGTTCTGGGAGGCAGCAGCGGCAGCGGAGACTTTTCAGAAACGGCTCTTCAGATGATGTACCTCGATATGGTGACCTATCTACCAGATGACATCTTAGTTAAGCTCGATCGCGCGAGCATGGCCTGCAGTCTGGAGGTACGTGTTCCGCTGTTGGATCATCGACTGGTTGAGTTTGCGTGGACATTGCCTCTTTCTCTGAAGATTCGGGGTGGGCAGGGGAAATGGATTTTGCGACAAGTAGTACACAAGTACGTACCCCAAAACCTTGTCGAGCGTCCCAAGTCAGGCTTCGCCATTCCGTTACGCCAGTGGCTTCGAGGTCCACTACGCGAATGGGCGGAGTCACTGCTTGATGACCGCAAGTTACGTCATGAAGGTTTCTTCAATTCAAAGCCGATTCGGCAAAAATGGCAGGAACATTTGTCCGGCAAGAGAAATTGGCAAAGCGAACTCTGGGATGTACTCATGTTTGAATCTTGGCTTGACGCTCAGAAAAACTGAACCGAGGTTAGCTTGGAGGAGCTCTATGGGCTACTTGCCCACGCGACGCCGAGCGTCGCTTGAAAGGACAAGGTTACTCTGTTGGTCCATTTGATCACCTTCGTTCTCTCTTTGTTTTTGTCGCTCTATCTCACACCCGTATTTCGGGAGGCGGCTCTGAAATTCGGCATCGTGGACAGGCCCAGCGGACCCCTTAAGAAACACGCGGAGCCCGTCCCTTACTTGGGCGGGTTGGCTGTTTACCTGTCCTTTCTATTGACCACGGCGTTCATTTATCAGTACAGCCGAGAGGTCCTCGGAATTCTGCTGGCGGGCGCAATTATTGTGATTCTCGGACTTGTCGACGATCTTGGCGTCCTTAGCCCATCGGTCAAGCTCTTCGGACAATTGGTTGCCGCCACCGTTTTGGTCAAGGCGTCTATTTATATTAAGTTGTCAATCCTCCCTGCCTGGGTTGCCGTGGCCTTAACTATTCTTTGGGTGATGGCAATTACCAACGCTTTTAACCTGATTGACATCATGGATGGGCTAGCCTCGGGTGTCGGTGCAATAGCTGCCCTCGTGCTGGTTATCATTAACTATCAAAGCGGTAAAGAACTCATCGTTCCGCTTTCCGTAGCTCTGGCAGGCAGCCTCATCGGTTTTCTACGTCACAATTTTAAGCCTGCCAAGATCTATCTCGGAGACACAGGCAGTCTTTTCATCGGCTTGATGCTGGCGGCGCTGTCAATGAACGGAGCTTACACTAGAGTCAGTCTGGTAGGAGTTCTCGCTCCTATTCTGATATTGGGAGTGCCGGTATTCGACATGTTACTCGTCATATACATCCGCTTTCGAAGAGGAATTCCGGTTATGCAAGGTAGTTCAGACCACTTTGCCTTGCGTTTGAGAAAGTGGCGTCTGAGCGTTGTACAAACAGTGGTCTCCAGCTATTTCGTTGCTTTCCTTCTTGGGTTGGTCGCACTGGTTCTGATTCGCGTGGACGCAATTGCCGCGTTAGCCATTATTATTCTCGTCTGCGCGGCCTGCCTCTCCGTTGGTTACTACCTCAATAAAATTGATATGACCATTTAGCCGTGACAGCGGGCCGCTGAGCTTTCGATAGTGAAAATCAAGATTGCGAGGATCATTACGCGAATGGATCTAGGGGGAGCACAGCAGGCCGTCCTCTATCTGGCTAATCATCTTAGTCGAGATCTTTTTGAACAAGTGTTCATTGCTGGGGAAGGAGGACTGCTGTCGCCTGATCTATTGTCTGTGCCTTCCACCAGGCACCACACAGTCTCTGAACTAAACCGTCATGTCGGTGCAAGAGGCCTAACAACGGATTTAAGGGCCATCGCCAAGATTAGGAACATTTTGCAAAAGGAGCGGCCTGACATCGTCCACACACATACTCCCAAGGCAGGCATTCTCGGACGGTGGGCTTCTTGGCTGGCCGGAATCCCGAGAATTGCCCATACGTTTCACGGCTTTGGATTCAGTGAATCTCATCCTACCGTTGAGAAGCGGCTCTATGTTTGGGCTGAACGAATTACGGGAATGATCACGACGCAGTTTGTTGTGGTTTCCGAAAAAAACCGACTCAAGGGCCAGAACTACGGTTTTTTCCGCCAGCACAGTTGTGAGCTGATTCGCTCGGGAATCGACCTTTCCACTTTCACGACCGGAAGTTTGGATAAACCCCAAAAAAAAATAGAGTTAGGTCTTTGTCCTTCCGATAAAATAGTCGGAATTGTGGCCGGATTTAAGCCTCCCAAAGGACTGAACCATTTCTTGGAGGTTGCGCGCCGAGTTGTGAATCGGCGGCCCGAGATCAAGTTCCTAATGATAGGTGACGGAGAGTTGAGACCACAGCTGGAGGCTGAGGTCAATCGACTGCAGCTCGACTCAGCAGTGCGGATGTTGGGATGGCGTCGGGACATTCCCGACCTTTTGCAGTTGTTAGATGTATTCGTCTTAACGTCTCATTGGGAGGGCTTGCCGAGAGTCTTGCTGGAAGCCATGGCTGCAGGGGTCCCAATAGTAGCTACCGATGTTGACGGCATCGGGGAGGTCGTGCAGACCGAGGAAAACGGTTATCTCGTCGGCCCTGGAGACACGACAAAAATGGCTGAACGGGTCTTGGAGTTACTGGGAAACGAAGAACTCTGCTTTCGGATGGGACAAAAGAGTCAAAGCATGGTCAAACCGTTTTCGGCTCAGAAGATGGTTGAGGATTACACTCGTCTTTATTTTGGGATGATGGGTTGGTCTTCGCGCTGCCACAGTGAACTAGAGACCGTTCCATGAAGCATGCAACTCACTAACATACCGATACTTTCCACTCAAGACATGGACTCGCAACCTGAACGAGCGAGGGATCCGATGGACGCAGGTCGAGGCAGCGCTCCTTCTAAACAGCCCCGTGTAATTATCGTAATGCCGGCTTACAACGCGGCCTTGACACTCGAGAAGACCTATTATGCCTTGCCGGAAGGAAGCTACGATCAAATTATTCTTGTTGATGATGCCAGTTCGGACAATACGCTCGAAATTGCTTCAAAACTCAGAATCCTTGGGATACGACACCGGAAGAATCGTGGCTACGGTGGCAACCAAAAGACTTGTTACACCAAGGCCTTGGAGCAAGGTGCTGACATCGTCGTCATGCTTCATCCTGACTATCAGTACGATCCAACTATTGCCAAGGATA
>Ga0075433_10002039_pt1 | contig 15267 bp, 13 predicted proteins | sample RhiMethybrSRZTD2_FD_75299 | JGI IMG/M metagenome (GOLD analysis project Ga0075433, IMG submission 75299) | Populus rhizosphere microbial communities from Tennessee, USA - Rhizosphere MetaG P. TD hybrid SRZTD2 | ecosystem: Host-associated > Plants > Roots > Rhizosphere > Soil | place: USA... | reverse complement strand
GTCATGGCCGCGTCACGGTTGTCGCCCACCCTCGGCCAACCGATGATGGTGTTCATGGCCCAGCCCGACGCGCCGATCCTCGTCGTCGATGACGACCCCAAGATCGTGGCCCTCGTTCGCACGTACCTCGAGCGCGAGCGCTATCCGGTCATCACTGCCGCCGACGGCCTGACGGCACTGCGCGCGATCGAGGAGCGGCGGCCGCGGCTCGTCGTGCTCGACCTCATGCTGCCCGGACTCGACGGCCTGTCCGTGATCCGCCGCGCGCGGGCCGTCGGCGAGACGCCGATCCTCGTCCTCTCGGCGCGCGGCTCGACCGGCGATCGGATCCTCGGCCTGAGCGAGGGCGCCGACGACTACCTGGCCAAGCCCTTCTCCCCTGCCGAGCTGGTCGTGCGTGTCCGGACGATCCTGCGGCGCACGGAGCGGCCGTTGGGCGAGGCGCTGGCGCCGGACGAGCTGCTCGTCAGCGGCGACCTGGTCGTCGACGCGGGTCGGCACGAGGCGCGCATCGGCGGGAAGGCGGTGGAGCTCTCCGCCCTCGAGCTGCGCCTCCTCGCGACGCTCCTCGACGCGGACGGCCGCGCGCTGACCCGCGACCAGCTCCTCGACGGAATCCATGGCACCGGCGAGGGCGACGTGCTCGACCGGGCCATCGACGTCTACGTGAAGCGCCTCCGGGAGAAGCTTGGCGACGACGCCAACGATCCCCGCTACGTCGCGACGGTGCGCGGCGTCGGCTACCGGGCCGCCGGGCGTGTCGAGCGACGGAAGGTCGCCCCGGTCTCGTGAAGCTCCCCATGCGGCCGGATGGGATCGCGACCCGGATCGTGGCCGCCTCGCTGGCCGTGGTCGCGGTGACGATCGTGATCCTTGCCGCGGGCGTCCTGCGGGCCGGCGCCGACGCGTTCATGGAGCTCATGGCCGCAACCGGCGTCTCCGCCGACGAGGCCCGGTCGATGTTCCAGTCGAGCGTCGCAGGAATCGTGGTCGTGGCCGCCGTCGTCGCCGCCGTCGCGGCGCTCGTGCTCGGGATGTTCCTCGCCCGGCGCATCGCTCGCCCGATCGAGCGCCTCGCCGATGCCGCGCAGCGCACCGCCGAGGGCGACCTTCGCGCCACTGCCCCGGTCGAGGGGCCCGAGGAGGTCCGCGCCCTGGCGAGCGCGTTCAACGTGATGGTCGATCGGCTCGCGGAGCAGGACGCGGTCCGCCGCGAGTTCGTGGTCAATGCCTCGCACGAGCTGCGAACCCCGCTCACCAACCTGCAGGGCTACCTCGAGGCGCTGCGCGACGGCGTCCTGCCGCCGGACCCGCAGACGTTCGACTCGCTGCGCGAGGAGGTCGACCGGCTCACCCGGCTTGCCGCCTCGCTCGACCTGCTGGCCGGGGCCGACGACGAGCGCCCGATGCCCGAGGACCTCGACCTCGGCGAGCTCGTTCTCTCGGGCGTCGAGCTGACGGCGCCGACGTTCGCCCGACGCTCGATCCGGGTCGGCACGTCCATCGCCGCGGGCGTGATCGTGCGCGCCCGTGCCGACGAGCTCGCCCAGGTCATCTCGAACCTGCTCCAGAACGCGATTCGCTACACGCCGGCCGGTGGCGAGGTCCGCGTGTCACTCGAGCGCATGGACGGCGACGCCGTGGTCCGCGTCGCGAACTCCGGAGCCGAGATACCGGCCGAGGACCTGCCCCGGGTCTGGGAGCGGTTCTTCCGGGTCGAGCGCTCGCGCGACCGTGCCACCGGCGGGGCGGGCATCGGGCTGGCCATCGTCAAGCGCCTCATCGAGGAGGCCGGCGGACGCGTGGGGGCGACCTCGGAGTCGGGCACGACGACGTTCTGGTTCAGCCTCCCGAGCTGAAACAGCCTCGTTGACGCCGGCGAGCATGGCGCGACGCGGCGCCTCCCCGGTGTTCGCCGACACCGTGCTGCAATTCGATCTGCAAGGGACGCGCGGTATGCATGGAGGGCTCCGCGCTCAATCCGTTTGTGGACCGGACCTCGCGGAGCCCTTTCCTCCTTTGAGACCTCGCCGCGGCGAGGCAATCAGGCTTCGACGCGTCTTCGGTAGATCGAGACCTGCCAGATGAATTCGCGTTGCACGTCGTGCCGCTCGAAGCCGGCGCGACCGAGCACGGCGTCGATGTCGCTATGTCGATGCAGGGTCCAGCGGGTCGGATCACGGGTCAGCCGGCCCCAGGCGGCGAAGGCCCGGGAGGCGAGCCGGTTCCACCAGGTCTCGCGTGGGTACACGAGCCCAATGACGCGCCGGGCCCGCTCCGACGCGCGCCCCAGGAGCGCGGGCATGTCCCGGTAGCAGCACACGACCTTGTCGAGCGTGACGATGTCCGCGGCTGCGACGTCCGGCGCGAGCGACACGAAGTCGCCGACGCGCCCGGCAGCGCGATCGCCGAACCCGCGCCGGATCGCCTCCTCCCGGGCCGCCGCGACGTAGGCTTCGGTGGCGTCCACCGACTCGGCGCGCGCCGCGCCCGCACCGAGCAAGCCGAGCTGGATCGCCCCGATCCCGGCGCCGATGTCGAGCAGCGTCGCACCCTCGACGCCCTCGGCGACGAGGGCATCGATCAGCGCCTTCGTCGAGGACTCGGGCCCGTTCTTGCGGAAGCGCTTGAGGTCGGCCTCCGCCTCCTTGTTGGAGAAGACGTTCGCGCAGCCGCAGTCGCACGGCGGACGGTTGGTCATGACGCTGCCATTGTCGCGCCGCCGCAGCGGGTTGGAGGACTCGACGCTACGTCTTGAGGGCGACGGACTCCCGCGGCTCAGCCTTTCGGCGACGGGATCGCGTCGGCAGCGGCGCCGTCTTCTCCGGGAACAGGGACGGCCCAACGAGGAGGTCGGAGAGGGCTTCGGCCCCCATCGGCCGTGAGAACAGGTAGCCCTGCCCGAACTGGCAGCCGAGCGCCTGCAGCGGCCGGAGCTGGTCGAGCCGCTCGATCCCCTCGGCCACGATCTCGAGCCCGAGCGCCTGGCCGAGCTCGATGATCGCCCGGACGAGGACGGGCCCCTCGCGGTCGGCACCGAAGCCATCGATGAAGGTCCGGTCGATCTTGAGCACATCCACGGAGAAGCGATCGAGGTAGCTCAGGGACGAATAGCCCGTCCCGAAGTCGTCGATCGCCAGGCGGATCCCGTGTGCACGCAGCTGGCCGAGCGTGTCGATGGTCGAGGTCGTGTGCTGCATGAGCACGCTCTCGGTGATCTCGAGGGTCAGGGAGCTCGGCGCAAGCCCGGTCGCAGCCAACGCCGCGAGGACGTCGCGAACGAGGTCCGGGTGCTGGAACTGGCGGGCGGAGAGGTTGACGCTGATGCCGAAGTTGGGGTCGCCGAGCTGGTCCTGCCAGCGTCGCCCGAGGCGGCAGGCCTCCTCGATGACCCAGCGCCCGATCGCGACGATCTGGCCGTTTTCCTCCGCGAGCGTGATGAAGTCGGCCGGCATGAGCATCGGTCGGCCTGCGGGGTGCCAGCGGACGAGCGCCTCCGCCCCGACGGGCTTGCCTGTCGCCAGCTCGACGATCGGCTGATACGCGACCCGCAGCTCCCCGCGATCGACGGCGCCGTGGATGATCTGCTCGAGCTCTGCCCGCTCGGCGATCCCGGCGCGCATGCTCGCCTCGAAGACCTCGAAGCGACCCTTGCCAGCGCCCTTGGCTCGATACATCGCGAAGTCGGCGTTGCGCAGGAGGTCGGGAGCGGCCTCGCCGCCCGCCGTCGAGAGGGCGATGCCGATGCTCGCGCCGACGAGGGCGTCGACGTCGCCGAGGCGAGCCGGCGTGCGAATCGCCTGGATCAGTCGCTGCGCCACCAGGCGTGCGTCCTCCTGACCGTGGACATCCTCGAGCAGGACCGCGAACTCGTCACCGCCGAGGCGGGCGGCCGTGTCACCCGGTCGCACGATCGCGACGATCCGTTCGGCGATCGACCGGAGCAGCTGGTCACCGGCGTGGTGTCCGAATCGGTCGTTCACGGTCTTGAAGTCATCGAGGTCGAGGAACAGCACCGCGATCAGTGAACCCGTCCGCAGGCTTCGTGCCAGGGCGTGCTCGACGCGGTCGCCGAAGAGCGCGCGGTTGGCGAGACCGGTCAGCCCATCGTGGAACGCCTGATGGCGAATCTCCTCGTAGAGCCGGGCGTTGTCGAGGGCGATGGCGGCCGCCTGGGCGAGCGAGCGCCCGAGCTTGAGGCGAGCCTCCTCGGGTGACGTGCCGGTTCGCCAGTACATCTCGACCGCGCCGATCGCCTCGCCACGGGCCACGAGCGGGAGCATCGCCATCGATTGCATGCCGATCGATTCGAGGAACTCGACCTCGGCCGGATCGGCGTCGACCTGCCCGACGTTGACGTACATGTCGGCGTGGTCGTTGAGGACGCGTCGCGTCGCCGGATAGTCGGCGAGGTCGTAGACGTCCGCGACGGCCGCGCGCCTCTCCATGGGATAGTAGCCGTAGGTCAGGACCCGGTCGCCGGGCCGGTCCCAATAACAGATGCCGCACTCATCGGCCCCGGTCGCCTGCGCGAGGTGCGCCGCAGTCAGGTCGCCGATCTGGCGCGGGTCCATCGTCTCGACGACGTCGGACGACAGCGCGACGAGGCTTCCGAGCTCGCGTGCTGAGGTCTTGAGGCGCGTCGAGAACTGCCACAGCAGGAACAGCGCGAGACCGAAGACCACGCCCAGCACGGCAACCTGGAAGGCGCTCTCGTATGTCGCCGGAAGGACGACGCTTTGTGGCAGGAACTCACCCGTCACGGCCACGAACATCGCGACCACCCAGGTGAAGACGATGAACCGGCGGAGCGCACGGTCGTCGAGGTACGGCAGGAGCAGGATCACCGGCAGCACCGCCGCGACGGTCAGCTGGGGACCGGTGCCTGGCCACACGATCGCCTCGATCAGGATGATCGCGAGCATGCCCAGCGCCATGCGCGTCGCAAACGCCACGATCGCCGTCCTCCGGGCGCGTCGCCAGGCGATCGTGAGCCAGACGCCGTAGCCACCGATCGCCAGTGCGCTGATCGCGATCGCCGGCTGCGGGAATGCGACGAATGTCAGCGCCTCGATCCCGGTGAACAGGAACGTCACCGGCAACAGCCAGCGGACGAAGCGTCCGAGCTGCGCGAGACGATGAATATCCGCGGGCTCGCCGGACATTGGCGCGGCGCTCGAGATGCTCACGGCGAGGCCAATCGGGCCCGAACCCGTTCGAAGAAGTGCATGCGAGGCGTTCCTTGGGCGTCTGACGTGGGTGCAGCGTTCCCATCGGCCACTGCCCGCGCTACCGGTCGAAGGTCCTGGGCCGCACGAACACCGATCTGGTCGCCCGGCTAAGGATCCTGAGCGACCGGCCCTCGCATCAGCACCCGCCCTGAACGCTCGCGGTAGCCGAGGCTCGCATTCAGCCGGCGGATCGGTTCATTCCGCTCTTCATTGCCCGTCTCGAGGCGCTCGTAGCCGTTCGCCTTCGCCCACCCGATCTGGGCTCGCTTGAGGGCACCAGCAACGCCCCTCCCCCTCCAGGCGCGCCTCACGCCGGTCATGTCATGGAAGGCGACGGAAGGCTGCGCGGCAGTCAGCGAGAACTTCGCGTAGCCAACCACCTCGTCGCCAGCGAGCGCGACGAAGGTGGCCTCGGGTCGGTCACCCGATCCCTGCATGTCGTGGGCGAGCCAGTCCTCGAATGACTCCATGACCTCGTCCTGGCCGCCGGGCACGTCCGCGTACGCCTCGACGGCAACCGCGTAGATGCCGCGCGCCACCTGCGGCTGTTCGGCCCAGCTGACGATCTCGACGCCGTTGGGCGGCGCGATGGGCGGTGGGACGAGTTCGCCGAGCTCGAGGACCAGCTTCGGGTACCGCTCGACTTCGATGAAGTCGCGTCGCTGCGCATAGGCGAGGCTCTCCTCGTCGTCTGCGTCGACCGGGGCCTCGATCGTCTCGACGTCGTGGGCGGCGCACCAATGCGAAAGATCGCGGTAGAGAGCGGTCCCGACGCCGCGGCGGCGCCGGTTGGCGAGGACCGTCACCAGCGCGGACCCGACGGACGGACGCTGGGGCATGATGGCGACGAACGCCGACCCGGCCGCCTCACCATCGAGGACGGCGACGAAGTCGGCATGGGCGAGGGCCGCCCGCTTGTGCGAGTCGACCTCGGCCATCGTCACGGCTTGCTGCGGCCAGACCGCGTTGAAGAGCTCGAGCGAAAGCTCCTCGTCCGCCCGTTCGGCGGCGCGGCGAACATCGATCTCCACGCCCGAATGCTAGGCGCCGACCGCGGCCGGATCTGAACCGCGGTTGATGTGGCTCTCTATGCTCAACGCGAGGAGGGTCGAGCATGGAGGAGAGGCTTGCGCTCCTGGGGCGCGTTCCGCTGTTCGCCGATGTTCCCGCCGACGTGCTGGCGCGGCTCGCCGGCATGGCCGAGGAACGAGAGGTCCCCGTCGGGACGGCGCTGACCCACGAGGGCCGCCACGAGGGCTGGTTCTACGTGATCGAGTCAGGCAGCGTGCTGATCGAGCGCAGTGGGAGACCCCTCAACACCCTGGGGCCAGGCGACTTCTTCGGCTCGATCGCGCTCGTCGACGCTGGTCCGCGAACCGCGACTGCCATCGCCGAGGCGCCGAGCCGCGTCCTGGCGATCAGCAACGAGCAGTTCCGTGAGCTGCTCGATGACTCACCCGAGCTGCGAGACGCGATCCTCGCCGCCGCCGACCACAACCTCCAGACGCTGGACGACGAAACGGGCGTCTAGCCAGGCCGCGACTTTCAGGCCGATTCGACTGTCCCCTGCATGCCCTCGGCGGCGGGCGGCGTCGGTGCCGCCCAACAACGGAACTCGCGCTCGATCAGGGACGCAAGGTTGGCTCGGGAGCGGTTCCGTGAGGCGAGCAGCCGAACGTCATCCTCGACAGCAGGACTGCCAACCGGGCAAGACTGACCCTCCAGAGCCAGCAGCCGGGGGCGGCAGGGAATGGTCCGGTCGAGGGGGCGCAGGCGCCGATTGGCGCTGGGGTTCGCGTTTGTCCAGCTCGCGCTGAATGCGACGCTGGGCGTCGCCGGCCTTCGGGCAGCGGCCACGACGGTCAACCTCGACCAGTGGGCGAGCCTCGACCATGCCTGGCAGAACGGCAACCTGAACGGCAACAACTCGCGCTACCCGGAGGGCGGGATCGTGCCCTTCCGGCTGGCGATCGAGGGCCTCTCGCCGGGCGGACACACGATCCGCATCGACTACGACTTCACCGCCGGCGGGCACAAGGCGTACGACTTCCTGGCGACGTGGAACTACACGAATGCCGGCGGCGCCATCTGCTTGCCGAGCGGCGGTGCCATCTCGTCCATGTGCCCGAGCCTGCCCGGGGCGTCGACCGCCGTATTCCCGGTGGATACCTTCGTGACAGACGGGCTGTCGGTCTTCAGTGCCCAGCTGTACGCGGGCGTCGCGCGGCGGCTGACGATCTGGGGCGGGTTGATCACCTCGATCACGGCGCCCGTCCACTCCGGCTCAGCGTCGGGCAACAGCTCGGTGGAGATGCGGGTGTCGTTCACGACGACGGGCAGTGCCGTGCTCCTTGCCTGGGGCGGCCACCTGGCGCAGTCGTCGTTCTGGAACAGCCAGGCGGGTGGCGAGCGTGACGGAGCCAGCCTGGTCTCGGGCGCGCCGTGGCACGTTCGAACGCTCGGCCTCGATGGCTCGGGTGCCAAGAACCAGGATCGGAGCATCCAGCCGAGCGCGATCGTCGGCGAGCTCCCGCCCCTTGGCCCGGCCGTGCCGACCTTCCCACCGGTGCTGCCGCCGCTGCCCGCCGGGCCGATCCCCACGCCGCCGAACACCAGCATGGCGCCGGCACCCTCCGCGAGTGGCGCCGCCGCGCCGGTTGGTTTCGCGCTCGCGATCCTCGCGCTGGGCATGTCTGTCGCCTGGGCGTTCCGGCGACCGACCCGCCGCCGGTAAGGCAGCCGCGCCGGCGCCCTGGCCGCGAGCCGGTGCCAGGCTGCACAAAGCGCAGGCGTGGGACTTCTGGGGCATCGAACGTCTGGCAGAAGCGAGGCAGGCTGCCGAGCATGGTGCTCACGACGCCGATCGCCCTGGATTCCGACGCCCAGGGCGCGGTCGATGGCGACGCCGGCTCCTATCTCGAGGAGCTCATCGAGAACGTCACCCCGATCGTTGGCGGGGATGGCGGACCCGGCGCACTCGAGCCCGTCGAGCTCGCAGGTCCGCACCTGCGCCTGTCGGGTGGCATTGCTCTTGGCCGGTTCCGTCGTCTCTCCGATGTCGTCAATCACCAGCAGGGTCCGATGCTGCTGCACGATGCGACCGTGCTCCGAAGGAACGGAACGGCCACCCGGGTCACGACGCCGAGCATCTGGGTAAACCCAGCCGAAGTCACGCTGATCGGACAGGCGACAACCAATCAGGAGGACACCGCGCCGGCCGACCTGCGAATCCGCAAGGAACCGCACCTTCTCATCGTGGTGACGCCGGGACACACGCTCACCGCCCAGGTGTACATCCCGACGGGTGGCGCGCTGAGCGCGTTCATCGAGTCGACCGATCCGGCGTTCATTCCGATCACGGACGTGCGCGCGCGGTCTCTGGCCGACCGCCGAGTCATCACTCGCTATCAATTCGCCATGCTCAACCGGCGCCACGTCGTCGCGGCAACCGAAGCGGACGGAGAGAGCCTGCGGGATCGCCGCCTTCTGTAGCAGGCCTGTGATGACGTGAGCCCGCCTCGGACCACGGGCCGGACGCCTTGCTTGCGAATCGACCGCTGCGCTTCCTCGCCCAGACCGTCCTATTCCACCGGCCGCAGATGCGTTACGTGTCGCCCGCTACCCGCCTCATCACGGACCGTGATGAACTCCACCGACTCCTCGGTGCCGTCCGGACAACGCAGTACCGCGAGGCTGTGCACTCGTCCTCGGCTCGCGATGGCGTGCCACAGCGCGGCAGGCTGCTCGATCCGCGCATCCGGGCGCGTGAACGTCCCAGCTTCCCGACCCACGATCTCGTTCGCTGGCACGCCGAAGAGCAACGCCGCGGCTTCGTTGGCCTCGACATAGCGCCCCGTGTCGTCCGTCACGACGCGCGCAGTGTCAGGCGCTTCGATCCACGAGTCGTCGTCCAAAGACGATAAGGGCGACCCGTCGCGGTACACGTAGATCGTCGTTCCGCCGAACCCCCCGAGCGAGTGGCGTCGACTCGTCGCGACGTGCGGGTGAACGGCCCTCAGACGGCTGGCCAGGCGTGTCTCGACATCCTGCCCGTCTGAGTCACGGAGAACACCCTCGAGCGCCTCCCGAACTCGCTCCGCGAACACCACGTCGGCCGCCGGGAACGACAACGCGGTGACTTTGGCGATACTCGTTTCTCCCATCGCTCTACCCTCTCGAACAGGCCAAGTCCGAGCCCGCGATAGTGACGAGATATCACTCGTCGCGGCAGCCTGCAAGTGGCTCCACAACAATCAGCTACCGGTTACGTCGGCGCCTTGCAAGCAAGGCATGACCTCCCCGCCCCCCCACGCAATCACGGGGCACACCCTGTCGCCGGACGCTCCGGGCATGGACGACCCGGACGAAATGCGGGTTGTGGCGGCGGGCTTCTCGGAACCGCAGGCAGCCGCGGCTGCAGAAGCGGAGTTGCGTCAGCGGCTGGACCTTGAAGGCGGAGACATTCAGGTCGCGCCCGCGGGGGGTGAGAGTGCGCGACGCGGACTTCGCGCGCTGCTCGCGGGTCGGTTCCGCTGGGGACGGAAGGACGTCGTGGACGAGGTCGTGAAGCGCTACGCAGGGGAGGTACTCGAGGAGCATCCCGAGACCCGCGTGCGAGGTTCGGCACAGACACAGGCGAAAGAAAGAAAGGCTGGCCCAGGACTACCGCCGGTCGAACCGTCATGACGAACGGGCGTACCGACTCGGATCCTTGACCTTGCTCCGTTACCACCCACCGTGGGCACAACTCACGCCCGCCCGGTCGAGTTACGTTCGGAATCTGGTCGGGGCGGCCGGATTTGAACCGGCGACCACCAGTCCCCCAGACTGGTGCGCTACCAGGCTGCGCCACGCCCCGACCGGAGCCGGAAGTCTAGCACCGGGTCTTCGCCCGGCCGGTTATCTCCCCCGGCTTATCTCCCCCGGCGCGCGAGGGCCAGGCCCATGCCCGCGGTCGTCAGTCCGGCAGCGGCCAGGATGAGCCACGCGATCGGCTGCGCGCCGCCGATGATCTCGACGATCGCCGCGATCACCGACAGGCCGTTGAACGTGACGGCCATGAGCGTCGGCAGGCGCGTCGCGGACCAGCGCCGCGACTGGAGAACCAGGATCCCGCCGGCGGCGGCACCGAGGGTCGCCGCGCCTGCCTGGCGGTACACGAACGGGTCGTCGCCGCTCGCCCCGACCAGCACCCCGAACTGGCCGCCCAGGAGCAGCGGCCCGAGCCCGAAGACCGCCGCGGCGGCCACGCCGATGACGTACAGCGCGACGAGCCACGAGGCGATCGGCCGCTCGAGCTCTGCCCGGGCCTTTCCCGTGGCCTCGAGCGGTGGCTGGCGCAGGAGCTGCCACGTGCCGGCAGTGAACACGACCGACGCGAGCAGGATCACGAACACGATCCATTGCGCCCCGCCGCTGACGATGGCCAGGAGGCAGGCCAGGATCGAGGCCGCGTTGAAGGCGAGCGTCGACGCGATCGGGATCCGCAGCTCCACCCACGATGCCTGCGTGCCCGCCGCCAGGCCGACCGCGTAGGCGAAGGTCGCGGCGCCCGCCAGCCGGTAGGTGAAGAGATCCGTCCCGGCGAAGCCGGTGAGGTCCGCGAAGGTCACGGGAGCGATGAACGAGGCGAGTCCGAAGAACCCGCCGGCGATGATCAGCAGCCAGAGCAGCGGCCGGAAGATGCGGTTGGAATCCATCGCCCCTCCCTGTGCCCGAGTCTACTGGGCGAGGCATCGCTCATCCGCGCCTGGCCGTCTCCCGGATCTGATCGGCCCAGGCCTGGAAGTCGGCCAGCTCATCCTTGGACTCGCGCGCGAGCAGGTCGACGAGGCAGCGCTGCACGCTCTTGCCCTCGAACAGCGCGTTGTGGACCTCCTGGGCAATCGGCATCTCCACGCTGTGCCGGGCCGCGAGCGCGAGCGCCGCGTTGACCGTGTAGGCGCCCTCGGCGACGCCGGGCAGCGACGCCTCGATCTCCCGCCATGAGCGTCCCTTCGCGAGCTCCTCGCCGAGCCGGTGGTTGCGCGACAGGCCCGAGCCGCAGGTGGCGATGACGTCGCCGATCCCCGCGAGCCCCGCGAAGGTGAGCGGGTTTGCGCCGGCGGCGATGCCGAGCCGGGTCATCTCGGCGAGGCCCCGCGTCATGAGCCCGGCCTTGCCGTTGTCGCCGAAGCCGAGACCATCGGCGGCGCCGGCGGCGATGGCGATGATGTTCTTGAGGGCGCCACAGAGCTCGACGCCGAGGACGTCCGGGTTCGTGTACAGCCGGAATTCGCGCCGCGACAGACGGGCGACGATCCGGTCGCCCAGGGCTGGGTCGCTGGAGGCGATGACCGCCGACGCGGGCAGGCCGCGGGCGATCTCCTGTGCCAGGTTTGGGCCCGAGAGCGCCGCGATCCGCTCCGGCGCGATGGCCGCGCCCACACCGGCGCTGGCATCCGCGATCACCTCGGTCATGCGCAGCAGGGTCTCGTTCTCGAGCCCCTTGGCCACGGAAAGCACGTCCGCCGAGGCGGGCATGGATCGGGCGACCCGCTCCACGGTGGACCGCAGGTAGGCCGACGGCACCGCGAGCATGACGAGGTCGGCCGCGGAGGCGAGCGTCGCGGGATCGGCGGAGACCTGGACCCGCGGCGGCAGCACGACCCCGGGCAGCCGGCGCTCGTTGCGGCGCGTCTCCGCGAGCAGCGTGGCCGTCTCCGCGGAGTGGCTCAGCAGCGTGACCGGTTCGTTGCGGGCAACGATCAGGGCGAGCGTCGTGCCCCACGCGCCGCTACCGACGATGGCAACGCGCGGGGCTGCCTCTCGTGCGTCGGCTCCGGAGCTCACGGATGCGTCTCTGTCACCTGTTCGTCCCGCGAGCCACAGCCGCCTTGCTCTCGCGACGCACGTCGGCACGCTTCTTCCTGGACCGACCGCGTCGGGGTTGCCGAACCGTCGCGCGCTCGCGGAAGACGAGCTGGATGGGTGTGCCCAGGAACCCGAAGGCATCCCGGAGCTTGTTCTCGAGATAGCGCCGGTAGCTGAAGTGCACCGAGCCGGCCTCGCGCGCGAAGAAGACGATCGTCGGCGGGGCGACCCCCGCCTGCGTGGCGTAGAACAGCTTCGGCCGGCGCCCCTTGACGGCGGGCGGCTCCTGGCGGGTGATCGCGGCGCCGAGGATGCGGTTGAGCTCGCCCGTGGGGACCCGACGGCGGCGCTCGGCCCAGACATCGACCGCGAGCTCGAGCACCCGCTCGATGCGCAGCCCGGTCTTCGCCGAGATGCTGACGATCGGCGCGAAGTCGAGGAACGGCGCCTCGGCACGGATCCAGGTGACGTACTGGTCGAAGGTCTGGCCGGTCTTCTCCTCGACCGCGTCCCACTTGTTGACCGCGACGACGAGGCCTCTCCCCTCCTCCACGACGAAACCCGCGATGTGGGCGTCCTGGGCGGTCAGTCCGTCGACCGCATCGATGAGCAGCACCGCGACGTCCGCGCGCTCGATGGCCTTGAACGAACGCAGCGTCGAGTAGCGCTCCGCCGCCGGCCCGCCGGCGACGCGGCCCCGGCGCCGGATGCCCGCGGTATCGATGAGCACGATCTCGGTCCGACCCCACGGGATGCGCGTGTCGATGGCGTCGCGGGTGGTGCCCGGGATGTCCGAGACGATCATCCGCTCCTGCCGCAGCAGGGCGTTGAGCAGGCTCGACTTGCCGACGTTCGGGCGGCCCACCAGGGCAATCGCCGGCGGCTCGTCGTCGGACTCGCTCGCGATCAGGGCGTCCCAGCGTCGAGCAGCCTCCTCGTCGATCGTGCCGCCGTCGTCGAGCGCCGCCTCATCGTCGTCCTCGGCATCTGTGGCATCGCCGATGACGATCGGCTCGAGCCTCCCGGATTCGACCTCCTCCGAGAATGCGTCGGCCTCTGCCTCGCGGCGCCGGCGCGAGAGCTCCGCATCGGATTCGGGCGGCAGCGCGACGACGATCTCGTCGAGCAGGTCGGCGACGCCGCGGCCGTGGATCGCGGCGATCGGGTACGTCCGATCCCAGCCGAGGGCATAGAACTCGGCCGCCTCGAGCTCGCGCTTGGCGTTGTCGCTCTTGTTGACGGCCACGAAGACGGGCGCCTTCGCCCGGCGGAGCAGCTCGGCGGCCTCCTCGTCGGCCGGCGTCAGGCCGGTGATCGCCTCGACCACGAAGACGATGAGGTCGGCCTCGGAGATGGCGATCCGCGCCTGCTCCTGGACGCCGGCCTCGATCGGGTCACGCGGGTCGACCTCGAGACCGCCCGTGTCGACCACCAGGAACCGGCGTGCGTTCCACTCGGCCTCGCCGTACATGCGGTCGCGCGTCGTGCGGGCGCGGTCCTCGACGATCGCGGCACGCCCGCCGACGATCCGGTTGAACAGGGTCGACTTGCCGACGTTGGGCCGGCCCACGATGGCGACGATCGGAAGGGCGTCGGCCATCGCTCAGGCCCTAGCTGGCGGCTGGCAGTGAGGTCACGCTTGGCAGCGAGGTCGTGCGGCCGGCGGGCGTCGCGGCAAGGGCGAAGGCGGCATCCGCGAGCGCGGCGGCGTTGGCCTGCGCCTTGGGCGTGCCGGCGAGCTCGAGGATCCGCTGCGCGACCGCGTGGAGGTCCTCGATCGGCGTGGACGTGCCGCCGGTCACACCCACGATCTTCGCGCCGGCGAAGACGGCCGCGTCGTCGATGTCCCTGACGGATTCGACCTGGATCGCCCGCGTCCCCGCGATCCCGCACAGGCGCGTCAGCTCCTTGGTGTTGGCCGAGGAGCGACCGCCGACCACGACCATCAGGTCCACCTCGCGGGCGGCCTCGAGGGTGTCCTCCTGGCGCCGGATCGTCACCGGACAGACGGTGTTCACGATCTTGAGCTCGTGGCTGCGGGAGACCATGAACGCCGCGAGCTTCTCGAACTTCCACGGCGGCTGGGTCGACTGGCTGATCAGCGCCATCTTCTTGCGCCGTGGGATCTGGTCCCAGTCCTCTTCCTCGTCGACCACGATCGCGTCAGGCGCGAAGCCGAGCAGCCCCACGACCTCGGGGTGCTTGGGCGTGCCGAGCAGCACGATCGTGTAGCCCTCGTCGACCAGCTTCACGATCTCCTTCTGCTCCTGGATGACCCAGGTGCAGGTGCCGTCGATGACCTCCAGGCCGCGTGCGTTCGCACGCTCCATCACCTCCGGGCGAACGCCGTGCGCGCGAATCACCACGGCCGCTCCGTGATCGACGTCGTCCAGCGTGTCGACGGTCTCGATGCCGAGCGTCTGCAGGTCCTGGATCACGCCCTCGTTGTGCACGACCTGGCCGAGCGTGTGCGTCGCCTTGCCCGCGGCGCGCGCCTCCTTGGCCTTGTCGATGGCCTCGCGCACGCCGTAGCAGAAGCCGGTTCGCTTCGCGATTCGAATCTCGGCGACGGTTCCCATGTCACCTTCAGTATCCCACGAGGTCCCTGCGCGCCCCGCGAGCGTGGTCGCATCGACGTTCCCTGGAGCCACGGCTACGCTGTCGCCCTCGTGTGAGGGAGGGAGTGGCAGCCTCGGAAGCCGGCGGGCTCCAGCTCCGCGTGCTCGGGCCCGTCGCGGCGACTCGGAACGGGGCGCCGATCGACCTCGGCGGCCGACGCTCGCAGACGCTCCTCGCCGTCCTCGGCCTGCATCCGGGCGAGGCCATCAGCGCGGACAGGCTCATCGACGAGCTCTGGTCGGGCGAACCGCCCGATGGCGCGGCAATCACCCTCCGAAGCTATGTCTCCAGGTTGCGGAATGCCTTCGGCGACCCCAGCCCGATCGAGCATCTCGGCACCGGCTATGCCCTGCGCATCGAACGCGACCAGGTGGACGCGCTGGCCTTCGAGCGGCTGGCGCGCGAGGGCGACCGCGCCCTGGAGCGGCGTCGGTTTCGGGTCGCCGCACGCCTCTTCGACGCCGCCCTCGCCCGCTGGAGCGGGGAGCCGTTCGGCGGGCTCGCGGTCGACGGCACGCTGCGGAGCGAGTCCGTTCGGCTCGGCGAGCTGCGGCTCCACGTGGTC
>Ga0075433_10002038_pt1 | contig 15269 bp, 12 predicted proteins | sample RhiMethybrSRZTD2_FD_75299 | JGI IMG/M metagenome (GOLD analysis project Ga0075433, IMG submission 75299) | Populus rhizosphere microbial communities from Tennessee, USA - Rhizosphere MetaG P. TD hybrid SRZTD2 | ecosystem: Host-associated > Plants > Roots > Rhizosphere > Soil | place: USA... | reverse complement strand
GCCGAAGCGCCATCGTTGATCGCGCGGGCCGCATGCAACGCAACCATGCCCAGGCCCATCGATGCGAGCTTGCTATCCAGCACCTCGATGCGAGTGGCCGATGCGGGCAACTTGTCGCGCGCCTGCTGCGCCGCGCGGTAGGTCGAGCCCAAGCGACCTGAAAGATGAATCGAGAAGATATGCTCGTAATCGGGAGCGAGGCGGCGGTACAGCTGCTCAAAGACCACCGGCGGCGGCGACGACGTTGTCGCCTTGGCGCGACCATCTTGCAGCCACTGATAGAACTGGTCGGCGGTGATATCCAGGCCAGCGCGGAACGTCTGCTCCCCAACATGGATATGCATGGGCACGATCTCGATGCCCAACTCGTGCGCAACGCTGAGCGGGATGTCTGATGTGCTGTCGGTGACAATTTTAATATTGGCCACGGCGCTGGCCTCCTCTCCGTCTACTCCGCCGAGATGATGTACTCGTAGAGCGGCTGCCCGCCCTCTTGCACTTCGATCTCTACATCTGAAAAACGCGCCTGAATGTGTTCGGCCAGCTCCTCAGCATCGCTGCGCTGGACCGCCCCGCCATAATAGATCGTGACAATCTCGCGGTCTGGCAGCTGCATGCGCTCCAGCAAATCGTCTATGACCTTCGCGCGCTCGTCGGCGGCTGTAACCAGATTGCCATCCAGCAGACCGATCGCCTGCCCAGCGCGGACCGCGATCCCATCGACCACGGCATCGCGCACGGCGCTGGTGATCTCGGCAGTGCAAACCTGCTGCATCGCCGCAGTCATCGCCGCGACGTTCTCGTGCAAATCCGCCTGGTAGTTGAAGCTCAGCTTCGCGGCGATCCCTTGCGGGATGGTCTTCGACGGCACGACCTCGACAGAGCGGTCGCTGAGCTGGGCCGCCTGGCGCGCGGCCATAATGATATTACTATTATTTGGCAGAACGATCACATTGCGCTGTGACAGCCGCTCGATCGCCGCCAGCAGATCCTCGGTGCTGGGATTCATCGTCTGCCCGCCGCCGACCACCGCATCGACGTTCAAGCTGCGAAAGATCGCCGCAAAGCCGGCACCTGGCGCGACTGCCACCACCCCGATCGTCGCGATCGGCTCCGCCGCAGCGCCGATCGCCGGCGCAGTGGCCGGCTGAGTCGGCTCATGAGCATGGTGCAGCGCCTCGCGCTGGAGATCCATATTAGTGATCTCGATCTGCGCGAGCGCCCCGAAGCCGATCGCATAGTTAAGCGCATCGCCGGGGCGGAGCAAGTGGAGATGCGCCTTGATCAGCGTATCGTCGCCGACGATCACCGCCGACTGCCCCATCGCAGCGAGCGTCGTACGGATCTCGTCGAACGGCATGTCGGTACCCTGCACGATGAAATTAGTGCAATAGCCAAAGTCATCGGGGCCATGAATATCTTTGAAATCGACTACGTGTGGCTCGTGCGTCGCGCCGACCAGCTCGACCGACTCGCCCCGCGCGTAGCGCAACATCCCCTCCAATATCACGAACAGTCCCTGCCCGCCGGCATCCACCACGCCGGCATCGCGCAACGTTTTGAGCAGCTCGGGCGTCCGCGCAACCGACTCGCGCGCCGCGTCCGCCGCTGCCGCCAGCACCGCCACCACGTCGGTCGTATCCGCCGCCGACGCCTGGGCCACCTCGCTCGCCTCGCGAATAACTGTGAGCATCGTCCCCTCGACCGGCTTTATCACCGCCTTATACGCGGTCGCGCTAGCCTGGACGAGCCCATTCGCCAACTCGTTTGCGCCCATTCGCTCGTGGCCGACCAACCCCTGCGCCAGCCCGCGCAACACCTGCGAAAGAATGATACCAGAGTTGCCGCGCCCACGCATCGTCGCCCAATATTTGAGCTGCTCGGCGACCACCGCGCACGAGCGATCATCGGCGACCTCTTGGACCGCCCCGCTCAACGTCAGCGACATATTCGTCCCCGTATCGCCATCGGGCACTGGAAAAACGTTCAGCGCGTTCACTGCATCGACATGCTGCTCAAGCCAGCGGGCCGCAGCCTTGAACGCAGCCAGCAACTGCGCACCATCCCATGAAGTAGGCGCTACGTTCTCCAAGATCGTCTCCTACATACACCATTATGTATCGTTGGTCCGCAGGCCCTGTACGCGGACATTCACCCGCGCGACCTGCATCCCCAGCGCCTGCTCGACCGCGTAGCGCACATTCTCCTGCACATTGCGTGCGACCTCGGCGACGCGCGTGCCGTATTCTATGATCACATACAGATCGATCATGATCTCGTCGTTCCCCATGCGGACCTCGACCCCCTTATGCGCATCTTCGTGGCGCAGCACCTGAGCCACACCCTCGCGCAGCGTGTGCGGTGCCATACCGACCACGCCATAGGACCGACCGACCGCACGCGCCGCGATCGTCGCAATCGCGCGTGGTGCCACCTCGATCTTACCCATCGGGAGCTTGCGTCGGTTCGGAGGCGCATCCCGCTCACTCATCTCGCTCCCTCACAACGGTGCCCTTTAGGATGTACGCTACCCACAGCCTGTTTATCGCTTGTATATGGGTTTTCGCCCCGCAGGGCGAAAACCCATATACAAAAACGTATATCTCAAAAGTTGCCAACCAGCCGTGGATATGGTATATTCCTCACTTAGTGTGTCAAGAACAATGCTCTATGCTTCGGTTGCTGCCGAGGAGGTCGATCGATTATGGCGAAATGTCAGGTTTGTGGCAAAAAACCCTCGTTTGGGAACAATGTAAGCCACGCGAAAAATCGCACCCGACGCATGTGGAAGCCCAATATCCAGAAAGCGACGCTGACGCTGGAAGGCGGCGTTCAGGTTCAAATGAAGCTCTGCACGCACTGCCTGCGCACGATGGCAAAAACGCGCTAATCGGGCCCTGCTTCACAGTCTGCATATCGCTCCGCATAAAGGCCAGCGTCCCGACGGACTCTGGCCTCGTCGTTGCCCGGCCACTCTCGTCGCCCAACTAGAGAGCGAACGTCATTATAGTCGATAGGCTAGCTGGACGCAATACCCTTTTTTGCTATCTTAAACCTTCTGCTCGCCCAGCAGGTAGCGCTCAATCGCCCAGGCAACGCCAGCCTCCTCGACCGGCGGAACAATCGCATCCGCTGCCTGAAGCACCTCGGGAATCGCGTTGCCCATGGCCAATCCCAACCCAGCCCATGTGATCATCGGCAGATCGTTCTCCTGATCGCCGATCGCGATCACCTGCTCGCGCGGCACACCCAGCTGCGCCGCGAGCGTTGCCAGCGCGCTGCCCTTGCTGATCCCCAGCGCCGTCAGCTCGCCGAAGATCGCATGCGAGCGCACCACCGAGAGCCGTCCCGCGAAGTGCGCGGCCAACCGTGCCATCTCGCGCTCGACGATCGCGGGATCGGCGACGAACAGCAGCTTGGTCGGCGGCGTCTGGAGCATCAGCGCCGCCAGGTCGGGCACCACGACAACCTCGGCGCCCTCGGGGTGCCAGCGCATATAGGTATCAAGCTCGGGCCGACGCGCACTGATACACAGTCGCTCGTCGATATACGCGATCACGAAGATGTCGGCGGCGCGCAGCAGCGTGATCGCCTCGGACGCCAGCGCGCCTGGCATTCCGACATGCGCGTAGATTTCGCCAGTGATCGGATGGCGGATCAGCGCCCCCTGATAGCAGATCAGTGGGTCGTGGAGGTGCAGCCGCTCGGCGAACGGCAACGTCGCCCCAAACATGCGCCCGGTGGCGAGCGTCACAGCGACACCGCGCGCCTGCGCCGCCGCGATCGCGCGCGTCACCCGCTCCGGTATCACAAGATCGCGCCCGATTAGGGTACCGTCGAGATCGAGCGCCAACAGTCGATAGATCACGGCTTCCTCCATCAAGGGGTCAAGAAGTGCTTACATCCCCGCACATGCTCAGTTCAAAAATGGTATAATCGTGCAACTCCGTGGCCACGTCGCCCGGTCAGTACGAGATCGCCCCGACTGCGATCTGCCCTTCGGGTGCTGTAGCGCTGCGCTCGCGCTAGTGCAACTTGGTCTACATACCACCAGGGTTTTACCACCAAGACACGCCAGTCCCACAAAGCCTTTGTGACCTTTGTCGTAGAGCCGTTGCTTTATGTGCGCCAAACTGTACTAGCCATCTCAATCACCACCACGCGATCATGCCCAGCCAGGTCGCGATGGACATCGATCTGCGCCAGCGGAAAATGCGTGCGTGCCTGCGCCACCACCGCTGCACCCTGCGTCGATCCGATCTCCAGCATGATCGCCCCACCGGGCCGCAACTTGTCGGGCACCTGTGCGAGAAGCCGCCGATAGACCGCCAGCCCATCCTGGCCGCCGTCGAGCGCCAGCTGCGGCTCGTGTCGGCGAACTCCCGCGCTGATCTCTGCGAGAATCGTGTACGGCAGATTGCTTACGATCAGATCCACCGGCTCATCGAGTGCATCCAGCAGATCGCCTGCGCCGAAGCGCACGCGCTGCCCGACTCGATGCCGATCGGCGTTCTGACGCGCGATCATCAGCGCTGCTTGGGATATGTCGGTGGCATATATTTGCGCGTCGGGCAACTGCGTCGCCAGCGCAACCGCAATCGCGCCGCTGCCGGTTCCAATATCGGCGAGGGAGATCGGACGAAGTATGGCGCTTTCTTGCTTTCGTCTTTCGTCTTCCGTCTTTCGTCGTACGATACCGAGCGCCAGCTCAACCAACAGCTCGGTCTCCGGGCGTGGCACCAACACCGCGCGATCGACGATAAAGTCGAGCCCGTAGAACTCCTTGTGCCCAATGATGTACGCGATCGGCTCCTGATCGGCGCGCCGGGCGACCAGATCTCGCAGCATACTCTGCTGCTCGCTCGTCAACAGGTGCTGGCGCTCGGCCAAAACGCGCGCGCGGCTCCAGCCCAAGAGATGTCCAAGCAATAGCTCGGCGTCCAGGCGTGGCGTGTCGCTCACGGCGCGGAGCTGATCGGCGGCCCAAACGAGGGTTTGTGCTATCGAGAACCCCGACTCGTTCATGCCCGCAGCTTTCCCGCAGCCCGTAGCATGCTTTCAGCCACCAGAGCGGCTGCGCCCTCGAGCGGAACATCAGGCGGCTGGGCATAGTCGATCGCCAGGTCGTACCCCAGCAGATCGTACACCGCGGTAAACGTTTGTTGCAGGTCCAGCAACACATCAGAATCGCTGGGCAGCAGTGGAATGGGGATCGTCGGCAAGGGCTGACTCAACATAACCGGCCATACATCGGTCATCGGACGCTCGTCTGCACGACTGAGCAAAATAAAATACTCCGCTGGCGGCAGCTGCTGCTGCATTGGAATCCGCTGCCCCTGTCGCAAGAGATCGACCTCAATCAGATGGGCTGTGCTCAGCAAAATCCGGCGACGCTTGGTCAAGTATTCGTTTCTCCCATCGCCTCGCTTATTCGTCGGCGAAAGGATCTCGATGGCAGTAACAAGCTGGCGGTTGGCGACATCACGTATTTCGATCGCTACATGCGGCACTGCCTCCGGGATGACCGTCGCGAGGTGTAATGGTGCCGGCACTATTGATGCAATATGACTTGTCTGTGCATCGATTTCACGTTTCGCGACCGCAACATCAGGATAGATACTGGTTGTGATCGCTATATCGTCGGGTGCTTCGATCACAAATCGCTCAACCGGCAATACGAGATAGCGCGGGCGCAGACGCGGTGCCAATTGCCGGACGATCTCAGCACCAAACGCGAAGTGAAAAGTCGTCCACACAGCCCCCTCAAGATAGGGGTCCATGCCGGGAAATGGAGAAGGCATGGTTACAAACCTCGCTCGATCTGGCAGATCTATGGTCATCAGTATACCCGCGATCATGCGAACAAACAAGACCAGTATCGCCACCTCTCCAGCAATGCCTGCCGCTTCTAAATTGCCAATAGTAGGAAAGACCACGCCCTGCCTAGATGAGGCGGGGCGTGGTCTTTCCTGATGCAGTGCTTGTTCGGTTGCTTCGATAGGGCTACTCGTCGAGCGCGCCCAACCCTGCGACCAGGCTATCGATCATGCGCGCGATCAGCGCGAACGTCGCCGGGTAAGCGACAAGCTCGCGCTCGCGCATGCCCGGCAGCCAGCGATAACGCGTAAGGCGCGCGCCCGGCTGCGGCTCGGTCTGTAACGTCACCTCCCAGTACAATGTTTCCTCGCCATCGCGCTGCGGCGGCGAAGAGCGGAGCTGTGCCAGATGCTCGTTGCCATCCAACTCCCACACCGCCAGTGGCTCCTCCAGATAGCTCATCCGGCGCGCGATCTCGGCGGCGTGTGCGCTGAGGTAGGCCCGCGCATCGGGGGGCGTCGCTGCGCCGCTGCCAACCGCCAGTGCGCGCAACGTTATGCTATAGCGGTCATAATCGAAGAACTCCAATGTGCTGCGCTGCGTGCCATCTTGCACCGTCAGCACATGGTGATCATCGACTTTCGATAGCAATGTCAGTGTCTCTGGTCCGTCAGCAGCTAGCAATCGCAGCTGCTCGATCATCTGTTTGCCCAGATTCATATGGTCGACTCCTTGTACGTCGTGGTACAGTTGCGCTGCGAACTCAGCCGCAGCCTGCTTATAGCTAATCGAGCTTGCGCTCGCTGAAGTCCTTGCCGTCGAACATGATCAGCCGCTTCTTATCGTCGACCATTGTCTCAAGACACACCGGTCGGGTCCAGATCTTATGAATATTGCGCATTGTATCGCGCGCATAATCCATCTTCAAATCAACGCCTTCGTGCCGATGACGCAGATACAGCTCACCGCGGTTGTTATAGTTGCCATCCTCGACGTAGATAAACGGCTGGCCGAAGTTGGTCAGCCGGAAGAGCAGTTTCTCCTTGATCTCCTTGAACTCGCGCGAGGCGATCTCGTAAAGATCGGTGTCGCGATTGTAGCGGAATGAGAACATCTGCTGCTCTATGCAGAATTCCGGCGTCAAGAACTCGTCGATGAACGTGACGTCGTTATAGAGTCGGCGCACCTCGAACAGCTTCTGCCGACCCAGACCGAGCTGTTTATCCCACATGCGCTTCTCGGCAAGATTCTCGCACTCTTCATATTCCTTGCCGAACTTGCCCTTATTCCAACGATCCTCGATATCGCGCAGCATCTCCAAGCCCAGCTTATACGGATTGAGCCGGCCTGGCTGCGTCGCGACGACCCCCGAGTGATGATCGGCAAAATCGATCATCTCGTTGTCGCGCATGGCCTTCTTAGTCATGATCTCGGAGTGCCAGAAGCTGTTATGGTTAATAAAGCCCTGCGCCGCATAGCGATGGGTCTCCTCGACCGAGATATCGTACACATCGGCGCGCCCGCGCTCGATCGCGACGATCTCATCGGTCCAGTCCTCACGCTTGAACCACTGGCGCTCCTCGATATACTTCCGCAGCGCCTCCTGCTTGCGTTTGAGGCCGAAACCGATCTGTTCGAAGAAAAGCGCCGCCGACTTGCCCATGGTATGGACATGCCAGCAACCATCCTGCTGTGGGCGACGATGTGCAAGGATACCAAAGTTGAGCAGGAGTAACTGGACAACTTTTCCAAGCGCCTCGCTGGATGTCGAAAGAATGACCCCGGCCTCGCCAGCATAGCCATCACAATCATAGAGCGCGCGTAAGAACGCCGATACCACCGTCTTTGGTGAACGTAAGATGACTTCGGGTACTTCCTTGATCCTGGCGGCAACGCCGGTCTTGAGGCCGAGCTGCTTCAGGAAATCTTGCGCATCTTGCGATGAAAAGCTGAGACGCCAGCGATTCGGCTCCCACCGCCTATGCACATCGAGAGCAAGCAAATCTCGTACCAGCGCTAGAAAAGTGTCCGCCTGCTCATCATCGCCGGTCGTCAGGCCAATCGTCCGTTTGACTTCACTGATATGGCCGTCGCCAACCAGATATCCTAGGAGAGTAGCGAACTTTTCATCGACGACTTTAGGCAAACAAATCGGCTGGCGACGTGCCTGTGTCGGACCAAGGGTGGCGATCCCTATCTCATATTCGGCGACCATCGGTGCCAGCGCCGCGCTATGTTTAGCACGTACACCCTGCCGATAGCGCATAACAGTCCCGATATCGACCTTCGCTTGCACAGCAATGTGTTCGAGCGTCACACGCCGGTGGGGTTGCCAATCGATCGGAACGTATTCCTGCGCCCATAGGTCTGCTCCACCACCGATACGCACAGAGTCGCCGAGCTTCAGTTCGTCGAGTCGTCGCCAGGTTCGATCTGGTAGCATCACGCGATGATTGAAAGAACCTTCCAGCTCTAGGCCGCGCCGCGTTTGTACCCGAACAGTTTCATAATCCGCGAAGGTAGCCCAGTCGTACACTCGCTGCGGCACCTCGCCATCGCTGATTCGTACTACCTGTCGGTTATCGACGATACTCTTTACAGTCTGAACGCCATCAGTAGTGAAGATCAGGCTTTCTGGTGCGATACAGGCCCACCCTTCGTTGATGATCTTGGTCATCCCCTGCGGCGCGAAGTAATACGCCTCGTCGCGGATGATTTCGAGCACGCTATGCTGCCAGCGCTCCAGCGGAGCATAGTTGAGCAGGAACAGCAGAATATCCTTCTGCGGATGCTCAGGGAAGCGGCGCGCGCGCAGGCGCTCCTCCTCGACCTGCTTGCGCTGCGACTCGATGAACTCCGGTGGGTTGATGTAATGTTGCATGTAGGGTCGCTCGACCACCAGCCCTTCGGCCAGCTCTTGCGGCTCGTCCTCGACGATCGGTTGGGATGTCTGCGAATCGGCACGTCGAATATACGGCGCGTGGTAATCGATCAGGTTGTCGAGCGAGAGGCAAACATCGACAAAATCCTCGACAAGCTCGTAGCCATGGCGCTCGACCAGCCGCTGAACCCGCGCCGCGTGATTTGCCATCTCATCGAGCATCTTACGGTTGGTGTGCGCGAACCACATATTGTTCTTGAAGAAGTCTACGTGGCCCGAGACGTGCGCCATCACCATCTTTTGCGTGACCATCTCGTTGCCTTCGAGCAGATAGGCATAGGATGGATTGGTGTTGATCACCATCTCGTAGATCGTCGAGCCGAGCCAGACATGGCCCTTCATGAGCTGGTCGTATTCCATGCCAAAGCGCCAGTGCGGATAGCGCGTCGGGAAGCCGCCGAGCGCCGCCGTCTCGTAGAGCGTGCGATAGTCGAGCACTTCATAGATGATCGGGTAGAAATCAAGCCCGTAGTTGCGGGCATGGTCTTCGATCTCTTCCCAAGCAGCGTTCAGTTCAGGGGGCAGGCGGGTGTTCTTCATAGCGTTATGCGTTACACGTTATTCGTTATGCGTTTTGTTGATTCCTGCTGCATAACGCCCAACGAGCTTACTTGCCTTTGCCAAGAAAATCTTTGATCGCATCATAAATGTCGTCACGGTCGGCGATCTCCGATATGACGAGCGTCTCCTCGCGGCTGAGGTACTCTTCGAGATCGTGGGCGAAGCGGCCCGAGCCATACAGCGAGCGCACCTGACCATAGCAGAATTGGTTGACCTTGGGCAGCACATGGGTCCGCAGCAGCTCGACGCACTCGCGCGTGTCGCCGCCGCCCCAATTATCGCCATCAGAGAAGTGGAATGGGTAGACGTTCCACTCGGTTGCGGGGTAGCGCTCGTCGATCAGCCGGTTGCAGAGCTTATAGGCCGACGAGATCTTCGTGCCGCCGCCCTCGCGAATATGGTAGAACGTCTCCTTATCGACCTCTTTCGCCGCCGCATCGTGAACGATATAGCGAATTTCGATCTCTTTGTACTGCGAGCGCAGCCAGGTCTCGATCCAGAAAGCGGTGATCCGCACCAGCTCTTTCTGCTCGGTCCCCATCGAGCCGGAGACATCCATCATGTAGATGATCACCGCGTTCGATTCGGGCAGCATCGTCTCTTTCCAGGAGCGATAGCGCATATCCTCGCGGATGGGCGTGACGAGCGGGTTATTGGCGTTGTAGTCGCCGCTCATCACCTGGCGCTTGAGCGCCTCGCGATAGGTGCGCTTGAAGTGTCGCAGCGAGTCGGGGCCCACCCGGCGGATGCCCGAGTATTTGTCCTTTTTAGAGACGATATTCTTCTTGCCGCGCGGCTCGATGTTCGGCAGCTGTAGCTCCTCGCCGAGGATCTGCGCCAGCTCTTCGAGCGTGATATCGACCTCGATAACGTGCTGGCCCGGCTCGGAGCCGGCCTCGCCCTGACCCGCCTGCGGATCGCCCTGGCCGATCGGGTCGCCGACCTCGCCTTCGCCCTGACCAACGCCACCGCCCTGCTTAGAGCCATAGCGGAATTGCGGGATGTCGATCTGCGGCAATGGGATCGAAACGTACTTGCGCCCCTGCCGGCCAATCATCTCGCCCTGCGACATGTATTTGCGCAGGTCCTTCTTGATCTTGCCCCGCACGATCTGGCGAAAGCGGTTGAGATCACGTTCGACGCGCTGAATGGACATAGGCTTATCCTAAATTGCAGATTGCAGGTTGCAGATTGCTCACGTAATCTGCAACCTGCAATCGACCTAGTTCTTCGTGTCGCCGCGTGCGAAGATACTCGCAACATAGTTGAGCACATCGGTCGCGCTCTGCTCGTTGTAGCCGAAGTTGTGGATCAGGCGCGCCTTGACCACGTCGATCTTCTCTTGCGTATCCTTATCGATCACCCGCGAGACCAGCGAGGTCAGCTTGATAGAATCCTTCTGATCCTCGAACAGCTTCAGCTCCAGGGCCTTATGCAGCCGCTCGTTGGTCTTGTAATCGAAGGTTTTGCCCTCGATCGCCAGCGCGCCGATGTAGTTCATGATCTCGCGGCGGAAGTCGTCTTTGCGGCTCTCGGGAATATCGATCTTGTCCTCGATCGAGCGCATGAGCCGCTCATCCGGTTCCTCGTACTGGCCGGTGTATTTGTTGCGGACCTTCTCGCGCTGCGTATAGGCTTTGATATTGTCGATGTAGTTGCCGCACAGCCGCTTGATCGCCTCTTCGTCGGCTGAGATCGCGCGCTGGACTTCGTTTTTCACGATCTCGGTGTACTCTTCCTTCACGATCGAGAGCAGGTCTTTGTAGCGTTTGCGATCCTCTTCCGAGGTGATCAGCGCGTGGTTCTTGAGGCCGCCGTCGAGCTCGTTGAGCACCATGAAGGGGTTGATGTAGCCATCTTCCTGGAAGGTGACCAATGCATTCGAGAGCTTGTCCTGGATGTAGCGCGGCGAGATGCCTTCCATACCCTCGCGATTGGTCTCCTTGCGCAGCTCCTTGATGTTGTCCTCGGTGAAGCCGGGGAGCGTTTTACCGTTGTAGAGCTTGAGTTTCTGGAGCAGCGTCAGGCTGGCCTTCTTCGGTTCCTCCAGGCGGGTCAGCACCGCCCACATCGCCGCGACCTCCAGCGTGTGCGGGGCGATATGAACGCGCACCTTGCGTCGATTAAAGTCGCGCTCGTAGATGCGAATCTCGTCGCGCAGCCGGGTGATGTACGGCACATCAATGCGAACGGTGCGGTCCTTGAGCGCCTCCATGAACTCGTTGTTCTCGAGCCGCCGGTACTCCGGTTCGTTGGTATGGCCGACGATCACCTCGTCGATGTCGGTCTGGGCGAACTTCTTGGATTTGATCTTGTGCTCTTGCGAGGCACCCAGCAGATCGTAGAGGAACGCGACATCGAGCTTGAGCATCTCGATGAATTCGATGATCCCGCGGTTCGCAATGTTGAACTCGCCATCGAAGTTGAACGCGCGTGGGTCCGAGTCCGAGCCATAGATCGCGATCTTGCGATAGTTGATATCGCCGGTCAGCTCAGTGCTGTCCTGATTCTTTTCGTCTTTCGGCTGGAAGGTGCCGATGCCGACGCGATCTTGCTCGGAGAAGATCAGGCGCCGGACGCGCACATGCCCGATCATTTTGCGCCAGTCGCCGTCGTGGCGCAGCATCAACTCGCGATAGTTGTAGCGGCAGGATGGGCAGAGGTCGCCGATGATATGAACCGCCCGATGCTCTTCGCGGCCCTCGTTGAACTGTTCGAGGAAGCGCTCGCGCATCTCCACTGGGATGAGGTGCAGCGGCTCCTCGTGCATCGGGCAGGGCTCCCATTCGTTCTCTTTGAGCGCATGCGGGTCGAAGTGCTCGTCCTCGCCGAGGTACCAGTCGAAGGTATATAGCGCGCCGTCGTCGATGCGCGAATAGTGCTCCAGGCCCTTCTTCAAGCGCCGGACGATCGTCGATTTCGATGAGCCGACCGGCCCATGCAGCAACAGCACGCGCTTCTCGGTGCCGTAGCCTTGGGCGGCACCTTTGAAGAAATTGACCAGACGCATCAGTGGGATCTCCAGCCCGAAGATCGTGTCTTCCTCGTCGAAGGTCATGTCGCTGAAGAACTTGTAGCGGATGAGCCGCTTTTTGGCGTCGATAAACTCCTCGGTGCCGTACGACATGATCATGTCGTAGATCCGTTGGAAGGCGTTGCGGGTCACCTTGGGGTTTTGCGTTATGGTGTCTAGGTAGTCGCTGAAGGCACCAGTCCAGTTCAGTTCCTGGAAGCGCTTTCGGTCCTGTAACTCGTTGACAAATTCGAGTAGGGACGAGCCGGTTTGAATGGTCATCGATGGTCCTCCTGGTTAGTAACCGTCATCTCCGGCGGCCGGGCTGCCGGGATGATGAATCATGAGCGATCGCCGCCCAATCAGGATGCATATCCATAAAGATGTATGAGGGCGATCTTGCTAAAGTGCAATAGTCGTTGTAGCGATTTCCCACCCCGGTATCTCTACGGTCGCGCTGCTGTTGATCGATAGGTAGGCTGGAACGTGCGGCGCGTTGGTCCGTTGTGTACCAGGTTATACAGCTTGAGGTCTCAGGGAGTATATTTTGAGGGAGACCTGGAGTTCCAGGTTATTGCATTCTATTATAACAAACCCTGCGCGAACGTCAAGGGTTTTATTGGTACCATAGTCCCTCGGAAAGAGGGGCCGTATGGACAGGATCGGGCTCCCTCATGCGAAAATTCGCGCCAAGATCGTGCATGCGCCATGCCAGACAAGAACATCGGTGCTCTATCACCGAGGTTGCGACCGCCGAAGCGCGTCGGCGGTGACGATACGGCTCTACTTAATAGAACGACCGTTGGAGGATTTTCGACACGCGCGCTGGGCGATTTTACGAAAAGAGCGGGGGAAAGGAGGCAGTTGTATCGGCGGCGCTGAAGAGACTCTGCTGGCCTTCTTGGAAGCTGCCGATCGCGCGGTATTTCTGGTAGCGCCGGGTGAGCAGTTCGTCGAGGCTGAAGCGCGCCAGCATCTGGAGTTGCTGGCGGAGGATCTCGCCGACCGCCGCCACCGTCGCTTCGCTGTCTTGGTGCGCGCCGCCCTCCGGCTCTGGGATGATCGCATCCGCGACGCCCAGCTCCAGCAGATCCTGAGCGGTGATGCGCATGGCGCGCGCTGCGTCGGGGGCCTTCGAGGAGTCGCGCCAGAGGATCGCCGCAGTGCCCTCGGGCGAGGCGACGGAGTAGACCGCGTGTTCGAGCATCAGCAGTTGGTCGCCGACGCCGATCGCGAGCGCGCCACCGCTGCCGCCCTCGCCGATCACGGTCGCGATGATCGGCACCTTGAGGTCGGCCATCGCCAGGATGTTCTCGGCGATCGCGTTGCCTTGCCCGCGCTCTTCCGATTGAACGCCGGGATCGGCACCAGGCGTGTCGATAAAGGTCAGGATCGGAAAGCCAAACTTCTCGGCGTGGTGAAACAGCCGCAGTGCTTTGCGGTAGCCCTCTGGTCGGGCCATGCCCCAGTTGCGCTTGACATTCTCGCGCGCATCGCGACCCTTCTGATGGCCGATGACCATTATTGTGTGGTCCGCGAAGCGCGCGATGCCGCCGACCATCGCCGCATCGTCGCCGAAGCGTCGGTCGCCGTGCAGTTCGACGAAGTCTTCGCAGAGGCCACGGATGTAGTCGAGCGTGTGTGGCCGGCGCGGGTGGCGTGCGAGCTGCACTTTGTCCCAAGGAGTCAGCACCGGAGGGATCATATTCGTGTCACTTGGTTGCTCGTTGGCAGCCGAAGAAGAACGATGGCCGAACGGCCAGCGTCCTTCGCTTGGCTTGCGTCGCTCTTCTTTTGTCGTATTCGTCTCAGGCATTGACCATCATCGTCTGGTGCTTCGCCGCGGGGGTGTAGCTGCCGTTCGTGGCATACAGTTGCAGCAGGCGTGCCAGTGTCATCCGCAGCTCTGATCGTGCGACGACCAGATCGATCATGCCGTGTTCAAGCATGAACTCAGCGGTCTGAAAATGCGCCGGCAGCTTCTGGCGGATGGTCTGCTCGATCACCCGCTGCCCAGCGAAGCCGATGCGCGCCCCTGGCTCGGCGATGATAATATCGGCGACTGAGGCGTAGGAGGCGATGATGCCGGCGTAGCAAGGGTCGACCAGCAATGCGATGTGCGGCTGGCCAGCGGCGGTCAGGCGGGTGAGGGCCATGTTGACTTTGGCCATCTGCATCAACGAGAGCACGCCTTCGTGCTGGCGCGCGCCGCCGGTCGCCGTGATCGTGAGCAGCGCCACATTGCGCTCGCTCGCACGCTCGGCGGCGCGGGCGAGCCGCTCACCGTAGACGCTGCCCATGGAGCCGCCGATGAATGTGAACTCGGACACGGCGATTTGAAGCGAACGACCTTCGATCACACCACGTCCGCTGATCAGCGCATCGCTCAAACCAGTGCGTTCCTGGTTCTCTTGCAGCTTCTTGGTGTAGACATCTTTCGCCGATACGAAGTTGAGCGGGTCGCATGGCGCGAGGTCGCCATCCTCCTCAACGAAGGAATCCGGGTCGAGCAAGCCCAACCACTCGCGCGCGGTCAGGCGCATGTGATAGCCGCATTTGCAGACCTTGAGGTTGTCGGTGAGCTGTTTGTTATAGATCAGCTCGCTACAGGATGGGCACTTGGCCCACATGTTATCGGGAATCTGTTGGCCTTTGTCGTGCTTGGCAGCGGTGAAGTGCTTGGGTGTACGATGGAAGAACTCTTTCATCAGACTCTCCCTCTGCAAAAACGGCGCTATTATACCATACTTCGTATCCCCAAGGTTAAGACTGTGCGTTGATGCGCTGAGTCGATGCCGGGCTTTCACGCCTTGCAGCGCGCCAAAAGCTTGTTTCCCGCGCGACGGGGCGGCTAGTCGCTCAGTCGTGCCGGAAAGCCGGCAGCTTGGGGAGCTTCCCAGCGGCACCCGGCCACCCCGACCCGGCGATCGCGTGCGT
>Ga0075433_10002036_pt1 | contig 15269 bp, 19 predicted proteins | sample RhiMethybrSRZTD2_FD_75299 | JGI IMG/M metagenome (GOLD analysis project Ga0075433, IMG submission 75299) | Populus rhizosphere microbial communities from Tennessee, USA - Rhizosphere MetaG P. TD hybrid SRZTD2 | ecosystem: Host-associated > Plants > Roots > Rhizosphere > Soil | place: USA... | reverse complement strand
TTCACTCGCGTTGCGGCCGTGCGCTCGCTGACCCGCTCAAAGCGGATCTCTGTCCCCGAGGCTTCGACGGGTCGGTCGCCCTCGCTGTCTCTGGGTAGCTACCAAGGTGTACCGACACCTGTCCTTCGCCAAAACCTGATCCCGCTCGGTAGGCAACCTCCCGAGCTCTCCCGACGGACCAAAGAAGAGAGGAGACCGCGGGCAACGGATTGGCGGCAGGGGAGCCAGCCGCCTGGGACCATCAGGACCACCATGGAACGAGGTGGAGCTCAAAGGAGGCAGGGGGACGACGGCGACGGTGGCGATCGATTGAGCTGGATCAGGCCGCCCGGCGGCCGTAGCGATGGTGCAGGCCACCGACTTCGCGAATCGAGATGACCCTGCCGCGTTCGGGCCGCTCAACTGATCGGCCGTCCGGTGCATCCTTGTCGAGCGAAAGGTGAGTGCGCGCCTCGTGGTAGTACGCAAAGTAGCGCGTGAGAGTGCGGCGTAGGTAGCGTTCGCCAAGGACGAGAACATGATCCAGGCACTCGCGTCGGATCGAGCCGATGAGGCGCTCCGCGAGGGGGTTCTGCCACGGGCTTTGGGGCGCCGTCACGATTTCATCGATCCCCATGCCCTTTACGCGGTGCCGGAACACGTGACCGTAGACCGAGTCGCGGTCGCGCAGGAGATAGGAGGGCGCGGAGTCGTCCGGGAAGGCGTCCACGATCTGCTGGGCGGTCCAGAGGGCAGTGTGGTGCTCCGTCACGTTGAAGTGGACGACGCGCCGGCGATGGTGAGCGAGCACGACGAGAACAAAGAGGACGCGCAGGCGCGCGGTGGGCACCGTGAAGAAATCGAGGGCGACCAAGTCTCGGACATGGTTGGCGAGGAACGTCCGCCACGTCTGAGATGGCTGGGGCCGCCGCTTCGGCATTAGCCGGGAGACGGTTCGCTCGGCCACGTCGATCCCGAGCTTCAGGAGCTCGCCATGGATTCGTGGGGCGCCCCAGAGCGGGTTCGCGGTGGCCATGCGGGTGATCAAAGTCTTGATCTCGGCATGGACGGTCGGGCGACCTCCGGTCGAGCGGCCAGAGAACTTGCTCCAGTACTCGCAGAAGCGGCGATGCTGCCACCGCAAGACGGTGTTGGGCGTAACAATCACCAGGGGCTGCCTCCACGCGGCCCAGACCCTGGCCAGTCCGACCCAGAAAACACGGTCCGTCGTACGAATCTTAGGCCGGGTCACGGCTTGTAGACGGCGAGTTGCTGGCGCAAGGCCAGATTTTCGAGGGCGAGCTGACGATGGCCGCCAAGGAGGAAGGGGAGGAGCCGAAACAGGTGGAGCAGGAGAGTGATCATCGAGCTGAGATAGTGGCCGGATATGGACCGAGAGATCAACAATTGGCAGCCCGACGAGGTTTTGGCGAAGGACAGGCCCGCAGACCGGGAACGCCTCCAGGTGGCTCACCTGGAAGGACGGGTAGAAGCGCTGCAGCGACTCGCCGATTCGCCGGCGCGCGCGCTGGGTGTCGTCGTCGACGGCAATGTAAACGCGCTTGCCGATCTTGAAGGTCGCCGCGTCGCGCCCCGCCTCGGCGAGCGCCTGCCGTACGATCGGCCCTGCTCGGCGAACTGTTTCGTGGTGGACGACCCAGCCCCGAAGAAGCCGTTGCCGTGTTTGACGGCGCGCCGCAACGCATCGGGATGGCTGGCGCCGAACCAGATCGGCGGATGCGGCTTCTGGAATGGTTTGGGCTCCATGGCTGCGTCCTTCAACTGCCAGAACCGCCCGTCGAAGTTGACCCGCGGCTCGGTCCAGAGCGCCTTCATCAGCCGCAGCCCCTCGTTGAACCGGGCCACCAGACTGGTGGGATCGACCTGGAACGCGGAAAACATTCGATGCCGCCCGCCCGTGCCTATGCCGATCTCGATCCGACCGCGGCTCAACTGATCCAGAGTGCTGAGGTCTTTGGCCAGGTGGACCGGGCTGTGCAGCGGGGTGACGAACACGACGCAGCCCAGGCGTATCCGCTCGGTGCAGGCCGCCGCGTAACTCAACGTCTGAAGCGGACTCATGAACGGCATCGCGCCGAGCGTCTGCTCGAGCGTCCAGGCGCTCTCGAAGCCGAGCGACTCGGCCCGCGCCATGTACGCCCGGAAGCGAGCAGGATCGAACTCACCGTCGGAAACGAACTGAGGGATGGAGATCGCAAACCGCATGTTCTGGCTCCTGTCTCTTCGGTTCAGATAGCTCCATCGACGTCAAACATCACCTTGCCGCCCCGCTGAACGTGGGCGACGGCTTCGCGGAAGGCGGTGAGCGGATAGCTCGCTGCGATCGGCACTCGAATCGCGCCTGAAGCGACGAGCGGCGCCGTCTCGCGCAGTGCGCCCGGTATTTTCAACTCGACATCAGGATGGTTGAGGAAGAAACCCTTGACGACGACCCGCTTGGCGATCAGGTCGAACGGAGCGATAGTGACTGGCTCGCCGCTCATCAGAGCATAGACGACGAGCGTCCCGGATTGGCTGAGAACGCCGGCTATGGTTGCGCTGGCTTTGCCTGCGACCCCGTCAATGCCGAGCCGCACGCGGGCGTCGCCGATCGTTGCCTGAATTTTGTCGAGGGCCACACTCTGATCGACGATCACGAGATCGCCGCCGACGGCTTGCAGCTCGGGAACAAGCTCGGGGCGGCGAACGAAGTTGATTGTCTTGAGGCCGCGCGCCTTGGCAATGGCGATGAGTGACCGGCCGACGCCCGAGTTGGCGGCATTCTGCGCGACCCAGTCGCCGGGCCTGAGGTCGATGGACTCGTTCAGCAACAGAGCCGCCGTCGGCGGATTGATGCCGAGCATGGCGAGTTGGCGCGGATCGGCCTCGGGCAGTGCGAACAGGCCCGCGGCGGGTGCAACGAGTCGCTCGCGCCAACTGAAGCTGTAGAGCGGTACCAGCACGCGATCGCCGACGTTCAGGTGATCGACGCCCCTGCCAATGGCCAACACTCGGCCCACCCCTTCATTTCCGACGCCGCTCGGCAGCGAAGGCCGGACCGGATACATACCTTGGATGAGATACAAGTCATTCATGTTGATCGGTGCATGCTCGACACCGATCAGCACCTGGCCAGCGGCCGGTGCTGGCGGTTCGGGAAGGTTGGCTAGCTCAAGGACGATTCCCGGCTCGCCGAAAGTTCTGATTTGCATGGCACGCATTCTCCGCCTCCCGTGTCAGTGATCGCCGAAGTCGACGAGGTCGCGACCGGCGAGCGGACCCCCAGCCTGCTGCAGGCGGCCACCCGTCGCGAGACCGCCGAGATCGATCGCCGTGAAGCCGAAACTCTCGATCAGCTGTTTGATGAATGCGGTCGGTTCGGGATGGTCCCCCGAGACGAAGATCACGCGACGTCCTCCGTTCTTCACCGGCCCTTCATTGAAGCGGGCGGTGACGATCGAATTGAACGCCTTGACGATGCGGGCACCTGGCGCCAGGGCCGCCACGACCTCGCTCGCGCCCTTGCCGCCGAGATCGGCGAGGACGAGCTTCGGACTGGTCTCGACGAAGGGATTCGTCGCGTCGATGAGCACCCGGCGGTTCCAGGCGGGGAGGCTCTTCAACGCCGACTCGACGTTTCGCCAGGGCACGGCCAGCAACACGTACTCGAGGCTCGCGGCTTCCTCGACCGAGGTCGCGGACGCACCATGACCGAGCTCGGCGACTTTGTGGGCGAGTGCATCTCCACCACGCCGGCCGCTCAGGACCACTTCATGGCCCCTGGCCAGCGCCTCTCGCGCGAATGCGAGCGCGACAGCACCGGCGCCGATCGTCCCAAATTTCATGCCACCCTCCTATCGTTTCAGAAATCGATGAGGACGACGCCAGCCGTTCCGGCTCGACCGACATACAGCAGCCTAGGCGGCCACCCGGACGATGAGCTTTCCGAAGTTGCGCCCCTCCAGCATTCCGATGAAGGCGCCTGGCGCGTTTTCGAGACCGTCGACGATGTCCTCACGGTAGCGAATGCGACCCGCGGCGATGCCCGCACCAACCTCTCGCAGGAAGTCGGCATAGTGCTCGGAGGCAAAATCGTAATTGATGAAGCCGCGTACGGTCAGGCGCTTCGAGAGAATCTGCCGCATAGTCACGGGGAGTCGGTCGGAACCGTCGCCGTCTGGGACGCCGTTGTACTGCGCAATGAGCCCCGAGACCGGAACGCGCGCAAAATCGTTGAGCAACGGCAGGACGGCTTCCCAGATGGCTCCGCCGACGTTCTCGACATAGACATCGATACCGTCTGGACAGGCGGCCGCCAATCGCGCAGGAAAATCCGGAGCGCGATGATCAACCGCGGCGTCGAAGCGAAGCTCGTCCTTCACGAAGGCGCATTTCTGCGGGCCGCCGGCAATGCCGACGGCTCTCGCGCCGGCGAGCTGGGCGAGCTGTCCGACGAGTGACCCGACCGGACCGCTGGCCGCGGCGACGACCACGGTCTCTCCGGGCTGCGGCTTGCCGATCACGCGCAGGCCGCCGTACGCCGTGAACCCGGGCATTCCGAGCACGCCGAGACCGGTCGTGACTGGTGCAGCGGCCGGATCCAGTTTGCGAAGGCCTATGCCGTCCGAGAGCGCGTGCGTGCGCCATCCTGTTCGCGCGAGGACGACATCACCTTTGACATACGCGGAATTGTTCGAGAGGAGCACATGCGCCACTGTTTCCCCGGTCATCACCTCGCCGAGCTCGAGTGGCTTGGCATACGACTTGCCGTCGTTCATACGGCCGCGCATGTACGGGTCGAGGGAGAGGTACTCCACCCCGAGCAGAAGCTGCCCGGCCGCTGGTGTCGGGATCGCGGTCTCCTCGAGGCGGAAGTTGGTCAATTCGGGCTTGCCCTTCGGTCGAGCCGCGAGAACGATCTGTCGCCCACGTGTTGTCATGACGCCGCCTTCTCCTTGTCCGAGATGTGGGCGCGTTGGGCGAGGCCGCGGCCGAACGAAATGTTCTCGCCCGGCGCCTCGCAGAGCGTGATCAAGAGATCGTCAGGGGAGATCTTCGCCGCCGTGACGACAGCGTCGTTCAAGGCCTTCAACAGGCCCAGTCGCTTCTCCTTCGGACGGCCCGCGATGAACGTGATCTCCAGCAGAATCAGGTCATCCGAATAGTTGAGTTCCAGGAACGACCGTGTGTGACTGAACTGCGTCGGCGGCAGGACGTGGATGATCTGGAAGAAATCGTCCGGCGGTATCCCCGACGCGCTGATCAGGCCTTGTTGAACTGCGTTCGAGACCCTGCCGAGGCGAGCCTCATCGTAGCGTCCTTCGAGGACATGGATTTTAGCGACAGGCATGGTGTCGTCTCCTCACTCGTCCTAGACCTGGGCGACTCCGCCATCCACGAACAGCTCGATTCCCGTGACGTAGCTGCTGTCGTCGGAGGCGAGGAACGCCACGGCCTTTGCGATCTCGTCCGGTCGACCGAGGCGACCGAGTGGCACAGTGGCGGCGATCATCTTCGCGCGCTGCTGCCCTGTCTCGGAGGAGGCGAGCAGCTCGTTGAGTCCCGGCGTATCGATGGGACCGGGGCTCACCGCATTTACCCGGATGCGGCGATCCTTCAGCTCGGTCGTCCACGTCCGAGCGAACGAGCGGACGGCGGCCTTCGTGGCGCTGTACACGCTGTTGGCCGGAAATCCCTTACTGCCGACGATCGACGCGTTGAGGATGATCGACGCGCCGTCAGGCATCAGCGGAAGCGCCTTCTGCACGGTGAACAGCAGTCCCTTGACGTTGATGTCGAAGATCGAGTCGTAGAGCTCTTCGCTGATCTTGCCGAGGGGCGCATACCTCGCGACGCCCGCATTCGCGAACAGGACGTCGAGGCGCCCCTGTTCACGCTGGATCTGGCCGAAGAGACGGTCGAGGTCGGCATGGTTCGAAACGTCGCCCCCGACACCGGTGACGTGGTTCCCGATCTCCTTGACGGCCGACGCCAGCTCCGGCTCACGGCGTCCAGTGATATACACGTAAGCGCCTTCGCCGACAAACTGCTTCGCCACCGCTAGCCCAATCCCGCTACTGCCACCCGTTACGAGCGCTGTCTTGCCGTCGAGCTTTCCCATGTCGTCGAGCCTCCTGTGCCCGTGCGCCTTCAGACGCTCGCCACTCGGCATCCGATTCCCATATCGATGTGTCCACATCCTCGCTCTATGCATCTACATGCATATCGGCTGCCACGCACCCAGACCAGTGATAGGATGGTGCAGATGGAGCCGCAGGCGACCGGCGTGACGGATGGACGTAAGCTCGGACGGCTGTCCCCGTGCATATGCAGCACGCTCCGCATGGTGAGCCGTGCCGTCACTCAGTTGTACGACGATATCCTGCGGCCGAGCGGACTCCGGGTCACGCAGTTCAGTATTCTCGCGACCATGGCGCGTAGCGGCGGGGCGAATCTGCGCCAGCTCGAGGCTGCGCTGGCCATCGACCAGACGACACTGACGCGCAGCCTCAACCTTCTCGAGCGTGATCGTATGATCGAGCGTGTGCCCCACCCCGACGGGCGCATCAAGGCGATGCGGCTCACGCGGAAGGGCAGACGGGTGCTGAACGTTGCGCGGCCGCTCTGGGCCCAGGCCCAGGACAAGGTGCTAAGGGACCTGGGCACGAGGGTTTGGGACGACGCCCAGCGACGGCTGGCCCGCTTGCTTCACGTCGCTGTTGAGAAACGCCGGCTGCGGCGGAACCGAATGCGCAAACCCGTACGAGCGGAAGCTACGAGTGGTCCTGCCCAGTCCATAAAGAGAAGGAAACCGCTATGACCGATCAAAGCAAGCCCTACACCCCCCTCACCGCGGACAATTCCGCGCTCGTGCTGGTCGACCATCAGGTCGGCCTGATGACCGGCGTGCGCGATTACGAGACCGGGGAACTCAAGCATAACGTTGTCGCCCTAGCCAAGGCCGCCAAGGTGCTGCGGATCCCAACCGTCGTCACCACCACGGCCCGCGACAGCATGTGGGGGCCGACCTTCCCCGAGCTCGTGGAAGCGGTGGGAGGAGAGCACATCATCGATCGCTCGTCGGTCAACGCGTGGGACGATCCGAAAGTCGCTGCCGCCATTGAGGCGACCGGACGTAAGAAGCTGATCTTTGCCGGCATCTCGCTCGAGGTCTGCGCCGCCTTCCCGGCGATCACCGCGCTCGGCAAGGGCTATGACGCCTACGTTGCTGTCGATGCCTCGGGCACGTTCAGTGAAACCAAGCATCAAGCGGGCCTGCTCCGCATGCAGCAGGCCGGGGTGATCCTCTCGGACTACGCTACGCTCATGGTCGAGATCCTCAAGGACAACGCCAGTCCGCTGGCCGGCCCTGTTTACGGCGCTCTCGACATGCCGTGGGCTACGCTCGTCGGCCAGATCACGAAGGCCTGTGGCAAGTAAGCGCGATCTCCGCCGGTCGGCGCGTGCTGACCGGCGAGCTCTTCTATGGACCAGACTCGATCGTCGACTTCGTCGAGGCCGAGGACCTGTTGCTTGAGCGAGGTCGGGATGAAGAGCCCTTGCTTCGTGAACGGATCGTCCCCGCTTGGGAATATAGTCTGAACAGCGCGAGAGTCCGCCGAGCATGAACGCTTCGGATTCGCGGCCCGCACACGCCAACACCGCGGAGCGTCGAACGATTCTCGACGCCATCCCGGTGATCGCCTGGTGCAAGCTCCCCGACGGCTCGAACGAATTCGTGAACCAGCGTTGGCAGGACTATACGGGTATCCCGGCAGACGAGGCCCGGGGGCAGGGATGGCAAGCGGCGGTTCACCCCGAAGACCTTCCGAAGTTGAGCGAGAAGTGGGCCGAGATCTTGGCGTCGGGTAAGAGCGGTGAATTCGAGGGACGTCTTCGACGCCATGATGGGGCGTTTCGCTGGGTCTTGGCTCGGTTCGAGCCGGTACGCGACGACACGGGCCGGATCGTCAGATGGTACGGGACAAGCACGGATATCGACGCCCTCAAGCAGGCAGAAGAGAAGTTGCGTGAGGACGAGCGGGCGCTGCGCCGGATCACCGACACGATCCCTCAAAACATCGTGGTCCTTGATCCTGACGGCATTCCGATCTACGCGAATCGAGCGACACTCGACTACACGGGCCTCACGCTGGCCGACGTCGTCAGCTCGGACTTTCGCTTGCGAGTCTTCCACCCCGAGGATCTGGAACGCGTGCGCGATCAGCGCCAGGCGGCCCTGGCTGCGGGGGTCCCGTTTGAATTCGAGCTACGGGCCTTGAGCAAGGAGGGGCAGTATCGGTGGTTCCTCACCCGCTACAAACCCTTCCATGACGAGCAGGGGCGCCTGGTCAGCTGGTATGCGACGGGAACCGACATCGACGACCGTAAACGAGCGGAAGACCGCACGCGGAACGAGAATGTCGCGTTGCGAGAAGAGATCGTGCGTTCGTCGATGTTCGAAGAGATCGTGGGCTCTTCGGATGCGCTGCGGACGGTGTTGGCGCAAATCGCGAAAGTGGCGCCGACCGACTCGACGGTTCTGATCCAGGGCGAGACGGGAACGGGCAAAGAGCTCATTGCCCGTGCGATCCACAATCGGTCCAGGCGCGGTAGTCGTGCGTTCATTCGCGTGAACTGTGCCGCGATTCCGCCCTCTTTGCTCGCCTCCGAGCTGTTCGGGCACGAAAAGGGCGCGTTCACGGGAGCACTCCAGAGACGCCTCGGTCGGTTCGAGTCAGCCGACGGCGGCACGATCTTTCTGGATGAGATCGGAGAGCTGCCTCCGGAAGCGCAGATCGCCTTGCTGCGGGTCCTTCAAGAGCGGGATTTCGAACGCGTCGGTGGAAACCAGCCGATACGCGTCGATGTCCGAGTGCTCGCAGCGACGAACAAGGACCTCACCGAAGCCATCAAGGACGGTGACTTCCGCGCAGATCTGTTCTACAGGCTCAATGTCTTTCCCATTCGAGTCCCGGCGCTTCGGGATCGGCGTGGTGACATTCCCTTGCTCGTGGAGTATCTGGTCGAGCGATATGCTCAGAAGGCCGGCAAGAGGATTCGTAGCATCAGCAAGGACACGCTCGATTTGTTCGAAGCCTATCACTGGCCTGGCAACATTCGTGAGCTCCAGAATGTGATCGAGCGGGCAGTGATCCTGAGCGACAGGGATGTCTTTCGGGTGGATACCAGCTGGCTGACACCGGCGCCGGCCAAGTCTGCTGTGCCAAGCGGCGCACTGGCCGCAGATCTGACTCAGCGTGAGAAGGCGATCATCGAGGCCGCGCTGCGCGAGGCGCACGGTGTCATCGGCGGCGCGACCGGTGCCGCGGCGAAGCTTGGTCTCCCAAGACAGACCCTCGAATCAAAGATGAGGAAACTCGGCATCGACCGGTATCGCTTCAAATCGTCATAGCCTGTGGCCCACCCACCGTCGCCGCTTAGGCGACGCCGTTCAGCATCCCCGAAGTTGCTCGAGACGTGCGCCGAACTTTCGGCGAATGCCCAAATTACGGCCCGGATCGGCGCGCTAAATAGCGGCGACTGAAGCAATCGCGTCTGGTCTGCGGTTTGCGATGTCTATTCGCGCCAGATCCAGCATGACCTCGAAGGAAGGAGCGGACTATGTCCATGCAGAGCAAACCGAGCATCGTGTTCGTCCACGGGATTTGGGCCGACGGCTCGTGCTTCGGCAAGGTAATCCCCACGCTACAGGCAGAAGGGTACGACGTGATGGCCGCCCAACACAGCCTGGACACGCTCAAAGGCGACGTCGCAACAGTAACCCGCACGCTGGGGCGGGTCAGCGCTCCGGCCATACTCGTCGGCCACTCGTACGGCGGAACCGTCATCACCGCCGCGGGCACCGATGACCGCGTTGCCGGACTGGTCTATATCGCTGCACTCGCCCCGGACGACGCCGAGACGTCGCAGAGCCAGCAGAACCAATTCCCCGCCACCGACGTCTTCTCCCACATCGACATCGCCGACGGGCGGGTCTGGATGCTCCCCAAAGGCGTCGCGTGCTTCGCGGGGGACCTGTCCGAGGCGGAGCAGAAGGTCGTCTGGGCGACCCAGGCCGTGCCGGCCGCCGACCTGTTCAACCAGAAGGTTGAAGGTGCCGCCTGGAAGTCGAAGCCGAGCTGGTACATCGTGGCCAAGAACGACCGCAGCGTGCATCCCGAGCTGCAGCGCTTCCTGGCGAAGCGGATGGGCGCCACGATCTACGAAATCGCCAGCAGCCACGTCCCCATGCTCTCGAACCCCGACCTCGTGATCGACGTGATTCGTGCCGCCGCGAACGCGGTCCAGCGATCCACGATCGGAGCGTAGGCGAAGCATCATGGCAAAGGCGGCGCAGAACAAACGACTCGTCTTGGAGGCGTTCGACACGTTGTTCAACAAACGTGACTACGTGTCAGCAGAGAAGTTCTGGTCGCCGCACTACATCCAGCACAGCGCTCACATCGAGCCGGGCCGCGACGGCCTGTTCAACTTGGTCCGGACGCTTCCGCCGACGCTCAGGTACGAACCCGGAACGATCGTGGCCGACGGAGACTTCGTGATCACCCACGGACGCTTTTCGGGGTTTCAGCCGGTGAACTGGATTGTTGCCGACATTCTTCGCATCGAGGATGGAATGCTGGTCGAGCACTGGGATGTGATTCAAGACGAGGCGACCCGAGAAGAGTCCAAGAGCAAAGCTCCGATGTTCGGCACGAGTTTCCCGAGATATTCCGACCGCACCAGCCCAGCATGACCTTGAGGATCGAGAGGAATGCGGACCGGGGCGGCACGACGATTCGACTGATCGGTCGAATGCAAGCGGAGCACGTGAGCGAAGTCGAGAGGCAGATCGAGGAGAGCGGAACGAAGGTCACGCTGGATCTGGAAGAAGTGACTCTCGTCGACGTGCAGGTTGTTCGCTTCCTCGCGACCTGTGAGATCAGAGACATCAGTATCCTCAACTGCTCACCGTACATAGCCGACTGGATCGCCAGGGAGCGACGTTGAACCCGATGTCCATGCGTACAACCGCTGCTTAGGAGACGCGATGAAACAGCTCGCTGAACTGGTCATTGCCATCGCCGTTCTGACGATCCCGGTCAGTGGTTGGACTCAGACGTTGACCGAGGCACAGGCCCGCGCCGCGATCGGGCCGTGGTACGCGCTGTTCAACCAACCGGTCCAGGGCGATATGAAGACGCTGCAGGAACAGATCCTTACGCCGGACTACGAGTCTTGCTGGGGATATCTTTCGGGCGAGTGCTGGGGCCGTGACAATTCCATCAGAGTCGTCGGCGGCTTCGCCAAGTCGATCCCAGATATGAAGTTCGACATCAAGGAAGTCCTCGTCGTCGGCGATCGTGTCGTCGTCCGCGGCGAGGTCACGGGGACACCGGCCGGCGATCTCTTCGGTGTGCCGCATTCTGGCAAGGGCTTTCGGATCATGGCGATCGATATCCAGACGATCAAGGACGGCAAGATCGCCCGGACCTACCACCTCGAAAACTGGCTCAGTGCTCTGGGACAGCTTCGCGCAAAGTAAAGTCCGGCCCGGAACAGGGACCTTTCGCGCCCCTAGCCCGGGTGTATCTTTCGTCTCACCGGAGGTATCTGGAACCATGGCGACCGACCCCGCTCCGCTTCCTCTGCACTCAGGCGGTATACTCGCACCAAAGACCCTGGCGCCAAACTTCACGCTGAACGCGACGCCGGACCAGAAGGTGTCGCTGTCGGACCTCCGTGGCAAGCCCGTCGTTCTGGCGTTCTATCCCGCGGACTGGAGCCCGGTGTGTGGCGATCAGATGGCGTTGTATAACGAGATTCTTCCCGAGTTCCACCGGCACCAGGCGACGTTGATCGGGATTTCGGTGGACGGCGCGTGGTGTCACGCGGCCTTCGCCGCCAATCGGAAGCTGCACTTCCCGTTGCTGTCCGACTTCGAGCCGAAGGGTGCGGTGGCCCGAGCCTACGGTGCGTACCGCCCGATCGATGGCACCACGGAGCGAGCGCTGTTCGTCATCGACGAACAGGGACTCATCTACTGGAGCTATCTGTCGCCGGTCGGGGTGAACCCCGGCGCCGACGGCATTCTGGAGGCGCTGGAATCGCTGTCGAAGCGCGCCTCGCCTAATAGGAGCCGCCCATGACCGCCGGTCAATCGAGAGTTTCTCGGCTCGTGCTTCCCGTCGGGGAGCGCGATCACATCCAGGGACCACCGGATGCGCAGGCGACCCTCGTCGAGTACGGCGACTACGAGTGTCCTTTCTGCGGGCAAGCCTACCCGATCATCAAGGCGGTGCAGCGGCATCTCGGGCCTCGGTTGCGCTTCGTATTCCGCAACTTCCCACTGACGGAGATGCATCCCCACGCCCTGAAGGCCGCCATAGCGGCCGAGGCGGCGAGCGCGCAGGGTCAGTTCTGGCCGATGCACGATCTGCTGTACGAGAATCAGGATGCCCTCGACGAGCGCAGCCTGGCGCGATATGCGGAGTCGCTGCGCCTCGATGTCGAACGCTTCCGATCCGAGCTGCGCGCGGAAACACATGCGTCACGCGTCCACGAAGACTTCATGAGTGGCGTGCGAAGCGGCGTCAACGGCACCCCCACACTGTTCATCAACGGTGTCCGTCATGATGGACCCTGGGACGCCGAGTCGCTGACAGAGGCGCTCATGGCGACCGACAGCACGCGATTGCGACGATAGTCCCATGCTCTTGATTTCGATTCGCAGGAGCGGTGCACGGGAGACGACATGCTACGACGAAGTATCACGACCACGCCTGGGCGGGGCCGGTAGCAAGACCATCACGAGGGGCCCTTGCGTCACAGAATGGCTGACGAAGTCGGACCAATTGGCTCGACCGATTCAACGGCCAAGAGAGGCTCACAATGAGCACGATCACTACCAAAGACGGCGTTGAGATCTTCTACAAGGACTGGGGCAAAGGCCAGCCCATCGTTTTCAGCCACGGCTGGGCGCTGTCGGCCGACGATTAGGACACGCAGATGCTGTTCTTCCTCGGCAAGGGCTTCCGAGTGATCGCCCACGATCGACGCGGCCATGGCCGCTCCACCCAGACCGGCGGCGGTTCGATGACCCGGATCTTCACGAGCCAAGGCGTGGTGAGCAGTTCCTTTACTCGTGGCTTGCAGAACGCGTAGAGGTGGCTCACGCTCCCGATCCACAGCTTGGCGCCGAGCATGAAACGATGACCGGGCGAGAAGTGATGCGATATCAACCGGACGCTGCTCCCAACTTCTGCAATGATCGGCAGGCGCACGTTGTCCGAGAGATCGTTGAAGGGAAAGAATCCGAGAACCACCCAGTCCGGCCGGATGGCTGGGCCGTAGCGCTTTAGCGTAAGGAGTTCCTGGTGCGTCCCGTATCCGGAGACAGCGAGATTCACGACCTCGAATCGTCGATTGGGCCACCGCCGCTCCAGCTCGCGCTGGAGCACCCGTCCGTAGGTCTCGTCCAAATGGACCTGGAGTCCCTCCGTCTGACTGTCGCCGATCAGCACGATGCGGGTGGTGCAGGATGGAACGTCGCGCGTTGGAACCGGCCCTCGGAAGCCCCAGCTATTGTACTTGATGGGGATCGCATACTCGCTGCCGCGCGCATAGGTGAATCGCGCCCGCGGCCGATTCACAACGTAGAGTTCGTCATCGAGTTGGAGGTGCTGTAGGGGCTGCGGATCGACCCACCGCACGCCAAGCTCGAGGGCCAGAACGGCCACGGTGAGTCCGGCCGTCGCCAGGCTCAGTCCGGCAATGAACGCGCCTAGGCGTCCTCTGACACTGAGAATCGTGGAGCTTTTCCTCGGGTTCAGGACTGTAGCCCAGAAGGGAGCGCCCGAGCAACTGACGATCGTGATCGAGTGAACGTTGCCCGCCAACCCCGCTCGTCGTACTGGGTCAGTTGAAGGTCGTAGCCCTGGCGGGCCATGCCGCCGGTAATGTGTCCGATGCCTGACCACAGGAGTCGAGCCAGGAGCGCAGCGCGTGGAGGGAGAGGTCGTAGGATGGACCAGGGAGCCCGGCGAAGCCGAGTGCTGCTCGCAGGAGCTGGCCGCGTCGGTCGAGCATGACTATTCGATGACCCGGTCAGCCCGCCCCAGCAGCGACTGCGGAATCGTCAGCCCGAGCGCCTTCGCGGTCTTCATATTCACGATCAGCTCGAACTTGGTGGGCTGCTCGATGGGAAGGTCGGCGGGTTTGGCGCCCTTGAGAATCTTGTCCACAAAGATAGCCGCTTGGCGGTACAGGTCGGCAATGTTTACCCCGTGGCCGATCAGGCCACCGGCTTCCGCGAAGTCCTTGCGCCCGATCGAAGGGAGCCGCTGCTTGGCTACGAGCTCCGCAATCCCGCTTCGGTTGGCACTGAGAAAATCGTCCTCCGGGAGTGCGACGGCATCAACCCGCTGCTTGGCCATCGCCGAAAAGACGTCCTTGAACTCGTCAGGTCTGCGCACTTCGAATCGTTGAAGCCCCACCTTGAGTGACCTGGCTGTCCGCTCCATCGCGGGGAGGTTCCGCTCGTTGATGGAATTGTCCGGATTCAAGAGGACAGCGACTCGCTGCGCGCGAGGCAGGGTTTCCTTGAGCAGCTCGAGCCGTTTCGCGCTGAGTTCCGGGGCAAAGATGCTCGATCCGGTGATATTCCCACCGGGCCGCGCGAGGCTGGCGACGAAGCCAAAGCCAACCGGGTCGCCGCTGGTTGCCATGACGATAGGAATCGTCGTGGTGGCATTCTTGGCCGCACGGATTCCCGGAGACCCCGCGGTCACGATGACGTCAACCTTGAGGCGAACGAGCTCAGCGGCCAGCTCGGGGAGCCGATCGAACTTTCCCTCGGCCCAGCGGAACTCGATGACGATATTCTTGCCCTCCACGTAGCCCAGGTCACGCAAGCCGGCCCACAGAGCTTCCACTCGTTCGGGGTTGCTGGAAGCGGACGTGGGAGCCAGGAACCCTATCCGAGCGGCCTTGGCCGGTTGCGCCTCGGCGAGCGGCGCAAGAAAGAAACTGCCCGCGAGAACGAATGCGAGCCCGAACAGCCGCATGAGCACCTCGGTTGGGGGACGGCTGCCGGAGAGTCTAGCCGAAGGCCACCATGCGGACCAGCGCCCTGGCCGGGACTGCACCGGGGCGCGCTATTCGATCACCTGGTCGGCCCGCAGCAGCACTGACTGCGGGATAGTGAGGCCGAGCGCCTTTGCGGTCTTGAGGTTGATGACGAGTTCGAACTTGGTGGGTTGCTCGATTGGCAGGTCGGCCGGCTTGGC